>Ga0224508_10002601_pt1 | contig 15228 bp, 13 predicted proteins | sample SF_Jan12_sed_USG_4_FD_170157 | JGI IMG/M metagenome (GOLD analysis project Ga0224508, IMG submission 170157) | Sediment microbial communities from San Francisco Bay, California, United States - SF_Jan12_sed_USGS_21 | ecosystem: Environmental > Aquatic > Marine > Sediment | place: USA... | reverse complement strand
GACAGCTCGCCGGACGTCCTCGGGCAGCGGCTCAAGTAGCGAGGCAGCCCGGTCCTCAGCCGCTCAGCGGTGTCGCCCCGGGTCTTCGCGTTCCTGGGCGCGCGCGCCGCTCAGTATGTGGCGGAGCGCGTAGTTCCCCTCATGGCAGGCGTATTCGTAGAGCCGCCCGTCCAGCCTGCTGAACGGCACTTCTCCGCTCCACGACCCTGTATAGGTCGTGGGATCCTCCACGGTGAACTCGTAGTTGATCGTATGCTCGTCCGGCCTCGTGAAGCGCTCGATCACCTTCATGTCGTCCGAGCCACCGGGGAAGAACCACTGCTGGTTCGACTCGCTCGAGGGAATGTTGGTGGTCTCGACGACGAGCGTGTCGCCCTCCCATCGACCCCACGAGTACCCCATCCACGGATGCTGATCTTCGGGGAGCGGCTTCCGTTCGCCCAGGGGGATGATCCGGACGTCATGGATCATCTCGGTCAGGATCACGAGGTGGTCGGAGGTCTGAACGATCGTGTAGTTGCTGTTGTAGACATAGTTGGGGAGCAGAGGCACGTGGGAGCCATGCGACCGGATGCAACGGTCGGAGTACGTCAGATTCTCCGGATTGTCGAACTCGCCGAATTGCGTCGCCCGTTCGGCCTCCTCTTCGATCAGTCGATCCGCCTCGGGCGTCAGCGCCGGGAACCGGCCGTCCGGCGGATCGATGATGATCGAGCTCCGCGGCTCGCCGTTGAACACGGCGACACGGGTACCGGGGTCCATGTAGAAGTAGTTGTAGCCGCCGACCCTGCCCGTCTCGCCGATGCCCCCGACGGGCGGGGCGGGGCGGTCCGGATCGCTGGGCCGCGACAGCGAATCCGCGAGGTTTTGCCGCCTCCCTTCGATCTGGGCGATTTGCTCAGGGGTCAGAATCCGATCCCGGCCCTCCGGTCGCTCGACGGGCGTCAGGGTGGCGTTGGTCCAGTTCCCCTGGAAGTCGGGGCGGCCGTCTGCCGTCCGGGGCACGGCCCACTGCGTTGCCTCGCGAGTCGCGGTCTGCGACTCGGCACGAGAAGCCGGCACGAGGAGCGTGAGGCCGCAGCACACCGTCAGGAACGAGGTGGAGAATCTGGCGCGCGTACAGCCTCCTCTACTCTATCGGGTGGACCGCGGGGCTCGCGCTGTCCCGCCACGATCGCCAGGCCGCCTCGAGCTCGTTGAGGAACTTCTTCGGGGACGCCCGATACACGTCCGCGCCCCCGGCGATCGCCGTCTCCTGAAGCCGGGCTCGTCGCAGGCCCAGCTCGCGCTGTCCCGCCTGTCGGGCCGAGACCGTCACGGCCAGCTCCGGTAGCACGGTCTCCAGGACAGCGAGGTCGTGCTCGTCGCCGAGGAGGTCCTCGAGGGCGCCCGTCCGATCGAGCCGCCACTGCATCGCGCCCGGATCGATGTCCGCCAGCAGCCGAAGGTGATAGAGGTGGTACTTCGCGCACTTGCGCCACTCGTGCAGCAGCTCGGTCGTGGCCTCTTCGGCAGCCCGACGCCAGAGCCGTCGTCCCCGCCGGTACCAGTGTCGAAGACCGTATTCGATCGCCTCCCATCCATCCGATCGAAGGCGCAGACGGTTCGTGGCCGGTGGAGCCTTGAGAAGCTCGCCCCCACACCAGGCTAAACGGTCTCGAATCTGCAGCGTCGCCGTGAGCGCCTCTCGCCGCTCCCGGAGTGCCTCGTGCACGGGTTCGAGCGCGGTTGCTCGGTCGAGGGGCAGCTCGTCCAGCATGACGTTGAACGCTTCGACGATCGAGGCCGCGTCTCTCGCCTCGCTCACGTGGCGGCCGATGTCCCGGTACCGCTGGTTTTCTTTTCGGCGCTCGGGAAGCGATCCGCGGACCAGCTGCACGAGCGCACGCGCCCCCTTCATACGCTTGCGTAGCTGATGAACCGCCTCGTGGACGTCCATCTCCGGATCGCGCGTGTAGCCGACGGCCGCGTCCACTTCCTCGATGAGAATGCGCCGCAGACCCTCGCCGACCGTTTCGCTGGGGGACAGTCGGTAGCTCATGACTTCCTCGGAGTGGTCACTCTCACGTGGTCGATTGGTACGGTCAAATGAACATAGGCTCTCGCAACGCCGGGTGCGTCCAGCGCGGAGCGGATTCTCCTGTCCTCACCCCCCTCGGCGCACTCCTCGAGCTTCCCTAGATTGGAGGCTCTCGACCCGGCGGGGAACTTGCCGGCCGTCGTAGCCCAAACACGGAGTCGCTGTCGGCCAAATGAGACGAGACTTGAGGGATGGGCTCCGGAGGCTGGGCCGACGCCCGGGTTTCACACTCGTCGCGGCGGGGACGCTTGCACTCGGTCTCTCGACGAGCGCGGCGGTCTTCACGTATGTGAACGCCTATTCGCGACCGTTTCCGGGCGCGGCGGCGGACGATCTCTACCAGGTCTGGTTCACGACCGAAGACACCCCCTGGGGCCCCCTGTCCTTCCCGGACTTCGAAGACCTCGTGGAGCTGGACGGAGACCGGTTCGCCATCAGCGCGGTCGGGGCTGGCTCCTTCGCGGCGAGCGTGCGGCACGGCCAGTTCACGGACATCGAGTTCGGCCAGGCCGTGGCCGGGGGGTTCTTCTCCATCCTCGATATCGAGATGTCGGCCGGGCGGGGATTCTCACCCGAAGACGACCGCCCGGGCGCGGTTCCAGCGACGATCATCTCGCACGAGTACTGGGTGCGACAGTACGAAGCCGACCCCGGCGTCCTCGGCCAGACGATACTCCTGAACAACGAGCCCTACACGATCGTCGGTGTCGCAGGCCCCGAGTTCGTCGGAGCGAGCGCCGCGTACCGTCCGCAGTTCTGGCTCCCCTTCGAGCAGTTCCTGCGTGTGTACCGGGCCCGCTCGGACACCCGAATCAATCGAGAGGGCGGCGCGGTCATTCCGATCGTACAGCTGTCGTCCGGGGTCTCCCCAGAACAGGCCGCTGCCGCATTTCAGGGGCTGGCCCGCAGCCTCGACAGCGAGGCGCCGCTCGCACAGCGGACACGCCGATTCGTGCTCGAACCGGCAACGTGGATCAGCCCCCAGACCCGCTCGGACGAGGCGTCGACCACGCGGATCATGATGGCGGCCGCCGGGTTCCTTCTGCTGCTCGCCTGCGCGAATGTGGCGAACCTCGTGCTCTCCGCCGGAGCGCGACGGCATCGCGAGATGGCCGTCCGGAGCGCGATCGGCGCTTCGCGATGGCGACTTGTTCGGCAGCTCCTCACCGAGAGCCTTCTCCTGTCCTCCCTGGCGGGAGCCGCGGCGCTGCTGCTCGCCGGCCCGGTCGCCGGCAGGCTGAGCTCGTACTTCGCTCGTCCGAGCGTCTGGGGATCGAACGTCGCCCGGGACCTCGTGGTCGATCCCCGGGTGATGCTCTTCGCTCTTGCAGCGGCCGTACTGACGGGCGTGGCGACCGGCCTGGTTCCGGCGCTTCGGGCCTCGGCAGGCAGCCCGGCGCAGGCGCTCCGATCTGGAGGCACCCGGAACTCCACTGATGGGAGCGGGCGTTCGCGGCTCCCCGGCGGGCGAGACCTGCTCGTGTCCGCGCAGATCGCGATCTGCGTCGTGCTCCTCTTCGTGGCGGGCCTCGTCCTCCGCACGTTGCAGACTGCCCGCGGCGTCGACCCCGGATTCGAGGCCGATCGGACGCTGGCTAGCTATGTGAGCACCAGCAGCATGGGCGTCCCCATCCCGGAGCGTCATCGATTCTTCGAGGATCTGATCCGCCGATTCGAGGCTCTTCCGTGGGTCGAGGCGGCGACGGTGGCCGAGTACGCGCCGCTCTCCGGGCACCCCGGGGCGGAGCTGCAGCCCCAGAACGGGTCGGATCCGATTCGCGCCACCGCGGCCCGGGTGTGGGGCGGCTACTTCGAGATCATGGAGATGGAGGTTCGCCAGGGGCGCGCACTGCTCCCGAGCGACACGGTCGCGGCGACCCCGGTCGTCGTCGTGAACGAGTCCTTCGCGCGGCGGCTCTCGGCCGATGGGGACGCCGTCGGCCAGAGGTTGACCGCGCCCGGAGCTAGCGACGAGCCCGATCGCGTCGTCGAGGTGGTCGGCGTCGTCCGTGACGCGAGACAGGTCACGCTGCTCGACGACCCCGGACCGGTGATCTACTTCGCCTTGCAGCAGGAGTACTCGCGGCCGGGGAACGCGCTCCTCGTCAAGGCCCGGGGCGACCCCGTGCTGGCCGTGGAGACCATGCGTCGGGAGCTCCGAGACGTGGATACGCGCCTCGCGATCGTGAACATCCTCCCGTACCGCGACGTGGTTCGCGGCTCCCTCTACACGCAGCGCATGAACGCCGAGCTGTTCACCGTCATCGCCGGGTTGGGACTCATGCTCGCTGCGGCCGGCGTCTTCGCGGTGGTTGCTCTCGCAGTCACCGGCCGGAGACGGGAGATCGGGATCCGTATGGCGATCGGAGCCGGTCGGCTCTCGGTGGCGAGGGCCGTGGTCGGACCGATAGGCGTCTCCGTGCTCGTCGGGCTGGGTATCGGGCTCGCCGGAGCGTTCGTGGCGACCAGATGGGTTGAAAGCCTACTGTGGGGCGTAGAGCCCGCCGACCCGATGGCGCTCGCCGCCGGCGTCGGTGTGCTGCTGCTGGCGGTGGCTCTCGCCGTCCAGTTCCCTTTGCGACGAGCCATGGCCATCGACCCGGTCGGGTCTCTCCGCGCAGAATGACCCGCCCGGCCAGTGATGGCCGTTGCTCCGCGTGCCTGAACGGTCTGTCACAGGCACACTGCAGGGGCATCGACTCGCGCTGGAACGACTGGTCCGACATCATCGGTACGCCACGGAGCAAGGAGGTCCGACGGATGTGCAACGTGTTCGCCACTCACACCAGGATCCTGCGCCACCCGCAGGGTCTTCCGGAGGGACGATGAACAACTCACCGTCATCGCGAGCGCGACGAGGTTCCCTGGCCCTGACGCGCCTGGAGCGTCTCACCGACGTCGTCTACGGGATCATCGTCTGGCAGCTGTTCATGCTCATCCCCACGCCCGACACCGTGGACTACGAGTGGGGCAGCTTCAGCGCGTATTTGGGCGACAGTGGCCTCACGATCGCGGTCGTGCTCATCGGCATCGGGTGGACGATCATCTACTGGCTTCAGAGCAATCGGCTCTTCGCGGCCCTGGAGACCACGGACACCTGGCACTCGGCTCTATCGATCTTCCAGCTCTTCTTCCTCTTCGTGTTCCTGTACTCGATGAAGCTCGGGGTGGACATCGGCGGGATGACCGGTACGTGGGCGCTCGAGAGCGGTTCCGCAACCGTGGTGGGCCTCTGCTCGCTCCTCGCCTTCCAGCATGCGAGACGCGGTCGGCGACTCCTGCACCCGGACGTCACGGACGAGGAGGCTCGCAAGATCGCCCTTCGGTATCGGGCGGAGCCTCTCACGAATGGGATCACCTTCCCGTTCGCCTTCATCCCGGGGCCGCTCATCTTCGGCTTCAACCTCACCTGGGAGTTCTCGTTCTTTCTCTACCCGATCGTCGTCGCCGTAATGAGCCGCCTGGTCAAGCGTCTGCCGAAATGAGGTAATCGATGCTTCGCTTCCTCTTTGGGGTCCGCTATCTCAACGTCGTCGCGGTCGTGTCCCTGCTCGTCGGAACCGCGGCCATGCTCTTTGTCGGGGCCTATCACGTGTACGAGGCCCTGTACGCCCTCATCGTGCCCGCCCATCCCGAGATCAACGAGTCGACGGTGTTGCTCATCGAGTCGCTCGACAGTTTCATCCTCTCGATCATCCTCCTCTACTTCGCCTACAGCATCTACTTCCTGTTCCTGCGGTCGGATAAGGACCCTGAGGGCACGAAGAACGTTCCCCTTCCGGAATGGTTGAAAGTCGAGGGTCTGGGCGAGATGAAGAAGACCGTCCTCCAGGTCACCGTGGTCGCGCTCTCGCTGTTCTGGCTACGCATCGTAATGATCCAGACCACCGAGTTTCAGTGGACCGACCTCGTATTGCCGGCGAGCATACTGGCTATCGCCGGGGCTGTCAGGATCATGAAGCTGGATCATGGGTGAGCCACGCCATGCGGAAGCAGTGGGCGCTCCTGTTGATCAGCCTGGTCGGCGGTGCCCTTCTTGGCCCGATCCCCGTCCGTGCGCAGAAGACCGATGTCGTGACGTTCGACAACGGCAACACGATCGTGGGCGAGATCAAGGAGCTCGAGCGCGGACAACTGCGCGTTAAGCTCGACGGTGCGAGCACCACCTACATCGAGTGGGACCGCGTCGCGGGCATTCTGACCGACAAGCTCATGGAGGTCGAGCTGTCATCCGGAGCGCGGCATTACGGCTCTATGCGGCCTTCGGAGCGCCCGGGATTCCTCGTGGTCGAGTCGAGCCCCGAGGTGGAGATTCGACTGGACCGCGCGGTCCTCATCACGCCGATCAAGTCGACCTTCTGGTCGCGAACGGCCGGCCAGGTCGACGCGGGCTTCGACTACACCAAGGCCAACAACAACACGAGCTATCGGATCCGTGCCAACGTCGAGTACAAGGCTCGAGCGGTGGAGGGCTCGCTGTCGGGCGACAGCTACTTCCAGAACCAGGACAACGCCCCTGAGGTTACGAGAAACCAGGGCGTGCTGCGCGTCCGAAGGCTGCTGGCCAATCGCTGGACGATCTCCGGGTCGGCCCTCGTCGAGCAGAACTCGCAGCTGAACCTCGCGATTCGTGGCACCCTGGGGATCGGCCCGGGCCGCAACTTCGTGCGGACGAACCGGGTCATCTGGTACATCCAGGCGGGGCTGGCGGCGAGTCGCGAACGCTTCGAAGCGTCCGAGGCCAAGACGGTCTATGACATCCTCGCCTTGACCGAGCTCCGTTGGTACCTGTTCGGCGACAACAAAACCGACCTGCGGTTGACGGTGGCGGCGCTGCCGAGCCTGAGCGAATGGGGCCGCGTGCGCCTGAACGTAGACGGGAGCTTCCAACGCGACATCGTCAAGGACTTCTTCGTCGCCGTTACCTACTACACGGATCTCGACTCGAGGGCCGGCGAGATGGCTGAAGGCGGAACGGACGTCGCGACGAGTCTCTCCATCGGGTACAAGTGGTAGCGCCCTAGAAGCTGATCCAGACGCCCCCGTTGACGGCCCAGCCCTCCAACGGTGCCCACACGTCGGTGATCCACCGGCCCTCCGGCGTCTGGTTCGGGTGGAGCAGGGGGTCGGTTCGTGTCTGTCGAGTGTCGAGGACGTTTTCGGCGTTCAGGAAGACGCGGAACGGTCCGAAGCGCCGGTCGATGAGCAAACCGAGAATGAAGTGTGGCTTGGATTGATCCCGGTAGGGGTTGTCGTCAAGCTCCTGCAGTCCGGTGTAGTAGGCCTCCAGTCCGATCCGGCCCCGGCCTTCCTCTTCGTATGCGCCTACGATGCCCACGGAGTGGCGCGGAGTCAGCGGGACCTCCCGCCGCCCGTCTCCCTGAGGATTGGGCTCGGTCGAGCGCAGGAACGCGTGCGATCCGATCAGCCGCCACGGCCCCTGGCGGAGAGCCGCGAACACCTCCGTGCCCCACGTGTTCACCGACCCGTCCAGTGCGTTGCGGATGGTCAGCGTGCCGTCGCCGTTGCGCACGGTCTGGATCGGATCGTCGATGGTCGAGGCAAAGGCGCTCACGTTCACCTCGACGGGACCGAAGCTCCGCCCCACGTCGAGCATCGCGCTCCGGGCACGCTCCTCGACCCACCCTTCGGGGTCGGTCAGCCGTCCGAGCCCGACGGCCTCCACCTCCTCGGTGAAGGGCGTCGGTGCGAAGAACCCCGTGCCACCCGAGACCCGGATCGCCCACTCCGACGCACGGGTCAGCACGGAGAGCCGGGGGCTGAGCGAACCTCCAAACTCGCTGTGCAGGTCGTAGCGGAGGCTCCCCGCCAGGGTGAGCCAGCGCGCGATGTCGACCTCGTCCTGGGCGAAAAGGGCGGGGACGTTGTAGTCGAAGGAGAACTGTGGAAGCTCGTCGTGCCTGTACGAATCGTGCTGAAAGGCTACACCTACGACCCAGAGGTGCCGCCCCTCCTGCCCCGAGAGCGCGACCTCGCCGAACGCCGTCCGGTGCTCGTCGTTCTCCCGGAATTCGCCGAAGAGGTGGTTGTGCCGCTGAAGGGATCCGGATGCGCGGGCCGACAGGACTTGACCGCCGGAGAACGCCTTCCGGCCGGTGAAGCCCGCGTCGACGCGGCGCGTATCGAGCGCCTCGGTGTACTCGGTGCCGTCAGGGGTCACACCGCCCGGTACTGTCCCGCCCGTCCGATCCTCGACCATGCCGCCCACCGTGAACGTCGCCGAGGCTCCCCTGCCGTCGTCCCAGAAGAGGCGCGGGCGGGCGGAGAAGCGCTGGAACTTCGGCACGTCCGCCCAGTCGTCCGAGTTCACGTCGGCATAATCCTGGAGGTGGGCACCCGCCAGAAGCGTGTATCCCCAGCGATCGCTCAGCTCATCGGCGAACCACCCTACCGCGTCGCCCCCGCCCAGCGTGCTCAGGTTGACTAGCAGCTCTCGGGCCGGATCCGGGCGGCGCGAGATCAGGTTTACGACGCCCCCGAGGGCGGTCGGACCGTAGAGCGCGGACGCGGCGCCCTTGATCACCTCGACCCGTGACAGATCCATCGGCGGGACCTGGAGCGGTCCCAGAGCACCGGCCTGTCCGCCGTAGAGCGGCATTCCGTCGGTGAGGATCTGCGTGTAGCGGCCCCGGAGGCCCTGGATCCGCACGCTCGCCCCACCGAGGGATGGCGCCGTCGGCTGTACGCGGAGCCCGGCGGTCTCGTTGAGCAGCATGGCGATGTCGCCGGGCGTCATGAGGAGCTTCTCTTCCACCTCCTCTCGCGAGACCACTTCGATACGGAGCGGGACCTCCTCGATCCGGCGCTCGGTGCGCCCCGAGGTCACCACGATCTCCTCCGACTCGACCGCCGCCGGCTCGAGACGCACGGTCACGGTCGTGTCCCGAGCTTCGGCGAGCAGGAGCTCCATCTGTGCCGGTTGAAACCCGATCCGGTCCGCTTCGATCAGGTGCTCGCCGAGCCCGAGCCTCAAGACGGTCAGTCCCCGCGCGTCCGTCACACCGGTGACGTCGGCCGCACGGATGCGGACGCCCTCGACGGGGCCCAGCTCGCTCTCGGCCCGGACCGTCACCGTCACCGTCTGCGCCAGGACCCCATCGGCCATCAGGCTCGCAAGCAGCACGACAAGGGCGGTCGGGAGCCCGCGGGCTGATTTCACACGCCCACGTTGGCGCAGGACCTGCCGAAGCGGGCGCTCTCGCAGCCACTCAGCGGCTCCGTTCTGCTTTGCATCACGTCCGGCCGATGAGGTGTGGCTGGCTCATCGGTCGAACATGCCGCCGCCGTGTCCGACTCGCGAGTCTGTTCCAACGTCCGTGCGTTGCCCGCTCCAAACCCGCGATGTCATCATCCGGTGGGGAGCGATCGTGGCGCGAGCTTGTCGCGCCCCCCCGGCGTCTTGACCCAGGGATCAGTTGGCGGAGCCCGTGACCGACCTGACCGACCAGATTCGCACTCGATCCGTATGGCAGGTGCTCGTCCTCTACATGGGCGCGGCCTTCGTCGCACTACAGGTCGTCGAGCAGATCGTGGAGGGTCTGGGTCTTCCCGACTGGGTGCGGACCTATTGTCTTATCCTGCTGATCCTCTGCCTGCCGATCGTGGTCGCGACGGCGGGCGGCGCATGACCCGGGCTGCGCGCCCGGGCCAGAAACGGGCGCGCCCGGGCCAGAGACCGGGGCGAGCGGAAGCCTAGTCGCCGCCGCCCGGCCTCCGGAGAGTGGCCGTCGCTCCTCCCATCGGTCCCCCCGCGCCAAACGTGAGGATCAGAGCACCATCTTCCATGCGGAACGTCATCGTCTGTTCGTTCCCGTCTCCTCCCGTGGGGGCGAACCCGGACATGTACTCGGGGTCTTTCGCGACGTACGCCTCGTAGGTGATGGTACTCCCCGAAACCGTATAGCGACCGGAATTGGCGACGAAGGGGTTGTAGGCCGCCGCGATGTCGGCGTCCGTGGGCTCCTCGACGAGCGCCTCACGAGCGTCACCGATGACGAACATGATGCTGTAGTGGCCGGACTCGGTGAACAGGAACAGCCCGCGCTGCGGTGTCGGGCCATCCTGTCCGTCGGCCCACTCCCATTCGGCCACGATCCAACCGCCATACATGTCCGGGCTAGCCTGTGCCTCGACGAGGCCCGGGCGTCCGCCAAGCGCGATGCTTAGCAGTAGAGCACCGAGAAAGAGCTGAGCGCGGGTCTTCATGGTCTACTCCTTTGGGGGGCAGGGGAACGACAGCCGCACCATAACATGAGCACGGACGACGACGCGGGAACACCCCTGCAAATATAAGCGGGGCTCCGATCTGATCGGAGCCCCGCTTGCCCCCGCCGGCGACGATAGCTGTCGCCGAGCGGTTCTCTCATCCCTCGCCGAGCCTAGTTCCGCTGGGGTCCCCCTCCGCCGGAAACTATGTCGGTAATTACCCTGATCAGGTCAAGCTGGATCTGGACTCCCCTCACCACGGTCACCCCCGAGATTCTCATGACCTCTTGCTCGAGAAAGTTCCGAACATTTTCGGGCTCCATGGAAAACGGGCTGCGGGGGATCAGCGTGCGGATCGTCTCCTTCGCGACGCCGAGGTCGGCTCCCGACGGAAGCTCTGGCCCGTCGAACGTGACGAACAGCTCGTTACCGTCCCGCTCCCAGGTACCCTGGAAACGGATGATCTCGCCGGACTCGCTCTCATAGCGACCCGTCAGGGTGTGTCGGGTCCCGAGCACCAGCCGCATACCCAGATTGCTCCCCGGGATCGACTCCAGATAGACACCCGCGAGGTCCCGCCCCAGCTCCCTGTAGGGTACGCCCGTCGGACCTCCGCTCCCGCAACCCGTCAGGGTCAGCATTAGAGCGACGATCCCCGGAAGCGCCTGTCGTTTCCATTGCCGTCCGGTCATGCCACGATCCTCTGCATCGGAGTTCAGCCCTGCTGGATTGCCAGGGGTCGTCCCCTCCCTTCAACAACGCACACGCCCCGCACGATGTTGCGTGTGTCCCGCTGGGCACCGTCAATACCCACTCACCAGGTCAAGAAGCGGTCCACGCCACGAATGTTAACAAGATAGCGTCGACCACAAGCGGCCGCACCGGTCCGGTGGCGGCCGTGCCTATCGGGGGCGCAAGTTTGTCCTCCCCGGGTCTTGGTGGACCCCGCCAGGGATAATATCCCACCGACATCGGGAGAAAGGTGGCGAATCCGAGGATGACCTCCGAACCGTGGACCCCGCTCGAAGTCCCGCCGAGAGTGTCGACCATCCGAACGATATGGGTGATGCTCGTCTGTCTCATCGTCCCGGCGGTCCTGACCCTCCTGACCATCAAGGGACCACCCGGCCCCGCTCCCAACACGCTATCGACAGGAGGCTACACGGTCAGTCTCCTGCTCTTCGCGATGCCCGTGTCGGTTTTTGGGATCTGGTTCTTCATGCACCCGCGAGAGGCCATAGACCGCAAAGCCCTGCTCTTCGGGGCAATCGCCGTCTCCCTGCTCGGGACCATCCTCGATGTCGGGTTCGCCTACTCGTTCTTCACGTTTCCGAACCCCGACTCGACGGTGCACTTCAACCTGCCCGCGTGGAGCTGGGGGACGATGAAGTTCGTCGGGGGCTACATCCCCATCGAGGAGTTCGGCTTCTACATCCTGGGCGCGCTGTTCATGATCACCACCTACATCTGGGCGGACGCCGAGTGGCTCTGGATGTACACCCACCCACAGCGCGGCGACGAGGCGTGGGAACACCGCAAGATCGTCAAGTTCTCTCCCTGGCCCGTATTGATCGCGGTCGTCCTGATTGCTATCGCGTACGTGGTCAAGAGATCGATCGATGGGTCGGGGTTCCCCGGCTACTTCACGTTCCTTTGTCTGCTCGCCTTCGTCCCGGCCACGTTCGTCATCCAGTCGGTCGGTCGCTTCATCAACTGGCGAGCCTTCTTCTTCGCCTATGCCGCTCTCCTGCTCGTGAGCCTGCTATGGGAGGCGACGCTCGGCGTCCCCTATAACTGGTGGAACTACCAGTGTGAGCAGATGATGGGGCTCCGGATCACGGCTTGGGCCAACCTGCCGGTCGAGGCGGTGATGCTCTGGATGGCCGGATCGTGGGGCGCCGTCGGGGCGTACGAGACATTCCGAATGGCGTTCCATCTAATGGAGCGTCACGAAGGTCGGACCTTCTGGCAGACCCTCTTCGGCCCCGTGCCGCCTGATGGAGATTCCGCAGACCCGGGTGAAGCCCCGACCTCACGGCAGTAGTCGCGAGCGCGCGGGTACGCTCTCACCGCGTCGGGTGGGCTTAACAACACCACTCGTTCCTGTCTATCTTGGGAAGACTTCGGGCGGACAAGCCAGGAGCGAGCCATGAGCACGAGCGAGGAGCGCCGATCCGGGAAGGAGCGGCGTGGCAAGGACCGCCGCGCCAGACCGGATCGACGTAAGAAGCAATCTCCGATCGACTTTCCGGACCGTCGCAAAGGCGGCGATCGGAGGAAGGGCGATCGGAGAAAAGGCGGAGAACGGCGCGACACGTGAGCGCGCCGATCCGTCGCCCGCTGCGAGCCCGACAGTCGTTTGACGATTGCGTGGCGGGCCCAAATGCGGCCATTCTGCCGCCCGACTCCGATCGCAGACTCGACCTCACCTTATCCTGAGAAACCACATGCACGCAGGACGCGAGCTGTTCGCCGTCATTCTTCTTTCCACCGTGGTGGCCTGTCAGGGCAGCGAGACCCCCTCGCTGGAGACGGACAACCAGAAAGCGAGTTACGGGATCGGCCTGAACATGGGGGGACAGATCGAGCCAGCGAGCGGCCACATCGATGTGGCGGCCCTGCGCGCGGGTATTGAAGACGCGATGGCTGGACGAGAATCCCGCCTCACGGACGAAGAGCTTCAGGCCAGCATGCAGGTCTTCAACGAGACCATCCAGGCGGAGATGCAGGCCGAGGCGGAGGCCCTCGGAGAGACGAACGCGGCGGAGGGCGACGCGTATCTGACAGAGAACGCGACAAGAGCCGGGGTGACCACGACTTCGAGCGGCCTACAGTACGAAGTGCTCCGCGAGGGGGACGGAGCGAGCCCCGAGCCAGGCGATCAGGTGACGATTCACTACCGCGGCACGCTGATCGACGGGACGCAGTTCGATAGCTCCTACGACCGAGACACGCCCGCGACATTCAGCGTGGGCGGTGTGATTCCCGGCTTCTCGGAAGGCCTCCAGCTGATGACCGTGGGGAGCCAATACAGACTCGTCATCCCGGGAGGGATCGGGTATGGCCCTGGAGGCAACGCGCCCGACATCGGCCCCAACGCGACGCTCATCTTCGAGGTCGAACTGCTCGAGATCCCCGGGTCGTGACCTGACGCTCGAGCTCGAGCGCACCGCCCGGGAGTGGCCATCGACGTGACTCGTGTTCTCGCGAGCTGGTTACCCGTTCGGTAACACTCCGAGAACCAGGTGCGACGGGTACTCCGGCGATCGGTAGACCGTCTGCGTAGCGGCTTCATAGTCACCGGGCCCCGCGTGGTACGTATCGACGAACGTCTGCGGGTTCCGGTCGTACGCCGGGAACCACGAGCTCTGGACGTGCACCATGATCCGGTGTCCGGCCTTGAACGTGTGAAACCGATCGCGCAGGTCGATATCGATTTGCGTGACTTCGCCCGGCACCATCGCTTCGGGCTCTGACAGGCTGTTCCGAAAACGTCCGCGCATGATCTCACCGGCCAGGTGCATCTGGTACCCGCCCATCGGCACATCGCAGTTGCCGCTCGGTGGCGCGTCGTCGGGATAGACATCGATGAGCTTCACAACCCAATCGGAATCGGTGCCCGTGGTCGACACGAACATCTCGGCCAGGATGGGTCCCGCGATGGTGAGGTCCTCCTCGAGCGGCTCCGACTGATACACGAGGACATCCGACCGGGATGAGACGAACCGCTGGTCCTCGACCTTCCACAGGTGGCCGAGCGTCGTGCGCTCCTCGGCGGAAAACGGAACCGGGCTGTCCGGATCGCTCACGTAGGAGTCGGAGGTGGACGCACCGGTGGCGGGGGCCTCGAAGCTCAGCGTTCCGCCGGCCCCGAGGTAGAGGCTCGTCGGCTCGACGCCCTCAGGAGGCCACGAGTCGTAAGAACGCCACTCGTTGGACCCGGTAAGGAACACCTCGGCCTCGGGCGCATCCCACTCGCCTTCGCCACGCAGATGGTGCTCGAAGAACGGGTACTGGACCGTTTGCTGAAAGTGGTCCGACGTCGGGGTGTCGAAGGCGATGCAGCCGAGGAAGTCGCCGTCCATCCGGGCCCATCCTCCGTGCAGCCACGGGCCGACCACGATCGTGTTCTCGAGGCCCGGGTTGTTCGCTTCGATCGTGCGGTAGATCGACATCGGACCGTAGAAATCCTCGGTGTCGAACCAGCCGGCGACGTTCAGCGTGGCGGGCTCGATGTCATCGAGGTGGAGAAGGGCGTTCTGGCGCTGCCAGTACTCGTCGTAGTTCGGGTGCTCCATGAAGTCCCGCCACGCCGGGACCTGCCCATTGAAGTAGAGCTCGTCGATCGTCGCGGCCGACCCGGCGTTGAGAAAGAAGTCGTAGCCGGACCGGGTTCCGTAGTCGAACCGCTCGCCTCGTGTCTCCGTGGGACCGTCCCGCCTGCGTGCGTTGCCGGACAGCCACGAGAAGGCATACATGATCCGGAAGGCGCCGTTATGGTGCCAATCGTCGCCAATGAACATGTCCGAAGGCGACGCCTGGGGTGATGCCGCGACCAGGGCCGGGTGCGCATCGACCATCCCCATGACCGTCTGCCACCCCGGATACGAGATGCCCCACTGACCGACCCGTCCATTGTGGTGCTCGACGTTCTCGAGCAGCCATTCGATGGTGTCGTAGTTGTCCGTGCTTTCGTCCGTGACGGTCGGACCCTTCGGTTCGTCGGCGAGTGGCCGGATGACCTCGAACTCGCCGCCTGATTTGAACTGCCCCCGCACGTCCTGGAAGGCGAAGATGTACCCCGCCCGGTCGAATTCCTCAGAGGGGCCGAGCGGATCGCGGTACTCGGAGAGCTCGTAGGGTCCAATGGAATACGGCGTCCGGAAGAGCAGGATCGGGTACTCCCGCGTCTGATCCTTCGG
>Ga0224508_10002600_pt1 | contig 15229 bp, 14 predicted proteins | sample SF_Jan12_sed_USG_4_FD_170157 | JGI IMG/M metagenome (GOLD analysis project Ga0224508, IMG submission 170157) | Sediment microbial communities from San Francisco Bay, California, United States - SF_Jan12_sed_USGS_21 | ecosystem: Environmental > Aquatic > Marine > Sediment | place: USA... | reverse complement strand
TGGCGTTATTCGCCAGTGGGAACGCAAGATTATTACCGAGCCCCGACCGAAAGATTTAAACAAGGGCGGCTTCACGGCGCTGTTGTACGCCGCGCGCGAAGGGTGCACAGAATGCGCGCGGGCGTTGGTCGAAGCCGGCGCCGACCCTGATCTCGCCGACCCAGAAAGAGTGACGCCACTCAACATGGCGCTTCTGAATCTCCACTACGATTTTGCCGCCTACATGATCGAAGCCGGTGCCGACGTCGATAAATGGGACCTCTTCGGGCGCGCGCCAATCTATATGGCGGCCGATACCAACACGCTGCCCGTCATGGGCAACGGCGCCATGGTTGTGATTCCGAGCCTGGACGAAAACACGGCGCTTGATGTCGCTCGACTCCTGCTCGAATCAGGCGCCGACCCGAATATTCGCCTGAAGCGAAGACCACCTTATCGAAACGTGCCGCAGGATCGCGGTGGCGATCGAATTCTTGCCCAAGGCGCAACTGCACTGTTGCGCACAGCGCGAGCCGGCGACATCGAGTTCGTCCGCCTCTTACTCGAACATGGCGCACTGGTCGATCTGCCGAGCAAAGAAGGCGTCACGCCGTTAATGGCCGCAGCCGGTGTCGAGTTCGGTCAGCGCGTCACGCGCGGTCGGAACCGCACTGAACAGGACGTGCTTTCAACGATCGAGCTCTTGCTCGAGGCCGGTGCCGATGTCAACGCGCAAATGGTCACTGAGCAGAATCGCCGCTTCTTCCAGAACGGCAGCGCACTGTCTCAGGGTACGAGCTACTCGATTCGCGGCCGGCAAGTACCGAGCCCGTATGCAATCGCGCACCATTCGGCACTGCACGGTGCGGCAATGAAGGGCTATAACTCGGTCGTCGAGCTACTCGTCGAACACGGTGCTGATTTAAGCGCGGGCGACGCCTCCGGGGCATTGCCAATCGATGTGGCGATGGGCGAATACCAGGAAGATTTCGTCTCGACGCCGGCTCAGCCCATGCCGGATACCGCAGATTTGATTGGCCAATTGATGAATGACCGCGGAATCGAAATTCCGCAAGCGGAATAAACGACGCGAGGCCGCTATACGCCGATTTGATCGACCCAAGTCTCGACAACTCCACATGGAAGCCCTAATGAAAAATCGAACGCTTGCTTCTTTAACTATCCCTGCTCTTCTTCTCGCCCTGCCAACGACTGCCCCATTGGCACAGGATGCCGACACACCTGCTTATCTCGAAATGCGCGACGTTGCCCACGGTGACGTTCAAGAGCTCAACTATCAATCCGATTCGCTCGACAAGGAACGCGAAGCCGTCGTTTATCTCCCACCCGGCTACGATGAGAGTTCAATCAGCTATCCGGTTCTGTATCTGCTCCACGGCGCAGGGGGTGATCAAGACACCTGGACCGAAAGACAGCAGGCACACGTGATTCTTGACAACCTGATTGCCGATGGCGACCTCGATCCGCTTATCGTCGTCATGCCCTACGGCTACACATCGACACTGCCTGCCGGAGAACGACGCCGCGGGGCAGAAGGCTACAAAGCGGACATGGAGGAATTCGCACGCGACTTTATTCTGGACCTGATACCGCTGGTCGAGTCGCGCTATCGGGTCGAAGCCGACCGTGAGCACCGTGCAATCGCGGGACTATCGATGGGTGGCGGCCAATCGTTTGCGATCGGCCTGACGCATCCCGATTTGTTCAGCACGGTTGCCGGCTTCAGTTCAGCGATGCAGATTGCCAACAGCCCAGCATGGGGCGGCATCGACATGGACGCCACGCTGGCCGCAAACGTCGACGCGATTAACGAGCTCGACATGCTCTGGGTCGGCTGCGGCACCGAAGACACACTGTTTAATGTAAACAGGCAGTTTTCCGAACAGCTGTCCGAAGCAGGCGTCGAACATGCGTTCCGCGTCACCCTCGGCGCGCACACCGGGGCCGTCTGGAGTCGATATCTGCACGAGGTGGCGCCGCAGCTGTTCTAGCGCTTCGTTAACGATGCCGTCGCCCGCTTCGATCGGTTCTTGTTCTGCTACTGATTATGGCCCGACGACGTCGAAGACGAATTCTGATCGACCGGCGGTTTCGCCGCCAGCGCTGAATCGCTGCTCGACCAATGCGGCATGGCCCTTCCCATCGACGGTCAACACCGTCGTGCAGCGGGTACCGAATTCTTCGCCGACGACGAACAGCGACTCAGCCGCCTGATCGATTGGTCCGCGAGCTTTCGGACTGCTTAGCGTCTCGATCAGATACGCCTGGAGATCGTCGCGATGCGATGCGCTTTCAATTGCATCGGCCAGCACTCCGACTTTTGCCCACTGCAATCCCGGCGCGTTGTTGCTGAACACATGAATTCCCGCGGCCAGCGATGTCGATGCATTTCGATTACTGACGAAATGGAGTTCGTCATCGGATCTGAGCACGAGGTTGAACGGCCCGTATCGAGCGCCTGACTCAGCAACCGTCTCGGCATAGTCTGACGCCGTCGCGGTACTCCCTAAGAAGCGGCTAACGAGTTCGCCTCGCGATCGCTCTGCCGGCGCTGCTCCCGGCTCAAAAATATTAGTGACCGCCGCGAACCTGCCGGAACCGGTAACGCCGAGCCAGGTGCCGCCCGCTGCGAGATCCCGGCCGGCGAGCAGGGATCCGGGGGCTGTCTCGGGCGCCTCCGGCGACCTCCACCATTGTGCCGCGGCACTCGGGCGCGCGTGGCGCTCGTCCCGATTTGCCGCGACGATCAGCGGATATCGGTTCGAGGCCTGATGTGCGATTGCGACGATACACATACCGGGCTGGATTCCCTATCGCCTGGCCCTGAACAAAGACCTATGGAAACAAGCTACGGCGACATTTGACAGGTATGTACGCTAACTGGCAATGGCGACGACGTTATCGACGACCCTGATTGGTTCGATGAAGCTTCGAATTCGCTCACCGAGATGCTTGGCATCATCAACGAGAAACAGATGCCCGGCTCGCTCGACGATGTCGAGCGTTGCATTCGGAATGTTTCTCGCGAGATATTCGGGGTTTGCGACCGGAATCAACGGATCGTCTTCACCGCTGATGACCAGCGTCTCGTGCTCGATCGTGTCGAGCATATGCCAGCTCGACCAGCTCACGCCTCCCATGACCTGGAAGGCATAGCCGAGCGACGTCGGCGGGAACTTCGCACGCGCTGTCATCATGCGATGACGAACTTTTATGTTTCGGCCGGTCCTGCCGCCGTAAGCGGCCGCCGCGGTCCGATGAAAGTAGGTCGGCGAGTAATAACGAAAAGGCGTCGACAGGACAGCCATTGCCTGCGAGGAACCCAGTATCGAGCCGACGCCGCAGTTGGTCGCTGCAAGCACCAGCCGCCGAACGCGCGCTGGACTTTCGAAGGCCAGTTGTTGAGCAATGGCGCCACCGTAGGAATAACCGAGCACATCGGTACTTTCTATTCCCCGATTGTCGAGCACCGCGACAGCAAGGCCGGCCAGTCCATGAATCGCCATTGGGCGACTCGGCGTGCCCGACCGCCCCGTTCCCGGTGCGTCGAACAGAATGATCCTGCGATCGGGGAAACGCGCTGCGAACGGCGCCCACATATCGGTGTTGGCGCCAAGGCCGTTGATCAGCAGGAGCGGCTCGCCTTTACCGCGTTCCTGGACATGAATGCGCAAGTGGCGCCAGGTGAAATATTCGTTAAGCATTATTTGTCTCCACCTCGGTTCCCAAAAACTCAACCGTACGCTGCCACAAGGTTGGGGCAGCGCGGCCAGCGACTATTCCGACATGACCGCCAGGCAGCCGAACCACTTCGGTCTGCGGAACGATTCGGCTGATCGCATCCACGGCTGTCGCCGGTGCAATCGTATCCTTTTCGGCCGATACCGAGATAACGGGCATGGTCACATTACTAAGATCCACATTCTTGGCGCCAACGCTTGTCTGACCGGTCATCAGCTCGTTGTTACCCGGACCGAACTGCCGATAGAGTTCGGCCAGCAAGCGTCCGGGTGCGGGCAATACATCGTCGACCCATGACGCCATCGTGCGCACATCGTGCAAGCGCTCAGGCGATGCGTCCAGCTGGTTCCATAAACCGGCAACTCGGCCGAAAACGCTGTTCGATCCCGGCGATAGCATCTCGAACCAGCTTTTGACTTCGACGGCCGGTACCAGCCTGGGTTCTTCGGCACTCTCCCCGGCAAGACCCATGCGATGGGCGATCCAGCTGATGCCTCCTTCGTGGTCGCCATCAACCATCGTCGTCAGCAACGCAAGTTTCTCAACTGTCTCTGGATACATTGCGGCGTATAAAAGTGACAACGTGCCGCCGAGGCAATAGCCTACGATATTGACCTTCTGGCCATCGCGGCTGCGAGAAATCGTGCGCACACAACGACGAATCAGGCCATCGACGTAATAAGCGAGATCGCAAAAGCGATCCTCTTTAGTCGGCTGACCGAAATCTGCAATGTAAACGTCGTAACCGGCTGCCGCGACGTGGCCGGCAAACGATCGTCCGGGCAAAAGATCGACGATGAAATAGCGGCTGACCGGTGCCGGAATGAATAACACCGGCGGCCCGTTGCGCGGATTGCCCTCGTCGTCGAGCAAGCGCAACAGACGCAGTTTGTTTTCACGATAGACGACCCGCGCGGGCGTCGCGCTGATGCCGTAATGGCCGGGGGACGTCAGTAAATCATGCAGCCGGTCGAGTCGAGCCCGGCTTTGCTCGGAAAGGGCGAGAAGGGATTCAAGTTCTCGCTCGTGTGGCGGCTCGTTCAACCCTTGCCCCGGCCGGAATCCTTGCCAGCGCGGGCTTCAAGCTCCTGGACGGTCATTTTCAGGTCCGCAAGCTCGCCCTGGATTTGATGCAGGGCGTGGAGAATCTCGTCGATGCGGTCGTCGGCAGGGCCGGCGGCCTCGGCCTCTTCTTCGGCGGGGTTGGTGCCAGGATACGGTTTACCAGCGAGCAAGGAACCGCGCATGGCGTTACCGAGTCCGACGAGAAACTCGTCGTTCTTGACCATTGAATCGAAGTATTCCGTGGCAGTCTTCTGCCACTGCTGCTGATCGCTGATCCACTTCTCGACCAGGGTCGGCTCATTTTCCGAATTCTCGTCGGTCATAGGCTTAATGATAAGACTTACGCCCGGCCGCGGCACGTCCTGTGCCACGACCGGGGCGTAAGGAGAGCTTAGCTCTCGGGAGTCGCAGTCGCGAACAGCTTCTCGCTGAAATTCTTCTGCTGCTTCAGGACCTTGTTGGCGAACGCAAAGTTCGCTTCGCTGATCTCAGCCGGCGTCGGCATTTCAGGGGCAAACTTTGCAGCAGGCATCTGAGGAACCGATGAGGCCCAGTCCTGGAAAGGCGTCATGCTCTTCAGGAAGGCGTCCTGCATTTCGGCCAGATTCGAAAGATACTGGTCCGCAGCGTCGGTCGCGAATTTTACATATTCTGACATCGTCTTAATCCTTTAAGGGGGTACATAGATACTTAACGATGCGTAGTATCCTACGCATCTGCGATCTCTGTCAAGCGCTTTATTGCCGGCCGGCAGGCTCGGTCAGGAAGCCTCGGAAAGTCTCCCGTCCGCGCTGGGGGTCTGGGCCTTATGCTCAGCCAGGAAGTCCACCAATGCGAGATTAACCTTGTTCGCGTGCGCCGAGATCGCGGCGGAAATTGCATCCGGTGCACCGCTCTTCAGCGCATTGGTCAACCCCTTGTGATCGTCGAAAACCTCGCGGATCGACGGGGGCGCGATCTCAAGGACTCGTCGCATGAGTTCGGGCAGATCCATCGAATTGTAGATCTCGAACAGACAGGGATTGCGCAACAGACTCAGGAAAACTCGATGGAATGCGTCGTCGGCTCGTATGTAGCGGGCGACCTGTGCCAAGCCGCGACCGCGAACCAGCGGCGTAAAGGCCCGCAAGCGACCGACCAGCGCCTCGCGCTGCGCTTCGACGTTGAGCGCGCCACCGAGCGATTGCGTGATACCGATTTCCAGCGCCGCCCTGGCATCGAGCGCCTGCACCAGTGCATCAACGTCGCTGGCCAGATCTTCCTGGTCCTTGGCGAAACCGACTGAGAGATCCTCCACGATGCCGCCCGGTCGAAGCTCGTCAGTGGCGGCAGCCTCGTCCTGCTGAAGAATTCGGCGCACGCGGACGGCTGTGTTCTTGCCCCAGGACATGATCGCTTCGAGCGCTCCATTCGCATCGCCGGCCGCCAGTGAGTCCGTCAGGAATTCGTGAAAGTAGACGACATTATCGACGGCGACGTGCGTGTCCTTGAGCGCCGCCCGATAGAGCTGACGAAGCTTCAGGCTTTCGAATCCGGCGTTCAGGTGTTCGTTCTCGGCGATTGCGATCACGGCCGCGTGATAGGCCTTGTTGGCAACCAGGAATGCATCCCGGTCGATAAATCGATCGCCCTCGGTCAGTTGCCCGAACATCGCATGCAACTTCTCGTAGAGCGACTCGACCTGCGGCAGCGGCAACAATCCGCGGCTCAAGCGCAGCCAGACCGCGCCGGCTTCGAGCACAGCTCGCGCTTCGACCGCCACCCGTAACTGAGGATACGAAACCGTGGCAAGCTCGGTCTCCGCCGCTTCCATTTGCATGGCTTCTTCGCGCGACGTCGGCTGCAGCAGACGGCGCATGATCTTGCCGCTCGTCGTCTTTGGCAGTTCGTCCATGATTTCGACGAAGCGCGGGTACTTGTAAGCGGCAAGATTCTCGCGTGCAAAGGCTTTGATCTCGTCGGGCGTTACAGTGTGGCCGGATTTCAGACTGACGACCGCCTTGATCGTCTCTCCACGGTATTGATCCGGCACGCCGACAACAGCCGCCTCGCGTACCGCCGGATGCTGGTAAAGCACTTCTTCGACTTCGCGCGGCCAGACCTTGAAACCGGATGCGACGATCATGTCTTTTGAGCGATCGACCAGATAGAACCAGCCATCCTTGTCCATGAAACCGACATCGCCGGTCTTCAGACCGTCTTCGGTGATCGTCTTGGCCGTTTCTTCGGGTTTTTGCCAGTAGCCCGGCACGATTTGCGGTCCGGAGATATAAAACTCGCCGATTTCCCCAGGCTCAGCTTCGTGGCCACCGTCGGTGATGACCTTGACGTGCGTGTTCGGTACCGGCACGCCGACCGACATCGCCCCGGTGTGCGGGTCGACAGGCGGAATCGCACCGTGCGGCGTGGCATGGGTCGGCGATGTCGCCTCGGTCAGCCCGTACATCGGGTGAATCCGTGTCCCGGTGCGGCCATACCAATCCTCGAGTACCGCGGGCGGCGTCGGTGCGCCACCCGTATAGACCTTGGTCAGCGTGGAAAAATCACGATTGTCCATGCCCTGGTCATTGAGGATGGCAATAAAAGCCGTGACAGCCGAGACCGTAAACGTCGCGCCATGGTGCTGAACAAGTCGGCAGGCCTCGGCGGCATCGAAGCGGTAAAAAAGTATCAGTGGCGCGCCGGTCAAAAACGAGAGCATGACATGACCGATCAATCCCGTGACATGAAAGAGCGGCGCGAGCCCGAGCGTGACATCGCGTTCATCTAGGTCCATCCAGGCTTCATAGACCGAAGTGGCAAATACGACATTGCCATGCGTGTTCATTGCACCTTTTGGTTCGCCCGTCGTGCCCGAGGTGTAGACCATGAATGCCACGTCTTCGGAGTCGAGGTCTTTGCTCCTGGGTTCCTGGCCGGTGAATTGTTCGATCAAGTCGAACAGATCGGGCACATTAGTCACCCGGTTGCGAGTCATGCCCGCAAGTACCTTTGGCAAGTCCGCGCCGGCGTCCAGATACTCGAGCGGCGACGTCGTTATCGTGTGCTCGACCGAAGTGTGCGGAAGCGCGAGCTGTGCGACATCGTGATAGAGATCTTCCTGGCAGACCAGAATGCGGCAGCCGGACGCGCGCAGGATTTTGGCCAGCTCCTTATCCCGCAGCATTGGATTGCAGGGCACGATGACAGCCCCGCACTTCCACGCCGCAAGCACCGCGATCATGACCTGCGGAATATTCTGCAGGTACATCGCGATTCGATCGCCGTGGCGGATATCCCGTTCCCTGAACGCGCAAGCGATGGCGTCGGATGCCGCATCGATTTCCGCCGCGCTGACTGACTGATCGAAGTAATGCACGATCGGCGCATCGGGTCGTTTGGCAAGCGTTGCGCGAAACGCATCGAGACCGTTCTCCGCCTCGGGGTGCAGAGTCTCCGGTACCGAACGGTAGAGCTTGAGCCAGGGCTGTCTGAGGATGTCGGACATCAGCGTTCGCGTCTCGTTTTAGTCCTTTCCGACGAACGATCGATACACGCTCAGCAGCGATTCTTTCTGGTTGGAATCGAGTCGATCATCGAGCTGAATTGCCTGCTCGACGCTGGGCGGGCCACCGCCGTCCTTGTCGTCCATGAATCCGAGCATCGTGTAGAGCTGCTTCGGTTCGAGACCAAAAGCCTCGGCCAGCGACTTGACGACCTGCGGCGACGGCATGTAATTGCCGCGCTCGAGCTGGCTCAGATAGGAATCCGAGACACCGGACATCCGCGCGAGATTGCGCTGCGAAACCTGTGCCAGCTGGCGCTGTGCCCGGACGAACTCGCCGAAGGCCCGTAGCATGTCATCATCCTTGTCCTGCATGGTTAGATTGTAGCCAGTTCTTGATCGGCGGGACCAGCGGCAATCACTGGGGGTATGATCGGAACCATCACGATGGGGGAATTCCGATGACCAGAACAAGAACGATGACTTTGCTGCCCGAGAGAATGGCGGGCCGCTTGACTGGGGCTCTGCTCTGCGGCCTCGCGGCGACCTCCACGGCCTTCGCGCAGCGCTGCCCGGACCTCACGGACCTGCTGCTGACCAATGGCCAGATTCATACGATGTCCGATCAGCCGGGCACCGACCCCGTTATATTCGAATCCGTTCGCATACTCGCCGATCGGATCGACCAGCTTGGCGCGCCCGGCGTCGACAACCTTGGCCAGACGGCCTGCACCGAGATCATCGATCTCGAAGGCCGCACGGTAATCCCCGGCATCATCGACAACCACAACCACATCGTGTTGCTCGGTCTGCGCCCCGGTCACGACGCGCGCCTGGAGTCCGCGAGTTCAATCGATGAGGCGCTCGAAATCCTCGCCGAACGCGCAAACGGCGTTGCCGAGGGTGAATGGATCACGGCAATCGGCGGCTTCGATCGACCGCAGCTCGTGCCGAATGGAACCGGCCGCTTTCCGACGCTGGCCGAACTCGACTCGGCAGTGCCGGATCATCCAGTGTATCTGCAGATATCTTTCGGCGGACCGTCGGCCACGAATTCTCTCGGTAAAGCGTTTTTCGAATCCGAAGGCATCGAAGTAGCCGACAACGGCGCCATCGCGTCGGGCGGCTTCGGCGCGGCGGCACCGGCAACAGAAGCGCTGTACGCGCTGCGCCAGCTGCAAACGCTCGAGGATGAAAAACGTGGCACGGTCGATGCGATGCGCTATGCCGCGAGCATCGGCGTCACCACTCATCTCGATCAGGGCGGATTTCCGGCGACCAGCACGGCGACCGATGGCGCCGCGCACTTCGATCGCTATCGTGCTTACGATGCCCTGCTTGCACTGCACGCAGAAGGCGCGCTGATCAACCGGATCCGGCTCAATTACCTGCACATGGAAGCGGATCCGACCACGCCGGAGCTCGCTGCAAGACTGGCAAACGTTATTCCTAATTTTGGTGACGATTTATTGAAGACGGCCGGGATCGGCGAATTTACGGCAGGCACAGCTGCGATGATCATGGCGCCGGCACCGGAGTGGCTCGCCGGCACGCGCCGCGTCGCCGAAGCCGGCTGGCGCAACGAAAACCATTCGCTGGCAGGCAACGACTTCGAAGTCATCATCAACGGCTGGGAGCAGATTCATAACGAAATGCCGGCGCCGGGTATCTCGAACCTGCGTTGGGTGCTGGCCCACGTCCCGTTCATTACGCGTGAATACGCCGACAAACTGGATGCACTCGGCGGCGGCGTCAGCGTACTCGGCGGCTGGCGTTATATCTCAGGCTCGGCGCAACAAAACGGACCGCCGTTCAGGATGCTCGCCGAAAGCGGAATCCGTATGGGCATGAGTTCCGATGGCATGCAGATTGCGCCGATGAATCCCTGGCTCGGCCTTTACTACGTCGTCACCGGCCGCAATGCACGCGGCGAACTGATCAACGCAGGTCAGACGCTATCGCGCAATGAGGCACTCGCGCTCTATACGGAAGCGAACGGCTGGTTCCTGGGCGAAGAGGACCTGCTCGGCACGATCGAAGCCGGAAAATATGCCGATCTGGTCGTACTGAGCGACGACTACTTCGATCAGAACGCCGTTTCCGACGAGGCAATCAAAGGCATCAGCTCTGTACTGACAATCGTCGGCGGCGAAATCGTCCACGGCGATCCGGAGGATCTCTAAACCTTAACCGGTAGCTTTCGTTCTCCAGCTATCGGCGTATTGCTCGCGCGCTTCCTGCGCATACGGCGTCGGTGCAACCTTGACGCGAATCTCCGCCTGCTTGTGCGGCGACTCGATCGAAGTCTTGCCGGTCTCGTCGGGCTCACCCCACTTCAGCGTCAGCACGTCCCCGACTTTCACATCGGAATTGACGACGGCCAGCGACAGCATGCAGCGCTCGTTGTACGAGTAGCCGTTGAACATCGACATGCCGACGGGCTTGCCGTCGCGCTCAAGCAGATCGGCATTCGACGATGAGTAGTTGGGCTGCGGCAGATCGATCCACTTGAACGGTGTGCCTTGATCGAAATTCGAGGCGATAACCTTGAGCAGATCGTCGCGATTCCATTCAATCGTGACCTTCTGGCGGTTGTCAGCGTCCTTCAGCTTCGCTAGCGCATCCTTGCCGATGAAATCGGTCTTCCAACCGATATAGAACCCGTAACCGAGCTCAAACGGATTGGTGTAATAGTCCTCGACGTTGTCGCTGACCAGGCTGCCGCCAACCGAGCAGACCGCCTCGTAAGCATCGGCGCCGAGCCAGTCACGGTAGTCCTTCATCATGCCATCGCCGGTATAGATGCCGGGCAAGGGCGACGGAATCCAGCCGGACTCGAGCGTGTTGGTCGAGTAAGCCCGACTGCCGACGAGACGCATATCGACGCCCGCATCCTTTGCCGCTTCCATGATCGTCGACTGAATGTAGTGCTTGTCGGCGTACGGGCCCCAGACCTCGAGACCAGGGGCGCCGGCCATGCCGTGGCGAAGAGCCTGCACCTTGCGCGAGCCGATGTTGACCCAGTCGACATGGAAAAACTTGACCTTCGGAATCGGGCCGCCGTTCATTTGCTCGAAGATCTTGTTGGCCTCAGGGCCCTGGATCTGGAACCGATAATGAGTCCGGAAGATCGCCTTGCCGTCCGGGCGACTGTCGGAACGCGGATCGTGATTCAGGCGAATTTTGAAATTACCGATAGCGGCCTGGAACATCACCCAGTTTGCCGTCGGGGATCGTCCGACGAGGACAAACTTATCCTCGCGCTCACGAAAAATGATCATATCGCCGATCACGTGGCCTGCCGGCGTCACCGGCACAAAGTGCTTGGCACGCGCCAGATCGAAATTTGCAAAGCTGTTGATGCCGACTGATTCGAGAAATGCGGCTGCATCGGGGCCTTCGACGATCAACTCATCCATGTGATGCGTTTGATCGAACAGCACGGCGGAATTGCGCCAGGCCATTTGTTCGCTGCGCCAGTTTGAAAACTCAGGCGCCACCACCGGGTAAACGTAAATCCCGGCTTTTGAATTTCGTAACAGATTGACTGGGCCGCCGGCCGCTTCCATTACGGAGGTTAGATTGTTATTGCTCATCGTCTGCTCCAACTCCCTGTTCTTTATGCTTTTGGCTCTTCGAAAAGCGGCTTATGATGCCAGAACTAAAGCGCCGCTTACACATTTATATAAGGCCTCTGTTCAGCCCCGCGCAGACCGAGGAGTCGCGAGGGAGGCACGGCTCCAGGCGAATAGTCTAGTATGGTCTCTGATGCGCTTTGCGATTCGCATTCTGATCGTCGTCGCGCTGCTCGGGAGTTCCGTCCCGGCTCGGGCGCAGAGCTTCGCCTTCAGGGATATCCAACAGATCGAGCGGTCCGAGATTCAGATCCGGGAATCACGCAGTCCGATACCGTTCGCTCGGCAACCCGAGATCTTTCTCAGATCGGAAACCGCCCCGCCGTCATTGGATCCGAGTCTTGGGCAACCCGTTTCTCAGCTCGCCCTCGATGCCGACGCATTTCTCCGCGTGAGCGTTCCGCTCGGCAACACCCAACCAAGGGATGCGACGCTGATCGATTTCACCGTGGCGGGCAACCCGATCCGCATGCTGGCTTTCGAAGCGAAAACGGATTCGGATTTCGACGCATCGCATATGACCTTGCTTGCGGTAATGCCCGATGACTATGCGCGACTGACGATTTCCCATGCCGGCCCCGAGATTGTCGGAACGGTTTTCGTCAACGACCAGTGGTACCGAATCCTGCCGGACGAGAACGATGCCGAAAGCCAGCTTGTCTATCCCGTTGCGGTTCAAGAAAGCGCCTGGCAACGCGAGACCCAGCCGGATCTGGAATCACGTGCAGGTCAACTCGAGGCCCGTCACCTGCAAATGGCGTGGGTAGCGGAGACGCAGCCAGACAACTTCGCAACCTATGCGGACGGCCGGCCACGAAGTTACAGCGGCCCAAACCTCGGGGTGCTGGATTTTTGGGATTCGCTGATCGTCGATCCGGCCGGCAACGGAGTAGTCGATGAAGCGATACTGAAAGCTGCGACTGAGAGTTTCCTGAACGAGGCGCGTGGTTTCACCTGGGTCTACGACAGCATTGAAGTTCAGCTTGAGCCAAAGACTCTCGACGACGTCAATACGATTGCCGCAGAAGGCCTCGACATCGAACTCATTCAATTGATCAACGGTATCCCGATTTCACGATCGCTGAAACTTTCGATGGATCCAACCGGTGGCGTTTCAGGCTTTGCCGGCACTCTGATGCGCGAAGATATGGCTGGCCCCTACAACGGGCCGAGGATTCTTCAAGAAGAAGCGCGCGCGATTGCCGAGGCCGCGTTGATTGCGGAACACGGAATCCAGTCGACTGGCGAGTTTCCTGAAGAGCGGCTTTTCTACAACGTTGTAGCGGACGATGAGCTCCACCTGATCTGGCGAATGTCGGTTAGGGCCACCTGCGGGATGTATTTCGATGTCGATATCGATGGAATAACCGGGCAATCAGACCGACTCGGCGCGAGCACCGGCGATTTTGACGATGACTCCGCGACAACTGACCGAGCGGAAGATCCGACCGCCGCCATCAGACGCTCGTTCTTCGGAGACAGTTTTAGTCAGTGCCGGTACTCTACCCCTCGCTGACTCGGCCGAGTTAGCCGATGGCACCAGCCCGGGCCGCAGGATTGAGGCTTAACACTTCCCGCAGGTTTCCCAGCCGACTGATACAGTCCCGCAGTCGCGGCATTCAAGGACGCGGACACATTGCGGCTGACCGACCGATCGATTGCCTTCGACGAAGCGATGACCCTTGACGGGCTTCCAGAGACTGACACTCCAGACGATGCCTCTGATCAGGCAGATCAGCGCCAGGGGACTGGGTATCGCAGCCATCTCAACCTCCCGCCGTGCAACGGTTTGCCAGGAAGATTATGTAATCTAGCCAGGCCAGGCCGCCGGGTCACGGTACTGGTTAGCACAATTCCAGGGCCCGGGATGCGATTCCCGGACCCTTGATCAGAGACCGAGGACTGGGGCCAGAGGTTACTTCTATCCTCACTGGCTGCTATGTTTAGCAAGGCGAAAATTGTCGTCATTAATTCAAAAACCGAAAAGGAGCCGTTGCAGTGGCAGGTAAGTACGAGATCTATAAGGACAAGAAAGGGGAACATCGCTTCCGGTTGAAGGCGAGCAATGGTCAGGCGATCCTGGCGAGCGAGGGCTACAGCTCACGCAAGGCCTGTGACAATGGCATTGCGTCGGTGCAACGGAATTCGGTTGTGGATGCTCAATTCGAACGCAAAGAAGCTAAGAACGGCAAGCACTACTTCGTATTGAAAGCCAAGAACCATCAGGTCATCGGTCAAAGCGAAATGTACGAGTCCGAGTCTGCGATGGAAAATGGCATTAAAAGCGTCATGACCAACGGGCCGACTGAGTCAATCGCCGAGGCGAGTTAGTCTCCGATAACGCGAGGGGATGACTCGTCCCCTCGCGTTAATCCTGCAAGGTGGCCTCAGAACCGTGTTGGTTCCCTCCCGCCCCAGCGATAGAATGCGATCGCCCATTTCATATTCGTCAGGGAGCCACCGAAATGTCTAAAGAGCAAAAGTCGAACAAGGAAGCCAAGAAGCAGGCGACCATGACGCCCAAGGAACGCAAGGCTGCGAAGAAAGCCAAAAAGGAAGCTGCCAAGAACCGGCGCGACTGACAGCGCAAGGCCTGCCTGATGACGGCGCAAGACAATTTGGCGAGTGAAGCATCGGTCGTCCACACCGAGATGAATTTCTGCCCGCCCGGGGAAGAAGTGATCTTCTACCCGACGGACCGCAAAAAATCGAAGTGGCCGTTTACACCGCACGCCGTCACGATCCATGACATGCGGCCAATCCAGGACGAGCTCGCGTTCGACAGGAATGGCTTCGTATTGGTCAACCAGGTGTCAACCTGCAAGAACTTTTACGACCCGGAACTGGTCGACCACGTTTACTTGCCCGAAGTCTGTGAACTGATCAAGAAATTGACCGGCGCCGACAAAGTCATCGCCTTCGGCACGATGACGCGCACCAATAATCCGGCGGCAGAAGAAGGCAATCTGCCGGCCTTCGGCGCCCATGTCGATTACGGCGACCGAACAGTCCGCATGTTCGCAGCCGAAGTACTCGGTAAGGAAGAGGCTGACCAGTGGCTCAAAGGCCGTTACATGCTGATTAATGTGTGGCGCCCAATTTCGGTCGTTAAGAGCGTGCCGCTCGCGGTCTGCGATGCGAGCACGATTGCCGAGTCGGATCTCTGCTACAGCGAAGTCCGCGGCGGACTCGGCGATCCAAACCGTCCGACGCTCTACGGCTATGCCGTTTCATTCAATGAAAACCAGCGCTGGTACTACGTGCCGGAGATGCGCCCTGACGAGGTGCTTTGCTTCAGACTCTT
>Ga0224508_10002599_pt1 | contig 15229 bp, 15 predicted proteins | sample SF_Jan12_sed_USG_4_FD_170157 | JGI IMG/M metagenome (GOLD analysis project Ga0224508, IMG submission 170157) | Sediment microbial communities from San Francisco Bay, California, United States - SF_Jan12_sed_USGS_21 | ecosystem: Environmental > Aquatic > Marine > Sediment | place: USA... | reverse complement strand
CTGGCCACGGTGTCGGCGGTGTTGGTCGTGGTGCGGTCGGTCATGTCGGAGCTCCGGATGTGGTCGATCTGGGGGAAGCGGTCGCTATCGGCGGTGGGTTCTGGGTCGGGTCGCTCTGCCAGAGGAACAGCGCGGCGTAGGCCCGCCATGGGCGCCATTGCTCGGCGCTGGCCTCCAGCTGGGCCGCGCTCACAGCGAGCGAGCGACGGAGGCCGAGGTCGCCGACGGGCCAGCCGTCAGGGTCGCTGAGGCTGCGCATCGTGATGTACCCGGCGGTCCAGGGCCCGATCCCTCCCACATCGAGGAGCTGCGCCCTGGTCCGCTCGGGGTCGGCGCCGGCGTCCAGGAGGATCGTGCCGTCGGCGACGGCCCGGGCCAGGGCTCGGATCGTGGCTCGCCTCCGGGCCGGCATGCCGAGCCCGTCGAGCGGATGGGCGGCGAGGGTCTCCGGGCTCGGGAACCGATCGATGCTCGGTGGCCTGGCTCCACCGTCGTCATCGTCGTCGGTGGCGGGGACGGACACCGGGTTCCGGGTCATCACCAGGAGGCGGCCGAGCAGGGTACGGGCTCCGGCGACGCTGATCTGTTGGCCAACGATCGCTCGGACCGCTATCTCGAAGCGGTCGAAGGCGCCCGGCAACCGGCCGAGCTCGGTTCGGGCCAGCCGGGCCGCCAACAGCGGGTCGGCCTCGAAGCGGTGCTCGATCGGTTCGAGGTCGGTGTCGAGATCGGCGACCCGGCGGACGATCGGGACGAGCTCGGTGAGGTCGGCGAGCCGGTCGAGCGAGCACCGCAGGCGCAGCGCCCTGCCACCGGTGTCCGGGCCGCTCAGCTCGAGCCAACCGCCGGGAACGTTGCGGCGGACACCGGCCTCGGTGGCCGCTTCGAGTCCTGGGATGGCGCGCGTCGAGAGGAACGTGTGCAGGCCAGGCCAGCGCAACGCCCCTCGGCTCGGGAGCGACAGGGTGATCGTGCGATCGGCTCGCCTCGGGGCCGGGCGCCGGCGCAGCGTCGAGGGCGCCTCGCCGAAGGTTCGCCGCATCGAGTCGTTGAACTGGCGGACGCTGCCGAAGCCGGACGCAAAGGCGACGTCGGTGATCGGCAGATCGGTCTGATCGAGCAGGAGCCGGGCCAACCAGAGCCGCCTCGTCCGGGCCAGCTGGAGCGGTCCGGTGCCCACGGTCGCCACCAACTCACGGCGGAGGTGGCGCTCGCTGACGGCCAGGGCGGCAGCGAGCCCCGTCACCCCGACCCGATCGACGGCGCCGTCGTCGATGAGGGCCATCGCTCGACCCGCCAGATCGGCGCGACGATTCCACTCCGGATGTCCTGGAGCAAGCTCGGGGCGACACCGACGGCACGGCCGGAAGCCGGCCTCGGTGGCTGTGGCGGCGTGGGGATAGAAGCGAACGTTGGTCGACTTCGGCGTTCGGGCGGGACACGACGGGCGGCAGAACACGCCGGTCGTGACGACTGCGGTGTAGAAGCGACCGTCGAACCGGGCGTCGCGGCGAGTGATGGCCGCATAGCAGGTGTCGTCGTCGAGCCGGTCCATCGCCCCTCTGTTCTAGCCCCGATGCCGGCGGTCGACTAGCGGGAATCGGACATGGCAGTCCTCTGTGGTCGGGGGCCGCCCGGGGCAGGGGGTCGCTGGTTGTCGCGATTCGCAGCAGGCGGAGAGGTAACGTCGAGGCAGTCCAGACCAGGGAGTGTCGGCCCCTCCATGAGGACCTTACGACCATCCATCGTTGCGCTGACGATCGTGATCGCGCTCGTTGCGGCGGCGTGTTCCTCGGCCCCGGAGGTCGACACGTCCGTCGATCCGAAGACGCTGGCCGAGGAGATGATCGCCGGCGACCTGGCGACGACGGTCGGTCTCGGCCCGCTGGTTGGCGTCTGCAGCGACCCTGGGCCGCTCGCTGTGGGCACGTCGTTCGGCTGCACCGCCACGACCGATCCGGGCCAGGTCATCCAGATCCTCGGTGTCGTCAACCCCGAGGGTCGGATCGAGCTCACCACCACCAACCTCGTGAGCTCGGCAGCCCTGCCAAGCTTCGAGCGGGAGGCCGCCGCTGCCCTCAACAACTCTGTCGGCTCGAACTTCACCGCCGAGTCGGTCGACTGTGGCAACGCCGCGCTGGTGCTGCGCCCCGACTTCGTCATGGCCTGCGCCCTGAAGATGCCGGCCAGCGGCGAGGTCTTCGATCTCACGTTGACGATCACCGACCTCGACGCCCGCCGTTTCAGCCTCGTCGTCGGCGACCAACCCCGCCCGTAAGCCCGATTATGCCCATCCCGCCGACACCCTGATCGCCGAGGCCGAGAATCCGCTGACCATCGGTTACGACGATCACGTCGATCGGTGTGGTGATGGCGTCGAACTGCTCGGCCATTCGATCCCGGTTGGGGTAGGAGACGAACACCCCGTGGGGCCGGCGGTAGATCTGGCTGAAGAGCTGGCAGGCCGCACCGACGGTCGGGGTGTAGACGATCGGCAGCAGCTCCTCCAGGTGGCCGCACAAGAATCGATAGAACAGCACCTCGTTCGTGTCCTGGAGCGCCCGCAGGTAGATGTTGCGGTGCCCTTGTTGATCTCGGCGTCGTTGAGCACGGCGTGGCCCCGAGCGGTGATCGCCAGGGTGCGCTCGGCGCTGGTCATCGGACGAGCTCCACATCGACCGTGGCCCCGCCCCACCCACTGAGCTGGTCCCGCCCTTCGACGGTGACCGTGTCGACGTCGTCCGGGATCTCGATGCCGCTCTGGTTCCTGGTGAACGGCTGCTCGTTGGCGTGATCGTGGGTCAGCTCCCTGATCCCGTACACGGTTCCGTCGGGTCCGACGACGCGCCAGGCGTCGGCGTAGCGGTCGGGTGAGTCGTAGGGCGAGCTCAACGTGGCGACGAACGTCCAGGTGCCGTTCGCCTCCAGCGTGGCCGCGGCGTCGACGACGTCGGGGTACAGCTCCTCCACGGCGACCTCGGCTCCGCTGGTCTCGGCCGGCTCCGGGTCGGAGGTCGCGACCTCATCACCACCGCAGGCGCTCATCACGATCGCCACCGCCAGCCCCGCCACGACGGCGGGCACGGATCTCACCGGTCAGTCGCCGTCGACGAGGGCCTTGACCCCCTCGACCGTGGCCTGCATGTTGGCCTTGAGGGTCTGTCGCCGCCCGTTCAGCACCTGCTCTTCCCGATCCGGGTTCTTGAGCGCTTGGGGGGCGGTCCCGTTGTTCTCCTCGCCGATGATCATCGAGAACCGTAGCCGGCTGCCCCGCCCCTGCTCGGCCAGGTCGAATCGCCAGATCGCTCCGGGTTTGTCGGGGTCGGTGATCCGCCACTCGAAGCACCGCTCCGGCTCCCAAGCCGAGACGTGGCAGGTCACCTCCCAGGCGGCCACGTCGGGGATCTCGTTGCGACCGACGAACGTCGATCCGACGCCGGGCTCGCCCTCGCTCGTCCACTCGGCCCCGAGGAACTCCGACGAGAACCGGGCCGGCATCTCGATGTCGCTGATGATCGGCCAGACCGCGTCGGGTCGAGCGTCGGTGTCGATCTCCACCACCACGCCCTGGCCATCGGCGACCCTGGCCGTGCCCTCGGCCGAGGGACGAGCGCGGGTGAACCCCCACTGGTCGAAGTACGTGATCTCCGGAGCCGGCCGTCTCGGGGCGGGCTTGAAGTCGGTGCCCTTCGTGAAGGCCACCGGGAACGTGACGATCGTGGTGACGCTGTCGGGGATGCCGAGCACCTCGGCCAGCTCCGCGACCCGTCCGTTGAGCATGGTCGTGTAGGCCGAGCCGAGGCCCCTCGACCGCAGCGCCAGATTGAAGCTCCAGGCCGAGGGGACGACCGAGTCGAACAGGCCAGGCCGACCGCTGTTGTCGTGGATGCCCCAGATGGCGACGATCACCAGCACTGGGGCCTGGGCGAGGTTCTCGACCAGGTAGGAGCTCGACGACACGACCTTCTCCTTGTCATGACCGGTCCCGTCGAGCCGGCCGCGGGCCTTGAGGAAGAACTCGCCGCTCTCCCGATACAGCTCGCCGAGCTCGTTCTTGATCTCCTGATCGCGAACGACCATCCACCGGCGGCTGGCGTCGTTGCCGCCGGTCGGGGCCTGCTCGGCCAAATCGATGCACTCGAACAGCAGCTCGTCAGGTACGTCGCGGGTGAAGTCGAGCCGCTTGCGGACGGCCCGAGTGGTGGTCAGCAACCGGTCGATCTGGTCGAGATCGAACCCGGACTCGGAGATACGAACGTCGCTCATGGCGCCCACTCTTGCATGTCGGTCAGCTGGTGACGACCGGGAGCCGATCGGTGGCGTCAGCCGAGGGGCGTGAACGCGATCGTGCGGTCGTCGACGTCGACCGCGTCGAGCCGGAGCTCCAGCTGCTCGGCCAGCGTCCGACCGGCACCGTCGACCGTAGCGACGATCGCCGGCGCGGTGATCTGGATCGTGGCGAGCCCTCGCTTGGTGTCGAGATCGACGACGTGGCCGCTGAACGTCTGCCCGACGCTGCGCTCGAGCACCAGCGCCTCGGCGAAGTCGACCATCGAGCGCTCCAGTGCCGATTCACGCTGGCGGGCCTTGCCCATCAGCGACGGCAGCTCGTCGAGGGCCTCGATCGCCCAGGCCGGCGGCTCGTCGCCGGCGAACAGTGCGAGGAGGATGGCGTTGCCGAACCGATCGACGAGGCGGCGCAGCGGCGCCGTCACGTGTGAGTAGACCGAGGCGATGGCGCCGTGCTCGGCGTGCTCGGGCACGGTCCCGTGGAACCCGACATAGCCGGCGCCCCGCAGTGTCCGGGTCGCTTGGAGGAGGAACGCATTGCACGCCGGGGAGTTGGGGGTGAGGTCGCGGACGAACGCGGCGTAGGGCAGCTCCGCCGGCCAGTCGAGGCCGAGTGCCTTCGCCGTGCGTCGGAGCCGGGCGACGGCCCGATCGTAGGGAGGGGGCAGGGTTCGGAGCACGCCCACCGCAGCGTCGACCATGGTCCGGCCGGCGACGATGCCGGTGAGGAGCGAGATCTGGGCGTTCCAGTTCTCGACCGGGAGCGCCAGGTCGAACTCCAGCGAATAGCTGCCGTTGTGCTCGACCACCTCCTGGGCCGGGAGGCTGATGCTCACCCCGCCCCGATCGGCCTCGCGCTGCTGGCGGAGGCGGCCGATCTCGGCGAGGAGCGTGAGCTTGTCGTCGCCGGGAGGATCGGCGTCGATCCGGCTCTGGGCCTCGGCGTAGGACATCGCTTCCCGGACCCGCACCAGGGCTCGTTCGAGGCGCCAGTCGGCCGGGCTGCCGTCGGCGTCGAGCTCGATCGTCCACAGCAGCGCCGGCTTGTCGGTACCGGCGAGGAGGCTCGCCCGGTTCTCGCTCAGCACCGGCGGGTGCAGGGGAGTGCGGGTGTCGGGGCTGTAGAGCGTCGTGCCCCGCTCGCGGGACTCGGTGTCGAGGGTGTGGCCGGGCACGATGAAGTCGCCGACGTCGGCGATGGCGTACCGGACGCGGTAGCCCGACCCGGTCCGCTCGGCCGTATAGGCCTGGTCGAGGTCGGTGGCGCCGGGCGGATCGATGGCGACGAAGTCGAGGTGGCGGGCGTCGAGCCGATCGTCGGGGCCGGTGGCCGGGGCTGCCTGCTCGGCTTCGGCCAGGACTGGGCCGGGGAAGGCTAGGGGCACATCGTGCTCCGATCGGATCCTGGCAAAGCCGGCCTCGAAGGTCGACGGTGCCCGGAGAACGATTCTGGTCATCGCCCGGAAACCTACTGGGGTGCCGGCTCGCTTCCGTAGAGGCCGAGCGCCTCGTTCAGCTGGTCGGCGGCCTTGTAGGTCTCGTCGGGACCGGGGAACGCCGCGGTCCGCACGTCGGTGGCGTAGCAGGAGAGGGCCCGGGCTTGATCCTCGAACGCCGTGCCGTAGCGGCGGACGAACTTGGGCTTGAACCGGTTCTCGAGGCCGATGACGTCGTGGTAGACGAGCACCTGGCCGTCGGTGTCTCCTCCGGCCCCGATGCCGATCGTCGGGACGTCGAGCGCTTCGGTGACCATCTTCCCGACCGTGTCGGGAACGCCCTCGATGACGATCGCGAAGCAGCCGGCTTCCTGCAGCGCCCGGGCGTCGTCGACCATCCGATGGGCAGCCTCGGCCTCCTTGGCCTGCACCTTGAACCCGCCCATCACGTTGGCCGACTGCGGTGTGAGCCCGATGTGGCCCATCACCGGGATCTCCGCCGAGATGAGCGCATCGACCATCGGCACCCGCTTGGCCCCGCCTTCCAGCTTGACGCAACTGGCGCCGGCCCGGATCAGCGTGGCGCCGTTGTGGACCGTGTCGGTGGTGGAGACGTGGAAGCTCATCCACGGCAGGTCGCCGACGACGACGGCGGTCGGTTCGGCCCGGCAGACGGCGGCCACGTGGTAGGCGATGTCGTCGATGCTCACCTGGAGCGTGTCGTCGTAGCCGAGCACGACCATGGCGAGGGAGTCGCCGACGAGGATCACGTCGACGTCGGCCTCGGTGGCCACCCGGGCCGAGGGCGCGTCGTAGGCGGTGACCATGACGAGCGGTTCGGCGCCGTCGCGCCGTTTCGCAGAGCGGATCCCGGGGATGGTTCTCGTCGTCGTCACGATGCTCCTATCGGCTGGGGGGCCTCGATCTCGACCCCGGCGTTGTCGATCAGGCGAGTCGCCCCGACCCGGGCGGCGATCAGGAGCCGAACCCGAGGACCGAGCCGCTCGGGCTGGGTGAGGGTGTCGGGATCGACGGCGGCGGCGTAGTCGAGCTCGGCCAGCGGCTCGGCCCCCACCACGGCCGCCATTGACGCATCGACGTCGGCCGGGTCGCTGGCTCCGGCGGCCACCGCAGCCTCCCCGGCGTCGAGTGCGCGACGGAGGACGGTAGCCGCCGCCCGCTGGGCGGGATCGAGGTACACGTTGCGGCTCGACATCGCGAGCCCGTCCGGCTCGCGGACGATCGGGCAGCCGATGACCTCGACCGGGATCGACAGGTCGGCCGTCATCCGTCGGATGACGGCCAGCTGCTGGTAGTCCTTCTCCCCGAAGTAGGCACGGCACGGCCCCACGATGTTGAACAGCTTCGAGACGACGGTAGCCACACCGGCGAAATGGGTCGGCCGGCTTGCGCCGTCCCACCGCTCCGACAGACCGGCGACCGTTACCGACGTCAGGACCGGGCCCTTCGGGTACATCTCCTCGACGGTCGGTGTGAACAGCAGGTCGACGCCGTTCGCCGCCGCCACGGCGGCGTCACGCTCGAGGTCGCGGGGGTAGCTGTCGAGGTCTTCGCCGGCGCCGAACTGCAGCGGGTTGACGAAGATGCTGGCCACGGTGGCGTCGTTGTCGTCGGCCGCGGCCCGCATCAGCGACCCGTGGCCGTCGTGCAGGTAGCCCATCGTCGGCACGAACCCGATCTGCTGACCGCTGCGGCGGCGCTCGCCGAGGTCGGCGCGCAGCCCGGTGATCGTGGTGACGATCGTCGGTCCGTGCTCAGGCATGGTCAATCTCGCGGTCGCTCGTTGCCGCTGCGTTCGCGATCGACGGTGTCCCAGCCGGGTTGCAGGGTAGTGCCGGCCAGAGCCGCGGCCTGTTTGGCGAGCGTGACGTAGAGAGCATGTTCCTCAGCGGGTAACGAGTGCACGTGAGCCGCCAGGGTCGAGTCGTCGCCCCGGGCCGCCGGTCCTGTGAGTGACGATACTGCGCCAACGCGACGCACGCTGTCGAGCGTGCCGGCCATCAGGTCCCAGTAGGCGCTGGTCGGCACGCCGACCGCTGCCGCCAGCCGCTCGACCTGGGCGCAGAGCACGACGAGGTGGTTGGCCGCCACCGCCGCCGCGGCGTGGTAGAGGCTGCGGTGAGCGTCGTCGACCTCGATCGCCTGGCCCCCGAGCGCCGCCACCAGGGTCCAGGCGATCGGGTCGCCGGCGACGGCGAACACCCCGCCATCGCGGAGTCGCTCGGCCCCGATCGTGGGATCGGGGAGCGACATGAGGGGATGGACCGAGGCTCGGCGGGGGTGGCCGGCCAGGACGTCGAGCCCCTTCGCCCCGGATACGTGCACGAGGGCGGCGGAACCGGGCTCGATGGCGGCGGCCACCGTCGCGATCGCGTCGTCGGGCACCGCGATCACGACGAGATCGTTCCCGTCGGTCAGGCCGTGGCTCGGGTCGTCTCGACCGTGGACGCCGGCCACCTCCCAGCCTGCTGCGCTGAGGGCAGCGGCGAATGCTCGGCCCGCCCGCCCTCCTCCGACGACGGCGAACCTCCTCGGGAGTGTCGGTGGCCCGTTCGGAGCGGGCCCGCTGGTCACGGGGCCCGTCACCCGACGGTGCCCGTCACCGGATCCCGCCGCCGGGATGTCAGTTCGACGAGAGCTTGGCGTCCATCCGGGCCATCACCCGGTTCACGACGTCGAGCTCGTCCAGGTCGAGAAGATCGAAGAACCAGGTCCGCACATCGGCCAGGTACCCGTCGGTGGCAGCCTCGAGCGCTTCGGTCCCGGTGTCGGTGAGGATGGCGAACAATCCCCGGCGATCGTCCTCGCACTCCTCCCGGGTCACGTAGGAGACCTCGGCCAGCCGGTCGACTCGGTAGGTCAGCCGGCTGCGCGAGACGAGCACACGCTCCGCCAGCTCGCTCATTCGGAGTCGTCGGCCGGGGGCCGCGGCGAGCTCGGACAGGATCTCGAAGTCGGTGAGCGACAGGTGGGATCGTTGCTGGAGCTCGTGATCGAGTCGCTCGAGCAACTGCACGTTGGCCGACAGGAACGCACGCCACGTCCGCTCCTCCAACTCTGTGAACCCCACGTCCATTGCCTCGATCCTACGGCTTTACGTGGGATTCGTCCGCTTCTGACACAAGAATGATCGCCGCGATCCCGACCACCGTCGATCCCTGCGGCAACGACCCTGGTCAGCAGCGGTCCAACGGCCGGTGTGTCAACGACGTTGACAATCGGGGCACCACGTTGTGGTGCGGGCGTCGATCACCGCGGCGCGAAGCTCGGTGCGGCAACGGCGGCACGGCTTCCCCGCTCGGCCGTAGGCCGAGAGCGCTCCCTGGTTGGTTCCGGACGACCCGTCGAGCGTTCGGTAGTCACGTAGGGTCGTGCCACCGTTGTCGATGCCCTGCCGCAACACGTGACGAAGGGCCGCGAGCAGCTCGGCGGCTCGGGTCCGACCGAGGCGGGTGACCCGAGGGTTGATCGACGCCAGCCAGAGCGCCTCGTCGGCGTAGATGTTGCCGACGCCGGCGACCGGTCGCTGAGAGAGCAGCTGGGTCTTGATCCGCCGCTTGCTTTGCTGCAACAGCGCCCAGAACCGGTCGCCGTCGAAGGCTGGATCGAACGGCTCCGGGCCGGCGAGAGCCAAGGTGGGGATCGCGGCGTAGTCGCCGGCGGCGACCACTCGGATCCGTCCGAACCGGCGCACGTCGACGTAGAGCAGCGTCTCACCCGAGGGGCTCCCCCCGCCGGGACCGAGCCGCCACCAGGCCCGGACATAGGGGTCGTCCAGCGCAGCGCCATGTTCCGGTGACGATGCGCCGAGCGACGGCGCGAACCGGAGCGCGCCGGTCATGCCGAGGTGGACGACGACTTCCCGCCCGGTCTCGGTCGGCAGGAGCAGGTACTTGCCGCGCCGGCCGGCTCCGAGGAGCCGGTCGCCGATCACGGCGGTGGCCGGCGTGAACTTCGCCGACCAGTGGGAGCCGGCATCGAGAACTGCCCGCCCGTCGAGGCGGGGCTCGATCTGGCGGCGGATCGTCTCGACCTCGGGGAGCTCGGGCATGGTGGGGGTGGACAGTGGTTGCGGACGGCGGCCGTCGCCAGGCTAGGTCTCGGGTGCTGGCTCGTCGTCGGGTGCTGGCTCGTCGACGCCGGCCAGCAGGGTGCGGGCCGCCGCTCGCCCCGAGAACAAAGCACCGTTGATCGACGGGTCGGCCCGATGGTCGCCACACACGAGCACGCGACCGCCGAGGTCGCCGCCAGGGGCAGCGACCCCCGAGCGATCGTGGCCCGGCGGTTGGATCGGGTGAGCCTTCGGTATCTCGTCGACCCGGAGCACGTCCCAGTCGTCGACGACAGCACCGAACCACTCCCCGAGCTGGGAGCGGACGTCGGCAGCAAGCCCCGGCTCGATCACCGGTGCCGATACGGCGATCGTCGAGCGGCCGGCAGGGGCGTAGGCGGCCGAGACCTCGCTCATCACCGCCAGTGAGTTGATCGGGCCGGACCCCTCGCCGTTGAGCACGAGGATCGGTTCGCTGATCGGCGGCTCATCGGCAGCGAACCAGACCGTCGTCGTCGGCCGCCACCCGTGATCGGTCACATCGGACAGCTCGGCCGCGGTGGAGGCATCGGTGGCGATGATCGCGGCATCGGCCGATACGACCTCCCCGTCGGCCAGCTTGATAGCGGCGCCGGTCGACGACCCGTCGACCGCGGCGACCGGGGTCGACACCGCGATGGCGTCGGCCGGCAAACGGGCTGCGAGCTGGGCCGGGATGGCCGCCATGCCCCTCGCCGGCACGCCGGTATGGCCTGACGACAGCATGCGAAACACGAACTCGAGCACCCGACTCGATCCGCTGAGCTCCGGGTCGAGCGTGATGCCGGTGAACAACGGGCGGAGCAGGTGCTCGATGATGTCATCGCCGAAGCCGGCATCGCGCAAGCGCTCCAGCGCAGTTCGTTCCGGTCGGTTCCACAGGTCATCGAGCGTGCCCTTCCGGACCGCCCGTCGAAAGGAGAGGATGCGCAACTTGTCGCCGAGCGAGCCGACCGGTGATCGCAGGGTCGCCAGCAGGCCCGACGGGTCCTGGAGGGGATCGGTGACCCGGTGGAAGGCACCGTCGAACCGGGTCAGGGCCCCCGGAGCGAAGTACTGGAGATCGAGGGGAGCCACGTCGAGCAGGTTCCACACCTCCGGGTAAGCATCGAGCAACACTTGGAAGCCCCGGTCGAGCAGATGGCCATCGACCTCGTCGGTCTGGACCCGCCCGCCGGCCCGATCTGTGGCCTCGAACACCTGGATTGCGTGGCCGGCGGTCTGCAGCTCGATCGCTGCGGCCAGACCGGCCAGGCCTGCACCTATCACCGCAACATCCATGATCGACGAATCTACCAGCGCCCTCTGACGGGCTGGCCGGTCGGGCAGGGCGGCAGGGGTTTGCGGCAGGGGTTTACTGTCGTGGGATGTCCGACCCGTCAACGCTCGCGCAGCTCCCCACCCCAGCCCTCCTCATCGACGAGCCCGTCTTCGCCGCCAACATGGGGACGATGTCGGCAGCCCTGCCCCGCTCCGCGCTACGGCCACACGTCAAGGCGTTCAAGTCGACCGACATCGCCCGCCGCCTGGTCCAGGCCGGCCATGAGAAGTTCTGTGCCGCCACCATCCGCGAGCTGGAGGGCATGGCCCGGGCCGGCTTCGGAACCGATCTGCTCCTCGCCAACGAGGTCCTCGACTGCAGCCGCCTCGGCCGGCTCGTCGACGGCGGAGCCAACATCACCGTGGCGATCGATTCGCCGGAGACGCTGCGAGCGGCGGTCGACGGTGCCTTGACCGACGTGCTGATCGACGTGGAGGTCGGCCTACCCCGCTGTGGCTGCTCGGTGGACGACGCGGGACGGCTGGCCGACGAAGCCCGCTCCGTCGGGCTCAACGTGCGCGGGGTGATGGGCTACGAAGGCCACCTGATGATGGTCGCCGACCCGGACGAGCGCCGGGGTCGGGTCGAGCGGTCGATGACGAAGCTGCTCACCGCCCACGAAGCGGTCGGCGGCGACATCGTCTCCGCCGGTGGCACCGGGACCTACGCCGTCAACACCTGGGCCACCGAGATCCAAGCCGGTTCGTACCTCCTGATGGACACCCAGTACGCAACGCTGGAGGTCCCCTTCGAGATCGCCATGACCGTGTTGGCGACGGTGATATCGGTGAGCCGGAAGGGTTGGTTCGTGGTCGACGCCGGCCTCAAGGCCTTCGGCATGGATCACGGCAACCCGACCTATCCGGAAGGCGAGCTGCTCTTCTGCTCCGACGAGCACGCAACGCTGAAGCCAGCCGAGGGCGACCCGATGCCAGCGGTCGGTGATCGGGTGCGGTTGTTGCCAGCTCATGTCGACCCGACCGTCGCCCGCCACGAGCAGTTCTGGGTCCACGACGGTGAGGCCGTGCTCGACCGCTGGCCGATCGATCTGCGCCACTGGTGAGCGGTCGCCGGCCGGCTCAGCGGCCCCGATGCAGGCCGTCGCCGGTGAGCGACAGCTTCGGCCCGTACCGAGGGGCCGAGCCCGATGACTTGGCCAGCCGGATCACCCTCCACCGGTGCCCGGCGTAGGGTTCGAGCAGCTCGAGCATCCGCTCGTCGCTCGCCCGGGGCTCACCGGCCATCAGCCAGGCGACGGTATGGGGCATGTGGTAGTCCCCGACCGGAACGGCGTCGGGATCGCCGAGCGTCGTCGCGGTGACCATGGCCGCCGACCACGGGCCGATCCCTCGGACCTGGCGGAGCCGGGCCTGAACCCGCTCGGCGGTGGTCGCGGGGTCGGCGAACAGGCGCTCGAGCCGCGGCATCTCACGAGCGACCCGGATCAGGATCTCCGCCCGCTTCCGCTCGACGCCGAGGGGATGGAACTGGTGGTACCCCATGGTGGCCACGGTCTCCGGCGCGGGCAGCACCCACGCCGTCCGGGGACCGGGCGCCGGCTCACCGAACCGGCGAGCCAGGGACCGTCGTGACCGGGCGGCGTTGATCGTCTGCACCCTCTGGCCCAGCACGGCGCCGACCAGGGCGTCCCATGGGCGGTCGGTGCGGGCCAGCAGGAACGGCTTGCGTCGCCACAGCTCCCGCACCTTCCCGACCGGGGCGAACCCGGTGAGGTCGTCGTCGCCTCCCAGGAGGCGAGGCGCCTGGTCGAGGAGCCAGCTCGCTCCAGGACCCCACGCCTCCGCCTCGATCCCGTCGCCGGTTCGGCGCAGGAGCGAGAGCGTGCCGAGCCCGTCGGGGGTGCGGGTGCTCCACCAGGACTCGGTCGGTCCGACCAGCACCGGGTTCTTCGCTCCCCGGACCGTGTCGGCGACGTTGAGCGTCGCCGGGATCGGGAGCAGGCGGCGGGTACCGGTTGCTGGCGGCTCGGGCACGTACCGAACGCTACCCGCACCATCTATGCGCCCACGGCTCCGGCTACGGTCCGGACCGCCCGGGTCGGATCGTGGTTGCGCCGGGCACGGCACCGATGAGAGGGTCGGCGATGGATCTCGACGTGGCATTCGTCCGGAGCCGGTTTCCCGCCTTCGCGGAGCCAGCGCTGGCGGGCTGGTCGTTCTTCGAGAACGCCGGCGGCTCCTACCCTTGCGTGCAGACGGTGGAAGCCCTCGATCACTACTACCGGACGATGAAGGTCCAGCCGTACGCCCCGTACGATGCCTCAGCTCGGGCCGGTGAGGCGATGGACCGCTCCCGCCGGCGCTGGGCGGAGGCGCTGCGGGTCTCGTTCGACGACGTGCAGTTCGGGCCGTCGACGTCGATGAACGCCTACGTCCTGGCCCAGGCATTCGCTCGGGTCGTCGGCAAGGGGGACCGGGTGATCGTCACGAACCAGGATCACGAGGCGAACACGGGGGCGGTCCGGCGGATGGCGGCCGAGGTGGGGGCGGAGCTGGTCGAGTGGCGCATCGACCCGTCCTCCGGCTTGCTCGATCTCGAGCGGCTCGCCGACTTGCTCGCCCCCGCCACCCGGCTCGTGACCGTGCCCCACTGCTCCAACATCGTGGGCCAGGAGAACGACGTGGCCGCCATCGGCGAGCTCGTCCATCGGGTCGGCGCTCGGTTGGTGGTCGACGGGGTGTCGTTCGCGCCGCATGCGATCCCCGACGTTGCGGCCCTCGACGCCGACGTGTACCTGTTCAGCCTGTACAAGACCTACTCGGTCCACCAGGGCCTGATGGTCACTTGCAACGGGATCCTCGACGAGCTGCCGAACCAAGGCCACTTCTTCAACGAGGACCAGCCGTCGAAGCGCTTGACCCCGGCCGGCCCCGACCACGCTCAGGAGGCGGCGGCGGGCGCAGTGCTGGACTATGCGGAGGAGCTCCACCGCCATCACGGCGGCTCGGCGGACGACGACCTCGCGACGGTGGCAGCGTCGGTGTCGCGGCTTTGGCAGGACCACGAAACGGCGTTGCTCGGTTCGGTGCTGCCGGTGCTGGCTGAAAACCGATCGGTCCGGCTGCTCGGGCCGGCGGAAGCGGGGGTCGGTCCGCTGCACCGGTGCCCCACTGTGGCGTTCGTCCCGCTCGATCGATCGCCCAGTGAGGTCGTGGAGGGATTGGTCGCACGGGGCATCATGTGCTCGGCGGGTCACTTCTACGCCTATCGGGTCCTCGGAGGGCTCGACGTCGATCCCGAACGGGGCGTCGTCAGGCTGTCCTGGGTGCACTACACCGATGAGGGGGATATCGCCCGCCTGATCGATGCCCTCCGAGACGTGCTCGGGCCCTGACCTCCGGTCAGCCGAAGAGGTTGTTGATGATGAACTCCACCCTCCGATCGAGTGCCGCCTCGCTCTCGTCGTCGCCGGCGGAGGCTTCCTCCTCACCGCGGGCGTCGATCGTCAGACGCGAGGTGTCGATGCCCTGACGAGCCCAATAGTTGACGACCGCCCCAGCCCGCTGCTCGGAGACGTCCATGTTGACCGCCTCCGAGCCGGCCGAGTCGGTGCGGGACACGATCGTGATCTCGACCGTCGGGTTCTGGGTCATCAACGCCGTGCCGAGGTCGAGGATCGGGAGGAAGGCGGGGGCCACCTCGATGCTGTTGAACTCGAACAGCACGACATCCTCGACGTAGACCGGGCCGCCGATGACGTCTGGGGTGTCCGGGTCGACCTCGTACTCGTTGATCACGTTGCCCGGCCCCATCACCCCGAGCGCCACCTCCTCGATGCGCTGGCCGTACGCTTCGCTGTGAACACGGCCCCGGAGGAAGAGCTGGCCGCCCTCCAACACGGCGTAGCGGATGCTGCCGTCGCTGTTGTCGACCGGCTCGCCCTGCGACCCCTCCACCGTGCCGTCGTCGGTGTTGGAGTTGTCCGGGTTGGAGTCATCGGTGCTGGAGTTGTCGGTGGCTCGGTCGTCGGTGGCTCGGTCGTCGGATTTGGAGTCGTCGGTGTTGGAGTCGTCGGTGGGCGAGCCGTCGGAGGCTTGGCTGGCGGCCTCG
>Ga0224508_10002598_pt1 | contig 15230 bp, 5 predicted proteins | sample SF_Jan12_sed_USG_4_FD_170157 | JGI IMG/M metagenome (GOLD analysis project Ga0224508, IMG submission 170157) | Sediment microbial communities from San Francisco Bay, California, United States - SF_Jan12_sed_USGS_21 | ecosystem: Environmental > Aquatic > Marine > Sediment | place: USA: California... | reverse complement strand
CTCAACGGTGTGGAGGTCTACCGATCTGCGGAAATGCCCGTCGGAAGCCCGGTCTGGGACACCGAGTCGGCCTCGCATGAATCGAGCAACGGAGCGACTCCCGACCTGGACGACCTGATCGATGTCACCGCCGCCGCCAAAGCGGTCCTTACCTCGGGTTCGAACGAATTGGCGATCGGGCTCTGGAACGCGAACAACCCGACGTCGAGTGACATGCTGATGTGGCCGCTGGTGAGCCGCACGACACTGGCCTCGGATAACTGCCCGTTGGTGGCCAACCCCGATCAAACCGACACCGATGGGGACGGGGCCGGGGATGCTTGCGATCCGTAATCATGAAGTGTAATAATTATTGTTTTTCTATTTTGTTGGAAGAATCCTGTGTTTGATTGATTCCGATCGCGACGAGCCGTACTTAAGTCATCGAGTCGGCTGAGCGAACGTGGTCATTTTTTGGGGCTGGGAATGAACGCAGGACAGCGAAGACGCCTCTCGGTGCGTGGGCTGCTTCTCGTGGCGGCCTGGATCCTCGTTCTTGGCCCCGTGGCGGCGCAAACCGTTTGGGTTGATGACGACTGCGTCGGACCCGGGACCGGCACCTTGGCCGACCCCTTCTGCACGATCCAGGAAGGCATCTGCGACATCGAGGGTACCGGCGGCGGGGACGTCATGGTCTCCCCCGGCTATTACAACGAATCGATCCGCATGTTCACCGGGGTCAGTGTCATCTCGACCGATGGGCCGGCGGTCACGACCATCGCAGCCGACGGCAAGCCTTGCGTGACTTCGGCATGCGTGGATAGCGTGAACAACCTGACCTGCGCGACGGTCGTATTCGGAAGCGGCCCGACTCTCGCGGACCACCTGGAGGGCTTCACCATTCGCGGTGGTAGCGGGCTATTTCGCAATTTTGGGATCGGTACGCCACCCGACGCCTTGGCCGGTGGTGGAGTCTTCATCTTCAACAGCTCGCCGACGATTACGAACAACGAGATCATCGACAACATCCTGTTTCACGGCAACTCGACGGACAACTTCTGGGGCGGCGCCATTTATGTCGGTGGCGGCACTTACCTGAATCCGATCGCACCGGCCATCACGAACAACGTGATCGAAGAAAACGTTGCCGACCCGCCGGCGGGCCAGAACAGCGGCAAAATCACGTACGGTCTGGGTGGTGGGATCTACACATCCCAGTACACGGCTCCCACGATCACCGGCAACATGATCCGGAGCAACCAGGCCGGCGACACCAACACCGCGCATCAGAGCGGTGGCGGCGGTGGGATTTCCATTTATAGCCTTTCGCCGTACCTGGTGCCTGAAATCTCGCACAACGTCATCCAGGACAACGCGGCCAGCGACTTCGGTGGCGGGATCTCCCTGGGCGCTGCGTACGGCACCCCCGGCGGCGTCCCCACGTACTACCCCTCGGTTTCCGACATCAGCAACAACCTGATCGAACTGAACCGCAGTTTCAGCGGTGGCGGGATTCTCGGCGGATCGACCGATGCGGTCATCACGAACAACACGATCGTGGACAACACGGCGGAGTTCGGCGGCGGCGTGACATCGGGTATGGCGCAATACACGCTCGATTCGATGGAGTTGGTCAACAACATCATCGCTTTCAACACTTCGCTGCTCTATGGAGCGGGCGGCTTGGGCACCTACTATTCGACCCCGAGCGTTCGCTATAACAGCTTTTATTCCAACACACCCAACAACATCGGCGGCTCACTCGCCGAGATCGACATCATCGGTGTCGACAACAACATCCGGGTCGATCCCCAGTTTCTCAGCCGCGTGCCGGGTGCGCGCGATCTCCACGTTCTCTCGGGAAGCGCGATCCTCGACGCGGGGGACAACGTGGCCGCGACGGCCGCCTCGACGACCGACCTCGACGGCATCCCGCGGGTGCTCGACGGGACCGGCAACGCCATCGAGACGGTCGATCTGGGCGCCTACGAACTCTTGCTGGATTCGGATGGCGACGGAAATCCGGATTACCTCGATCCCGACGACGACAACGACGGCGTCCTGGATGCGGCGGATTGTGCACCGACCGTCAAGGGGGTGACTAGCGTCCCCGTTCCAGTGGGTCCGACCGTTCTCGTCGACCGTAGCGGCGGCGGTGCCGCGATCACGTGGGTGAAGAGCATCAATGGACTCGTCTCGAACGTGTATCGCGGCTCCATCGACGCAGGTGCGCCATGGTCCTACGATCTCGCGTGCATCACGACCGAGACGCCGTTTGCAGGGGCCTCGGATAACACGACACCTCCGTTGGGAACCGTTTTCTACTACCTCGTCAGCGCCGTCAACGAATGCGGGGAAAGCGAAGCTCACTTCGACAGCGGCGGCTCACCTGTTTTCGCCAGCCCGAGTTGCACTCCAGCTTCGACCGCAGACACCGACGGCGACGGAATCCCCGACCGGCGCGACAACTGCCCGGTCACCTACAACCCGGACCAGGACGACACCGAGGATGACGGGGCCGGGGATATTTGCGACCCCGATGACGACAACGACGGCGTCGACGACGTGGCCGACAACTGCATGTTCACGCCGAACCCGACCCAGCTCGAAAGTGACGGCGACGGGTTCGGTGACGCCTGCGACAACTGCGTCGCCGTCCATAATCCCGGGCAGGAGAACGCCGACGGCGACGCTCTAGGCGACGATTGTGACACCGACGACGACAACGACGGACTGGATGACGGGAGCGACAACTGCCCGCTCGACGCCAACCCGGGGCAGGCTGATGGCGATTTGGACGGCCCGGGCGATGCGTGCGACAACTGCCCCGCGATGTCGAACCCCACGCAGGATGACGGCGACGTCGATGGGATCGGCGACCTCTGCGACAACTGCCCCGACGATCCGCTCAACGACGGGGATAGCGACGGGTTCTGCGCCGACATGGACAATTGCCCGGTTACTCCAAACGCCTCCCAGGTCGATGGCGATTCGGACACCGTCGGCGACGCCTGCGACAACTGCCCCGGCACGCTCAACAAGAATCAACTGGACGGCGATGGCGACGGAGTGGGCGATGTTTGCGACAGCTGCCCGAACGATCCCGACGATGACATGGACGGCGACGGGTTTTGCGCGGATGCGGATAACTGTCCGGCGGTCTCCAATGTCTCCCAGGGTGACGGGGATTTCGATACGATCGGCGACGCGTGTGACAACTGCCTGACGACTTCCAACCCCGGCCAAGAAGACATTGACGGAGACGGGGTCGGCGATGCCTGCGATACCTGCGACGATATCGACAACGATGGGATTTGCGAAGGCAGCGACAATTGCGTCGCGGTGGCTAACCCGTTGCAGGAGGACAGCGACGGCGACGGCAGCGGCGATGCCTGCGACACGTGCACCGATGTCGACGGCGATTTGTTCGGTGATGGCTCCTTACCGGCCAACACCTGCGGGGCCGACAACTGTTTACTCGTGGACAACCCCGGACAGTTCGATCTTGACCAGGATGGACTCGGTGATGCCTGCGACGCCTGCCCCAACGACGCAGACAACGACATCGACGTGGACACGATTTGCGGCGATGTCGATAACTGCGTGATGGTAGCTAACACGCCCCAACTGGACGACGACGGGGATGGGGTCGGGAACCTGTGCGATAACTGCAGCGCTAATTCGAATGCAACCCAAGTCGACGGCGACGGCGATGGCCTTGGCGATGCGTGCGACACCTGCCCCGCCGATCCCGCCAACGACATCGACATGGACGGACATTGCGCGGAGGCCGACAATTGCCCTGCGACCTCGAACGTGGGCCAGGCCGACGGTGACGCCGATGGTCTGGGCGATGCTTGCGACAACTGTTCGGGCATCGGCAACCCAGGCCAGGAAGACACCGACGGCGACACGATCGGCGACATCTGCGACACCTGCACGGATATCGACATGGACGGTTTCGGCGATCCGGGCTTCGCGGCAAACGTGTGCACCTTGGACAACTGTCCCGCCGTGGCCAATCCGACGCAAGTCGACATGGACATGGACGGACTCGGCGATCTCTGCGACGCATGCCCCAACGACGCAAACAACGACGTTGATATGGACGGGGTCTGTGGCGACATCGACAACTGCCCCGACGATCCAAACCCGCTCCAGGAAGATACCGACACCGACATGATCGGTGACGCCTGCGACCCCGACATCGACGGCGACGGGTTGGACAACGGTGTGGACAACTGCCCAGCGGTCGCGAACGTCGACCAGGCCGACGGCGACTTCGACATGGTCGGGAACGTTTGCGACAACTGTTCCTTGGCCCACAACGCCGGGCAGGGAGACTTGGACATGGACGGGCAGGGCGATGCCTGCGATCCCTGCCCCAGCGACGCGGACGACGATCTCGACGGCGATACGCACTGTGCTGACGTCGACAACTGTCCGCTGATCACGAACGAAGCACAGGAAGACGCCGATATCGACGGTATCGGCGACCCCTGCGACCTTTGCCCGACGGACCCCGACCTCGATGGCGACGACATCTGCAACGACGACTTCGTGCTGGTCGAATTGACGGCACCGAGCGAAAACGTGCTAGTCGAGTTCGGCGGTGCGACCGAAACGGTCCTCGTCGAGGAGGGCTCTACCATCAAGTACCTGGCCAACAACTCCTCGCCGGGCCTCGGAATCACGTGGAAGGACGAGCTATTCAACGATTCGAGTTGGTCGTCGGGGGTCTACGGTGTGGGCTACGAGATCGGAGCGGGCGGTGTCACCGATCTGGTGAGCACGACGGTACCGCAAGACACGTTCTCCGTGTACACACGGGCAACGTTCTCGATCGCGGATGTTTCTATGGTCACCAACTTGTTCATCGGCGCCGACTACGACGATGGCTGGGTCGCTTGGATTAATGGTGTCGAGGTGTTTCGCTCGTCGGAAATGCCGCCAACCGGGGACCCCGCGTGGGACACCAACTCCGGCCAGCACGAATCGAGTAACGGCTCGGTACCTGAATATCGTCCACTGACGGATATTTCCGTGGTGGGAATTCCACAGTTGCACAACGGCGTCAATGTGCTCGCCATCGGTGTCTGGAACTTCGCGGCACCCAACTCGAGCGACATGTTGATGGTTCCGAAACTCTCGATGAACCGCGTCAACCTGGCCAACATGAATTTCCTGGCCAACAAACTCGATCCCGGGCTGGGGCTTACATGGGCTGCCCCCGCGTTCGACGACTCCGGTTGGACGCCGGGATCCTATGGTGTTGGTTACGAATTGACGACCGGAGCCGAGGACCTGATCCAGACAGCCGTCCCGTCGGACACCCGTTCGATCTACACGCGGGCGACTTTCGATATCGCCAACGTGTTGACCGTGCAGAACATGTACGTTGGGGCGGACTACGATGACGGCTGGGTCGCCTGGATCAACGGCGTCGAAGTCTTCCGCTCCACGGAGATGCCGGGGGGCAATCCTGCGTGGGATACCTCGCCGGCGGCCCACGAATCGAGCAACGGTGGGGTGCCCAACTACAGCCCCGAAGTCGACATCTCGGCGACGGGCATCCCTGCGCTCGTCAACGGAACCAATGTGTTGGCGGTCGGGGTTTGGGGCAACCAACCGGCGGTTCCACCGTCTTCGGATCTGGTTCTGGTGCCCAAGTTGTCGATCAACCGGACAACGCCGCAGACGATTCGTTACGTTGCCAACAACTCGAATCCGGGGTTGGGCGAGACGTGGATCGACCCGTTGTTTGACGACAGCTCATGGGACACCGGGTTCTTCGGCATCGGGTATGAAACCGGAAGCCTGGGCGCCCGTTTCCTGATCCAGACGACGGTGCCGACGGACACGTATTCGATCTACGCCAGGACGACGTTCAACGTTCCGGATCTGGCTTCGATTAATCGTGTTTTCCTTGGCGCAGACTATGACGATGGCTATGTAGCCTGGATCAATGGCCAGGAGGTTTTCCGCTCACCCGAGGTCCCCTTCGGACCGCCGGCATGGAACGAGGGCGTCAACCTGCACGAATCGAGCAACGGTCAGGTGCCGAATTATTCGCCCGTACAGGACGTCACGCTCGATGCGCTCCCCGCGATGTTGCAGGGTGACAACGATCTGGCGATCGGTGTGTGGAACGCCGGAGCCCCGGTATCCAGCGACCTCGTTATAGTACCGCGGCTCTCCGTCGACGGTGATGCAGTCGACAACTGCCCCAATGCGTACAACCCCGATCAACTCGATTTCGACGGCGACGACCAGGGCGATGCGTGCGACCCCGATGACGACAATGACTTGTTTGCGGACGTCATCGACAACTGCCCGTTCATTTTCAACCAGGCCCAAACGGACACCGACGGCGACGGCGACGGCGACGTCTGCGACAACTGCCCGGCCGTCCTCAATTCCGATCAGACCGACACCGATGCGGATGGACTCGGGGACGCCTGTGACACATGCGCGCTTGATCCGAACAACGACGAAGACTCCGATGGCGTATGTGGAGACATCGATAATTGCGTGACGGTTTCCAACACACCGCAGGTCAATTCGGACACAGACACCTTCGGCGATGCGTGTGACAACTGCGCGACGCTGGACAACCCGGCGCAGACCAACACCGATGGTGACGCCTTTGGCGATCTCTGCGACGTTTGCCCGCTTGACGAGTTCGACGACCAAGACAACGACGGTTTTTGCGCGGATGTCGACAACTGCCCCGAAGCATTCAACCCGACCCAGGTAGACGCCGACACGGACCTCGCCGGGGACGCCTGCGATTGCCGGCCGTTGGATGCACAGATCAGTTCGATCCCCGGGGAGATCCAAGGTCTCTCACTGGACGAGATCGGTGGAAATACACGACTGATGTGGTCGACCGCGGGACCAACCGAGTTGTACGACATCGCGCGTGGCCTCAGGGCGGACCTCTTTGCGGATGGCGGGGTCGACCAGGCGGTTTGCACGCAGTCCGACCTGGCGGCGCTTCAGTGGGACGATCTTGATGCGGATCCGCTTCCCGGCCAGATGTTCTATTATATCGTCCGCGGCCAAAACGTTTGCGGAGAGGGAGATTATGGGCTGGCCACATCGGGGGCGGAGCGCATCCCGACGGTTGCTTGCCCCTAGAGTTCGGCACGATCCGAATCCGTTGCCGCGACTGGGTCATGGCCGTATATAAGTGAGGCTCGGGGGGGGTACTTGGACGCCTGAGGCCGGCTGGCCGGCGGGCTTGAAAGGGGCAGGATGGGACGGATCTCCCCGATCCGGTTGGCGTTTGTTTTGCTCGTGGGTTCCCTCGCGGGTGTCGCCGCGGCTCAAACCACGGTTTGGGTCGATGACGATTGCTCGCCCCCGGGAACCGGCACCTTTGCCGACCCCTTCTGCACGATCCAGGAAGCCATCTGCGACATCGAGGATACCGGAGGCGGGGGGGATGTCATGGTTTCCCCCGGGACCTACAACGAGTCCCTGCGCATGTTCCCGGGTGTCAGCGTGATCTCGACGGACGGGCCCGCCGTCACAACGATCGACGCAGACGGGAGACCGTGTACGCGCAGCGACTGCCAGCCCAGCACGGCGAACCTCACCTGCTCCGTGGTCGTCTACGGGACCGGCGTGCTTCTCACCGACCGGCTGGAAGGGTTCCGCATCACGGGTGGGGACGGGCTCTTCCGCGACTTCGGTACCTCGACCGCGGTCGTCGGCGGAGGCATTTTCATCTTCAACGGCGCGCCCACGATCACCAACAACGAGATCGTGGACAACACGCTTGCCTCCAACGGGTCGAAAAACTTCTGGGGCGGCGGAATCTACGTGCTCGGAGTCCTGGCGAGTCCCACGGAACCGGAAATTAGCAACAACCTGATCCAGGGCAACAATGCGGATCCACCTTCGGGAACCGGGGCCGTGTACTCCGAGGGTTTCGGGGGTGGAATCTATATCGGCAGCGGCGCTGCGCCGGCGATCACCGGCAACACCATTCGAAGCAACCAGGCCGGCAGCGATTTGACGGCTCGACAAAATGCGTCCGGCGGAGGGCTCGCCGTTTATGCGATCGACGTCAACCCCGTTCCGACGATCTCCCGGAATCTGATTCAAGACAACGCCGCCGGCGATTTTGGCGGCGGCGTCTTTTTTGGGCAGGGTTACTATCTCACTTACTACTACCCTTCCCTCGGCATCGTCGACAGCAACTTGATCGAGTTGAACCGGGCGTTTTCGGGTGGAGGAATTCTGGCGGGCGTGTCGGAGGCCGTCGTAACGAACAACACGATCAGCGACAACACGGCAGATTTCGGTGGTGGAGTCGCAGCGGCGCGTAGTGCCGATCCCGCCGAACAACTCCTATTGATCAACAACCTCATTTCATTCAACTACGGGTTGATGTATGGCGGCGGTGGGGTGGGCACCTCCTACGCAACTCCGGCTCTCAGCAACAACGATCTCTACGGCAACCAACCGAACAACGTGGGCGGTGGGACGGTCGACACGGATTATATCGGTGTCGACGGCAATATCTCGTCGGACCCGCAGTACGTCAGCCGGGTCCCGGGAGCCCGCGATCTACAGTTGACCGCCGCGAGCCCCGTGATCGATATCGGGGACAACGCCGCGACCATCTCAGTGTTGGATCTACTGGGTGTCCCACGGGCCCTCGACGGCGACGCGGACGAGATCGCCACGGTCGACCTGGGGGCGTACGAGTTCCAACGCGATTCCGACAACGACGGGACGGTCGATTGGCAGGACCCCGACGACGACAACGACGGCGTGCTCGACGACGGCGACACGAGTGGGTCGCCGTTCGACAACCGTTGTACGACGGGAGTCCAGGTCGGTTGCGACGACAACTGCCCGTTCGTCGCCAATTTCGATCAGACCGATTTCGACGGCGACGGCCTCGGTGACGTGTGCGACCCGGATGACGACAACGACACGGTGCCCGATGGCTCCGATTGCAGGCCGTTCGTCAAGGGCGTTTCACAGGCGGCCGGGGAAGTCGGAGACTCGTTGCGCATCACCCAGCCCGGCGGACCCGGCACGACGACGATTTCCTGGGCCCGGGGCCGTGAAGGCCACGTCAGCAATGTGTACCGCGGAACTTTCGGGTCGGGTCCGTGGACCTACGACCACACCTGTTTCGCGACGGAAGTTCCCGGAATCGCTGTCATCGATGGCGGCACGCCGCCGCTCGGCAGCGGGTACTACTACCTGGTAAGCGCTGAAAATACCTGCGGGACGAGCAATCTGGGGACGGATAGCGCCGACATTCCGCGTCCCACCGGCACCGCCTGCGGGGATCTTGCCATCGACACCGATAGTGACGGCATCCTCGATCTCGAGGACAACTGCCCCGAAACGATGAACGCTCCCCAGGACGATCAGGACGGTGACTTCGCCGGAGATGCTTGCGACAACTGTCTGACGCTCTTGAACTACGACCAGGCCCAAACCGACAACGATACGTTGGGCGACGCCTGTGACAACTGCCCCGAGACCGGCAACCCGTTGCAGACGGACACGGATATGGACGGGGTCGGAGACGCTTGCGACAACTGCCAGGATATCGACGCGGATGGGGACTGCGACGGCTTCGACAATTGCGTAAACGATCCCAACCCCAACCAGGCCGATTTCGACGGCGATGGAATCGGCGATGCCTGCGACATGTGCACCGACTTCGACGACGACAGTTTTGGCGATCCCGGTTTCGTCGTCAACACGTGCCCCGAAGACAACTGCCCGTCGACCTTCAACAACCCGCAGACCGATGCGGACGGCGACGGTGCGGGAGATTCTTGCGACCTTTGCCCCAACGATGCGCTGGACGACGCCGAGGGCGATGGGTTCTGCGCCGACATGGACAATTGCCCACTGGTGTTCAACAACCCGCAGATCGACACCGATATGGACGATGTCGGGGACCCCTGTGACAACTGCGACATGGTGCCCAACACACTGCAGTTGGACAACGACTCCGATGGCGCCGGTAATTCCTGCGACCCCTGCCCCGACGATGCGGCCGACGATGCCGATGGGGACACGTTCTGCGCCGATATGGATAATTGCCCGTTGGACTTCAACGACCCTCAGACGGATACCGACGGTGACAGCGTCGGGAATGCCTGCGACAACTGCGTCGTCACTCCGAACACGGGTCAGGAGAATCTCGATGCGGACGGGGAAGGGGACGTCTGCGATCTGTGCACCGACACCGATGGCGATACATACGGCAACCCCGGTTTTCCGTTGAACACGTGCCCGCTGGACAACTGTCCCGGCGTCGTTAACAACCCCCAAACCGATACCGACATGGACGGGGCCGGGGACGCTTGCGATCCGTGTCCGCTGTCCTCACCCGACGACGCGGATGTCGATACGATCTGCGATGACATCGACAACTGTCTAGGACTCTCGAACTTCAACCAGGCCAACAACGACATGGATGCGTTGGGGGACGCCTGCGATCCGGACGACGACAACGACACGTTCCCCGACGGCGCCGACAACTGCCCGTTCGCGTTCAACGATCCCCAGACCGACACCGACACCGACACGGTGGGAGATGCCTGCGACAACTGTCCGATGTTCTTCAACCCCGACCAGGCCGATGCCGACATGGACACCCTCGGAGACGATTGCGACATATGCCCGAATGATGCTCTGGATGACCAGGACGGGGACGGGTCTTGCGCCGATGTAGATAACTGCCCGATGACCGCCAACATGGATCAGTTGGATGACGACATGGATGGGCTGGGCAACGTCTGCGACCCCTGCCCCAACGACCCGGATTCCGATCTCGACGGTGTGTGTGATGACGAGCGCATCCTGCTCGAGGGATCCGACACGAAGGAAGTTGTGCTGGTCGATTTTGGCGCAGAACAGGACGATGTCTGGATCGAGACAGGTAGCGCCAACAAGTACATCGCGAATTTCGTTGATCCAACCCTTGCGCTGACCTGGACCGCACCCGGATTCGATGACACGGCCTGGCTCGGCGGTGTTTACGGGATCGGTTACGAAGCCGTGACCGGCGCCGAGAACCTCCTTGTCACCCTGGTTCCCGACCCCGCCCAGTCGGTCTACACGCGCTCGAAATTCGTGATCAATGATGTGGGCGCGATCAACAATGTGTGGCTCGGGGCCGACTACGACGACGGAATCGTCGCCTGGATCAACGGCGTCGAAGTTTTCCGTTCGTCCGAAATGCCGTCAGTCGGCGATCCGTTGTGGGACACCAGTCCAACGACCCGCGAATCGAGCAACGGGTTCGAACCCAACTACGAACCGCAACACGACATCACAACGGCCGCTCTCCCGTTCCTGATCAACGGCGAAAACGTACTTGCGATCGCGGCCTACAACAACCAACCTCCGATCGGGCAATCGTCCGATCTCGTGTTGGCGCCGCGCTTGTCCTACAACCGCTTGCCGGAAATCAAGTACCTCGCCAACTTTACGAATCCGGTTCCCGCTTTGGGCATCACCTGGACCGCGGAGTTGTTCGACGACAGCAGTTGGGACGACGGGTACTACGGAATCGGTTACGAAACGGCGCTCACGTTCCTCGCCACAAACCTACTCCAAACGGAGTTGGGGAGCGGCGCGTACTCGATTTACACGCGCGCGGAATTCACAATCGACAACCCTGCTACGGTGCACGATATGTTCCTCGGCGTCGATTTCGACGACGGGTATGTCGCCTGGATCAACGGGTTCGAAGTGTTTCGTTCGTCACAAATGCCGACCGGCGACCCGGACTGGGATACCTCCGCGGTAACCCAGCATGAATCAAGCAACGCCCGTTACCCTCAGTATGAACCGTTCCAGGACATCTCGGGAGCCGCGCTTCCGATTCTCAACGCCGGCACCAACGTGCTCGCGATCGGTGTCTGGAATACCCATCCGGGTTCCAGCGATATCGTGCTTGTCCCGAGACTTTCGATCAACCGGAATGCCCCGGCGACGATGCGCTACCTCGCCAACTCGAGCAATCCGGCAGCCGGGACGGCGTGGACCCTCCCTGGCTACAATGATGCGGTATGGAGCGACGGCAACTACGGGGTCGGATACGAAACGACAGGCGACGGCGCGGCCAATCTGATCCAGACCGAGGTCCCTCCTGGAACAGTTTCGATCTACACGAGGGCCTTTGTCCAGGTGCCCGACGCCGGCGCCGTGAGTCGTCTCTTGCTGGGCGCCGACTACGACGACGCTTTCATCGCCTGGCTCAACGGGGTCGAGGTTTATCGTTCACCCGAGATGCCGGGCGGGACACCACAGTGGAATACGCCGGTGAACTTGCATGAGTCGAGCAACGGAATCGAACCGATCTATAACCCGATGATCAACATCTCGACGATTGGTGTCCCGGAGTTGGTCACGGGCCAGAACCTTCTTGCCATCGGTGTGTGGAACAGCGGCGGCGCCAGTTCCGACGATCTCGTCGTCGTCCCACGGTTGACGACGAACGGCGCGACGCTGGACAACTGCCCGACCATTTCCAACGTGGATCAACAAGACTCGGACGGAGACGGACAGGGCGACGCCTGTGATCTCGATGACGACAACGACGGCGTTTTCGATCTGGTGGACAACTGTTTCCTGACCCCGAACACCGATCAACTCGACAGCGACGGCGATTTGTATGGGGATGCTTGCGACAACTGCCCGATGGTTGTGAATGCGAGCCAACTCGATGGCGAGACGGCTGAGGGCCCGGATCTGGTCGCGGGACGTCGGACGACAACGCATCTCTATTCGGACCCGACGTGACGTGTGGAACGACGGACGATCTGGGAGGAGACGGGGTCGGAGATGCTTGCGACAACTGCGCGGACTTACCGAACCCGATGCAGGACGACCTGGAGGGAGACGGCCTCGGTGATCTTTGCGATCCCGATGACGACAACGACGGGACCGACGATTTACTTGACAACTGTCCGACCCTCGCCAACCCACTCCAGACCGACTTCGACAACGACTTGTTCGGCGAGGTGTGCGACTGCGACGATGACGACGGATTCGTTTGGTCGAGGCCCGGACAACAGACCCTCGTCGGGACGAAACTGGGCCTGCAAGCCGATTTTGATTGGTCGATGGCCGAGCCCGGCGGGACCCAGCCGCTGGTCTATGACTTTCTGGTGAGTTCGAGCGCGGTCGATTTTCTGACCGCGACTTGCCTCGAGAGCGATGACTCGGACCTCGTGGCCGTCGACGCGACGGCGGTGGCGCAGGGTACGATCCTGTTCTACCTCGGGCGCGCCGAGAACTCATGCGGCGGGTCGCTTGGAGAGGGCGCCGGCGCCGAGCGGACCGGGGCCGCATGTCCCTAATTCCGAAGCCCCGAATGGCGAACAAAACACGAAAGTTGAACCCTCTAGCGGTTGTCCCACCGCGGCCTTTCGTTTATAGTTTTGCACCTTGAAGGCTGGGTCGGTAGGCTTCCAACTTGGATCCTAAAACTGGATCTCACGGAGATGTTCGGGATGATGCTACGCGCAAGAAAAGGGATGTTAGTCCTGCTCACGACCGCTCTTTTGGTCGTCTCGGCGGGCTGCCCGAACAGCAACGTGATCCTCTCCGGGAACGGTACCGCCCAATTTACCATCAACGTGACCAACTTCTCGCGCTTCGAATTGGGCGTTTTCGGTATCGATCGGATTCTGGTACGGCCGGTGGACTCCGGGGCCAACTCGGCGCTCGGAGACGGCCTGGACATCAACCTCCTTCAGTTCGCTATCGCCGTGGATCTGAACATGGCGTCGGTCGATCCGTTGTTCTTCCCCCCCAACAATCTCTCGCAGGGCACGTACGAAGTGGTTGCGATCGACTTGTCGCAGATTACTTTCCTTGATTTCGACGTTCCCGATCCCTCGACCTGCGAGTCGTTTCAGAGTTTCTATTCGCCGAACTTAGCACCAAATATACCCATCAAGGTCGACAGCTTTTCGACACCCCTGCGCTTCACGATCGAGCGCGGGACCGACACGCCGGTCACGATGACGTTCGATGCCACCGAAATGGTTTCGACGTTATTTGACGCGTATACGTGTTCGCCTTCGTTCGTCCTTTCGGACTTCGACGAAGACCAGTTTATCGCGGACACCGGAAACTACCTGACTTTTGAATAGCCCCATGCCGAACTGCATTAGAGTTCGACTGTTGTCGCTGTCGGTTCTCGTGTTGTTGCTGGGCTCCCTTTCCTGCACGATCAACGATCCGCAAGTCGGCTCGGTCGGCGCCGTCAGCCTGCTGCCGGTGAATCCGGCCTCCGTTTCTCAGTCGGTCATCCTCGCACCGGGTGGGATGGTGGAGGGGAACCGCGTTCAGACCACGCTCTGGAAAATCACTCGGGCGGACCTGTTTCTCCCCGGAACGCCCCTCGATGAGCCCCTCGATCTGCTTTTTGTACCCGGCGAGGATTCCGAGGGGAATCCGGGCCTGGCCGATTGTCGCGCGATCGATGCGCCCAACCGCTTGACCATCAATTTCGGCGATTGTGTCGAGAGTCTCGTATTGGAAGCCGCAGCCGAAAATGCGGGAGTGACGGCGAGGCTGGAGTTGGATTTCTCAATGAGGCTCAAGCGAGTGATCCCGATCGTCCACCCACTCATCGGCGACGCGGACGAGGATGGAATCCTCAACGGTAACGACAACTGCGTTCTCGCGGCCAACCCCGACCAGGAAGACACGGGCTCCTTCGGGCTCGGCGACGCCTGCCGCGTGGTGGACGTTTTCGCCGGCGTTCAATTGGACAGCGATGGAGACGGGGTCCCCGACACGATGGACAACTGCGTCCACGTTGCCAACCCGGACCAGGCTAACCCACCGTCGCCAGGTGATTTCTCGGACATTGAATCGGTGATTTCGGACGGGATCGGAGCCGCCTGTGAAGACGTTCCCCAGATCAACGACACGGATTACATGGAGCAGATCATCGATATCGCCCCCACGACCGCGATGATCCCCTTCGATTTTGTCCTACCCAACTCCCAGGGTTTCGTGCTGGTGGATTTCAACGACGCGATCGTCGCGCCGGACTGCGACTGGGATATGGGAACTTGCAATTTTAAAGAGAGCGAGGTGCGAGCCTGCATCCGAACCAACGCATTCGAAGCGAGCCTGGGCTGTATCTAGAACTTGTGTGGACCGCTATCCGCGCGAACGGCGACGACGCTTCCCCTTGCCGGCGCGTTGCTCGAATACGGTATCGATACACGCCGACAACGTTT
>Ga0224508_10002597_pt1 | contig 15232 bp, 10 predicted proteins | sample SF_Jan12_sed_USG_4_FD_170157 | JGI IMG/M metagenome (GOLD analysis project Ga0224508, IMG submission 170157) | Sediment microbial communities from San Francisco Bay, California, United States - SF_Jan12_sed_USGS_21 | ecosystem: Environmental > Aquatic > Marine > Sediment | place: USA... | reverse complement strand
TGCGTATGGTCACCGATTCGCTCGGTGGGGCCGATACCAACCTGGATGTTGCGGCCCTGAACGCGGCGACAAGAGAGGTTGCTTTGGTACCGATCATCAGTGAATTGATGGATATGGAAACCGAGGTCGAATCGGCCGTGGCTGCCGCCGCCAACCTGGATGGCATCAGTGCCAGCATGGCTGGAATAAGCAGCGTCTCGTCCCGCCTGCTCACAGAGGAATTCTCTGGCGGTGGTTCGGGTGGCGGTGGATTTCTTGCGCAGCCGGTGCTTCCGCTTGGTTTGCTCGGTCTTTCATTGTTGCTCGTGATTGGCCTTGTTTTGATGCACTCGAAAACCGCGGTTTTCGAGAAATCCTCGAGGGTGCAATCGGAGCAGAACGAAAAGAACCAGCAGGCAATTCTCAGGCTGCTTGACGAATTGGGCAGTCTCGCCGATGGTGATCTGACGGTCGAGGCAACGGTCACCGAGGATATTACCGGTGCGATCGCCGACTCTATTAACTACGCAATTGAAAAACTGCGTGAGCTGGTGGCGACGATTAACGAGACAGCCATCATGGTCGATTCCGCGGCGAAGCAAACGGAAAGTACTGCTGTTCACATGGCGCGAGCGGCAGACACTCAGGCAAAGGAAATATCTGCGGCAACCGAGTCGATTGTTTCGATGGCCGGATCCATTGAAGAAGTTTCCGGAAACGCGGAGCGCTCATCCGATGTGGCACGGCATTCAGTCGACGTGGCACACAAGGGCGGCGACGCGGTACGCCGAACGATCGACGGTATGAATGCCATTCGGGAAACCATCCAGGAAACGTCGAAACGTATCAAGCGTCTTGGCGAAAGCTCACAGGAGATCGGCAACATAATTGAACTTATCAACGACATTGCCGAGCAAACGAATATTCTCGCGTTGAATGCATCGATTCAGGCGTCAATGGCAGGCGAGGCCGGGCGTGGTTTCGCGGTGGTCGCCGACGAAGTGCAGCGACTTGCAGAGCGTTCGACGAACGCAACCAAACAAATCGAAGTACTCGTCAGAACCATTCAGTCGGACACCAACGAAGCAGTCGTCTCGATGGAACGCAGCACGACGGACGTAGTTGGCGGTGCTTTGCTGGCTGAAAATGCGGGCGCTGCGCTGGACGAGATTGAGCAGGTATCAAATCAGATTGCCAACCTCGTACAGAATATTTCAGGCTCCGCGCGGCAGCAGGCCGGTTCCGCCGCTGACGTTACGCGCCGTACCACGAAGCTCAAGGAAATCAGTGACCAGACCGGCAAGGCCACCACAGCGACGGCTGCGTCAATATCCAAGTTATCCGAACTCGCCTCCCAGCTGCGACAGACAGTGGCTGGATTTACGCTGCCAAGTTCTGTCCTGCAGAATAGCCCGTTGTCCGCTGCCGCCCCGGTGAAACCGCCGCCGCAGCAAGCGCCAGCACCGCAACCGGCAGCGGCCGGGACCAAAGCCGCAGGTTGAGCTCAGCATACGTCCTAACAAGCGATGAGCAGCCAATCAGGCATTCAGGAAAAACCAAACACGAACGGGACCGCCCGGGCCACCGTGAACGTGCTTGGTGTCGTCAGCCAGGAGCTGATGGAAACCATTCGGAATGCGCATCTCGCGCTCGAGGATTGTGTCGACGGTCGCGGCGGCTCCACCGCGCTGGTCAGAAGCGGCCAGCTGCTGCACCAGGTAAGCGGTGCCCTCAAACTGACTGAAACCTACGGCGCGGCGTTGCTGGCGGAGGAAATGGAAGCCGTGTGCAGCTACCTCGCGAATTTGCGCGCAGGTAAAGGCCGCGAAGATGGTCTGGACGCATTGACGCGTTCGATGGTGCAGCTGCCAATTTATATTGAACGGCTTCTCGGCGGTGGACGGGACATCGCACTGGTTTTGTTGCCGATGCTCAACGACCTGCGCGCGGCGCGCGGGCAACCGCTGCTTTCCGAAGGTACGCTGTTGTTGCTGAATCTCTCGCCGCAGCGCAAGCCCGACGGCCAGACTGAAAGGAAAACCAGCGGCGAAGACCCGGTGTTCGTCGCCACCAAACTCAGGCCAAAATTTCAGCTTGCGTTGCTGGGCTGGATTAAGGGTGGAGATACTGACCGCCACCTGAAAACACTGTCGGGCGTCACTGAGGCACTCGAAGCCTGTGCCAACCGCGATGACATGTACCAGCTTTGGTGGGTGGTCGGCGGCGTGCTCGAATCGTTACAAAATGGTGGTCTCGAAACGTCGGTCGCGCTGAAGCGATTGCTTGGACAGACTGACCGGCAGATGAAACTGATGATTGACGAGGGCATCGAGGCCTTCGACAAGCATCCTGTTACTGACCTTCTCAATAATCTCCTGTATTACGTGGCCCGCTCGAGCAACGCCGGCGAGCGCATCAGCGAAATCCGCGCTGCGTTCAATCTTGCCGAACTTCTGCCGGGCGACGAACAGGTCGAGCACGCCCGGGAAAGCCTGTCCGCGCCAAGTGTAAAACTCATGAAGACGGTCGCCTCGGCGATCAAAGAAGACCTGGCGCGTGTCAAAGACGTCCTCGATATTTACGTGCGAACTGGCATGAACAAGCCCTCAGAACTCGTGCCTCAGCTCGATTTGCTCAAGAAAATCAGCGATACCCTCGGCGTGCTGGGCCTCGGCGAATTACGTGGCGACATCGATTCGGAAATTGACCGCCTGAAAACCGTAGTGACGCAGGGCGGGGCTACCAAGGAATCAACCATCGTCGAAATCGCGTCGACGCTATTGCGGGTCGAAGATCGTCTCGACCAGCAATTAGTCCGGCTGATCGTGCCACCGGAGCCAGCGGCCCCGGGTGAAGAGCCCGCACTGCCGCCGGTCGAAGATGCGGAATACAAAGAGGTGGCGGAAGCGGTAATGCGGGAAAGCATTATCAACCTCGCGCGCATTAAAGAGACTTTTAGTCAAAGTCTCGCCTCATCCGGAAATTCACAGGGCCTGGACAACATTCCCTCCTTGATTCGCGGCATCAAGGCCGGACTCATGATGCTCAACAAGTCACGGGCGATGGAGGTTGTCGATCGCATCGGTAACCTGATTTCTCTGGCGCTGAGTGGCGGCGGACCTGGCAGGTTGACGCAGAAGGAAACCGACCGGCTCGCCGATGCAATCGTCAGCATCGAATATTACATGGAGACCGTCAAAGCCGGACGCAGCGAACCCTGGTACATGCTCGACAACGCAGAAGCCTGTCTCGCCGTGTTGCGCGACCTTGAACAACGCCTGCTGACAGAAGCGAAAGAAGGGCCGCAGATTTCGGAGACGATGAAGGTCGCGCGGGCAGGTCTCGATGCAATTGCAGCAGATCATGAACGTCAGGTTACGCAGATAATTGCAGCCGAGCCGGCGCCGACGCCGGTGGTGGTTTCGGCCGCCCAGCATCTTGATCCGGAATTACTCGAATTATTCATCGAGGAAGCCAAGGAAGAAATCACGACGATCAAGCGCGATTTGCCAGCCTGGTCGGAATCACCGGACGACATGGAATTGCTGATCACGGTACGACGATCGTTCCACACGCTCAAGGGAAGCGGTCGAATGGTCGGTGCAGAGCGTATTGGCGAATATAGCTGGAGCATCGAGAATCTCCTGAATCGACTGATCAACCAAACGCTCACCCGCACACCGCCGATGGTTGAATTCATTCTCGAAGCGGCCGCCGTCGTGCCCGAGCTGGTTGAACAGCTTGAGGTTGGTACTGAGCCGGCCGCCGACGTCAATCTGCTGATGGCGCGGGCAAATGCATTCGCCGATGGAGATCCAAATGCGGCTGTGCTGGCGATTGCGACACCGGCTGCAAAGGAAAAGAAAGAAGATGCAGATGGCCTCGAAATGGACCCGGTGCTACTCGATATCTTCTCGAAGGAGACGGCCGGCCACCTGCAAGCCATTAACGACTACCTGGATGCCTGCGAAGGTCACGAGCCGCCTTTTCATGTCACTGACAAACTGTATCGTGCCTGCCATACCCTGCATGGCAGCGCGAACATGGCCAACGTCGAACGCGGCGTTGCCGTCGCTGGTGCGCTGAACCGATTCGTACGTCGCGTTTATGACCTGAAAGTTGGCTTCGAGAAGTCCGGTATCGATGCGCTGCGTGCCGCGGCCAAGGCAATTGCGACGATTGTAGCCGACATTAACAATTCCGATCGCGCGCGCTCCGATTTTGCGGTACTGATCGAACACATGACCAATCTGACCAACGCCGTTGAGGCGCCGTCAGAGCGGCAGCCGGCAACGGAGACGGTCAGTGTCGAACCAGTTGCAGAAACGGTTGAAGAAGCGGAGGAACCAGCCGAATACGATGCCGAGATTGCCGCAATTTTTTCCGAGGAAGCAGCCGAACTCCTGGAAGCTGCCGATCAGGCGCTCGGTAACTGGGCCAATGAGCGCGGGTCGCGAGATCACATCGAAGAACTCAAACGTCATCTGCATACGCTGAAAGGTGGCGCGCGCATGGCCGGAATTGTGTCAATGGGCAACCTGAGTCACGAACTCGAGGCGCTCCTTATTAATATTGACGACGGTCGAATAGAGCCAAGCACACAGATTGACGATCTTCTGCAACTCAGTATTGATGAACTGCATCGCATGCGTGACATGGTGATCGCCGGCAAGAGTGTGTCGGGCGCGGTAGAACTCGAGAAACGAATTCACGCGCTGAACGCCGGAGATTTGTCGGCAGCGGTACTGCCGCCGATGACCGACACAGTGACCCAGGCGACCCAGGAAGCCGCGGAAGTATCCGTTGAATTCACGATAGAGCCGGAAGACTCCGTGAGCATGGTAATCGTCGATACGCCACTACACGACGAACTCGCAGAATTGACGGCGCCGCCGGAACCGGAACCGGAACCGGAACCGGCACCAGAAGCAGAACCAGAACCGGAACCAGAACCGGAACCGCCTCCGCGGGAACCAGCGGTTATTGAAGAACCAGTCAAGAAAGTCGCCAAGAAGAAAAGGCCGACCGAAGCGCCTCCGCCCGCAAAAGCGCCGGAAGCTGTTCCGGCAGCCGAGGTGCGCGCAGCACCGTCGCAGCGAGCTGGCGATGCGCGCCAGGAATTCGCCCGCATCGATGCGGAGCTTCTCGAAAGCCTGTTGAACGCCGCCGGTGAAATCAGCATTTATCATTCGCGCCTGAGCCAGCAGGTAAACACGATTGAGTTCCATGTCGATGAAATGGAACAAACCGTTGCCAGACTTCGGGAACAGTTAAGGAAGCTCGAAATCGAGACTGAAGCGCAAATCATGCATGGCCATCAGGATACGATGGTGGCGCAGGACTTCGATCCGCTCGAGCTCGACCGCTATTCCAACATTCAGCAATTGTCGCGCGCGCTCGCAGAATCGGCCAGCGATATGGGCAGTCTCAAGGACTTGCTGCAGTCGGTTACATCGGACGCCGAAACACTACTCGTGCAACAAGCTCGCGTAACCGCAGAGCTGCAGGACGGCCTGATGCGTACGCGCATGGTGCCATTCCAGCGGCATGTTCCAAGGCTGACCAGGCTCGTCAGGCAGGCCGCGTCGGAAGCCGGCAAACGGGCCGAGCTTGCCGTCGAGGGTGCATCGGGCGAGCTTGACCGGCAGGTACTGGACAAAATGTTGCCGCCGTTCGAGCACATGATGCGTAATGCCATCGTGCACGGGCTGGAAAAACCGGAGGAACGTCAGGCCGCAGGCAAGCCTGCCACGGGACGCATCACGATTCGCCTGCATCGTGAAGGCGCGGAGATGGTCATTGACGTCGCCGATGACGGTGCGGGCCTCGACGTCGAAGCAATCCGTCGCAAGGCTTACGAGAAAGAGCTGTTGAGCCCAAATAGCAAGGTAACCGACGACGAGATCATGCAGCTGATCCTGACACCGGGGTTCAGTACGGCAGGCAAAGTGACACAGTCTGCGGGTCGCGGTGTTGGAATGGATGTCGTTGCTAACGAAGTCAAGCAGCTTGGCGGTTCGTTGCAGATTTCATCGGTCACCGGTCAGGGCACCAACTTTACGATTCGTTTGCCGTTTACGCTTGCGATCACGCAGGCCCTCGTGGTCAGGACTGGTGACGAGGTTTATGCGTTGCCGCTGCCAACGGTCGAGGGCGTTGCGCGTATCGCGAGGTCCGAGTTGGAGACCATGCTGAGTCAGAGCGAGCCGAGCTACGAGTACGGTGAACAGATCTATCGCTTCCGTCACCTCGGCATGTACCTCGGTGGCCAGTCGGCCCAGTTGCCGGACGGCGATACGTTTGTCCCGGTGATCCTCGTGCGTGCCGGCGAACATTCTGCTGCTTTGCTCACGGATGAGATGATTGCCAGCCAGGAAATCGTGGTTAAATCGATCGGCCCGCAGCTGGCAAGCATCCGCGGGATTTCCGGCGCGACAATTCTCGGTGACGGCCGAATTGTGCTCATTCTCGATATCAATGCGCTGGTACGCAGTGGCGCGCCGGTCGTCGAACTCAGAAGCGCAGCGCCAACACCATCCGATGATCGCCCGCTCGCGATGATCGTCGATGATTCGATTACCGTGCGTCGCGTGATGGAGCGTTTCCTCGAACGCAACGGCATGCGCGTTGTCACTGCAAAAGACGGAATCGACGCGATCAGCGTATTGCAGGACTCGAAACCTGACATCATCCTGCTGGATATTGAAATGCCAAACATGGACGGCTACGAATTCGCAACGCACGTACGCAATGATGAGCGATTTTCGGACCTGCCCATCATCATGATTACGTCGAGAGTCGGCGATAAACACCGGGCCCGGGCCATCGAAATCGGCGTCAACGATTATCTCGGCAAACCGTATCAGGATGCACAGCTTCTCGATGCGATCCGGCGTTTACTTGACGAACGGGGAGTCACACTAGAGTGACAGCCGAAGAAGAACTATATAGCTTGCTGGTGCCGCTGTCGGAAGATCGGTTGATCCTGCCGCGCGCCTGTGTTGCCGAAGTGGTGCGCTACACGCAGCCGGAACATACAACGGGCAGCCAGAACTGGATGCTCGGCACGATCAACTGGAACGGCCGTGAACTGCCGGTGGTTGCTTTCGAAGGAACGATTGGTAAAGACATCCCGGCGCCAACAGGGCGAACGCGTGTCGTTGTCTTCTATTCAAGCACCGGGAAATTAAAGACCGGCTATTTCGGTGTGCTGACCCAGGGTTTTCCGCAGCTTGTCAGGGTAAATCGCGAGGTCCTGCAACTTGACTCGACCGAGGGTTGGCCCGAAGCAGCACCGGTTCTGTGCCGCGTCAAAATGATTAATGAATATCCGCTGGTACCGGACCTCGAGGCACTCGAGGACATGATCATCGAGGAATCCATGCAGGTCTGAGGGCCACTCAGGATTGCGTCTGCTCGCCGAGATCACCAAACACAGACTGCAAACAGGCAATCGCGGCCAGTGCTGCGGTTTCGGTCCGTAAAATTCGCGGTCCAAATGACACCTCCGCAAATCCTGCAAATTGCGCACGCTCCCGCTCTTTATCGCTGAGGCCGCCTTCCGGTCCGATCAAAATCGTCACCCATCCATCCGGCCGTGGAATGGAAGGCAGTGGTTGCTTTGCATCAGGATGCAGCACCAGTCGTATACCGTCCTGCGCCTTCTCGTCGTCGAGTACTTCGTACAATGTCCGTGGTGCATCGATCATTGGCATTTCGTTTCTGCCGCTTTGCTCACAAGCGCTCACGGCAACCTTTGTCCAGTGAGTCACCCGTTTCGCAGCGCGCTCCGTTTCCAGTTTGACGACTGAGAAGTCCGTCAGTACCGGCGATATCCGGTGTACGCCAAGTTCGGTCGCCTTTTGTACGACGATATCCATTCTTTCGCCCCTGGATATGCCCTGCAGTAGCCTGATCAGGAGTGGCGATTCGGTACATCGTGCGGTGTGCTCTCCAACCTCCAGTTCGAGCGCCTGTTTCGAAATCGTGCCGACATGCGCCGGGTACTCACCGCCACTGCCGTCAAAAACGGTCAGGGAGTCACCAGGTCTCAGACGCAATACGCGACCTACATAGCGCGCCTGCTCGCCACCAAGCGACAGCGAGGTATTTGCGCTCAATCGAATCGGGCTGAACAGGCGTTGTGTGGACATTGGATCTCGTTTGAGCCGGGGGGGCGCACGCAGGCTTCTGCGACGTTGACATTAAGCACCGATAGGATTAACCATGTCAAAGCCTCGGACAGTACCGGAATTCCCCCTTGAGTGAAGCAAAGCTACCCAGTTATGCCGTTAGCCCCGGAGCAGGTCTGCTCCGTCCGGCGACGCAGTGTCCATCGCCAAACCAGGATGACCGGCCGGCCGGCAGCGAACCCGAGGCCATCGTGATCCACAGTATCAGTCTGCCGCCCGGAGAATTTGGCGGGACACATGTGCAGGAATTGTTCACCAATTGTCTCGACTGGGATGCGCATCCTTATTTCAACGAAATCCGCGACCTAAAAGTGTCAGCACATCTGCTCATCGGTCGCGAAGGTGAAATAACGCAATTCGTCCCGTTTGGCCGACGCGCGTGGCACGCGGGTGACTCGTGTTTTCGTGGCCGAACGGCCTGCAACGATTTCTCCATCGGTATAGAACTCGAAGGTGACGACGATACGCCTTACACCGATGAGCAATACGGACATCTGGCTGCCGCGATCAAAGCGATTTGCGAGTGTTATCCGGAAATCACTGCTCGACACATTGCTGGTCATTCAGACGTTTCGCCCGGCAGAAAATCGGACCCGGGCCCTGCTTTCGACTGGTTGCGATTGTATGATGGTCTCAAGAGTACCCTGGACGCCTGAAATCACGAGAAACGATGACATTACTTGCTCTGTTAATTGGTCTGGTAGTCGAACGGCTGGCAACGCAGCTGTTTCATCTGCGCCGACTACGCTGGCTCGACCGGCTTATCGACCTGGGCTTCCGCCAGTTCGAGCGTTTCGCAAACTGGCCGGCGCTGATTCCGGTCATTCTGCTCGCATTGTTGCTGGTTCTGCCGGTGTTTCTCGTATTGTTCAGCCTGCAAGGCAGGTTGTACGGTGTGGCAAACCTGGTCCTGGCGATTGTAGTGCTTTTTTTCTCGCTTGGTCCCAAAGATATTGGCGAGGATGTCGACGAATATTGTCGCGCTATTGAAGCAGACGACGAAGAAAAAATCGTCAATACGTCGAAGGCACTCATCGAAACCGACGTCCCGTCAGATCCGCACGAAAGAATTCAACGGGTTGAAGAAGCAGTGTGTGTGCAGGCGAACAACAGGCTGTTTGCCGTGATTTTCTGGTTTGTACTTTTTGGCCCGTATGGTCCGCTCGGTGCATGGGCGTACCGGGTGACTAACCTCATTCGCCGCCGCGCCGTTTTCAATGCTGCGCGGGACGAGGAAAATGCGAATACCGCCGTCCTGAAAGCGTCAGAAATGTTGCACGGCTGGCTGGCGTGGGTCCCGGCGAGGTTAACCGCCATCGGTTACGCGATGGCGGGAAGTTTTGAAGGTGCACTGCATGCGTGGCGCAACCATGGCGAAAGCAAGGCGCTGCCGCAGCACGAGCAGAGCGAATCGCTTTTGGCGCGGGTCGGCGTCGGTGCAATGTCGCTGCAGGACCTCGAAGGTGAGAGTATCTCGGATCGCGGCGTGCGTGGAGCCACGACGGCCAACGGACTCGTATTTCGGCTGTTATTCATCTGGGCGGCAGTCATTGCGGCGATGACGTTATATGGCTGGTCTGTGTGACGCGCTGGCGGTTTTTATTCCTCGTACTCATCGGCCTGACATCGTTTAGTTCGTTTGCCGATACAAACAATGAGCAGGGCCAACGCATTGTCGCGTTGTCGCCGCATCTGGCTGAACTGGTATTCGCGATCGGCGCAGGCAAGCGCCTGATCGGTGTTAGCGCCTACACGGACTTTCCTGAAGCCGCGACTGAATTACCTGTCGTCGGTGATGCATTCATGCTCGATCTGGAACGACTGGCCGTTTTGCAGCCTGATCTGTTGCTGGCATGGCAAGGTGGTACTCCGGCACACGTTATTGATGAACTGCAGTCGCGTGAGTACCGGGTCGAGATCATCAGGACAATGAGTCTTGACGATGTTCCACTCGCGCTACGTCGTATCGGAGTGCTCACCGGGAGTGAAAAGGAAGCGAATTTTGTCGCCGACACTTTCGTCGACGGGCTGAATTCGCTCGAGGAAAGTGCGTCGGACGCCGCACCACTCAGAGTTTTCTACCAGGTCGACAAGCGACCGCTTTACACGATTAACGGCGAACACTACGTTAGTCAGTTGATCGAATTGTGCGGTGGTAAAAACATTTTCGCCGATCTCGGCAAACTTGCACCGTTGATCGGTGTTGAGGCGGTGCTCGAACGTGATCCGGAGGTCATGCTGGCGGGCGAGGACGCCGGTCCCGACGCGTTTAGTGAGTGGCAGCGATGGCCCGGTATCGCAGCGAACCGGTATGGCAATCGATTCCTGATGCCGGCCGCTGAAATAGGACGGGCAACGCCGCGATTGCTGACTGCAGGCGCGGCCATTTGCAGCGCACTGGACGAGAGCCGCCATAACCGGCAGGTATTCGGTGACTAGTCTCAGCATGCCGATCCTGCGGCAGGCCACTCCGGACGACCGGGGTGCGGTGCAGGAACTGTTGCTTGCTTCCGGTTTGCCTGTCGATGATCTTGGCACAGAGAAGCTCGACGGATTTTTGATCGCGGAGCACGACAACAAGACCGTCGGCCTAATCGGCCTGGAAATCCTTGGGACGGTCGGATTATTGCGATCCCTGGTTGTTGAAAAGAGCGCCCGGAGTACCGGCCTGGGCGGCAAGCTGGTTGGATCGCTCGAATCTGCAGCAGAGGCTGCGGGAATCGTCGAACTATGGTTGCTAACCATCGACGCCGAGCGGTTTTTTCAGCGGCACAACTTTGAAATCGTCGATAGAACTGCTGCACCGGACGCTATTCGCCGCACAGACGAATTCAGCAGCCTCTGTCCAGATAGCGCCTACCTGATGCGAAAAACGCTTGTTTAGGCGATTTACGGCCATCTAAAACGCTGTTTTGTGACGCGTTGTGTTCATTCTGACTGCACTGCTACGCCAAAATCGGTGAATTACCCACGCATTTCGCTCGGGCGGGCGTAGCATGAAAAAACTGATCATATTGGCACTGTTCGTTGGCGGTTTCGGATATTTGGGCGCCAAATTCTATTTGCACCACAGCGTAAGTTCCGGTCTCGATGATGCGCTGCTCATGGCATCACCGTTTGCTGATATTCAGTACACCGGCGTCAGTTCCACCATGTCAGGTGAGCTAAGTATTGACGGCATCAAAGTCCGCATGAGCGGATTTGATGATCCCTTGTACATCGACAAACTCAGCATCATTACCCCGGGATTCTTTTATCTTTTGAAGCTCAACGACCTGGGCCAGTCCGGTCCTGACTTCGAGATTCCCGACACCTTCGGTTTTTCCGCTGACGGTGTACGTGCATCTACGTCGGCCGACTATGTTCGCAAGGTTTATGAAATGGGCATGGAGCAAACAGACGCAAGCGATCTTGAAGACGCTGCCGCTGTTTGTGCCGGCAAGTATGGTTTTTCCCCGGATACGTTACGCGAGCTTGGTTATAACAACCTCGTAGTGAGTATGCGTATTGCGTACCGGCAGGATGACAGGAATCTGTTCGTCGATGTTGCAGCGGACATCGAGGATATGTATGGAATCGACATGACCGTCAAACTGGCAGACCGGCTTACGCCGGAGACGCTGCTGAGTGGCAATTATCGTCCACGCATGTCGGAGGGCCGCCTCGAGTATGTAGATCACTCATTGAATGCACGTACTGCCAAACTTTGTGCGCAGGAAGGATTGTCTGACAGCGAGATTCAGCTTGCGCAGCTTGATGCGTTTTCAGCATCCGGCCTGGAAAACGGTATTGAATTCGACGAATACGTGGTTGAACCGTACAAGGAATTCCTTACCGGTAAATCAACGTTCATCCTGACAGCGAAACCCAACGAGCCGATAAATCTGTCGCAGATCGATCTGTACAAGCCATCGGACGTGCCCGCACTGCTAAATCTCTCGGGCGAGGTACTGTAACTTTCTCGTCAGCTAGCGTTTTCTATCCCAGACAACTTCCTCGCCTGTTTCAATACGAGACAGGACACGCGCAACGACGAACAATAAATCCGACAGTCGATTCAGGTACTTTGTCGCCTCGTTCCTGACTGATTCCTCTCTCGCAAGGCTGTTAGTACGCCGTTCCGCGCGTCTTACGATCGTTCTCGCCAGGTGGCATGCCGACGCCGCCTGACCGCCACCGGGCAGAATAAATTCCTTGAGCGGCGGCAAGTCCTCATTGAATCCATCCAGATCCTGCTCGAGTCGCGCAATAAATTCTTCCTTGACCGCCTCGTGACCGGGAATGCATAACTCGCCACCGAGTTCGAACAGATCGTGCTGAACGTCTGTCAGGCAACGACGGATAGCATCGGGCACAACGTTAAAACTCAGCACCACGCCTATCGCGCTGTTTGCTTCGTCAACAGCACCGTAGGCTTCCACGCGCGCGCAATCCTTGTCAACGCGGCTGCCGTCGCCAAGGCCGGTCGTGCCGTCGTCACCGGTTTTTGTGTAGATCTTGCTCAGACGATGGCCCATCGGCTGCTCCTCACTTTAGCGGTACCCTTAATTCCACGAATAACCAATTTCCACGAATCCGCTGCGTTCCTGCATTGTAAAGCCGGACGCCGTTTCGTAGGTCTTGTCGAACAGGTTTTCTATGCGTGCGTTCAGGCGCCAGTTTTCACTGATGGCGATTTGACCGGTCAGATTGGCCAGTACGTATCCCGGCAGGATCGTGCCGCCAAAGTCCTCGCGATCGCCACTGGCAAGGACTGTCAGTCCGACCCGATGTTCGCCGATGTCCTTTGCCAGGCTGACCGAGGCACTTTCCTCGGCCCGGCGTAGCAATCGGGTCCCGTTCGTCGCATTGTCCGCTTTCTGCCTGACGAGGTTGGTGCGCACAGAAAAGCTGTCGCCCCGGTATTCCCAGGCCAGCTGTGCGCCACGAATTTCAGCACTGTTGATGTTTTTGAGTTCGAAGGTTGCAAGGTCGAATTCAATCAGGTCATCGATATCATTCTGATAGAGCTCGAGGCCAACCTTATGCCTGCCCCCCGGATTAAAGCGAATGCCAATCTGAATTTCGTCGGCCAGTTCCGGCGCGAGGTCGGGATTGCCGCCAAAGCCAAATCGATCTGTCGCATCCGGCGCCCTGAAGGCATGCCCAATGCCCGCCTGCAGTGTCCAGTCTTCATTTATGGCAAATCCGTATTCGGCATTCCACGTGATTTCATTGCCAAATGTTTCGTGATCCGTAAGTCGCGCAGCGACGAAAGTCTGGTGCCGGTCGCGCGACCACTGGTCCTGCAAAAATACAGCCTTGACGTTGGTCTTTTCGTCGAATCCGGACCCGAACGCAAACGACCCGGCGTCTTCATCGACGTAATAAAGTCCACCCGTCAACACATGTTGCTCCGTCGCCATAGAGAGTTGCCAGTCGACACTGTTTCGTTTCGATTCGACGAAACTGTCATCCTGATTTTGCGTAATGTCATCGACCATGTGGCTGACGATGAGTTTGCTAGTGATGGAATTGCCGAGCGCTGACTGGATGTCCAGCGCCGTACTGCTGTTCTCGTAGTCCTGATCAAGCGGCGACAGGAAGAAATCAAGATAGTCGCTGGTGCCGAATGCGCTCCAGTGGCGCACTGAAACTTTGCTGCTGCCGAAATTCCGGCCCGCGTGCAAATTGATGGAAGTGTTGCCGTACCCACGATCGATATCGCTGCCGGTTCTTGCCGGAAATCCGTCGGTATCGTTCCAGTCGAGCGTCACGCCGAATTCACCGTTGTCGGTCCTGGTTCCGCCGCCGAAATATCCTGACCGGCTGTTGAAACTGCCGCCACCTGCACTTGCCTCGGCATAAGCGCGCTGTGGACGGCGCGTAATAATATTTATCACGCCGCCAATAGCATCGGTACCGTACAAGGCTGACCTCGCGCCCTTGACGATTTCAACCCGTTCGATCATTTCGGGCGCGATGTTCTGGAATGCAGCGCCACCGATTGTGCCCGGGTTGATGCGCACGCCGTCCAGCAAAACCAGCGTGTGATTACTTTCCGTGCCGCGCATGAATACGGACGTGGACTGGCCCGGTCCGCCGTTCCGTCCAATATCTATACCAGCCTCGAATCGTAGCAATTCGGCGAGGTCGGTTGCCATTGATAGTTCAATGTCTGCGCGTGAAATGACCGTGACCGGTACGGTGGCATTCGTCAACGGTATCTCGGTTCGCGTCGCCGTGACGATAATGGTTTCGTCAGGTTCGGTCCCTGCTGCTATTGCAGATACTGACGCCAGGATGATGATTGCTGTTCCAATCAGTTTGTGCACAGGTTTCCCCTTTGCATGCCGCCCGCACGCGTTTTTGCTGTTATTGATGCGGATGGTATTGCGGGGATTCCGGGACGGTCACGTTTGTGGCACGCCCGACAGACGCCCGCCGCGCCATTCGCGTGTGCACCAGGCCGGTCTCCGGGCTGACGAGTGGAGCAAGGCAAAACACGCCTGTGCTCCGCTCCGCAGCGCCTTCCCACGATCCTTTGAAATGCATTCTCCGGTTCGCAGTGGCTCTGTCATGCTGCTGCATGGCAGGGGCCGCGGGTTAACTCGATCACCGTTGCGGGGGCAGCGCCGGGATCTGATTCATCAAGAATCATCACCGGCTTCCCGTTCTCCCGGAAAAATGCCTTTCCGGGTTCACCTGATGAGCGGCAGACAATAGGAGTCACAACCGGCACTGTCAAGTGGCTTACTTGTTTCTGGAATCGTCACCGGCCATAGTTGCGACTCGCATAGGGATAGACTGTTTTTCGCATGCCTGACTCTTACAAGAAGTCCGCAGAATTGAGGATTGCGCTCGGTGCTGCTGCGGCCGCAGCAGAGATTAGTCGCGGCTACTATCGTGGCAATGTTTCGGTGACTACCAAGGAAGACATGACACCGGTAACGCAAGCAGATGTCGAATGCGAGCAGGCCATTCGTGAAATCATCCTGGGTACGTTTCCGGATCACGGTTTTTACGGCGAGGAGACCGGCAAGACGCAGGAAGGTGCGCAGAACCTGTGGCTGGTCGATCCC
>Ga0224508_10002596_pt1 | contig 15233 bp, 19 predicted proteins | sample SF_Jan12_sed_USG_4_FD_170157 | JGI IMG/M metagenome (GOLD analysis project Ga0224508, IMG submission 170157) | Sediment microbial communities from San Francisco Bay, California, United States - SF_Jan12_sed_USGS_21 | ecosystem: Environmental > Aquatic > Marine > Sediment | place: USA... | reverse complement strand
ACGGCCATGCCGGGTCCCTCGACGGCGATGGTGGCTTCGAGGAAGAGCTCTGTGGCGTCGACGCGAAGCTCCTCGAGACGGACGGCCTCAGGCAGAGCGAAGTCGGCCTCTCCCAAGTCACCGAATGGTGGCCCGCGCCACACTTCCAGCGCCCGGCGACACAGCTGAAGCGTTTCCGCGGGATCACTGGGGAAGATCTCTGCTGCTTGGCCAAAGGTCCGCTCGAAGACGCAGGCGTCGACCTGGCCCGGATCTATTTCGAGCACGTACGAGTGGTCGTGACGCTGCACCACGTCGTGACCAAGTACTCCGCGTAGCCGGGAGATGTGAGATTGCACCGACGCCCGTGCGCTCTCCGGCGGTTCGTCGCCCCACACGGCCTCGATCAGCCGATCGTCGGAAACCGCATGTCGCAGGCTGATGACGAGGGCAGCCAGAATCGACCGAGCGCGCCGCCCTCCAATGGAGAGTAGCTCGCCCGCCCGTTCGACCTCGACGGGTCCGAGCACGAGGACTCGGAGCTCCTCACTCATAACGGTTCTCTCCCTACCCAGATTGTGCGCCACACGTCGACCGACGGCTAGGGCCGTTGGTAGGAGATTGCATGGGTTCGGCAAGCCCCATGACTCCCATACGACGTCAGATTGCAGCCAGGCAACCTGAAGACCGACAGCGAACAGGTGCACGATTCAGAGGTCAAGAAAGGAGCACCATGTTCAGCTCATTGATCATCGAGCCGGACGTTGACGAGAGGGTGTTTCGAGATGTGAAGCTCCCTCCGATCAAGATGCCTGACAAGCGCCGGCCTCGTCTCGTACGTTGGCTGCAGTGGTTCGTGGCCGTTGCCGTGGTCGCAGGAGTGGCGACCGCCGGCTACTTCTTGGTCAGGGATGACAGCAGCACGGTGGTGAACCCGGACCCGTTCGGTATCCAATACCGCCAGGAGCGTGCAGCCCTGATACCCGACGTGCTGGCACCCGATGCGATGCCTGCCGATCCGTTCGGCACCCGCTATCGCGAGTCGGGCGTAGTGATCCCGGAAGCGATCGCACCAGCGTCCGCGCCGGCGCCAGGGGCGCTGGCCGAGTGGTGGCAGACACTGATGCCGCCAGCCGAAGCCGATCTGGCAGAGGCAGCACACTTGACTGCGCTGACCGACATCTACCTGGCGAGGGTGGCGCGCCCCGATTATGGTCCGGGGCCCAATGACGCTTGGCCCTAATCCTGGACGGTCTCGCCATCGATGGCCGGTGGCGGTCTAACAACTCGGGGGAGTTCATCAGGCCGGTACCCGGTCGCTACGGCGGACCGCTGTAGGAAGACGAGGCAAGAACCGGGGGCCGAGGGGTCCCCGGTTCCTCACGTGGAACACCACCGGTCTGGAGGTCCGGGTGGCATGCCACGGTACGATTCGGCGGCTATGCCAGTGACCATCAGCCCAACGCCTAACCCCAACGCCCTCAAGTTCGAGGTCGGTAAGGACGTTGGAGGACCCAAGACCTTCGCTGTCGGCCAGGAGGTCGACGACCCCCTGGCTGCTGCCTTGTTGGAGCTGCCAGAGGTCCTGAGCGTCTTCATGACCGCCGACTTCATCACCCTGTCCAAGGGACCCGACGGCACCTGGGAGATCATCGCTGAGCAGGCCCAGAGCCTCATCAGCGACCACTTCGAGGTTTAGTCGGCGAGGACTTCGTTCGGCACCAGGACGGTGAAAGGCCAGCCTGTTCCCGACGGCAGGTGGTTGATGGCCAGCACCCGCCACTGGTCGCCATCCGGTGAGGCCGCGATCACTGCGAGGTCGGTGTCCAGGCCGTGCCAGCTCAAAGCCGCAGCGGCACCGCCGATGGAAGGTGAACTTGGGCCATCGGGTGCTATCCACTCGGCGACGACCGGGCGCTGCGGAACCTGGGCTGGCGATGGAAGGTCCGTCAGGCGCAGCCCACCCGTGCTGCTCATCTCCATGGGCACGACGACGGCCCGCACTGGTTGGCGGTCAAATGCCAGCCCTTCCGCGGCGGCGACCGTCCTGAAGAGGACGAGTACCTCGTAGCGTCCGGGCGAGGCCTCGGTGACCCTGGCCGCGCTGGCCCATTCCACGTAGGTGACTGCCTGCGTCGAGGTGTGTGGCAGTAGTTCCTCCGGCACGCCGTTCGGTAGCGCTGAACGGAGCGATTCCAGCGTCGAGGCATCGCCGTCGACGGTGAAGAAGTCGTAGACGAACCACTCGGCGTATGCGGCGGCCGCTCTGGTGCTCTCGTTGTCGAGCGACGCCATCAGGTCCGCCTCACTGAACAACGCCGGCGCGCCGACCGTGCTCTCGGTTGGCGCGAGGGTGGTGGCGACCGGCGGGTCGACTGCCAGCGGGGTCTCGGCCGTTGCGGGGGACCACAGGCTCCTGGCTGCCACGGCCGCCAGCGAGAAGACGATGACGGCGCCTGCCGCCATGTAGACCAACCGGCCTCGATCAGGCCGGGCATCTTCTATCAGCGTTGACCACGGGATCGACTCGAGCTCTTCTTCGCTCACACAGACTCCTCGGGGATCGTCAGTTGGGTTCCTGGGTAGATGAGGTCGGGGTCCTCTCCGATGACCTGACGGTTGGCGGCATAGATGGCCCGCCACATTCGATCGACGGATGCGTCCTCCGTTGACGCCTCGCCAGCCAGCAGGTGGCGACAGGCGATCGCCCACAGCGAGTCGCCCGGCTTGACGACATAGGGCCCGTCCAGGCGCGGCTGCGGCTCGGGGGAGGTTGGCGTCGCCGTTGGCGCTGCCCGACTGGTTATCGGTGCGATCGCGGCCACCACCGGCGCACTTCTGGCGAGGCCGCCGAGTGCGGCGCACAGGACCACGGCGCCGCCGATCCGCCCGGACGGGATCCGCGGCTCGATGGCGCCGATGCGGCGCGCCGCGACCGCAAGCATCGCCAGACATGGCACCACCAGCGCGCAGATGGCCGTGATGCCGGCGATTGCCTGGGAAAGATCCACAGCAGCCGAACATAGAGGTAAGGCCAGTTGACATCAATAGCCTTGTGTGGCTATCTGGTCGGTCGCCGAGACGGACAGGGCTGGATAGCCCGCTAAACGCGACTTGTCAGGATCGGATGAGCTCGAGGAACTCGCTTCGAGTCCGGTCGCTTGTCTCGAAGGTGCCGCGCATGGCGCTTGTCACCATCGAGCTTCCCTGCTTCTGAACGCCTCGCATCATCATGCAGAAGTGGCTGCCCTCGAGGACGACGCCAACGCCGTGGGGGCCGAGCACGTCGACCAGGCCGTCTGCGATCTGGTTGGCAAGTCTCTCTTGCACCTGGAGCCGCCTCGCATAGAGATCGACGATCCTCGCCACCTTGGACAAGCCAATGATCCTGCCGTCGGGTAGATAGCCAACGGACGCCTTGCCGAAGAACGGAAGAAGGTGATGTTCGCACAGCGAGTAGTACTCGATGTCCTTGACGATGACCATCTCATCGAATGGCTCTTCGAAGATGGCGTCGTTCACCACCTCGTCGAGCGTCCTGCTGTAGCCCGACGTGAGGAAGTCCATGGCCTTGGCCACCCGCAGCGGGGTGCGGGCGAGCCCCTCGCGTTCGGGGTCTTCGCCGACCTCGACCAGCATGCCCTTGACGAGTCCCTCGAAGTGGGGGGCGTAGACCTCGTCGGCAGTCTGGGCGTCGAGTTCAACGGCGTAGCGGCCGCCGGGGTCCACAGCCGCCATGTAGTCCTTCATCGGAATGATCTGGGCATCGCCGCTGGACCGATCGTGGCTCATGGCTAGCTCCCGCAGCAACGAGCCCGACCCCGGCACCTTGCGGTCGGGGTCGACGTCACACATCGGCAACAACAGGTGGGCGTATTCGCCGAGATCCGGCCGGGGGACAGGCTTGCCCTCGATCTGTATCGCCTCGTCGCCGAACAGCTCGATGTCGAGGTCGATCGTCCTTGGCTGGTACTTGTCACCGGTGCGATCACGTCCCATCCGTGCTTCGATCGAGCGGAGGGCATCCCTCAGGTCGATGGGGTCGAGATCTGACTCGGCCAATACGGCGGCGTTGAGGTATTCGGGTTGCCCCGCGGGCCCGACGGGCTCGGTGTGGTACACCTCACTGACCCGGCGAACCTCGATCCTGGGATGGCGCCTGAGCGCCCTTATGGCATCGGGGATGTTCTTTTCCTTGTCGACATTGCTGCCGAGCGAGATGATCACAGATGCCATCAGGCCTCCTGGTCGCGGTTTCGGGTGATCGTGACGCCCACCGATTCGGCGAAGCGCAACGCTCCAGGCTTATCAACACTGACAGACACCTGTTCTATTCGCGAATCCGTGTCAAAACAGATCTGAGCGATCTCGCCCGCAAGGCGCTCCACCAGCAGTGGATCCCCCTGCTCGACGTGGCCGATGATGCTCTTGGCCACCGTTCGGTAGTTGACGGAGTCTGCGATGTCATCGCTGGCAGCGGCCGGCGAGGTGTCCGCGCTCATCGTGACGTTCACCAAGATGTCCTGCACCTTGGTCCGCTCGTCGGGGTTGATGCCGACGATGCCACGCACCAGCAAGTTCTTGATGTGGATCTGGTCCATGTGCTGTCGATGCTACGCCTCGGCAGCGGCTATGAGCTATGAGCTATGAGCTTTGAGCTGTGAGCTACCTGCTTCGCTAGCGGGAGAGCTGGAGAGGCGAGAGCCCAAAGCCCAAAGCCCCAAGCCCAGAGCCCTCAGACCAGTGCGGCACCGCCGTCTAGTCGGATGATCTCGCCGGTGATGAAGTCGTTGCCCAGCAGTTCGAGCACGGCCCGCCCCACCAACTCGGGGCTGCCGGTTCGCTGCAGTGGGAGGGTTCCGGCAAGCTCCTTGAGATACTCGGAGTCCTTGCCGGGGGGCGGGAGGATGGCTCCAAGCGCCACGGCGTTCACTCGCACTTTGGGTGCCAGCGAAACCGCGGCGGCCCTGGTGAAGACCTCGAGGCCACCCTTGGCCATGGTGTAGCTGAAGTGGTCTGGATACGGCCGATGGTTGCGCCAGTCGGTAACGCTGACGACGGCGCCTTCTGTGTCGACCTGCGCCGCGAATGCCTGGGTGATCATGATCGGGCTCAGCAGGCTCAGACGAAGGGTCGACTCGAGCTGGTCGACGGTGACGTCGCCGATGGTGTCGGTAGGGAATCCGCTGGCACTGTTGACGACGATGCCAAGCGGGCCAAGGGCTTCGGCGGCCATCCCGACGAGCGAGGCGCCCGATGACGGGTCTGACAGGTCGGCGGAGCCGATCTCGGCATTGACCCCGAGCTCTCGCGCTTCTGCTGCCGTGGCGACGGCGGCCTCGTCCGACCTTCCATAGTGAACGAACACGTTGGCGCCTGCCGCGGCCAGCGCCATCGTGATTCCCTTGCCGACCCGGTGGGCGCCCCCCGTGATCAGGGCGTTGTTGCCTTTGAGGTCCATGTGCCGAGGCTACAGGGTCGTCCGGAACGAGAAGGTGCCCGCGGGGCCACTACCCTCTCGGCCGGATGGCGCGCAATCCCGACCCCAAATATGGCCGCTGGATACTGCCTGTCGTAATCGCCGGCATGGTCGGAGCAACGTTCGCATTCGTCAATAGCCTCGATCCCGACACGGTTCCCGACTCCGGTACGACGCTTGCCGTCAGCACGTCGGTGACCTCGACGACGACCGTTGAACCCTCGGTCACAACCACAACCCTCGCCGCCGAAGTCACGGCCTACCTGGCCGACCTCGAGGGCCTCGTCGTCGAGGCCGAGGGTCTGTTGGAGCGAGCCCGCACGATCAATAACGACTGGGACAACCGAACTGCGACGTTCGGTGACACCGAGGACGCCCTGCGGACACTCGCCACAGACACCTCGGAATTCGAGGCCAGGGTGTTGGCTGCAGCCACCGTCGCTGAGCTGGAGGCTTCGCACCTTGCGCTCAACGAGGCTGCAGCCGCGATGTCGGGTGCCGCAACGGGAATGGTCGACGGGCTGCTCGATCCCGACAGCGCGCAGGGTCGCGTTAACTCGTTCACGGACTATCAGAACGCAACGACGGCGATGCGCACCGGCCTGGAGAGCGTGAAGTCCCGCGCCGGCGTCGCATCAGACCTCGTGACCGAAGACACCACCGCAGCGACCACCACCACGGTCGCGGGCGGCTAGGACGAACGGCTCTGGGCTCTGAGCTTTGAGCTCTGGGCCATCGGCCTTCGTTCTTGCATACGGCTTACGGCTTACGGCTTATGGCCTGCGGGATTACACTTTCGCCTTCCGAGCTGAATCCGAGGAGTCGACGTGGCATATCGAGCTGAGTACATCTGGATCGATGGATCCGAGCCGACCAAATACCTTCGGTCGAAGACCGCGGTCCTGCCGGATGGTGCGGAGCTTCCGATCTGGGGCTTCGATGGTTCCAGCACCAACCAGGCGCCCGGTCACCATTCGGACTGCGTTCTGCGGCCGGTCCTCTCGACGCCGGATCCGATTCGGCTCAACAATGACGTCCTCGTTCTGTGCGAGGTGCTCAACACCGATATGACCCCCCACGCCACCAATACACGCGTGGCGTGTGTGGCTACTTCAGAGCGATATGCCGACCACGAGCCGTGGTTCGGCATCGAGCAGGAGTACACCTTCTATAAGGATGGCCGACCGCTGGGCTGGCCGGTTCGCGGATTCCCGGCACCTCAGGGCGGCTACTACTGCGGCGTCGGTGACGACGAGGTGTTCGGACGCCCCGTCGTCGAGCAGCACACCTTTGCCTGTATGGAGGCCGGGCTGGCGATATCAGGCACCAATGCCGAGGTCATGATGGGCCAGTGGGAGTTCCAGATCGGTCCGGTAGGCCCGGTCGAGGCTGCAGACCAGGTATGGCTGGCGCGATGGCTCCTGTATCGGATCTCCGAGGACTACGGCGTCTCGGCGACCCTCAACCCCAAGCCCGTTGAGGGAGATTGGAACGGAGCAGGCGCCCACACCAACTTCTCGACGAAGGCCATGCGCGAGTCGTACGACCCGATCATCGCCGCCGCGGAGGCTCTCGGAAAGAGCCACGACGAGCACATCGCCAACTACGGCGCCGGCATCGATCTGCGCCTCACCGGCCTGCACGAGACTGCCCCGTGGACGGAGTTCTCGTACGGCGTCTCCGACCGTGGGGCTTCGGTGCGGATCCCGTGGCAGGTAGAGAGGGACGGCAAGGGCTACCTCGAAGACCGCCGTCCCAACGCCAACGTGGACCCGTACGTCGTGACCCGCCTCATCACCGAGACGGTGTGCTCAGCCGCGGAAGTGTGATGGGCGACTTCTAGTGCTTCGCCCCATGGGCCCTTCGGACCGTGCCGCGGTCGGGGCCCTTGTACGACAGTTGGGATACGACCTGACCGATGACGAGGTCGAGCAGCGCATCGTCGACGTCGTCGGTCGTCCGGATCATCTTGCCCTGGTTGTCGAGTTCGGTGTGACGGTTGGCTGGGTCCATGCCTACGAGGTGTCGTTGCTCGAGGAGCCGCTGACCGTCGAGATCGGCGGCCTTGTGGTCTCCGATACCGCTCGGCGTCGGGGGACCGGAACCCTTCTCATGGGTGCCACCGAGCGCTGGGCTCTGAACCGGGGTATTCCCCGGATTCGGATGCGGACCAACGCCAAGAGAAAGGCCGCCCATCGTTTCTATCGGGCCCTCGGCTACCGCGAAGTCAAGAAATCGTTGACGTTCGCCAAGCAGCTCGAGATCGATCCCACGGTCAACGACTAGTGCATCCCGCCTTGCCACGCTTCGCGGCCTTCGGAGATGGCGACGCCCGCTACGACCAAGGCAGCCAGCGGATCGGCCCACCACCACTCGAAGGCGGCAAAGAGAACGAGAGCCAACAGGATGCCCCCGGCGAGTGCCGCGTCGAGGTAGGTGACGCGAGCCTCGGCCTGGAGCGGGCGGCTGTCTAGTGCCCTTCCGGTCGACCCCTTCATCCGTGCGAGCGTGTACATGACCACGACGGTCAGCGCCAGGTAGGCGATTCCGATCGGTGACTCGTTAGGGACGACACCGCTGATGAGCCTGGCCGCGGCGACCACAACCAGGAAGGCCGCCAGGGTGAAGAAGGCGACGCCGATGAGGCGAAGCGCCTTCGTTGTGCGCTCCCCTGGGGACTCGCTGCGCAACTCGTGCCACACCACGACTCCCGACGCGAACACCTCGATGATGGAGTCGAGCCCGAAGGCGATCAAGGCGATGGAGCCGGCGGCGATGCCGAGGGCGATGGTGATAAACGCTTCGGCCACGTTCCAGGCGATGGTGGCGTACTCGAGACGAAGACCGCGGCGGCGCAGTCGCTGGGAATCGGGGGAGGACATGCCAACCGAGGCTAGGAGCGAATGGTGGCCGGCTGACGATTCATGAGCCAGTCGTCGATCGCAGCTGCCGCCCGCCGTCCGTGGCCCATGGCCACGATGACGGTGGCGCCTCCGGTGACGATGTCGCCGCCTGCGAACACGGCGGGGCGCGATGTTCGGCAGGTCACGTTGTCGATGACGAGAGTGCCCCGGTCGGTCTGAGTGAGGCCCGGGGTGGTGCGGAGCAACAGGGGGTTGGGACTGTTGCCAATGGCGATCACAGCAACATCGATGTCCATGTCGAAGGTCGCGCCGTTGATGGGTTGAGGCCGGCGCCGACCGCTGTCGTCCGGCTCCCCGAGCTCCATCCGCTGTAGCCGGACACCGGCCAGCAGCCCGCTGTTCACGCCGGCGAGGAGTTGCAGCGGGGAGACCAGCGTGACGATCTCGACGCCTTCCGCCTTGGCGTGCTCGACCTCCTCGTCGCGCGCCGGCATCTCGGCCTCGGTCCTGCGATAGAGGATGGAGGCGCTGGCGGCTCCCAGGCGGAGGGCGGTGCGCACGGCGTCCATCGCCGTGTTGCCGCCTCCGAAGACGACAACCCGCTTGCGATACAGGTCAAGGAGCGGCGTGTCGGCCGTTGCGGTATAGGCCTTCATCAGGTTGACTCGGGTGAGAAACTCGTTGGCCGAGTAGACCCCGATCAGATCTTCCCCCGGCACTCCGAGGAACCTCGGGAGGCCGGCACCGACTCCGATGAACACGGCGTCGAAGGTCGTGAGTAGCTCATCGACGGTGTCCACCATGCCGATGACGGCGTTGGTCTCGAAGCGGACCCCGAGTTCGGCCAACTGGGCGATCTCGGCGTTGACGATCTCCTTGGGAAGTCGGAACTCGGGGATGCCGTAGGTAAGAACGCCACCCAGCACGTGCAGTGCCTCGAAGACGGTGACCCGGTGACCGGCCTTGGCGAGGTCGGTGGCACACGCCAGGCCGGCGGGACCGCTGCCGACGACCGCAACGTGGCGTCCGCTGGCAGGTGCCGGCGCCGGGGCGCCGGGCCCGCGGTGGGTGCGGGCGTAGTCAGCAACGAATCTCTCGAGGTGGCCGATGTGGATGGCCTTGTCCTTCTTGGCAAGCACGCATGCTCCCTCGCACTGGACCTCCTGGGGGCATACCCGCCCACAGATAGCCGGCAGGGAGTTGTCCTTGGCGATGGCGTCGGCGGCGTCGAGGAAGTCGCCTGCCGCCACCGCCTCCAGGAACCCGAAGATGTCGACCCCGACAGGACAGCCATCGACGCAGGGAGGGTGCGCGCAGAAGAGACAGCGCTCCGCCTCGGCCACGGCCAGCTCCGCGGTGTAGCCGAGGTTGACCTCCTCGAAGTCGAAGCGGCGTTCTTGGGGTGGCCGTTCCGGCATCGCCGTTGGCGCTTTGGCCATGCGCTGTCGTCTGGTCAGCTCGGTCATGGCGAGGCACACTCGATCCGTCGGAAGTGCTCCCACGCCGCGTAGGCAGTGTTGCGGGTCGCCAGCAGCTCGAAGTCCACCTCGTGGGCGTCGAACTCCGGTCCGTCGACGCAGGCGAATCGGCTCTCCCCGCCCACCCGCACCCGGCAGCCGCCACACATGCCCGTGCCGTCAACCATGATCGGGTTGAGGCTGACGATGGTGGGGATGGCGAGGGGCCGGGTCATCTCGGCCACGGCGGCCATCATCGGGATGGGCCCAATCGCCAACACCCGGTCGACTCGCTCCGACGAGATGATCTCTTGCAGCTTGTCGGTAACCAGGCCGGCGAACCCATAGGAGCCGTCGTCTGTGCACGGGTGAACCTCGTCGCTGGCTTCGTCCAGCTCGTCTTCCAGGATGACGTAGGAATGGCTGCGTCCCCCGATGATGGAGATCACCCGGTTGCCAGCCTCCTTGAGTGCCACCGCGGAGGGATAGGCGATGGCGGTGCCGACTCCGCCCCCGACGACGACCACCGTCCCGAAGTGGTCGATCTCGGATGGGACGCCGAGGGGCCCGGCGAGGTCGAGGATGTTGTCGCCGGTGTCGAGCCGGTTGAGCAGTGTCGTGGTCTTACCTACTGCCTGCACGATGAGGGCGATCCAACCCTCACCCGAGTCGGCGATGGTCAGGGGGATGCGCTCGCCGTCTTCGGCGACGCGGACGATGACGAATTGGCCGGCCCGACGCTTGCGCGCCACCTTGGGGGCCTCGACGCGGAAGTATTTGACGTCTGGGGCCAGCAGGCGCGTCTCGAGGATGCGATTCACAACCTGAGTCTGGTCCCTTCGACTCTCCATGCGCTAGGGCCAAATGGTGGTTGGTCGGGCCGAGGCGGGTGCTGCCTGCTCAGCTTTCGCAGTTATCGCCGACGAAGTCCAGGATGGTGTCGGAGAGCTCATCGGTCTCATCTGCGAGTGCTGCTACGTCCTCGGGCGAGCTGCTCGCCGTTAGGTCGGCCAGCCGCTGGGCAGACTCTCGGACATCGGCGGGCGCCGTTTCGTAGAGGGTGCTGTTGATCGTCGTGAGCTCGGCCAGCTCGGCGTCGAAGTCGGGATCACTCTCGTCGAGTCCGGCAACTACCGCCAGTTGGTCGACCGACTGTTGCCACCGCTCACAGAACTGCTCGGTAGAGCTACTACCACCGCAGGCCCCGGCGACAACGGCGACCATTACCGCCGTGCTCGCCAGTCGCCACCGGTGGCGGTGGCCCTCGATCCACGATCCCCCGGGGTCGCTCAACCGAATTCAATGCCTTGGGCCAGGGGCAGCTCGTCTCCCCAGTTGATGGTCACCGTCTGGCGGCGCATGTAGGCCTTCCATGAATCGGAGCCGGCTTCACGGCCCCCTCCCGTGTCTTTCTCGCCGCCGAATGCCCCCCCGATCTCGGCGCCGGAGGTGCCGATGTTGACGTTGGCGATGCCGCAGTCGGAACCGATGTGGGAGAGGAACAGCTCGGCCGCCTTCATCGAGTTGGTGAAGATGGCAGAAGACAAGCCCTGGACTACGCCGTTGTTGACCTCGATGGCCTCGAACACGTCCTCGACGTCGATGACGTAGAGGATGGGGGCGAAGGTTTCCTCCTGGACGATCGGAGCGTCCTTGGAGATCTTGATGATCGTGGGTTGGACGAAGAAGCCGTCCTTGCCCTCGACGACTCCGCCCCCATACAGAACCTCGCCGCCCTGATCCTTGGCGATGCCGACCGCAGCCATCATCGTGTCAACGGCCTGCTGGTTGATGAGCGGGCCCATCAGCGTCGACGGGTCTAGCGGGTCGCCGATCGTCACCTGGGCATAGGCGTCGGCGAGCCTCTTGGTGAGGTCGCCGCTGATGCTGCTCTGGACGATGACGCGGCGGGTGCTGGTGCAGCGCTGGCCTGCGGTACCGACGGCGCCGAAGGCGATTCCCCTGGTGGTGAGGTCGAGGTCGGCGTCCTCTAGCACGGTGATGGCGTTGTTGCCGCCAAGTTCCAGGAGCGAGCGGGCGAGGCGTTTGGCGGTGGCAGTTCCCACCTTCTCGCCCATGTTGCACGACCCCGTCGCCGAGATGAGGGGGATGCGGCGATCGTTGATCATCGTGTCGCCGACTTCCCTGCCGCTGCCGACGATGAGGTTGAATGCACCCTCGAAACCCGTCCCCGCCATCACCTGGTGGCAGATGTGCTGAACAGCAATGGCCGACAGCGGCACCTGGCTGGACGGCTTCCAGATGGTGGTGTCGCCGCATACCGCGGCGATGAAGGCGTTCCATGACCAGACCGCAACTGGGAAGTTGAAGGCAGTGATGACGCCGATGGGACCGAGCGGGTGCCACTGCTCCATCATGCGATGGCGAGGCCGCTCCGAGGCGATGGTCAGGCCATAGAGCTGGCGCGACAGGCCAACGGCGAAGTCGGCGATGTCGATCATCTCCTGGACCTCGCCCTCTCCTTCGGCCGCGATCTTGCCCATCTCCAAGGCAACGAGAGCGCCGAGAGCTTCCTTGTTGTCTCGCAGCGCGTTGCCGATCTGGCGGACGTACTCGCCGCGCTGCGGTGCCGGCACCATCCGCCATTCCTTGAAAACGTCCTCGGACGACGCGACGACGAGGTCGTAGTCGTCGGTGTTGCCCTTGGCGACGGTCGCGATCTCGGTCGCCGTTGTCGGGTTGATGCTTGCTAGGTCGCCGCCGTTGCCGTCGATCCACCCTCCTGCGTAGACGCCTGAGTTGGCGTCGCTCAGGCCAAGGGCGCTGAAGATCTCGTCGCGGGTCATCTCATCCTCCTGGTTTCGACCCTGAAGTTAGTGGTCCGGCCGCAGTGTGCTCGGGCGGCACCGCCCTCCGGATGCCGCCTAGGCTCGAACCTATGGAACGCTGGCCCAACGACGACGAGATGCTGATCATCGGCATCGCCGGCGGCTCCGGTTCTGGCAAGACGACGGTCGCGTCTGCGGTGGTGGAGGGTCTCGACAGCAGCGACGTCGCCATCATCCAGCACGACTCGTATTACCGCGACCATCCCGATCTCTCGCTCGAGCAACGCTCCGAGCTGAACTTCGATCATCCGGATGCGTTCGAGACAGAACTGCTCGTCGATCACCTGAGGGCGTTGCGAAAGAACGACCCTATCGACAAGCCGCAGTACGACTTCGCCACCCATCGGCGGCTTCCCGAGACCGTGAGGGTCGATCCGTGCAAGGTGGTCGTGGTTGAGGGGATCCTGGTCCTGGTCGAACCCGAGTTGCGTGACAGGTTCGATCTGAAGATCTTCGTCGACACCGATGCCGACATCAGGTTCATCCGCCGCATGCAGCGCGATGTCAAGGACCGCGGTCGGTCGGTCGAGTCGGTGACCTCGCAGTACCTGGAGACGGTCCGGCCCATGCACCTGCGATTCGTCGAGGGTTCCAAGCGCTACGCCGACCTGATCATGCCGGAGGGCTACTCAGAGCCGGGAGTTGGGACCGTCATCTCGATGGTCCGCAGCCACCTCGACGGCGATTGACCCTGACATCAGTCAAGGGATACATACGATTCTTCGATGGTCAACTGGCTCCACGACGCGCTCGATGTCTCCGAGACTGCGGCTCGCCTCATTGTGTCGGGTGGCCTCATCGTCGTGCTGGCAGTTGCGCGCGTCGCCGTGCTCCGCCTGGTCAAGAAGCGCATCGACGACCCCGCTGTGTGGTATCGGGCGCGCAAGATCGCCAGTTATGTGGTGTGGATCGTTGGGCTCATCATCCTGGTCTCTCTATGGGTGACGGGTGGCGAGTTCACGACCTATCTGGGGTTGGTTTCTGCCGGACTCGCCATCGCCCTCGCCGACCCCATCAAGGACCTCGCCGGTTGGCTGTTCATCGTGTTGCGGCGTCCGTTTCGCATCGGAGATCGCGTCGAGGTTGACGGCAAGATCGGCGACATCGTCGACATCCGCGTCTTCCGTTTCTCGATGCTGGAAGTCGGCAACTGGGTCGACGCCGACCAGTCGACAGGGAGGCTGCTGCACGTTCCCAACCTCGTGGTGTGGTCGAGCCCCATCGCCAACTACTCGGAAGGGTTCGAATTCGTATGGCACGAGGTCCCGATGCTCGTGACCTTCGAGTCCGACTGGGAGAAGGCCGAGGAGATGATGGCCGCGGCTCTCGACGAACATGCCGAACATCACGAACCGGGAAGGGCGACTCAGGAGCTTCGCGAATCAATGGCCGCCTATCGCATCCGCTACACCCACACGACACCAACGACCTATGTCACCGTCAAGGACAGCGGTGTCATGGTGACCGGTCGGATCCTGGTGCCGGTGCGAAGGCGGAGGCAGGTCGAAGGGGCGATCTGGAAGTCGTTGCTGCGAGCAATCGCCGCCGAGGAGACGGTGGAGCTGGCCTACCCAACCATCCGCGCCTATCTACGAGATCCACTCCCCAGTTAACGAGCGACGATCGCCTCGATCTCGACGTTGAACCCGCCGGGGAGAGCAGCAACCGCGACGGCCGAGCGAGCAGGGGGAGAGTCTCCGAAACGAGCGCCGTACACCTCGTTCACCGCGGCGTAGTCGTTCATATCTGTCAGGAATATGGTCGCCTTGACGATGTCATCGAATCCAAGCCCGACACCGCCCAGCAGTGTCTCCAGGTTCTCCATGACCTTGGCCGCCTGAGCCGAGACGTCACCATCGACTCGCTCGTTGGTCGAGGCGTCGATGGCGACCTGTCCCGAGAAGAAGATGAAACCGTTGGCTTCAACCACCGGCGAGTAAGGGCCCATGGGAGCGACGGTCCCCTCGATGCGGTGAATCTGTTTTGGCATGGGCTCTCCTAGCTCTTCTGCGTTTCGTCCATGTCGAGCACCTCGCGGGCCAGGTCTTGGTCCTCGGGAAGTACCAGCAGGTCGATGCTGCCGAAGTTCATGCCGGGGTAGGCGCCTCCTCCATCGTCTGCACGGATCACCGACCGAATGTCCTCCGATGCCAGATGGGCGGCGGCGAGGTCGGCGTCGGCTCGATTGAGGAAACAGCACACCACTACGAGGTCGCTCATGGGCTCAAACTACCGCCTTCGCGTAGCAATTAGCCTGCGCCCCAAACCGAAGGGATTCAAATGCAGGGCAAGAACGTTGTCGTCACCGGAGCTGGCTGTCTCGGGGCGTCGGTGGTGAAGCGGTGTCTCGAAGAAGGCGCGTCCGTGACGGTCGTCGATGTCTCGGAGGCCAATCTGGAAGCCCTCGGGGATGGTGCTCGAGCCATCCGGGCCGACGTCACGGATCCGGATGCCATGAAGAAGGCGGTCGCCGGCGCTGACATCGTGATCCACACCGCAGCGGCTCTTGACGGTGAGGCGGAGCTCCAGGAGAAAGTCAACGTAGTCGGTACTCGAACAGTGGCTGAGGCAGCGGCGGAAGCCGGCGTCGAGAGGCTTGTCCACG
>Ga0224508_10002595_pt1 | contig 15236 bp, 25 predicted proteins | sample SF_Jan12_sed_USG_4_FD_170157 | JGI IMG/M metagenome (GOLD analysis project Ga0224508, IMG submission 170157) | Sediment microbial communities from San Francisco Bay, California, United States - SF_Jan12_sed_USGS_21 | ecosystem: Environmental > Aquatic > Marine > Sediment | place: USA... | reverse complement strand
TCCAGGGCCAGGCCCACCGAGAGCCCCGTGACCAGGGCGATGATCGCGGGCGTTCCGTAGCGCATCGGCCACGTTCCTTTCCACCTCGGACCACTCTAGGCCCTTCCGCTTGCAGGCGCTGATCGCCAACGTGCGCAGGTAGGCGTAGCGGTTGGTTTTGCCTTTGAAGTCCTCGCTCGAAAACTCGGGCAGGTAGCCCAGCTCGATGGCCGCCGCCACGTGCGTGACGGCCCGCTGCTCGCGTTGGGCGGCCTCACGGGTGCGCAGCGCGTGGGGGGCCAAAAACTGCCACAGCGTGGCTCCCCGCTTCTGGACCCGCTGGATGAAACCGTCGTCCGTGCGTCCGTACGTACGTACGGACGAAGATCCATAAAGATCCAATAGTGGATCGGCTAGTAGGTAGCCGGTCTGATCGGCTAGTAGACCGCCGGTCTGATCGGCTAGTTGGGCCTCCTGGTAGCCGGTCTGATCGGCTAGTTGCGCGTTGGGGTCAAACTCCCGCAAGTTTGCCCAGATTATCTGATACCAGCTCGAGCGGCCGGTCTGCCGGCGGTCGATGAGGCCCAGCTCGCCGAGCTGATCCAGGGCCCGCCGCAGGCTGCGATCTCCCAGGCGGCCCATGCGTGCGCTGAGGGTCTGGTACTCCAGCCGCGTGCGGCCGTGGTTTCCCGTGGCGCGGTGTAGGACCAGCAGCAGACGCACCAACCGATCGGCATTGCGGGCCGGCAGATCCAGGCGCTCGATCAACCGCTCGCGGCTCCGGTAGCTGTCCAGGCCCAGCTCAAGTTGCTTTTGCACCGCCTCGACCCTCCGCCCGTTTGGCCAGCCCGCCCGTCAAGTGTTTGCCCACCAGCTCCTCGCGCAAGATGAGCACATCCTGGGGCGCGTCAAAGTGCAGTTTCACCTGCGGGTCGCCACCGCGGTTGGTGATGCCCTGCACGGTCACCAAAACCGAACCGACCCGCAGCGAGTCGCCCACTTTTAATTGATTGATGTACATCGCAATCCCTCCTGTTCTTGGCGAAACTGAAATAGCCGCTGGGCGTCGCGCTCCTGGGCGGCCACGTAGTCGATGTAGCGGCGCGTGGTGCGCGCCGAGGCGTGCCCGGTCATCCGGCGGGCCACCTCCTCCGCGTCGTCGCCCAGAAAATACACGTCACTCACGAACAGCCGCCGGATGTCATGGAATCGCCAGGGCCGCTGCAACTGGGCGGCCCCGGCCAGCTGCTGCAGCCGGTCGAGTTGCCGATACAGGGGGCGCTTGTTTTCGCGCGCCTCGTCGAACAGCGGGAACACGCGGCCTGCGGGCGTGCGGAGCTTCAATAGATCCCGCACGCTGCGCGTCGAAAGCGGATGCCACTCCCAGGCGTTGCTCTTGTTGCACTCGGGCGGCAGGTCCAGGGCCGGCATCGCGTAGCGCACCGCTTGGCTCTCGCCGGGCCGCAGTCGCACCATCTCCCACGTCAGGCGGTTAGCCTGCGAGATGCGGATCCCCGTGTCGGTCAGCACCGACAGCAAGGCCCGCCAGAGGTCCGCCGCCATGTGGCCCACGCGCGGCCAGGTGGCCCAGCGGCAGGCCTCGTAGGTTTGGAGCACCGCGGCATAGGAGATCCAGCGGTGGGCCTGGTTTTGGCGCACGGCCCGGGCGCGGGGCAACTGGCACAGGGCGGGCAGGCGCGAAAGCCAGCCGCGGGCCAGCGCGTGGGCCAGCAGCGGGCGGGCTAGCAGCTTGAGCTGCCCGCGGGCGTAGGTGCCGCCGTCGGCGGCCCGCGGCGGCGGGTGCGCCGTCCAGTAGTCCCGCAGCTGGATCGAGGCGCCGTAGAGGTCCGCCTGGTCGGCGATGGCCGGGGCGGCGGTGTGCTGCTCCCAGGCCCACAGCAAGCGTTCGTAGGGCGTGCGGGACTTTGTTTGCCGGAAGGGTGCCGCGCGGCCTTGGAAAAAATCATCGCAGACGTCTCGCAGGGTGCGTCTCATGCGGGGCGCTCCTAAAGCGTAAGCGTCACCGCACCCGCTCCCGCCGGCCGTGGCCGTCGGCGCTGCTAAGGTTGCTAAGCCGTCCATGATTTGCCGTTTCCTGCCGGCCGAATTTACAGCTCCTCGCGGGCCACCACCTTGACGTCCGGCTGCCCCTCCGCGTCCCGAAACACGCGCACGTGGTACTGGCCCACATCGCGCGCCAGGGGAAACTCGCCCGTCTGCTCCAGCTCGCGGCAGAGGATCTCGATCATCACCAGCGGCTTGAGGGCCAGGCCCTGCTTGATCAGGTGGGCCAGCTGCAGGTTGGCCACGTTCTGGTTGCACTGGTTTTGCACGTAACTGGTCACCTGGGCCTCGAGCCGGGCGGCGAGGTCCTGGGATCTCGCTTTGGGCGTGGATGGCCCTTGGCTGGCGGCGGCGATGTGCACGCGCCAGGCCTGGTAGGCCTGCGCAGCGTGCGCGCCGTTGTAGGTGAATCCACAGCTGCAGGTCCAACTCCGCATGGCGTCGTAAGGCCTCCGCGTGTGCTGGATCCCGTGCGCGTCAATTTGGGTGGCCATGATTTCCTCCCTGGCTCCAAAAACGGCCCGCGCGCACGCCCGGCAATCCCTGCCGATCTCAACTAACAGTCAAGATGCGATCGCGACTCGAAGGGGTCCAGCCCTCGTCGCCCGCTGCGTGGCGCGCGCCTCGAAGATAAAGTTTGCCGCTGCGCAGCGGCGTGCATTGGATCTACAACCGCAACATCCCGCCCGGCGGGAAGGAGTGCCAAAAACCTGCTGCTAGCAGGCCGGCGGGCGGGAGAAGCGCGCAGCGGCAAACGCTGGGGAGTTTCGCGTTGTGAGTTGGTTAGCACCGCTTGAGATTTCCCGCAGAGGTCGCCGGCCGTGTCGGGCCGGTGTTTTTGGCGGGAGCGATCTTAGCAACAGCCGGCGAGGTCCTGCAATACTGAACAGGCGCTCACGGGTTGGTTTTTGGCGGGCCGCCGGCGGCAGGCCCACGGTTTCGCCAAAAACTCTGCGGCTTTGCGCGGTGCAAAGACGTGTGGGCCCGCCGCGGGCCGCCGGCAAGGTGCTTTCACCCATTCACCCAAAGGGTGAACACGCGATTGTCGCGTTATTATTTAAGAATCGGCACGCTTTGTGCGTGAGGGGTTACCCTTGTACGCATCCGGTGACATTGCTTGCCTAGGTTCACTTTTGGGGATACTTTCATGCCGATTGACGGGCTTCTCTTTATGGTCGTGGTGGCGGTGCTTTTAAGTGCCGCAGCCCTTTGGCGGTCCCGGAATTGGAGCGACGAGGATTGAACTACCTCGCAACTGCACCACGTCGCAGCAGGCTGCATTACTTTGCATCACTTCCAGCGAGGCCGACGGGACTCGAACCCGCAACCACCGGATCGACAGTCCGGTAACCGGCGTGTACACATCCACACTATTGCTAGCACTGCTCTGGCAGATCGGCGCCCAGGCGACCGCGGCGGCGCTGTACCACTACACGGGCGAACTGGGCCAGGTGGATGCCGTCTGCTGCCTGGTGGCGTGGCCGCTGGTGCTGGTGACCCTCGCCGTGGCCCGCTGGACATCGTGACCCTCGCCGTGGCGGCCTGGCCGCTGGCGCTCGCCCAGGCGGGCCTGTGGCTGCTGGGACCGCTGGGCCGATTGCTGTTGCAGGCCCTCGAGCCGGGCCGGTAGGCTGATTCGCGAGCGTGCGGACTGAGCCCCCTGCGGCCGGCGGTTCTCCACAACACCGACCGGCCGCAGGGTCGGGGTAAACCCCGCCGCTGCGGTTCCAGGGCCCGGCCCTTTGGTCGATCGGCTCGCGGCTGCCACGCTTACGGCCATGCTTACCTCGCTCCTGGTGGCTCTGGCCATGCTGGGACCTCCCGAAACCGTGCGCGTCGATTTGCTGGAGGTGAACCACCTCTACGACCGCTCGGCGTCGCCGCGGCGGCTGTTCGTGCAGTTGATCGCCTGGGACCGAGCCCGCGAAGACGATCTGCTGCACGTGGTGTTCTGGAAGATCCTCACCAGCGACCAGGAGCACCAGCCGCCCATGCCCTACCAGGCCGCGGCAGGTCCGCTGTGGCGCTTCAGTTGGTGGGAGGACGGCGGCTTTCGCACGCTCGTGGCCCCGGTGCTACACGTGAGCGTCACGCAGCACGACCCGGAGGTGGACGACCGCCGCACCGTGCCGATGGGCCATCGCCCGCGCTTGTTTGGGCGTCCGGCGGTCGTCCCGTGACGGTCGACTGCGAGTTTTGCCGCTGGCCGCACGCGGGCAAGGTGGTGGCCCGCTGCGTGGCGGAGGGCTCGGCCGAGGCGGGCGTGTGCACGTACCACTTGCCGCGGGCCGCGGCGGCGGGCCTGTTGCCGCAGATGCTCCAACGCCAGCGGGTCGTGGTCCGCGGCTTCGGCGAGCAGCGCACGCTCACGCCAGAGTTTGGCCTGGCCATGCTGCGCGAGGGTTTCCGCCTTTTGGAAGATTAGCGCAACGCCGCATAGAGTGCCACGCCGGAGGTGACCAGCCAGGCCAGCAGCTTGAGCAGCTGGCCGACCACCTGGCTGCGGCCCGCCCGGCGGTGCTGGCCCGCCTGTACCGTTTTTTCCAGCGCGGCGTGGCGGGCTTCCAGGCGATCCAGCTGAGCGTCCCGCTCGGTGACCATCCGCATCAGCAGCAGCCGCCACTCGCGGGCCACCTCGGCGCTAGAGCGATCCTGCTCGGGCCACCGCTCCTGCTGGCCCGCGCTCATTGCCGCACCATCGCCACGTAGACCGTCTGGTTGGCGGCGTTGAACGTGAGCCCGACGCGCAAGGGCACCGGGGTGCCGTCCTTGTGCCGGCCGTAGATTTCGCCCCGGCCGCGGAGCGTGATCGTGCGGGGGCGCTCGAAATACTGCTCCCGCAGTTGGGCGTGCCTGGCCCGGATGCCTTCGGGCACCAGAATGTCCACGCACTGGTTGAGCAGCTCCGACTCGCTGTAGCCGAACAAGTCCGGCACGCCGCTGGAAGCGTGCACGATGCTGCCCGCCCGATCCACGACCAGCAGCCCGTCAAAGTGCAGCTCAACGATCAACTTCAATAGCAGGTCGCTACTCAATTGCGCATCCAGTTCGTCGTTGAGTTGCTGTAGTCGCTCGAGGTCCGAGGGTTCGCCGCCGCCGGCGGTGCTGGGTGTCACTTTCAGCCGTCCTTGATTCGGGCCCGCGGTAGGGCGGTCGAGAGGTCCGCCAGGCCTGCGCGCCGCAGTAGCTTGCAGATTTCCACCAGGGCGCTCATGCGGGCGTTGAGGTGGATCAGCGCCTCGCGGCGGTGCTGGCTTTCGGGCCGCTCGCGCAAGAGGCAGCGCTGCTGGTGGATGTGCCGCACCCACTGGGTAAGCTGCGCTTGCGGATCGACGCGGACCATCTTATGTGCACGGGTCGGGGGTGGTGGTGGTAATCAGGCTACAACTGGGACCGGTGTTGGCGTCCGGCGAGCCGCTCTGCCCGGTTTCAATTCCTGCGTCCACACTCGAGGTGATCGTCACATCGCAGCGCTTCTGAATCGACCACCCGGTCAACGCGCCTTTGTCGAACGTGAGCGTGTGCTTGAGCAAATGGTCGCTGGAGCCGGGCGCGCATAGGTCATTTAGTCCGTACAAAATCACCGAGCCAGACCAGGTGGCGTCGGTGTAGCCCAGCTCCACGCAGCGCCCGGAGTTGGTGGTGCCCACCACGCACAACTGCGAGTGCAGCCCGGCCGGTGAGGTCAGCGGCCCGCCGGGCAACTGCAAAAACACGTTGCCCGCGCTGGTCCCGCCGCTGGCCTGCACCACCAAAGGATTGGTGACCCCGGCCAGGGTGCGGTCGGTGTCCAGCACCAGGTCGGCCGCCTGCAGTTTGTTGGCCTCTACGCTGTTGCGCCATCGCGGCAAGCCGGAGTCGCTGTCCTGGTGGGTCATCACCATGCGGCCGTGCGTGCTGGGCGCTTTGATCTCCAGATACACCTCGCCCAGCACGGTGCTCTCGCGCATCGTCAGCCAGGTGTCGAGGTTGGCGGTGAGTTTGGTGGTCAGCGTCGAGGCGCAGGCCCCCGCGGCGATCTCGCTGCCCGACCAGGTGCAGCTTACGCAGAGCGTGAGGTTCGCGGGTGCAATGTTCGTCGATCCGGTGGTGGGCATCGTGCTCTCGATGACCCGGTACTCGTGATCCCGCTCGTGATAAAACGCCACCACCTCGTCGTCTTTGGCCAGGTGGCCGTGCACGTTGATGCACGAGTTAATCGTGATCTCGGTGGGCTGGTAGCCGAACATGTGGTCCAGCAAGATTGGCGCGCCGTCGGGCAAGGGGCTGGACAGCCGCGCGCAGATCACGCGGGCCTGCATCTCCAGGTGCAAAATGTAGTAGTTGCAGGTCGCGTCCCCGCAAGGCTTGTAGGCGATCCCCTCCACGCCCGCGGCCAGCGTGCTCTCGGTGCGCCAGATGCCCGGCCCGCCGAAAGGGTCCTCTACGGTGATCGTCTCGCCCACGGCCACGCCGCCGGTGGGGCAGCTGGTGACCGTGGCCGTGGCCGTGCCGCCCAGGGTCAAGGGCGCGGTGAGCGTAAAGTGCACGATGCAGACGCTCACGCCGATGATCACCGCGTCGCCCTCGGCGTCCAGGATCCACTCGCCCGACTCGTAGTCACGCCGCAGCACCACCCACTGGTCGGCGCTCACCGAGTCGGAGAGCATCGAGTAGGCGGTCACCGTCATCGGCGGACTCACGCGCCGCGGCTTGACGCTGTTGGCGTCGCTCACGTGCAGGGCGTAGATTTCCGCCGTGCCGCTGCCCGCCACGGCCGTGGAGTTGGTGGTGGTAATGGCCGAGATGCTGGTGGTGGTCTTGGCGATATACACGTCCTCGCGCAAGGCCTCGCGGTTGGCGTGCACCACGCGGGCCTGCAGGTCCACCAGCTGGTTTTGTAGCCGCTGGTGGTCCGCCTGCAGCTTGCGGATTGTCTGCTCGGAGAGGGTGTGCAGTCGGCTCACGGGTTTTTACTCCAAAGCGCCCCACAGGCCCACGACCGCCAACACGGCGGCCGACATGTACAGCGGCCAGAGCTGCCGGAGGCTCTCGGCCCCGGTCCATTCGGGCCGGGCCAGCAGGTGCCACGTGCGGGCCCCTACCAACAGGGCCGCCGCCGCCAGCAGGTGCAGCATTCGCCAGAGTTGCATCAGGTGCTCTCCGCCAGTTCGTCCACCTCCACCCAGGCGAAGGGCCCGGCGGCGTCGCCGGTGGACGAGATGGAAAGGCTCAGGATGTCGTCGGCCGCCAGGCTGGTGATCGACAGCGTGCCGTCCTTCACGGTGCGGTCGGCGTCGGAGGTGGAGAAACTGATCGAGGTGGACAGCACCGAGGTGCTGTTCTTCTTGCAGTCAAACGCGACCGTGCCCGTGGTGCCCGTATCGTTGAGCAGCGCGTGCACGGCGCGGATCGAGGCCGTGGTGCTCACCACGAACACGATCTCCTCCCGCGAGCTGGCCGTGGAGCCGATCGCCGACGCGAAGTTGGTGCCGGCCTTGTGCAGGTGCTGCAGTTTGTCCGCGTCGATGGCCGCGTTGGCGGTAACCTGGCCGTCGCTGATCGTCCCCGACGGGACGGACATGCTGTTGGCCTGCAGGTCGCCCTCGATTCTAACGTCGTTGGGAATGCGGATCACGGCCATGCTGGCGCCCCTTCCTTTACTGGATGACAGGTTGCAAAAACGCGAAAGTAAGAAAGTCGCGCTCTTTGTAAATTGAATAGGTGAGGTTCTCTTCGTCCGCCTGTGGCCGCCCGGTAACGCGGTCGATAAAGGTGGGCTCGGTCATCGGGTGCCCCCAGCGATCCTGCAACCGCCGCTTGCCCACGTCGTCGGCGCCCACGTCCCCGGCGCTGAGCGTGCCACCTTTGCCGTCCGGGTCACCCGCGCCGGCCCGGGCCGACACGGACATGTTGGGTAGCAGGTAGCGCCAGTCGCCGTCGGGATAGATTTCCATTTCCACCTCGATGCGGTAGTAGTCCACCACCTGCTGCACGCCCAGGGCGTCGGTGTAGGTCTGCCGGCGCGGGTCGCCGGAGATGCTCATCACCTTGGCCTCGTAGGCCGCCACCGAAAGATTGAAAAACACCGCCGGCGGCGCGGTGCTGGTGGGCGCGTGGGCCAGGTGCACGTTGAATCCGTCGTTGTTGATGGCGTCCAGCCAGGGGCGAAACGTGTCGCCGTTGAAGGTGGTCTCGTTGTGCGCGAAGCGCAGCGTCCAACGCGACTCGTCCCGCTCCGCCGGCGGAATGAACACCTCGCCCAGGGTGTTGGTGACCGGCCCGCTGGTATCCACCGCGCGGTGGAACTTCTCGCCGGGCGCGTTGAACACCTCCCGGTTAATGCCCTCCAGCGCGGGCGTCGTGAAGCGGGCCGTGCCGGTGGTGATCTCCCAGCGGTGCTCGAGCGGGTTCTCCGTGGGCTCGCCCTGATCGTCGGGCTGCTCGTCCTCGTCGTCCTCGTCGATGGGCGCGTACTTGCCGTGCACCAGCCAGCGGGTCATGCTCTCGGCGCTCTTTTGCCGGCGGGCCCGCAGTTTCTTCAGGTAGCTGAAAATATTGGCGTCGTTGCCGCTGACGTAGAAACTGCCCACCACCGGCAGGTCGGTGCTGCTGAGCACCGTCTGCGCCTTGTCGGAGCGGTCGTTGGTCACCACGTACCAGAAGCGGTCGAACGAGAAGCCCTTGCCCAGCTCCACCTCGCCTGACTCGACCTTGTGCAGTTCGCTGACGCTCGTGACAGCCACTAGAACGAGACCTCCGCGATTTCGATGGCCGGCTCGCCGGTATTGATCACCAGGTCGCGCAACAGGTCGTTCGTCTCGGCCTGCAGCTGCTGCTGCCGCTGCTGCTGCAGGCGAAACTCGTTAAAGGCCGATGTGGCCGCCTGGCTGGCCGCCACGCCGCCGCTGGTGCGGGCGTCGGTCCCGGCCACCGTGCGCGGGCGCGTGAAGCGGTCACGGGCCATGCGCAGCGAGTCGAACTCGCCCCGGGCCTGGGCGATGGCCCGCGAGTAGGTCACCGCGTTGATGGCCCCGCGGCTGAACAGTTCGTTTAGATCGCCGATCGTGTCTCGCAGGGTTTCAAACGGGGTGCGCACCGATTCGCGCACCTGCTCGCCGCGGCGGTTGAGGCCCTCGATCTCGGCCTTCAGGCGGCGTGTCTCGTCGGCCGCCCGGCGGGCGTCCTCCTGAACCTTGCCGATGTCGATCAAGTCCCGGCCGCCGCCGCCGGCGCCGCCGCCCAGTTCTTTGCGCGTCTCGCGGATGGCCGCGGCGATGTTGCTGAAGAAGTCCAGCGGGCTGCCCGCCCCGCGGCCCTCCTGCACCGTGAACCGCGTGAGGTGCGAGAGGAACTCCACCAGCGGCCCGGAGGCCACCGCGGCCTCGATCTTGAGGGCCTCGATGGCCGCGGTCATCTCGGTGGCGGCGTCGCCCGCCTGCTCGATCTTGGCCGCGTCGATGTCGGAAAAGACCTTCAGATCCACGGTCATCTGCTGCAGGGCCGCGGATCCTTCGCGCAACGTGTTGACCAGCCCCGCGGCCTCGGTGTCCATTAGCGCAATTACCAGCCGCATGGCGTGGGCTTCGTTGGGCACGCCGCGGATGGCGTCGGCCAGGCGGAGGAAAATCTTGTCGGGCGTCAGCTGCGCGAGCTGCCGGGCCTCCAGGCCCAGCTCTTGAAATACGCGCACGCCCTCGCCCGTGCCCACCGCGGCCTTGGCCGTGTTCTTGGCCAGCCGCTGCAGGGCCGTGTCCAGCGTGCCGGACGTGACGCCGGCGGTCAGGGCCGCGGCGTGCCGCAGGCGCTGCAGCTGCTCCACGGGCACGTTGAGTTTGCGGGCCGTTTTGGCCGTGGAGTCGATCTCCGCCGAGAGGCGCTTGAACTCGCTGGCCACGGCGCCCACGCTCAGGGCCCCGGCCAGGCCGCTGACCAGCGGCGCGCGGGCCAGAAAACCGCTGATCTCCGCCCCGATCCCCCGCACCTCGCTGGCAAACCCTTTGGCGCTCCGCTTGGCCTTGGCCATGCCGCGCGTAAAGGGATCGGTGCGCGCGGTAACGAGTGTCGCCAGTTCGCCGATTACAGGCACTTACAATTCCCTCGAATCAAATCTGCCGCCGGCTGTCGCGCTGCTGCTGCTGCTGCCAGGCCTGGTCGGTCAGTTGCTCCCGTCGTCGCGGCCGGAATTTTTCAGGTTCGATCCGCGCGCCCGCCGCGCCGTAGGTGGCCGCGGCCAGCGTCCCCGTCTGCAGCCAGGCGTCGGGCACCAGGCCCAGCCGCTCGGCCGCCAGTAGCTCGTTGAACTCCCGCGAGGTGATCTGCTGCTGCAGCAGGCCCACCGGCGTGCCGTACACGAAACTCAACTTGAGCCAGAAGCGGCGCTCGGGCCGCCTGGCGAGTTTCCCTCCGCGTTGTCCACCGCGCTGCTGCCGCCCAAGGCGCTCAGCTCGCGCACGATCCGCCAGAGGCGCATCACGAACGACGAGCCGAAGCGGCCCAGGGCCGCCACGTCCGCCTCGCTGGGGTCCGCCTCGCGGCGGCCCTCGGCGTCGCACAGGCTCCAGGCCACGTAGCGGGCCGGGGTGTTCTCCAGCCGCTCGCCGGAGAGGTCCTCCACGTGGTCCCGCTCCTGGCCGGTAAGTTCACGCACCCAGAGGTGCGCGCCCTCGCCCAGCTCGGGCGTCTCAACCCTCAGGCGCTTCAGCGGCGGACGCTTCGCCAGCAGCTGCGAAAGATTCAGCGATGTGTCGCTCAACTTCGGCCACCTGCTTCTCGCTCAGGCCGTGTCGCGGCAAGAGGCACACTTTCGCGCCCTTGGCCGTGGAGACGTAGCCGACTCGTCGCTCGTGGTAGAGGATCTCGTATTGCTGCAGCCGGTGGGCGGCCGCGCGCTGCTTGTCAGTCAGCGGCTGGCCGTCCCGCTTGGCTTGGTCGCCGTAGCGCCGCAGGCGGATGCTGCTCATTTGCGTACCTCGTTGCGTTGCGTTGCGTGTTGCGTTTAGCTGGATGCGTCGGTGAAGGTGATCTCCCCGCTGCGGCGGATGACCATATTGGCCTCCATCCGCTGGTCGGTCTGCCCGGTGGGCTCGTCAAACGATTGCACGTACCCGCTCGAGGCGGCCGTGGCGCCGTTGGTTTTGCCAGAGGGCACCGGGTAGGTGATTGTTATCGTCTCGTTGGTGCTCGAGAACGGAGGCTGCGTGTCGGGATCGTACGCAAACGAGACGTTGATCGTGCCCGGGTCGTAGAGGTCGCCGGGCTGGTATGTTTTGGCCGACGTGGTGCCCAGGTCGAACGTGGGAATATCGGCCCGGGCCACCCCGGCGCCCTGGATCGTGAGGGCCTGGATCGTGGTGCCCGAAGTCCCGAACGTGATCGAGGCGCCTTGTCCTTCGTCGTGCGGCATGGTGTGGTCCTTTCTTAGGTGGAGGGCACGCTCTCGGCGTGCCAAAAGACAAGATCGCGGCTTTCGATCTCACGCCAGACTTGCGACCCGTCGCGCGGCTGGTCGGTCGCCGTGCGGGATCCGGCGTCGTGGCAGCCGGTGACTGCCACGCTGCCCATCGACGTGGGGCAGTTGGGCGCCACGCTCACCAGGCGGATCTGTTCGCTGAGGTTGTCCGCGGCGGTGTGCGTGTTGGCGTAGGCGTCGCACTGGATGCGGGAGCGCACCAGCCCGGCGGCGCCGGAGAGGTCCTCCTGCGGCTCGCTGCTGATGCGGTGCAGCACCACGGCCGGCAGGGTCACGTTCTGCGGCAGGCTGCCGAAGTAAATGCCCCCCGCCGTGCCCAGCAAGTTGGTCACGCTGGATTTGGTCAGCAGGTGCGTGCGAAAGGCGCCCAGGATATCGGCCATCAGCGCACCCCCAGTTTCGCCAGGCGGCGCTTGGCCCGCGCCGCCAGGGCGGCCAGCACCGCGCGGCGTGAGGCGTCCATCGCCGGGCGCTGGAAGGGATAGGGGCGCACCTCCTTGGGTGGCGAAACGTCGCGGCCCCAGGCCTTGGTCTGCGCGTGCCCGAACTCCACCAGGTAGCCGTGCCGGCCGGTCTCGTGCGAGGGGCCCACCACGCGGCCGATCAAACCCCGCGAGGGCTTGCTCCAGGCGCGGGTCACGATCGAGCGCTTCAAGCCGATCGACCGCCGGCGCACTTTGCCGCCGGCGGCGCTCACGATCTGCTCGAAGCGGCGGCGGGTGGGCGCCCGCCGGCGGATCTCTTTGGCCAGCGCGCTGCCGCCCGCGGCCACCGCGGAGCGCAGCACCTGCCGCTGCAGCTTGGAGGGCAACTGCGAGAGGGTGCGGTCCAGTTTCTTGTCGCCGGTCAAGCGGATGCCCATTTATCCCTGGTCCTCGCGCGTGAAGATCCAGAACTCGCGGCGGCGGTCGTCGGGATCGCCGGCGGCCACGATGTACATCGTCAAACCCCGCCAGAGCACGCGCATCTGGGGCGTAATCGTGGCCTCGGGCGTGGGGCCCAGGCTCTGGTAGCGGCACACGATCTTGCGCGTGGCGATGGCCGAGACCTGCACGCCGCGGAACGATTCCCCGCCGCCGGCCCAGCTCACGCTGGCCCGGGCCGTGCGCGTGGTGGACCAGGTGGGCGTGTTCTCGCCGTCGGTCGAGTAACTGGGCGCCTGCAGTTCGATGCGGCTGCGTAGTTTTCCGGCGGGCAGGCAGGGGCAGGTGTTGGCCATGTGGTGCTATCCGTAGTAGCCGGGGCTGACGGTCGATAAGAGCGCGTCGATCCGCTCGGCCAGGCCGCGCTCGGCGGCCGGGTCGGAGCAACCGTCGCGGTCGCGGTACATTTGCCCGGCGCTGAGGCGCACGGCCTGGCGGATCTGCGGCGGAATATCGCTTCTCTGGTTGCCGTAGCCCGCGGTGTACACGAGGACCACCGCGTCGCGGCGGGTGTAGGTCGCCGGCCAGTCGGCGTCCGCCTGCGGGCGGATGCTGCCCGGGTAGATCGTGGGCGTGGTGACCACGTAATCGCTCGAGGGCATGACGGTCTGCACATTGGAGCCGTCGTAGTAGGTGAGGCTGGTCACACTGGCCAGCGGCGGCAGCGGGAGCACCAGCGCGTCGTAGCCGCTGGGCAGGCGGTCGGCGGTAAGCGTAATGGTCTGGTGCTCGATCGACCCGCCGCCGCGGATGCGCTTCTTGATGGTTTCGGTGGCCGCCGCCAGGTACTCCTCCAGCAGCTCGTCGTCGTCGGCCGTGTCGATGTACAAGTGGGACCGCAGATCCTTGACCGTCACCGGCCAGAGCACCGCGTCGGTCGAGGCGCCCACATCGAGCGTCCAGTGAATGCCGTGTTCGCTGAGGTGTTTGCGTGCGGTCATTTGGTGCACCTCAACAGCAGCACGCTCTCATAGGGCAGCTCGATGCACGAGGCCGATGCGTGGCCCAGCTCCGCCAGCCAGGCCAGGTACTGTGTGGGCGTGTAGGCGGTGCGTGTCATGTGCTCAGTTTCCGGTCGCAACGGGCAGGCGTTGACGATCACATGCCAGGCCTCACCGCCACTGCGCAGCAGGCGCAAGGACTCGGCCAGCACGCTTTGCGGCTGATCAAAGTGCTCCAGCAAACCGATCGAGAACACGCAATCAAAGCTGGCGTCGGGCAGCTCGGTGCCCTGCGCGTCGGTGTGCACGACATCGGGCGGTTGCATCTGGAACCGCTCGTAATTTTCCACCGCCATGTCCAGGCCCACCTGGCTGCGATCGGCCAGCGTGGTGCGGTGCCCGGCCTCGGCCAGGTACTGCGAAACGGTGCCCCGCCCGGCCCCCAGTTCCAGGATGTCCAGGGGCCCGCGGGCCTCGAGCTGCTCCAGGTCGCCCAGCAGCCAGTCGGCATAGGCGCGCAGCTGCAAGGCCGAGCGATCCTGGAGCGCCTCGCCCCGCGGTCGAAATAAACATTGGTAGTCGCTGCCGCGCCAGCGCTGCCAGTTGGCGTCCCACTGTTGCCATTCGCCGGCGATCATGCGTCACCCCCCGCGCCCCGCTGGCGCCACCAGGTGAAGGCCTGCGACGGCGGCGGCTCGCGCTGCTCGGCGCTCGCCAGCGGATCGTGCACGTGCGGCACCGCTTCCACTGCCTGGGGCAACTCGGCCAGGGCCTCGCACTTGCCCGCGCGCAGCAGTTGCTGCACTTGCGCCACCGGCACGCCCTGGGGGCCCACCTGGACCACCTGGCCGGCGCGCCAGGGGCTGTAGGTCGTGAGGAACCGCACGCGCTTAGGCTGCGGGTGTTTGTTGGACATCGCCCGTGCCTCCCAGTTGTGAGATCCAGCGCATGTTCTCTTGCGCGCCAATGAGCACCGCCTCGTCGTTCTGCAGTTGGTTGCGCCGCTGCACGGCGGCCTGGGCCAGCGAGGCTAGTTCCTCGCGGCGCGCCAGGTAGGCCGACTGCTGGCCGTTATTGGCGGCCCGCAGCCAGCGGTCCACCTCCAGCAGCTGCCCGGAGATTTTGTTGACCTCGATCGTGGCCTGCTCGGTCATGGCCCGGATGCCCGCCTGGCGGCGGGCCAGCTCGCTGATGCGGGCGTGGTACAGCGCGGCGAACTCGTCCGAGGCGTCGTCGATGCCATACACGCCGCGCGATTTCAGGAGCGGCGAGGTGCTGGGGATATGCACGGCCAGGCCCAGTCCCTCGCAGCGCCCCAGCCAGTACTCGGCGCTTTTGCGCTGGTGCTGGTATTCGGTGTTCTGGGCCATGTCGATGCCCCAGAGTCCCAGCTCGGCCACCCGCTTGCCGGCGGCGTGTTCTAGCAGCGCGTGGCCGATCATCAGATCGACCTGGCTGCAGAAGTAGCCGCGCTGCGCGGCCACCGCCTCGTAGGGGAACTCCGCGGCCGTGGGGAGTCGCGCGTCGGGGTGCGTGACGTACACCGGGTGATCCTGCCCGGGCCGCAACTGCGTGAGCTTCTGAAAATAGTCGCTGTCCTTGACGGCCTTGCGATCTAGGTTGTGCAGCTCGTACCAGCGCGTGATGCGCGGCAGGTCCATCGCGTTGCTGCAGCCCCAGATTTCCCAGGTGGGGTCGTCGTAGGGCGCCTCGCCCCGCGAGGCGGGCGCCGTGCCCACGATGGCAATCTTGCGTTGCTTGTGTACTTTGCTCATCCGCTTCACCTTTCCGCGTGTCTTGCGGCCGGGCGGGAAGGTGCGGATGGCCGATTTAATAAAGCGCCCCTACCAGAGGGCGTCGATAAAGGCGGCCGTGGTG
>Ga0224508_10002594_pt1 | contig 15247 bp, 5 predicted proteins | sample SF_Jan12_sed_USG_4_FD_170157 | JGI IMG/M metagenome (GOLD analysis project Ga0224508, IMG submission 170157) | Sediment microbial communities from San Francisco Bay, California, United States - SF_Jan12_sed_USGS_21 | ecosystem: Environmental > Aquatic > Marine > Sediment | place: USA: California... | reverse complement strand
GGACGAGTTGCCCGTAGTCCCACAAGAACAACGCGCCCCAGTCAGTGCTGTCGACGAGGTTCTCAACCTCCCGAGTCAGGTGTGCCGTGTCCGCCTGCAGGTATGGCGAGAACCTGGAAGGATCGTTCATTATCGACGCAAGTTCTGACCGAATTTCATCCGTCGCCGACTCGACAGATTCCACCCAGTCGAACTGGCCTCGATCATAGAATTGAATTTCGGGAAGTCCCGGAAAGAAATAACGGCGTGGCCGCTGCTGCTGATAATAGACTTCCTTCAGTCCCAGGAGGATATCGAGCGACTCTTGAAATCGACGGCTGCTCTGACCTGGAGAAAAACCGTCTGCTTTCAACTTTTCCATCAAGAACGACTTGTATTCCCGTTCTTTTCGACCACAAGCCTCCTGAGCACGAAGCAAGCCCTGTTTGACGTCGTCGGGTAATGCTCCCAACTGGCCCGCCAGCCGCAGTGCCTGCGCATAACACTCCACTGCTGATCTGGATTCACCTTGGTGCTCCAGGTGATCGGCCTTGAAAATGATCGCCCGAATATTTTGCGGTTCCAGTTCCAGGGACTTGTTGACCGCGGCAAGCGTCGTCGCATTATCGCCAAGCTGTGCGCAGGCGAAAGCCAGGCCGAGCCAGGTCGAGGCTGTAGCTTGTCCCACCGAGACGATGCGCTCAAAACCTTCGCGCGCTTTTTTGCCATCACCCGCGCGTAATGCGGCGATAGCGGCCTGTTCCAGATCTTGGGGCGTTGCGGTGTTCATTTGGCCGTTGGTCTCTTTTGGGCCTACCTAATGTACTCTTTTGAGACCGTAAACAGAAAGCCCTACATTCCCGGATTCCCGAGCTTACATCGTACCCGTGAGATTGAGGAAGAACCCGTGGTGATCAAAGCTGAGGTCCGTGAGGTCTGACGAGAAATCCGTAAAGTTATGGCCCAGGCCCACCTTCAGGTGATCGCCGACATACCGGGACACTGTCGCCAGCACACCGCTGCGCGTCTCGTTCAGGTCCGACATGTCCAATACGCGCCCTTCGAGGAGGAACTCCCAATTCTTGCGAAAGCGATAATCGCCGCGAATAACGTACAGGCTTGCGCCGTTGTCGAAGAACTCCGGATCCTCGCGCTCCAGGCTAACCTGCCCGAGGCGATAGGCGTACTTGCCGCCAATCGAAAATCGTTCTGAAATATCATAAGTGACATCGACAGCTGCAATATGGCTCTTCTGGATGAACTCGGCCGCGACATTTTGCAGCGTGACCTGGCTCGTCGTCGGTACGTTGTAGAAGTACGTGTATTTGACCATGGTGTTGAGGCGATCATTCATAATCGGCCGATAGGCGTAGCCCAGAACGGCCTCGGTATACCCGCCATCGTAGAACGTGCCGAGTGAACTCTCGCTATCGGAGTGATTGAACTTGCCGAGCAGCCGGGCGCCCGGATTCAACTGGTACTTGAAGCTGTTCCTGAACAACCAGGTCGTCCTCTCGCTCCTGCTCTGGTCGAGCTGTTCGGCATCATCGTTGCGATACTCGATATTTGTGGAAAGCTGCAACTTGTCGAAACCGAAGCCGACCTGAACGCCTCCGGCCAGGCGATCCGTCTCGGCGCCGGTCTGGATGTCCTGTAACGTACCAATATCGGTGTTGATGCCGAAATTCCACTTTTCTGTCGGTGCAAAACTGATACCCGTTCCGTGGGTCAGTCCGGTCATTGTGTCATTGTGTTGATAACGCTCTTCGAGGAATATACTCGTGCTGTCCGCAATTCGCGACTTGACGCCGGCGACGAGGTTGCCCTCGCTGCCGCGACCGCTGCGCAAGCCATTGTCGGTACGCTCGTTTTCCAGCGCGTAATTCAAGTACAGGCTCGTTCGCTCGGAATGCAGATAGTTGGTGCCGATACGGCCACCCTTACCGAGGTCGCCATCCGAGATCTCAGCATCGACGCGAAGCTTTTCGGTCATACGATAAGACCCGCCGACACCCGTGCGAGCGTTCTCCTGACGGTCGCCGTTTACCGACATCGTATCTTGCATGAATCCGTAGGCGTTCCAGGTCGACTTGGAATCGTATCCGACCTGCAGAATCGCATCATTGCGTTCGCCCTGTTCCTGAGTCAGGCCGACAATCGGTGATCGATCGATGCGGTTGTCCGTGCGGTAGCCGGCTTTAACGTCCCAGTGATACGACAACTGATAGCCGAGATTCACTTCCTGTACCTCGGTCTCGATACCCTGCTCCTGCTCGAGATTGTCGATCTTCGCGCTTAGCGAGAACTTTTCCGCTATCGGCATGCTGAAGGTGCCACCCCAGTTGCGCGTATCCGTGAGGGCCGTCAGGCCGGGCGCCGAGTAACCCGCCTCGACATCCTGCACATAAAACGTCAGCTGGCTGTTACCGTAATTGAGTAACTCATTCGATGACAAGCTGATATCGGCTCGATACGCCTCGGCTTCGGCGTTGACGAAGGACGCGGGATCGTAAGAACTGAATTCGAAGCCGCCATCACTCGACATGAGCGGCATGGAAACGAGCCCCTCGCTCTTCGCCTGCTGCAGCTTGAGCCAGGACTCCGCGGCGTAACGCAGGGTGAGGTCGGCCGCGTGCAGGTTATTGTCGACATCGTCCTGCTCGTTCACGTTGGAGGTCAGTCCGACCTTGACGTGGTCGCCCAACCAATAATGCGCCTGCCCGCCCACGGATATGGCATCGATGTCACCGAAGCCCGGCGTGTACTCGTATCGCACGACGAGATAGGCCTCGTCGCCACTCACAGCGTTACTGCGTACCAGCAGATTGTCATCTGCCGTCGATGCGAGAGGTTCCGTCAGCACGATGCGGCCCTGCAGATAATCAATGTCGTAATCGAGTGAGGGCGTCAGATTCAGTACGCCGGTCACGATGCCCGACGTCTTGTCGCGTAGCTCGATGCGTACTCGTTCGGAGCCGGCCAGCAAATCTTGACGCTGCAGGAAGTAAAGAGAGCCACCCGTACCGCGAAATTCTTCACGACTCGCTACCGTGCCAGGCTCTGCTGTGAACATGTCGGCGCTGAAACGCTGCTCACCGAATTCGGTGGTCTCGTCGGACTGGTAGTGCAGGTTTGCACCGTACAGGCCGCGGTCCACCTGTGCCAGCTCGTTATTCATGTAACCGACTTTGAAGTTGCCCCATTGGCCGAAGTTATCGCCGTCACTCAACCGTACGAAAAACTTGCCCATGGTCGGCGCCATTTCCTCGACCGTACTGTCGTCGCCGAAGGTCGGATAGTAATAGTCGGGATCGATGCGCCGGAACAGGGCGTCGGGCGACTTGTCCATGAAGTTGCTGAAGATGTCCTGCAGCGAACCTTCACGTGTATCCGCGCTGGCGGTGAGCTTCCAGTGGTCTCGGAACTTGCCGTTGACGAAGAAGGCGAGACGCCCGTCAGCGTTCGAGTCGTAATCGTAGGTCGGATTGACGCCCTGCATCAGGTCGATCGGTCCACTCGCAGAATTTTGTGCAAGAGTGAGGTCGGCCATGCCAACGTAGAACCAGTCGTTGTTCTCGAACTCGAGATCGCGCAGGTAGAGATTACCGGCACCTTCTTTGTCGACCACGGCGACTTCGACCGTATGCGCGCCCTCGGGCAGGATCTCCTCGGTGACGAAGCTGCCGTTGTCATCGATCGGCACGGGGCGTCCGGCAACCCACACCTCATGATCGGCTGGAATACCGGCGCCGCGCACGCTGACTGTGCCACTGCTAAGGCCGATATTATGCAGGCTGAGTGCATTTTCTCCGTAGGACGCTAACAGCCCGGGATCGGGTTCGAGTTCTTCGGCATGTTCGTGCTCATCGACCGAGTCGTAAACCACCCACAGCGGTTGCGCCCGCGTCTCATCGAAATTACCGTCGGTGCCGTACGCACGCAGCACATAGGCGAGTTCGTAAACCGGCGCCTTGAACCAGGCTGCCGGAGGCTCCCATTTTGCGACACCGTCTTTCTCGATCGCGATGACGGCGAGTGGCTCCGCCTCGACCGACTGCCCGGTTTCGAACACCCGCACCTCGGCGCGCTCGATGAAGTGCGAGTAGTTCGTGTACATCCTGAAATCCACGGGCGATACGTGCGTTTCATAGTCGATTACTCGCGATACTGAAACACGCGGCGGTTTCGCGGTAATGCTGAGCCGGGGAGCAGAGCGCAGATTGTCAAAACCGAAGCTGATGTCCGCATCCTCCATGGCAACGTCTGTGCACCGCTGGATGTCCGATGAGCTCCTCTTGGGATCGTCGATTGGCACACCGTCGACGGTAATACGCATCAGATTGAGGCCAAGCGGATTCTGCGGGCTTAGCTCGCGCGTTACGCGCGTGATGTCCACACCTTCATAATCGTCGAGCAGCGCGAGCTCGTCATAAACGACTTCGACAGCAACGTGTGATGTCTCGCCCTGCACAAAGCCGGCGTTGACCACGTCTTTGGAATGCACGTAGCCGCGACCCTCGAATTCACGCTGATCAGCCTCGAGCTGCATGTCCTCGGCAATCAGTTCCATCGCGCGGCGTGCGCGGGAGCTGGACAGTCCGATATCGTCGCCGTAGACAGCCGCTGTTCGCCGTGGCAGGCGTTCGTTTCTCGTATAGCCAACGAAACGCAAACGCGGATTGGTCTTGTCGGCGATATCGTCGAGGGCGCGGGCAAGTATTTCTTCGTAACCCGCCGGTACAACGGGATTACCGTCGACGAACTCGAGGTCGGCGATCGTGCCCCAGGGCGGATCGTATTGCCGCGTAACCAGTTCGGCACCCGCCGATTCGGGGCATAGTTGTGGCTCGTCGGGGAGTTCCTGCAACGGATCGTCGTACCAGAATTCGACTTCGACGCGCCGGTTGAGTGCGCGGCCTCGGGCGGTCTGGTTCGAGCTCAGAGGCCGCGAGGTACCCTTGCCGTCACTCTGAATTGCCGCAGTAGGCAGGCGTAGTCCGTCCTGCACAGCCAGCGCGACACGACGTGCACGCGCTTTCGACAGTCCGGTGTGGTCGCCGTAGATACGCGCCATCCTGCCGCTCAGCGGTGCGTCATCAGTGTAGCCGACAAACTTGACGACGACATTCTGCTTGTCTCCCAGGTTTTCGAATCCCTGGCGGATGCGCTGAACGAAATTCGCGTTGACGTCGATGGTCTCTTCCTCGAAGTTCAACGGCGCGATCAGGTTTTGCACGCGCGCGCGGCGTGCGTGACCCTCTACATAGCGCAACTTGCAAACGGTCTCCATGCGGCACACTTTGATGCGCTTGATCTCGTGCGGAACGAGGAATTCCTCGAGCGCAACGCGATCCTGCACCTCGTCGTACCAGACTTCCACTTCGACGCGGCGGTTTTGCGCGCGGCCTTTTTCGGTCAGGTTGGACGCCACGGGTTTCAAATCGCCGGCCCACTCGTAGGAGATTGCTTCCGGCGGTAAAGCAAGTGAGGTCTGGAAGTGCTCCGCCACCTGGCCCGCGCGCTCCCGCGAGAGACCGGCGTTGTCGCCATAGATCTTCTGCAATCGTGGAGACAGCGGCCGGTTGTCAGCATGGCCAATCAGGTGCAGGCGAACGTTAATGCGATCACGCATGCGTTGGAGGATGTCGCCGAGCGACTCGACAGTCGTGTCGGGAATGTTGGCGACGCCCGATTCGAAATGGATGGATGGCACCAAGCCGCTGAGTTTGACTGTCTCCAGTGCATCCTCCAGTGTCTCGCGCGTTTCGAGCGTGTCGCCCTGCTCATTATCCAGTTCGTCGGGATCCTGGACCCACTTTGTCAGCGGCACGTCGTCGGACAGGTGCCGCTCGACAGCCTCGCCAAGCGACGCTTCCTCGACATTCTCTGCGACAGCCGGGACCCAGGCCAATACCAGGCTCAACATCAACAGATGGCTCAGCTTTTTCATAGCATTCACCTGTTCGTCGCCTTGCTGTTATCTGGCGGGCCGCCGAGCCGCCAGAAGACCTCGGGTTCAATAACGAGCTCGTAACAGCAGTTGAGCTCCTGCCAGGCGACCATGATGTCGTCCTTGAGCTTCTCGAGGCGCCTCTCGACCAGCGATTCATCCTCGACGTCGGCGACGTAGGAGAGTCGCAGCACAGCCGGTGCGTTCTGCAGTTCCTGGAGCAGCAGATCGAAGCGCGGTCGCCACTGCTCACGAATCTCGACGGTGCCGGGCTCGAAAACGGCGTCTGCTATATCGAGGCCGACCACTCGATGGATCGAGGCGCCGAAGTTGATGCGCAACGCCTTACCGCGTGTCGCCCGTTGCACCTGCACGGGTCGGGTAGAAGGGCGGTAGCCGCTCGGCAGCGTGCGATCATCGAGCTTGAGCACGAAGTTGCTGCCGCGACTATCATGCGGAACGATCGCGCAGGTAATGTGGTAACGACCGTGGTTATCGGTTGTCGCCGCCAGTCCTCTCGCAGTCACGAGGCGCACTCCGGCAAGTCCGGCCTCTTCCGTATCCTGGTAACGATTTCGATTGGCGTCGTCGAAGACCTTACCGCTCACGTCCGTACAGTCGAAGGTCGGATCGGGAACGAGCCGCACCGTTGCCGTCGCCTCCTCGGACATTTGGCCCCCGGTCAGCGCATTGACGGCTTGGGCGCGATTGACGAACTCGCCCTCGGTGATGCCGGCTCCGGCAGCGAGCAACAGCTTGATCGTGTGCCGGCCATCCGTCGTGAGCAGCAGGTTCGACCAGATCAGCTCACGGCCGACAACTGCGGGCTCGGTCTTCACATCATCGAAACGTGCGGAACCTTCGACATAGCGGAAGCCTGGCGGGAAGCGATCGACGATATTGACGTCCTGAAGATCGGCACCGAAGGAATTGCTGACCGTGATGACATAGGGTACGAGCTGGCCACGGTTGATGTTCAGGAGCGGCGTCGTCTTGGTGACTGCCACGGCTCCGTCCAGGCGCGGATCCAGCGGAATGTGGTTGTTGAACAGTTGCGATGACCCCGGTTGCCGGCTGTCATCGAGCCTCATCAGCAAGTGATAGTTGGTGCCGGCACTTCTCGCCTGTACGGCCGGCGGTGGCGCGAACTCGGACGCCTGAGCCTCACAGTGTTGTGCCGTCCCGGGCACGGCATCGTTCGCGGAGCCGGGACACGCGGGCACATCGAACGGCGCGGTCGTCTCGTCGGATGTAGGCGGTATGAACTCGGAGACGCCGGGTACATAACTGGCGTCGGGTGCTGCGACCTGTATCAGGTATGGCGCATTGATCGGACAAGCGGGGTCCGAGAAGTTGATGTCGAACTTGTAATACCCGTTGGCGACCGTGACCTGGCCCTGTTGATTCGGGTCGTCGAAGCAACTGCTCGGCAGAGCTATGCCGTTACGAACGTCGGCGAGTGTGACGGTCGCGCCTGCGACCGGCGTACGCGCCACGGAGTCATAGATCAGGCCGTTCGGGTCGACGGGCATGTTGAGGGCCAACAGGTTGCTGCCTTCCTGCACATCAATGTCGTCGATACGTTGCTGCCCGTCCGTAAAGTCCGAATCGGTCTCGCCAAGCAGCGCGGTCCGCAGCCCGGCTCCTGGAGCGCTGAAGCGCAGGGAGTACAGGCTCGCCGGGTCATAATTCGGTGGCACGTTGGTAAACCGGTAATAGCCGTCGACGTCGGTCTGCATCGAACGCACGGGCTGGTCATCGAGTAACAGCTCGACGTTCCAGCCTTCGAGCGGGAACTCGACGCCATCGGGCGTGTTGTCGTGATCTGCGTCGTGCCAGACATTGCCGCTCAGCATGCCGGCATCGGGCATTGCGCCGACATCGATCGAGACGCTGGCCTCAGCCTGGCGCAGCGGGTCGTCCCAGTACACCCGGCCCGTGTTGGTGATGGTCGTGCCTTCGATGAGGTTCGGATCGATAATCGCCCTGAAGCGCAGCACCACTTCCTGGCCCGGGTCGAGCGGGCCGTACTCGGTGAAATAATCGGCCGTGATCAGGGTGCCGGCCACGGTGACACCATCGACGAAGCCGTTCATCGTGGCCGACGCATCGACATAGCTCAGGTAGCCCGGGTTGGGTACCGCGAGATCGTCGCTGATCGAAACATAGAGAGCGGGAACCGAGCCGACATTGCGCGCCGTTACAACGTACTCGAGCGTGGCACCAGGCAGGGCCGGTCCTCCATCAACGACCGATACTTCCTTAATGATCGTCATCTGCTGAGTGTCGCCAACCACCACGACCGTCGGTTCCGGCCCCGTCGCCGGATTGCCGTCGCCGTCGGTCAGCGTGTTCGGGACTTCGGCGCTGTAGACCGTGGCCTGATTAGTGATCAGCGTGCCTGGAGCGACACCCGCGTTGACCTGCAGGTCGAACTGCACGACAGCCGACTCCCCGGGCGTCAACACTCCCTCACCGTCGCCCGGCACGGGTGGTGTGAGATCGGCGGAACTCACGGGAATACCATCGATGAGCGGAAACACGCCGCCATCGGGCTGGCCGACCGGCAAACCATTGAGCGTCACAGTGTCGGCGACGTAGGTCGTATCGGCCGGCACCATATCGGTGAGGTCGACGGCGGTCGCCGCAACCGTGCCATTGTTGTAGATCGTGATCGTGTAGCGCAGCACATCGAGCGGATCGACGATACCCGGCGAACTGAGATCTACCTCGAGCGCGGCTGTCTTCGGCGCGAACAGCAGCGGGAAATTGCCGACCACGTCTCGAGTAGGATCGTCGGGTACCGCGGTACGCGGATCGTCGGACGGCTGGTCGGCTATTCCATGATCGACGGCGCTAACGAACGCCTGGTTCGACAGCACGGTGCCATCCGGAGCGTCGGGGTAGACCACCACATCAAAGACGATGGTCGCGACATTGTCGGCAACAGCGGCGTTGAGTACGCCCGGCGTCGGGTCCTGCGGCGCATTGATCAGGATGCCGTCGACCAGCGGGGAGCCACCCGCAGCCGCGTCGGGAACCGCCACGCCGTTCAGCGTCGTACTGCCGGCAACGTAGGTCGTGTTCGCGGGCACCTGGTCGACGATGTCGACACCGGTCGCATGATCTGTGCCGATGTTCTGTACCGTGATCGTGTAGCGAAGTGTCTCCCCGGCCAGCAGTACATTCGGGTCACCCGTTATGTAGCTCGAAACCTTGTCTATGTCGAGATACGGCGTCGACTGGATCAGTATTTGCGTAGGATCCTCGTCGCCAGCGACGTTCGGGTCTGCCACGCCATTGACGTTCGGATCGTCGCTAAGCGCGACCGGGTTGCCGAAGTAGTAGATCTGCGACTGGTTGGAAACGTAGCTGCCGTTTGCGATGACGGGCCGCAGCGATACCTCGAACTCGATCAACACGCTGTCGCCCAGGCCACCGAGACTCAGGTTACGGACATCCAGCAAGCCGGTACCGGCACCGCCGCCATTCGCGTCCGTATTGCCGTTGTCTGCGCCGACGGGCAACGTTATGACATTCAGCGTGCCGGCCTGATACGCCGGGAACAAATTGAGTCGGTCGAGCTCATCGACGATGCTGAAATTGTCGACGGGCGTATCGCTTACGTTTTCGACGCGCAGGCTGTAGCGAATCGTATCGCCCGGCGTCGCAACGGTGGCCGGATCTTCACCGCTCGTCACGTTGATGGCGGTCTTCTCGAAAATAAGCAGCGGCGTAAACTCGACCACGGTGTGCGCGTCCTCGTGATCGAGCGTATTCACGGTGCCGTCCGTCAATACGCGCGTATAGGTGCGGGCGAACGGCGCCGCCGCAACGTCGGACACGTCGATGCTGAACCATTCCGTTGCACCGGCGATGTTGGTGAGCACGGCATCGCGCTGCGTGTCTGCATCGAGCGATGTCTCGTAGTTAACGATCAATCGCTGGTCAGCCCCGATAGCACCAGCCGACGTCAGGATTTCGAGCGTAAATGTACAGGCAGGATCGCCATTGAAATTGACGACATAGTCGACACCGTCGACGAGCGCGGGTGCAACCGGAGTAAGCCCATCCGCTTCGAATAACTGTGCCACAACCGCCACCGGAGTCGAGTCACACGTGCCGCCCTCGGCTGTGTGTGGCAGCACATCGGTCAGGTAGGTGGCAAATGCAGGCGAATCACCAATATTGTGCACATCGAGCGTGAAGGTCTGCGGCTGGCCGAGTCGCATTTGCAGTGGCCCGCTTTTCTCGAGCGTTAGCTCCGGCTCGACGATCGTCATCGGACCCGTCACGTTGCCTCCGGCTGTCAGCTGCGTCGCAATATCGTTGTCGAGCTGGTTGTAGGTGTAGTTCGCCGTATTCGTGAACGTCAGGCCGGCTACGTTGCCCGGCGTGTCCTCGAGCCGCACAGTGATCTCGATGATGGCCTGTTCGCCAGGGGGGATATCTATGCCGTTGACAGGGTCCTCGATGACAATATTCGTGGCACCGCCCGTATTCACCGGGGTCCACGACCCGCCCGGTGAAACTTTCGTCACGCCGACAAATAGCAGGTCCGCGGCCGAGGCAGAAAGGTCGTCGAGAATTTGCACGTCAAACAGCGGCGCCGAGTGCGGTACGGATGGCACCGTAATCCGGTAGCTGAACTCCTCTCCTATCGCAGCCGTCGGCTGCGTATTCGCTTTCAGCAACACAGGCGGCGGTACGGCTTCGATAACGACACGCGTCGGGTCTTCGTCTCCCGCCACGGCCGGGTCGGCCTGGCCATTGACATTGGGGTCGTCACTATCCGCGAGCTTGGCCGCCCCGAGCAGATCCGCCTGGTTGGTAACAACGGTTCCGTCGAGCAATGCTGTCAACAGCGTAACGTCGAACTGGATACTTGCCTCACTCGCAGCCGGCAAAGTGAGGTTGCGAACATCGACGACGCCCGCTCCATTGGTGCCACCGTTGGGATCGGTGTTGCTGGTGTCGGCGCCGGGCGGAATGCTGCCGGGAACGAGCGTCAGCGTGCCAGGCTCGAAAACAGCAAGCGCATTGAGTTCGCCCAGATCGTCATAGAAGCTGACGTTATTTAGTGCGCCATCCGTCGTTTGCAGGCGCAATGTGTAGCGCAGTGTGTCTCCTGGTGCAGCTGTCGTTGCCGGGCTTACGCCGCTCGATAGATTCTCGACGGTTTTCTCGAAGAAGTAACCGAACAGGGCGACCGTGACTGTGTGTGCATCTTCGTGGTCGAGCACGCCGACCGTGCCATCGGTAACCGTGCGCGTGTACGCCTGGCGATCGATATTGCTGCTGTCACCGTTGAACCATTCGGTGGCTCCTGCAACGTTGGTCAGGGTGGCGCCGTCCTGACTGTCGGCATCAAGTCGCGTACGATAGTTGATGATCAGGCGTTCGTTCGGACCGATCGAACCCGCCGCTGTCAGCATCGTCAGCGTGAGTTCGCAATCGGGCACACCGGCATAGTTGACCGTAAAGTCCGTACCCTCGACGAGCGGGCCTTTGCCGGGGACAGGGCTTACGCCATCGGCAGCGAAAACCTGGGCGCCCAGAATCTCGGGCGAGATATCGCACATGCCGCCCGTTGCACCGTCGGGGAGCAGATCCAGAATCGTTACGTCCCATGCGTCGCCTAGCCCTGAGTTGTGAACGTCGACGGCAAACTGCCCCCACTCACCGAGGTTGAGCGTCCGTCCCAGTGTGGCAGGGCCGGTCTTTGTAACGACGAGGTCGGGCCCGCCGATTGTCATCGGGGGCGAGATACCCCACTCGCCCGGGAGTGGCTCGTAAAACACGCCGTCGATGAGCCTGCCGAAGTCCCATTTGGCCGTATTGATGAACTGCGTGCCGACGACATTTGCGGGAGAGTCATCGAGGACCACCGTGAGTTCGATGACAATCTGGTCGCCCGCCGGGATGATCGGGATGGCGTCGAAGGTCAGGAAGCCACCCACATTCGTGAACGTGTGCGGCACAGGCGCGCCCGTATCTTTCCAGTAAACAACGTGACTCAGGTAAGTAAGATCGACACCGGTCGCGTTGAGGTCATCCCACAGAGTGGCGCTGTGCAGGTCGTTGACCGAACCGGCGACGTTTATCACGGTATCCGTCGCGGGATCGAACAGCACGGGCATCGTAAGTGTGTAGGTAAACGGCACGCCGATCGCGGCCGTATTCTGCCCCGGCGGATTCGCCTTGTCGATCTTCTCGACCGGAATCAGGAGATTCTGGCAGTTCTGCTTGATCTTCGAGGAAGAGCCGTTGGTAAACCAGATTTTGTGCTCGTGCGTTGCGTTACACGACATGTTGCCTGTATGCACGACGTTGTCGAACACCACGAGCCAACGTTCGTTCGTCTGCCCCGGCTGTGTAAAGAAACTGAAGTTGGTGGGCAGCGGATTGGATGCGGGGAAGTTGCGTATTGTGCAGTTGCGGTCGATCTGCAGTTGTGACGGCGGAATGTCGCCGGCGAAACCGTCGAGTATTCCGTTCGGGTAATCGGAACACGCCTGGGCTGCGGCGTTGGACGACCACATGGAAGCAGCCAGGGCCAATACCCATAGGACCTGCCGCACCGTTTTGTTCGATCGAAACATGGTCAGTCGCTAACGTTCCCTGTCTACTGCCCTGCCACTGCGGTCGGCCCGATGGACGTTCCCTGCCCGAGCATTACCGCGGCTTAAAGCCTTGTGGCACCTTCGCTCCGTAACCTCATGTCAAGTAGCCCACGGAGTCATGCCGCGGGCAAAAAGTCGATTGGATAGATGATCGTCACGGCCACGATGTCTTCTTTTGCGCCGAAGTCGAAACCCTTGACGCGATCGACAACCTGTTCCGCGAGCACCGGTGCTCCCATGTCGGAGGAATGCAGCTGGCACAGCGATACGGAACCATTCGGTTCGATCGTCATGCGCAATATCATTTGTCCGCGCAGCGTCGGATCCTTGCGTAATTCACGATTGTAGAGCCGGTACAAAGCCGCTTTGTAGCGATCGAATACAATCTGGATTTCCTCGTCGGTACGTCCCGCCATTGCACCGCCACTCAATGGGCGGTCGGCGCCACCTTCACCACCGATCGAGCTCGCTACGCGGGTCAGCTGGACGCCGCCAATGCCCTCTCCACCTCCACCGACATTGCGGCTGATGCTCGCCAGATTGATGCCTCCGCTGGAACCCGGAGCCGACGTGGTTACCATCGCGCGTTCCGGCCTGCCCACGGCATCTTCGCCTGCACTGCTGACCCGGGCCTGCGAACCGAGCTTGGCGGTCGGTCTCAGGCTCGCGCGACTCGCAAAGCTGTCACGAAACGCGAGAATTCCCTTCGACTTGACCTTTTCCTTGGTGTTCTCCGGCGCGGCCTCGGCAACCAGTGGCTGCTCGGCAGACTCCGGTACGATCTCGGGTGGTACTTCCTCGACGAGCTCGGGTTCAGGCTCGGGTATTTCTTCATCGGGGACGATCGCCTCTTCCACAGGCGGTGGCGGTGGCGGACGCATATCTTCACGGACGAGTTTAGCGACACGCTCAGGCACTTCAGTGAGCTGTGAGAGTTTCGGTATCGGCAGATCGATAATGTTGATGAGCCAACCCGTTATGAAACACAGTAATACCGACGCAGCCAGCGAACGACGAAAACGTTGATCTTCCTCACAACCCCTGGCCCAGGGCATGATCTGTTTTCGGTACGGCAGTTTTTCGATTTCGCGTTCGACAAGCCATTCACGCTTGCGACTTGCTTCTCGCTCGGTTACATCGAGGAGGTCGTAGTGCAGGCAGTCCAGCTCCAGGTTCTGGTCGTCGATCTCGTCGATGATCGAGTCACGCCGCTTCTCGAGGGCGCTAACCTCCGCACCGAATTCGCCTATCTTCCGATGCGCATGACGCAAACGGTCGTCAAGATTTCCGGTGTCCTGTTGTTCATCCCAGAAAAGATCCGCCGCGCCGAGTTCGTCCAATTCCTCGAGGGAACGACAGATCCGCGACAGCACATCGTACTGGTGATTCTTCTCCAGAACTTGCTCGAGTTCGGCATCGACCGCGCGCAGCTCTTTCTCGAAATTCCTGAGAATAAGCTCGTTCTGCTCAAGCTGATCCTTGAGCACAGTTTCAGCAGCGGACAGCTCCAGGCTCACCGTGTCACCCTCGTTCATCTGGTACTACCGTGCCGCCGCGACCTGCGATGGTTTCTGGATAACTGCGAGAGAGACATTTTCGTAGCCCTCCCCGGTGCACGTCGACATGATCCTCTTGACCACACCGAACGGTACGCTTCTGTCAGCCAGAATCGTAACTTCCTGGCTACCAGCGATAGCCAGCGTATTGGGTCCGAGAATATTCTCCTTGAGTTCGGCGAGACGCGCGGTAATCGCGTTCAGCGTCGGTGAGTCGCTTTCGAGCACATTCGCCACGAGGCCCGCAGCTTTGCCCTGCACGAGTACTTCTTCCGGGCTGACAAAAATCACCACCGTCTCGCGAGGCTTGGTCTCGATCCGCGACTCGGGCAGCTTCACGGTCTTGGGCGCTTCCATGACCTCCACGGACCCCGAGTTCACCAACAGGAAGAACACGAGAATCGTGAACACGTCCATCAGTGAAGTGAGATTCATCTTCGAGATCTTGACGCGGTTGCGCTTCATGCGCTTGATACGGCGGGTGTTCCTCATGGCGCATCTCCGACCGAAATCTCGGAGAATAGCGCGAACAGTTCATATTCCTCGGTATCCTCAGTATCTTCAACCGGGACCTCCACGCTCCTGACGATGTCCATGACCTGTATCAGGTAGTCGTAGGGAATCTGCGTTTCCATCAGCACCGAAGCAGCATCGTGCCTGGGGTAATCCAGTTTGAGTTCGACCATGAAATCGGACAGCGTCTCGAAATCGTATTCGTCTTCCTTCTTCGGGATCGCGGCGATGGTCGCTGTGCCGTTACTGATCTCAATTCCGGCTTCCCTGACGATAACCTCCACGCGAAAACTGTCCGCGTCGCTGGCTGGGCCCCCGGCCGTGCTGGGCAAGTTGAGTTCGACAATCGTCAGCCTGGAGAACACTGCCGTAATCAGCAGGAACGGCACCAGGACAACCATCAGGTTCAGAAACGTGGTCACGTCGATTTCGTAGACGTTTTCCTTGCTACGCCGTTTGTAGTGATGCCGCCTGGCCATTTCGGCTATACCTCGACTGCTCGCCTGGCCCTTCTCGAAAAGACATTCAATGCCTTGACGGTGGCCATCTCGAGGCTATCCACGATATCGCCAGTCTTGCTGGTCAGGATTGCATGCGTTATCAGCAGCGGAATCGCAGTCATGAGT
>Ga0224508_10002593_pt1 | contig 15258 bp, 16 predicted proteins | sample SF_Jan12_sed_USG_4_FD_170157 | JGI IMG/M metagenome (GOLD analysis project Ga0224508, IMG submission 170157) | Sediment microbial communities from San Francisco Bay, California, United States - SF_Jan12_sed_USGS_21 | ecosystem: Environmental > Aquatic > Marine > Sediment | place: USA... | reverse complement strand
AAAGAAGGTGCTGGGCGGAGAACAGTTCGACCTGGAGGATTTTCTTCAGGCGATCGCCCAGATCCAGAAGATGGGCCCGCTCGAGAACATGCTGAAGATGATCCCCGGCGTGAAGTCGAAGATGGTGCCGGGGGCCGATGTGGACCCGAAGCGGATCCGGCACATGGAGGCGATTGTACTCTCCATGACGCCGACGGAGCGGAAGCGGCCTGAGATCCTCAACGGATCGAGGCGCGCTCGCATCGCGCGAGGGTCAGGACGGTCGGTGGCGGAGGTCAACCGACTGCTCAAGCAGTTCCAGGAGATGCGCAAGATGATGAAGCGGATGGGCAAGCTCGCCCCCCGGCTCGCTGCCGGCGGCGATCTCAGCTCGATGCTTCAGTAACAGGGGAACGGAATGTCAACGACGATTCGACTTCAGCGGACGGGCAGGAAGAAGCAGGCCTCGTTCCGCATCGTAGTATCCGACCGGGACGAGTCCCGTGACGGCCCGGCGATTGAAACGCTGGGCACCTACAATCCGCGCACGCAGCCGTCGCTAATCAGGCTGAATACCGCGTCGGCGCTGAATTGGCTCCACGAGGGCGCTCAGCCGACGGACACGGTGGTGTCAATTTTCCGGAAGACCGGGGTCTGGACCAAGTTCCAGCAGGGGGTCACCGGCGATTCGGTCGCGGAGGAGGACATGGTCGTGGAGCTCGGTCCGGCGCTCGGTGAACGCAAGACCTCGCGCCGAGCCCAGGCTGCTGCGGAAGGCGAAAAGCTGGCGGCGGCTCGACGGGTAGAGGAAAAGGCGTCCGCGGAAGCTGCGACGAAGAAGGCGGCGGCCGATGCCGTTGCGGCTGCCGCGGTTGCAGAGGCGGAGACGGCGGAGGCGGAAGCCAAGGCCGAGGAAACCGTTGATGCAGAAGCCGAGGAGACCCCGGAGGTTGAAGCCGAGGCTGAGGAGGTCGTAGAGGCGGAAGCTGAGGCTGAGGTCGAGGAGGCCGAGGTTGAAGCAGAAGCCGAGGAGACCCCGGAGGTTGAAGCCGAGGCTGAGGAGGCCGTAGAGGCGGAAGCTGAGGAAGCTCCCGAGGCCGAGGCGGGAGAAGTCGCGGAAGCGGAGGCGGACGCCGACGAGGGCGCGGAGGAGAAGTAGGCAAGGCCGGTTTGGCGGCTGAGCGGCGGGAGTATGGACGAACTCACGGTTGCCAGAATCGGCCGGCCGCACGGATTGGCCGGCGAGTTTCTGGTACGGTCGGAAACGGACGACGGACCCGACGTATTTCTTCCGGGGCGTCGCTTCCTGCTGCGATTCACCAGGCAGGACCTGCCCGATAAGGCGCTGACTCTTGAGACGAGCCGACCGCACAAGGGCGGTTTTCTCCTGAAGTTCGCGGAAGTCTCCGACGTGGAGAGCGCGCGGAGGCTCATGGGAGCGGAACTGGCGTTGCCATCGGACGAGTTGCGGCCGCTGGATGAGGGAGAGTTCTTTCTCCACGAGCTGGTGGGTCTGGACATCGTCGAGGTTGGCGGGCGCCGGTTGGGCACGATCGCCGATGTATACGATACGGCCGGACAGCTGTTGGCGGCGGTGGACATCGAAGGTAAGCAGCTGTTGTTCCCGGTTCGACGCGAGACCGTGCGGAGGATCGACATGGACGCCGGCACGATGGAAGTCTCGCTGCCGGTCGGATTGCTGGAGCTGTGACGGTGCAGATCAACGTCGTAACGATCTTCCCCGAGTTCTTCACAGGGCCGCTCGGGACGAGCATCGTCGGGCGCGCTGCGCATGCTGGAACCGTGAAGTTCCGGGTCGAGGATCTGCGGGACTTCACGCACGACAGGCATCGCACGGTGGACGACGAGCCGTTCGGCGGAGGGGCCGGAATGGTCATGAAGCCGGAGCCGTTCTTCGAGGCGCTCGACCTGATCGAGCCGGCGGGCCCGGTAGTGTTGTTAAGTCCCCGGGGGCGGGCGTTTGACCACGAAACGGCGGTGCGGTATTCGATGGGCCAGGAGTTGACCCTCCTGTGCGGGCACTACAAGGGCGTGGACGAACGGGTCGCCGAAGGGTTGGCGACAGAAGAACTGTCGGTCGGTGACTATGTGCTGTCGGGCGGAGAACCCGCGGCCCTCGTCGTGATCGACGCGGTGGTGCGGTTGCTTCCGGGCGCCATGAGCGATCATGAATCGGCTGCTGGCGACTCGTTTTACGATGGACTGCTGGGGCCGCCGGAGTATACCCGGCCGGCGGAGTATCGAGGAATGGCCGTGCCGGAAGTCCTGCGATCCGGCGACCATGCGAAGGTTGAGGCATGGAGGCACGAGCAAGCGGAACGGAGTACCCGGGAACGTCGGCCCGACCTGTGGAAGCGAGAGGGCTGAATAGGACGGCTGGACCAACGAGAACTACAGGTTAGATTATCGCGTTGGCCGCGAGGAGCGGCCCTGGAAGGAGCTGTGTCGTGGATCCCAGAATTGCTGAAATCGAACGAAAACAGGTGCGCGCCGATCTGCCGGCGTTTGCGCCGGGCGATACGGTGCGGGTACTCGTTCGCGTCGTAGAAGGAGCCAAGGAACGTATCCAGGCATTCGAGGGCATCTGCATCGCTCGTCGGGGCGCAGGCCTGAACGAGACGTTTACCGTCCGGAAGATCTCCGGGGGTGTGGGCGTGGAACGGATCTTCCCGATCCACTCGCCGACGATATCGGGTCTCGAGGTGATGCGTCGCGGTCACGTTCGAAGGGCGAAGCTCTACTATCTTCGTGCCCGTCGTGGCAAGCGGGCCCGTGTCCGCGAACGGCGCTGGTGGGAGGGTGGAGGCACGAATCCCGCCAACCTCGTCGTGCCGGAGTCGATGCCGGAGGAACTTCCAGAGGTGGAAGATGCCGAGGCGTTCGATGGCGTTACGCCGGTCGATGCGGAGCAACCGGAGGAGCCGGTAACCGTAGAGGCGGAAACGGGCGCAGCACCGGAGGCCGAGAAGTCCGACGACTGATAGCCTGAACACGAGAACCGACGAATGGCCCGCACGGCTCCCACAGACTTCGAGAGTGAAGCATGGGACTGCGGGCTTCGTCACGTCGTGGGTCTGGACGAAGTAGGATGCGGCCCGCTGGCCGGTCCGGTCGTGGCTGGGGCCGTGATACTCGAGCCGGGCGCCCCCGCCATCGAGGGAGCGTTCGACAGTAAGGCCCTGTCGGCCAGTCAGCGCGAGTCAGCGGCCACCGAAATCCGGGCGAGGGTCTTCGCGTGGTCCCTGGGAGCGGCTTCGACGCGGGAAATCGAGCGCCTCAACATTCGCCGTGCCACCATCCTCGCGATGCGTCGGGCGATCGCACGGCTTCCCGTAGAGCCGGAACGTCTGCTGGTGGACGGACGCCGAATCCCCGAGTTGGGCGAACACACCGCGATCGTCAAGGGCGACCGGAAGTCTCTGTCAATCGCCTGCGCGTCGATTCTCGCCAAGGTCGTACGCGATCGGCTGATGCGGAGCCTGGGATCCCGCTATCCGGAATACGGGTGGGAGACGAACAAGGGATACGCGACGGGCCTCCACCTGGCGGCGATCCACAGGCTGGGTCCGACACCTCACCATCGGGCGACCTGGTCGCCCGTAGCGCAGCGGGAGCTGTTCGAAGAGTCGGCTGTCGGGTCGTGAAGCTCGACGGGGCGCTCCGAACCAGGCGCCCCGCCGCGATCCGGAGTGCTACTTCCGCTTAGCCGTGGGCACCATGATGTGGGCGAGCGACGTGCCTCGCCACATGACCCACGGCCCGCCGTTGTTCGGGTCGTCAGACAGACCTTCGAGAGCTCCGGCCGGTGCGAGCAACATGAGGTGCGCTCCGACGACCTCCGCTCCCAGCCATTCGTTGTCCTCTGTCGGCCCTGTGGCGTACGGGTCGACGTTGCTTACAGGCGCGTCCCCCTGGAGCATGTACGCGAAGTGAACCGATTCTACAGCCGGCGGATCCTCGCCGTTGGTCCAGGCGGCAGCCCAGACCAGCCATGCCTCGTCCAGGCACATCGGAGAATTTCCATCCTGGTCGGGCGGGTCCGGCAGGCACGTGTAGCCGTTCGTTCCCTCGCGCAGGACGTTGCCTTCCCAGTCGGCGACGGCAGCCCCCTCGGCGAGCGCCGCAGGTGCCGCGCTGAGGGCGTTCTCGATCGTGGCCGAGTGATCGGCTTCGTCCTGTGCCAGACCGGCGCTGGGGACCACGGCGATGGCAAGGCAGGACACCAGCAGATGCTGAATGCGAACCTTCATGAGCCTCTCCTTCATGAGTGTAGGGGTCGCCATTATAGGTTCTGCACACCCAGTTTCGCCAAGTAAGATCAGGACCAAACAGTCCGTATCTTTGGGGTGATCGCGGCAGTGCCGTCTCGCGTATGACCAAGGGGTGATAAAGTTGGTACCGGGGGCAGGCGGGCACACAGGATTCCACATGCACTCAATGGAGCCGGCCAATGACAACGGGTGACACACGGGCTACGGCAGTTCTGCGCGTAGAACACAGATTGATCCTCAAGGTGCTGGGTGTCCTGGAACGGATCCTCGATGCCTCGTTCTCCGGAGCGGCTCCGGCGCCACCCGAGGCCGAGACAGTGAGTGATTGCATCCATTTCTTCCGCCTGTTCACCGACGCTTGCCACCACGGCCAGGAGGAGGGCGTCCTGTTCGAGGAGCTGGTCGAGCGCGGCATGTCCCGGACCTCCGGACCGATCGGGGTCATGTTGACAGAGCATGAACAGGGCAGGGCGCACGTGCGGGCTATGACGGCGGCCCTGGAACGCGCCACACAGGGAGAATCCGAGGCCTGGGCCGTCCTCGAGCAAGCCGGGCGTGACTACATCTCGCTGCTGCGCCGCCACATCATGAAGGAGGACGGCGTGCTGTTCGAGATGGCCGATCGAATGATCACCGGTCCGGCCTGCGCCGAAGTCTGCGATCGCTATCACATGGCATGCCTGGAGAAGCTCGAAGGACGGACGAAGCAAGAATTGGAGCAGCTGGCGGAGAGCCTCCTGGAGAGATATCCGCCGATCTCCGAATGACGCCACGCCGGCCGCCGGGGCTAGTTCGTCGTCGTGGCATTCGGCTCGATCGTCAACTCAATCGCCGGTCCGCTTCCCGCCCGGCGCACCTTCTATGTGCAGCTTCCGTCATGGCTTTCGACCCCCCCCGACGCTAGCTTTAACCTTCCCGCAACAGTCCGTTCGTAATTACAGACACCGACGCTGGTCGCGGAGGTGACCGCCGTGGACGTACCCTGCAGTCGAGCTCGGCATCCTGGTCTCCTGGCGAGAGCCGCTTCGCTCGCCGCCGTCTTCCTCGTGCTGGCCTCGCACGTCTCTTCTGCCCAAGCGCCCGCGACGGCCCGCGACATCGTCGACCATGTCGATCGACTCCTCCGCGGGGAATCCAGCGTCGGGCGGCTGGTCATGGAGATCGAGACCGCGAACTGGTCCCGGCACCTGGAACTCGAGGTCTGGTCTCGTGGGCGCAAGCACGCACTGATCCGCGTTCTTTCACCTCGCAGCGAGGCCGGCACAGCGACGCTGATGGTTGAGGAGCAGGTATGGAATTATCTGCCTCGCGCCGATCGCACGATCAAGATTCCGCCATCGCTGATGGTGGGGTCGTGGATGGGATCCCACTTCACGAACGATGATCTGGTGAAGGAGAGTCAACTCATCGACGACTACGACATCGAGATCGCCTTCGAGGGAGACCGCGATGGGGTCGAGGTATGGGAATTCGAGTTGATCCCGAAACCGGAAGTGGCAGTCGTCTGGAGCCGGTTGGAATACCAGGTGCGCAAGGGAGACATGATGCCAACCTGGGCTCGGTACTACGATGAAGACGGAGCAGTCGCCCGCTCGCTCCAGTTCTCCGACTTTGAGGTGATGGGTGGGCGGCTCGTACCGAGTGTAATGCAGATTCTGCCAGCCGACAAACCCGAGGAGTCGACGGTCGTACGATACGAATCCATCGAATTCGACATCGGTCTGTCAACCGACTTCTTCTCGCTCCGAAATCTGAGGACTGCTCCGTGACCAGTGGTCGCATCTGGGGGCGTATCGCCCGCCGCAACGTGCGGCGTAATCGCCGTCGCACGGCGATTACGGTAGGTGCCCTGGCACTCGGCTTCGTTGCGTCGACAGTGATGATCGGCCTGTCGGAAGGGATCGTCGCACAGATGATCGAGAACGGAACCGACCTCCTGACGGGCCAGATTAGAGTCCATGGCCCGGGCTACGAACCCGAACGGAGCCTCTACTCCACGCTGGGAGGACGCGCTGGGGTGGACCTCGACCAGATGCTCGCGGCGATAGGCGGCGTTGCCGGCATCGAAGCGGTCACGCCTCGCGTCTATGCGGGTGGCCTCGTGAGCTCAGGGGAAGAGACTGCCGCCGGCATCCTGATGGGGGTCGATCCGGAGTTGGAGTCTTCCGTCAGTCGCATTCTGTCAGCCCTCGAGCAGGGTCGTCTGCCGCGCCGGCGGGAACGAGAAGTCATCCTGGGCCAGGTGCTGGCAGATCGTCTGCGGGCTGAGGAGGGTTCCGAGATCGTGTTGGTGGCGCCTGCCGCCGACGGATCGATGGGCAACGATGTGTTTCGAGTGGTGGGTGTGTTCCGAACAGGCGCCGCGGAGCTCGACGCCGCCTACGTGCTGCTTCACATCGAAGTCCTCCAGGCCCTGGTTGCCCTGGATCGAGGTCGCGTGCATGAGCTCGCGGCATCTGTCGATGACGTCTGGTCATCCACCGAAGTGGTCGATCTGCTGCCCGCGGCGATCTCCTCCCTCGATGTCGAAGTCGCGGCGGAACCGTGGACTCGCTTCCGCCCCGACCTCGCGGAGTATGCTCAACTGGCCGCGTCATTCAACTGGATTATCGTGCTCATCGTATTCGTGATGGCCGTATTCGGTGTCGCAAACACGATGCTGATGGCGACCTGGGAACGCCGCCGTGAGTTTGCGGTCGTCCGAGCGTTGGGCGCTCCCGTTACCGGAATCGTGCGCACCGTCGTGTCCGAGACCATGGTACTGGGTGTCGTCGCCATCGCCCTGGGAGTGGCCGTCGCGGCGCCCATCGTATTCTGGTGGAGCCAGGCCCCGCCCGACCTGAGCTGGATCGTAGGTGACTTCACCATGGCGGGAGCTCTTGTCGAGGCCAACCTCCGCGTAGAGCCTTCCGTAAAAGGGCCCCTCCTGAGTGCGACAGGACTGCTGATCACGGTGTTCCTTGCCGGCCTCTATCCGGCCGTACGTTCGGCGAGGCAGCGACCGGCAGACACCCTGGCCGGAGCGGAGTGACCGGTGCCCGAGCGCACGGATCCGCCCGGCCTGTCCAACGGCGTCCTGCTCCGCCTGGCTTTCCGCAACGTCCGAAAGTCAGCCAGGCGCAGCATCCTGACGGCTTCGGCCATGACCCTCGGCCTCGCTCTGCTCATCCTGTCACGCACGCTGGCGGATGGCGCGCATGAGAGCTGGATAGACCAGGGCGTGCGACTCGGGGCCGGTCACGTTGCCGTGCAGGGTGAAGGGTATCAGACGAGCAAGTCATTGGACGATCTGCTATCCGCGGCTGATCTGGACGGAGCCGTTGAGGCGCTCGGCAGCCCTCAATTCGAATCGCGGGTCTCCGCCTACGCTCCACGGCTGACGGCTCCGGGGCTCGCGAGTTCCACAGGTTCTTCCGTTCCCGTGCTCCTCACCGGGGTGGATCCGGCGGTAGAAGTTGAATTCTCGCCTCTCGACGACCTGCTTGCTGAGGGGCGCTACCTGGAGCCTGATGACAGGCTGGCGGCATATGTGGGCGAGGGACTCGTGCGTCGACTGGGACTCCGAATCGGCTCTCGCTTCGTAGTCACAGCCGCAGATGCCGACGGACAGATCCAGGGTCAGCTGCTTCGCGTACGCGGTGTGTTTCGGACCGGCGTGCCGGATCTGGACCAATCGCTGGTGCATCTGCCGCTCTCTACGGCGCAGGATTGGCTGGGGACCCGTGGTGGCGTGACGTCCCTCGCCATTCTGATGTGGTCCAGCCGGACCGCCGCGGCCGCTCGCCGGGAACTACGCGACCTGCTGCCTTCGCGGGGAGTCGAGGTGCTGACCTGGACGGAGACGGCACCGGAACTCGAAGCCGCGGTGAAGATCGACGACCTGGGCGACTGGGTGTTCCACGGAATCACTCTGGCGATCGTCGCTCTGGCGATTCTGAACGCCGTCCTGATGTCTGTCCTCCACCGACGCCGCGAGTTCGGGGTGCTGCGTGCCCTCGGGTTGACGGCCAATGAAACGGGGCGTGTAGTGATCGCTGAGGGTGTGATGTTATCTGTGATCAGCGGCCTTCTCGGCATCGCGCTCGGACTGGGCGTCGTATTCGGCTTCTGGAGCGACGGTCTGGATATGAGTTTCCTGATGGATCAGGAACTCGAGATCTCCGGCTCGCTGATCGACCCCGTCATGGTTCCCGCGTTCCGGATCGCGCAGATCGGGTGGAGCTTGCTGTTCATCTTGTTCATCGGGATTTCGGCTTCCCTCTATCCAGCCCGCCAGGCAGCGCGTATCGACGTGGCGGAAGCAATGAAGTTCGAGCGATGAATCAACCACTGTCCGTCCGCACCGTTGATATCTGGAAGACGTTCGAGGCGGAGCCGGAGCCCGTTCACGCGCTCCAGGGCATCTCTCTCGAGGTGGCGCAGGGGGAGTTCACGGCGATCGCAGGGCCTTCCGGTTGCGGCAAGACGACATTGCTCAACGTCCTGGGCGGACTGACGCGAGCAACGAGCGGAGAGGTCTGGGTCGCAGGCAGTGATCTGGAAGCGCTCTCTGAGCGCCGGCTCGCGCGCCTGCGGCTTGAACACATCGGATTCGTGTTCCAGGCTTACAACCTGCTCCCGGTCCTCACCGCCCTTGAAAACGCCGAGTTCACCCTGTTGCTCAAAGGTGTCGACAGGCAGGAGCGTCGCCAGCGGGTGCTGGCGCTGTTCGCCAAACTGGGTCTGGAGGATCTGGAGGATCGGCGGCCCGGGCGACTGTCAGGCGGACAACAGCAACGCGTGGCGGTCGTACGAGCCGTAGTCGGAGCGCCGGCTATCGTGCTGGCCGACGAACCGACGGCCAATCTCGATTCTCACGCCAGCGACGATCTGCTGAGGATGATGGAGGAGCTCAACCATGAACTCGGCACGACGTTCATCTTCGCTACGCACGATCCCCGCGTGATGGAGCGCTCGCATCGGCTCATCCGCCTGGTCGATGGGCAAATCGAATCTGACGATGTCCGAGCGCCTCCGGCCGGCGCGGGTTCCGGCTGAGCCGGCCGGTGGGCCCCTACGTGAGACATCAGCGGGGAGTCGGTTTCGGCATCAGTCTCGGCTTGATAGCTACGATGGCTTCCGCCGGACCCGCAGCCGCGCAGGTCGGTCCGGTGCGCGGATACTCACTGACCGCGGCATCGGCATCGGAGCGCAGCCTGTTTGCTGACGGTGGCTCGTCCATGTTTCAACGTGTACGCTTAATGTCAGCCGCAGACATCGCCGCTTTCAGTCTCGAAGTGGCGTACGAGCACGGACTCGTGCTCAACACGGCGGCGACTGGTGCTGCACCGATTCCGGGAGCCGCGATCACACCCACAGCAACTGACTGGCTCGATCTGTCGTGGATTATCACGGACGACGACCACGCGCGCTGGACGCACCGCCTTGACCGGATCACGCTCGGCCTGAGCGGGCACTCATGGGACTTCAGGATGGGGCGGCAGGCGATCTCCTGGGCGACGACGCTGTTCCTGACGCCCGGCGATCCTTTTTCCCCCTTTGACCCATCGGATCCATTTCGAGAATACCGGGCCGGTGTTGACGCTGCCCGATTCCGCTACTACCCGGGTGCCCTCAGTGAGTTGGACCTGGTCCTGCGGCCCGTTGACACCGCGTCCGGCACGACGATGACCGCGTTGTTACGCGGCCGTGCTTCGCTGGTATCCACGGATCTGTCGGTGTGGGTGGGAGCCGTCCACGACGAGTTCGGGTTGGGAGTCGGGGCCTCGAGAAGCGTTGCCGGCTTCGAGTTGCGGGCCGAGGGCTCGGTGCGAAGAGATCCATCGGGTACCGGCATGGCCCTCCGGTCTGCGATCGGCGTCGATCGGCGGCTCAGCGTCGCCGCGCGGGATCTGTACCTGGTGGTTGAGTACGCTCACGACGATTTTGCAGCCGCTCGTGCATCGGATCTGGTTTCTGTGCTGGTTTCCAAGCCATTCTCCCGAGGGGAATTGCAAAGCCTGGGTCGTGACGAGATGGCAGTTTCGGGTACGTTGCAGCCTCACCCCCTCTGGGAGTGCGGATTGCTGAATCTGGTTAACCTCCGGGACGGCAGCGCGTTACTGGTGCCGGCTGTATCCTACGCAGCCGGAGCCAACGTCAGTCTGCGCGGCGGCGCGTTCCTGCCCGTCGGGAGCAGCGGCCTGGGTCCCCAAGGCCTCAAGTCCGAGTACGGTTCTGCGCCCCTCACCGGGTATTTCTCGGCTACGTGGTTCTTCTAGGCCGGACGCGGGATGCCGTGGGCGGGCGATCATGAGCGATCGAACGCATCGATTCAGCACCATAGGCCGGCCGATCGACCCGAAGTACGCCAGCAACCGGGCCATTGCCAGTCTCGCACTACTCGTCGCCGTAGCGAGCTTTCTGGTCCAGCGCCTGACTGGCGAAACACCACCGGCGTCCTTCCTGCGAGCCATCTTACTGGGGATCGGATTTTTCCTGGCCTGGGCAATCGCACGCGAACTGGACCCGGACCACGGTGCCTCGGCGTTCGTCGCTGCAGGGCTGAGCTTGATCCCGCTGGCCATGCTCGCCCGGCCTGACTACGCGGCGGTGTTTCTCGTTCTTCTCGCACTCAGGATCGTGAATAGGACGGTGGGTCCAGCAGCTCGGCCCCTGGACAGCATCGCCATCCTGGCGCTGGTTGCCGTCGCAGCGTGGCGGGGAAGCCCACTGGTTGCAGGCGCGGCGACCATCGCCTTTGTCCTGGATGGCATTCTCAAGCCGGGCCACAGGATTCACCTGCCGGCAGCGGGTGTGTCACTCGGCCTGGTTGCCGTTGCCTGGTCGAACCTGGAGGGCGGGCTGCGGAGCGCCCCGGACTCGGTCGATTGGCTGGGACTCGCGGCGACGCTGCCCTTTCTTCTACTGATAAGAACCTCCGGGGCGCCTGTATCCGTATCGGATGCCGGCGGCCTGCGATTGTCGGTTGCCCGCGTACGCGCAGCCCAGTGGCTCGGATTCCTTCTACTGGCGGCCCTGATCGTCGCTGAGGGGCGCGCAGGATGGTCTGCCGCGTCGCCGCTGTGGGCGGCGCTTGTGGGAACGGGACTGTTCTCGCTGGTCGGTGCCCTGTCACCTGACCGGCATTGAGTGCACGAAAGGCCACGAGTATGATGACGCCCAGGCGATACCGACCGGGTAGCTCAGCTGGTAGAGCAACGGACTTTTAATCCGTAGGTCGTGGGTTCGATCCCCACCCCGGTCATAGACGGTCCTGTCCGCTGGCCGGCGATCCTTCCTCGCTGTGGCGCTGACGATACAAAAAAGCGGGCGTAGGTGTTGCTGCAATCCCGCGCTCACGGAAACCGGGTCCAAGCTGTCCGTCTGGAGTAAATCACCCAATATCCTACGTGATAGACACTTACATCTTTCAGACACCAGCGGTCTCTCGCCCTAGGGCTCGCACGATTCTGGCCCAACACCCCTCCGAGACGGGCACGCACTCGCTCTGAGTGCGGCAGCGATCGAGAAGACTTCGGGGGAATCGATGTTGAAGCTGGTGAGATATGGCCTGACGCCGCTCCGCTCGCGCTTGGATAATCAGCGCGGCGCAGCAATGGTGATTGTAGCGGGCAGCATGATAGCCCTGATTTCCGCGGTAGCACTTGCCGTCGATGTCGGACTCATGACGGTTACGAGGACAGAGGCGCAGCAGGTGGCCGATGGTGCGGCTCTGGCCGGTGCGGGTGCGCTGGTCATGTCGCCGAGCAACGCCGCCTTTGCGATTGCCGAGGCGATCGAGTTTTCTTCTCAGAACAAGATCCAGGGGACCGCGGCCGTCGTTCTTCCCGAGGATATCAACGTCGATATCAATAACAGTCGAGTAACCGTGCAAGTTCTGCGGACTCGCGATCGCGGGAATCCCGTCAGCACGTTCTTCGCCAGCGTGTTTGGGGTGAATACTGTGAATATCAGGGCCAGAGCGACGGCTGAAGCGTCGCCGGCTCTTGACATCAACTGCCTTCTGCCGGTGGCGATGCCCGATCGCTGGTTCGAGGCACCTACCGCGGGGAACGATCCGGATGCCTTCGACCCGGAAGATGGTGACGTCTACGTACCATGGATGGATATGAGCACTGACCCACCAACCTACAACCACGAAGCCTACACGGGCTACTCGGCGGACGACATTGGTACCCAGTTCGTCATGATGTCTTCAGGGGGCGGTGGTTCCATGAATCCGAGCTGGTATTTCCCCTGGAGGCCGCCCGGCGAGTTCGGCGCTAGCGACTTCCAGGCAAGCATTGCAGGGTGCGTGGATCCGGCCTACGAGTTGGGGGTCGGATCGGAAGTCGACGCTGAGCCCGGAAGCATGACGGGTCCCGCGATGGATGGATTCCAGGAGCTGATCGACCTGGACCCGAATGCCGTGTGGAACGGCCAACTGAATTGTGTCACTGACGCGGCGAACGTCCTGAGCAGCAACGGTAATCACTGCCGCTCGAGCCCACGCGTGCGCGCCATGCCGATGTTCGATCCGACCGAAAGCCCGCTCAATGGGTCCCATCCGTTCCGGTTCAGCAACTTCACCGGAGTATTCGTGCAGGGGATCCAGGGAAATGATGTAGTGGCTCGTTGGACCGGCTATATCGCGACCAATCCCGCATCGCTTGGTTTCGCAGCCAGCCAGCAGTTCAGGGCGCTCCAACTCATCGAGTAGACCCACGGTCGTGGGGCTGTCGGGGGCGCTGTCGATCCCCTCGACGTAAGATTCAGCGCGGAGAGGTAGTACGCCCTGGGATCCGGCAGGAATCAGGTACGACAGATGCGCCTCGACAGCCGACTCGTCACACGATGACCACCCGGAGGGCCTCGATACTCCCCTCAGGCGGACTCGCGCAGAAATGCCGGAGATTGACGTGGAGGGTTCGGCCTCTGCCCGACTTCATCGTCATCGGCGCACAGAAGTCGGGGACGTCCAGCCTGTTCGCGTACCTGAGTCAGCATCCGGAGCTCACACCGTCATTCGGAAAGGGGGTCCATTTCTTCGACGGCGGGCGAGAAGTCGGCGTGGACAATTATCGGCGGGGAGAAGCCTGGTATCGGGCTCAGTTCCCGATCGCCGGCAACAGCCCCAACGCCCGGGCGTTCGAGGCTTCGCCCCTCTACATCTTCCATCCGCTCGTGCCGTCACGCATGCATAAACTGCTGCCCCATGTGAAGATCATTGCCCTCCTGAGAAATCCCACCGAGAGGGCCATATCCCACTACTTTCACGAGCGGAGAAAGGACCGGGAGCCTCTCCAGATCATGCAGGCTCTCGCTGCCGAGGAAGAACGGCTCGCCCCGATTCTCCGCGATGAAGACTATGGGAATCCGTCGTTCAGGTCCTATTCCTACAAGAGTCGAGGCCACTACGCGGAACAGCTGAGCAGGTATCTCGCTTGTTTCTCCCGTGAACAAATCCTGGTGCTGTCCAGCGAGCACCTGTTCCTTCAGCCGTCGGAGACTCTCCGCGCGGTATTCGAGTTCGTCGATGTCGATCCGGACCAGGAAATCAGTGATCTGAGAGCCCGCAACGTGGGCAGCAGGAGTGGCGTTGGGCCGGATGTCCGGCGCTATCTTGACGAACACTTTTCGTCTCCGAACGCAGCGCTGTATGAGCTCATCGGAGCTCGACTCGGGTGGTGACAAGAGGAGGTCTGCACACGATGGCGGGTTGGCGATCAACGATATTCTGCCTTCTGGCGCTCTCCGCGTGCGCCCCGGCGGGTACTGTGACAACGGGCGCTCAGGACATCTGCTGTGGCAAGCGGGGGCTCGCGCTGGCCTACCAGTATCAGGTCGAGGGGTTGGACGAGCGTCGCTTCGATCACCTCGGCTACTGGAAGGCGCTGGGAGCAGCCCTGGATGCAGATCCAGCGGGCCGCGTGCGCGTCACCCCGGTCGGGCGGTCCATCGAAGGCCGGATGATCAACGCCGTCACGGTGGGAGCCGGGCCGACTTCGGTGCTCCTGTGGTCCCAGATGCATGGGGATGAGTCAACGGCGTCGATGTCCCTGGCCGACATCATCCACTGGTTTGCAGCTTCACCGGACGGTGACGAGTTACGCCACAAGCTGGAACGGCGACTCACGATCACGATGATTCCGATGCTGAATCCGGATGGCGCAGAGCGTTTCATCCGTCACAATGCGCTCGGTGTCGACATAAACCGCGACGCAAAGCGGCTGGCGACGCCTGAAGCGCAGATTCTCAAGGCCGTTCGAGACTCGCTGGACGCCGACTTCGGGTTCAACCTGCACGACCAGGGACCGCGTGCGGCGGGGCCGGATGGGGATCTGGTGGCGATCGCCCTGCTGGCACCGGCCGCCGACGAGGAGCGGTCCTGGGGGCCCGTCCGGCAGCGAGCGCGACACGTGTCCGCGGTGATTGCGGCAGCGCTGCAGGCTGAGATCCCCGGCTTGATCGCGCGCTACGACGACGCTTTCACTCCGCGGGCTTTCGGCGACAACATGCAGATCTGGGGGACGGCCACCGTCCTCATCGAGAGTGGCATGCTTCCGGACGATCCGCAGAAACAGGAACTCCGCAGGCTCAACGTGCTGGGAATCCTGGCCGCCCTCGAGTCTATCGCGGACGGATCCTACGAGTCGGCGCCAGTAGCCGCCTACGATGACCTTCCGCTCAACGTCGATCTCTCGAACGATCTGCTGTTCACAGGGGGGCGTGTCGTGATGAGCGACGGGGAGTCTTATCGGGCCGACATCGCAGTTGTATTTGACGATGCGATCGCGCGCACGGGTCCGCGGTATGGTGAAATCGGCGACCTGTCAGGGGCCAGGGCGGTAGAGGTGATCGATGTCTCGGGCCTGTTCATTCACCCCGGGACGGACGTGCTGATACGCGGCGAGCCAGCTACCCTCAGTGTTCGCACAGGGGTGACGTCCACCAGCGAGGAGGTGCTGTCGCTCGGGGCTGACTCTCGGACACCGTAGTGAGTGCA
>Ga0224508_10002592_pt1 | contig 15259 bp, 14 predicted proteins | sample SF_Jan12_sed_USG_4_FD_170157 | JGI IMG/M metagenome (GOLD analysis project Ga0224508, IMG submission 170157) | Sediment microbial communities from San Francisco Bay, California, United States - SF_Jan12_sed_USGS_21 | ecosystem: Environmental > Aquatic > Marine > Sediment | place: USA... | reverse complement strand
CGGTAGGCGTTCACCAAGCGTCGACGCTCGGTGGGGCTCAGCTCGGGCCATCGCCGGGCGCCTGGGGTTGGACGCGAGCCATCGGCGAAGGCCGATAGCAGCTCCGTGATGGGCCTGGCCCTCTGCGCATCGTCGTCGAACCAGCTATTGAAGATCTGGAGGAAGATCCACTGGGTCCAGCGGTAGTAGCCGGGGTTGGTGGTCGAGATGCTCCGGTGGGGGTCGTGGCCCAGTCCCAGCCGCATCAGCTGTCGGCGGTAGGTGGCGATGTTTCGGTCGGTGTTCTCCCGCGGGTGCTGTCCCGTCTGGCGGGCGTGTTCCTCGGCCGGCAAGCCGAACGCGTCGAATCCCATCGTGTGGAGGACGTGATGTCCGGTCATGCGCTTGAAGCGGGCGTACACGTCGGTGCCGATGAACCCGACGGGATGTCCGACGTGCAGGCCCGCCGCAGACGGGTACGGGAACATGTCCAGGACGAACAGCTTGCGCTTGGCAGGCTTGGGGTGACCGCCGCTGGTCAACGGACCGGTCGGGTTCGCGGTCTCGTACGTCCCTTGCTCTCGCCAGTTGCGCTGCCAGCGGCGCTCGATCTCTAGAGCTCGTGCAGCATCGTAGCGGTAGGCGGGACCCTCGGAGCTCACGGCAGGCTCACCGGCGACGTCTTCAGGCGGTCAGTCGAACGATGCTCTGCTGCCGGTCGGCTGGCACCTGGTCGTGGCCGAGCCTCCACCCGATAGGTCGTTCCCCCTTGATCGAGATCCGGTTGCCGCGACGCTCGTGCGGCCAGTAGTCCCACATGGCGTGGTGCAGCACGCAGCGATTGTCCCAAATGGCGATCGCGTTGGCCGACCATCGGAAGCGGCACTGGAAGTTGGCTCGCTCGCAGTGGTCGAAGAGGAACTCGAGCAGCGCCCGGGCCTCTTCTTTGGGGAGCTCGTTGATCGAATGGGTGAACTCGCGATCGACGTACAGCGCTGGCCGTCCGCTGTCGGCGTGGCGCCGGACGATCGGGTGGTCGACCTCGGGCCAGCCGACCGAGGGGTCGACGGTGCTCATCTTGAACAACCGTCGGTAGGCGTCCTCGCCGGAGTGCCTGGCCGTCAACCCGTCGAGGTACTGCTTCATGCGATCGGAGAGCGCCTCGTAGGCGGCGTACAAGCTGGCGAAGAGGGTGTCGCCGCCGACCGGTGGGATCTCGTGGAGCTGCAGGATCGAGGCCTGCGGGGGCTCCTCGTCGCACGACACGTCGGAGTGCCAGCGGTTCCCGGCCGCCACGGTGCTCTCGGCGGTAGTGCGGATGCGCAGTAGGCCGGGCTTCACCCCTGACGCCGACGGACGCCCGCCGAGCCGCTCGAACGGGTGGACATGGACCTCCCCGAACCGCTCGGCGAAGGCGAAGTGCTGGTCCTCGGTCAGCGCCGGCTGGTCTCGGAAGAACAGCACCGAGTGCTCGACGAAGGCGTCGAAGATCTCGGCGAAGCCGTCGTCGTCGAGCTGTACGAGATCGGCCCCGGCGATCTCGGCCCCCAACGTTGGGGTCAGGGGGGTCACCTCGATGGCCATGGTTTCGCTCCTGGATATGGTCGGTGTCGAATGGAGGTCAGACGGCGGGGACGGCACGGTGGGCGATGCCGTCGATGTCGACGCCGGAAGGCAGGGTGCCGAGCTCCTGGCCCCAGTCGCCGGCGAGCCGTGAGGCGATGAACGCCCGGGCCACGGCGGGGTCGCCTCGGCCGGTGAGCAAGGAACCGGCCCAGCACAGCGCCAGCCGCTCGATGATACGCCGGGCTTGCCGCTCCGGGTCCTGTGGGTCGGCGACGAGCCCCGGGAGGAGGGTGAGCTCCCGATCGAGGATCGGATCCAGGCCCTGGGTCAGCGAGAGCTCGGTGAGGAACGCGTCGAGGCTCTGAGGCGACTTGGCGATCGCGCGACCGATGTCTAGCGCGATCACGTTGCCCGCCCCCTCCCAGATCGCGTTGAGCGGCACCTCCCGCTAGAGACGAGGAAGGATCGACTCCTCGACGTAGCCGTTGCCGCCGACACACTCCAGCGCTTCGCGCACCACCGGGCTGCTCCGCTTCGTCAGCCAGTACTTCGCGACAGGCGTGGCGATCCGGGTGAATGCCGCCTCGGCTTCGTCGATCGGAGCCCGCTCATAGGCGCCAGACAGCCGGGCCATCATCAACGTGGCGACCTCGACCTCGATCTCCAGGTCGGCGACCACGTTGGCCATGAGCGGCTTGTCGATCAGCGTCGACCCGAACGCAGCGCGGTGGGCGACGTGCCAACCAGCCTGAGCCACCGCCTGCCGCATGAGCGAGACCGCCCAGATCGTGCAGTCGATCCTCGTGCCGTTGACCATCTCGATGATCGTCGGGATCCCCCGCCCCTCCTCCCCCACCAGCCAACCGGCCGCGGTGTCGAACTCCAGCTCGGCCGATGCGTTCGATCGGTTGCCGAGCTTGTCCTTGAGCCGGAGCAGTTGGAGCGGGTTGCGGGAGCCGTCGGGGAGGACCCGGGGCACGAGGAAGCACGACAGACCCAGCGGGGCTTGGGCGAGGAGCAGGAACCCGTCACACATGGGGGCCGACGTGAACCACTTGTGACCGGTGAGGCGGTACTCACCGCCCGGCCCGCCCCCGTTGACCGGCGACGCGATCGATGTGTTGGCCCGGACGTCGGAGCCGCCCTGACGCTCGGTCATGCCCATGCCGACCAAGACACCGGGCTTCTGCTCGACCGGCGCCAGCTCGGGAGCGTAGGCCCGGGAGACGATCCTCGGCTCCCACACCTCGGCCAGGTCCGGCTGATGCCGCAGCGCCGGGAGCACCGATGAGGTCATCGAGACCGGGCAACCGTGGCCCACCTCCACCTGGCTCATCAGATACAGCAGGGTGTTGCGGGTGACGTAGGCGCCCTCCCCCGGTTCCCGTTCGAACCGGAGGCAGTGGAGGCCCTCGCTCACCGACAGCCCGAGCAGCTCGTGGTAGGCGGGGTGGTACTCGACCTCGTCGACCCGGTCGCCGTAGCGATCGTGGGTGCGCAGCTCGGGGCTGTGACGGTTGGCCTGGTGGCCCCATGCGATCACCTCCTCACTGCCGACCCGCTCGCCAAAGGCAACCAGGAGATCGTGGTCGTCCTTCGCCCCTTCGGCCGCCATCGCCTCGACGAGCACCGGATCGGAGGTGTACAGGTTGTACGGCTCGAGCGGTGGCACCTGATTCGAGCCTGAGGGGTCGCTCATGGGGCAACGGTACTCCGCCGGCTTGGCGTGGTCCCAGGCGAGCCGACGTCGCGTTCAGGCGTTGGCGGTCAAGACGACGGTCTCGCTGAAGCCGATGTCCAGCTCGATGACCTCGCCGGTATCGAGGTCATGGATTCGCACCGGTCCCTGAGCGGTGGCGAGGTAGCGCTCGTCGGGTGAGACGGCAAACGCCGTCGGCTCGAAGACCTCGATCTCGAGCTCCACATCGTGGCCTCGTTCGACGTCGAAGAGCTCGTAGGCACCCCAATCGCTGACTGCCAGCACCCGCCCCCGCGGTGACAGCCAGCCGTTGAAGTAACTGGAGCCGCTGGGGACCGGTCGATCGATCGGCTCGAATGAGGGCCGATCGAGCCACTCCAGACGGCAGGCTGTCGGCGAGGAGCATCGGCTTATCAGCACGTGGTCGTCGCCGGCCGCGATCAGGCCGCCGTCGGCGACCTTCTGAAACGACGTGCCGTTGCGCTCGAAGATCCCGCCGTCGGCGGTGGCGATCAGCAACGGCACCCCGCCGGCCAGCCAGAAGAAGAGGGGTGTGCTCTCGAACTCGCTGAGCACCTCGCCGTCGGCCAAGCGGACGAGCTTGATGCGCAGATCGTCGAAGGAGCCTGCGAGCAGCCACGCCGTCCCGGGCTCCTCACCGCGCACCAAGGGGAATCCGGTATTCTCCGAGCCAGCGAGCTCGACCGGCTCGCGACCGTCGGGATCGTCGATCGGCACCGAGTCGAGCGACGAGAAGTTGGAGCCGCGTAACACCAACCAACCCCCGTCGGCGTGGACGGGGGTTCCCCGGATGTCGTACTCGGTGATCTCCCCGGTGTCGAGATCGATCTTGCGAAGCCTGTTCGACGACCCGTACCACAGGGACCAGCCGACCTCGCGGCCGAGTACCGGACCGGCGGCCTTGGCGTCGCCGTCCTCCTCGGTCGTGCTGGTCTCGTCGCGGCGCTCGGCCTCGAGCGACCCCGACTCCACGGCCGCGTCGGACTCGGCGGTGTCAGCGGTCTCGTCCTCAGGTGCGCCGAGGCGGGGTACCGATCGCTCGTCGCTCTCGTCCGTGGGGCCCGCCTCGTTGGAGCGATCGGGGTCGGCGGTGGCGGCGGCGTCATCGCTGGCGGCGCTCGACAGCACCCAGACCAGCGCTACCAGGGCGGCGACCCCGCCGACCGCCAGCAGGAGCACCGGCCGGGGGCCGGTCCGGAGGACGCGGGCCCGCTCGGTCAGCGCCTGGTCGACCCCGAAGACCTCGATGTCGTTGGCCACCGCGGCACCGCAGCGGGAGCAGTAGCGATCCGCATCGCCGAGCGGGCCGGGGCACGCCCGGCAGGAGGCCATGACGACGAGCGTAGTCGTCGCCCATTCGAGCCCCGGGATTGCCGCCCCCGGGGCTGCGTCAGCGGCGTCGGGCAACTGGGGGATCGCCGTGTCGGCCGACGATCGATCAGCGGCGCTCGCCGTAGTCTTCCCACGGCGCGTCCCGTTCGCGGATCACCTGCCGGAAGCCCTTCTCGTCGAAGCTCTCGACCCAGCGGTACGCCTCCTCGGTGTGCCTCGTGACGCCGTCGAGGAACGTGCCAAGCAGCTGCGAGGTGCGCAGGCCCATGTTCTCGAACGCCTGGTTGATCAGCAGCTTGTTGAGCGCGAGCTGATTGGCCGGGATGTGACGGAACCGCCGAGCTTCCTCCTCGACCACCGACGCCAGCTCATCCGGCTCGCAGACCCGGGATACCAGGCCGATGCGGTAGGCGGTCTCGGCGTCGATCGCTCGCCCGGTGAGGAGGAACTGCTTGGCGTGCTCGAGTCCGAGCCGGTACACCCACAGCATCGTGGTCGGCGTGCCGAAGATCCGGCTCGGGGCGTAGCCGATGTAGGCGTCGCTGGCCATGAACAACAGGTCTGCGCACAGCACCAGATCGGTCGCTCCCCCGACCGCCCACCCCTTGATCTCGCCCAGGACCGGCTTGGGACAGTCCCAGATCTTCATGAAGCGGCGCACGTTGTTGCCCATGAAGTGATAGTCCCGGACGGGATCCCAGGCACCGGCCCTCCGCTCCGGGCCGCGGGCGTCGTAGGGGTTGTCCCAGGTGCTCTCGTCGGCGGCGGTCAGGTCGTAGCCGGCGGTGAGGGTGTCGCCAGCCCCCCGCAGGACGACAGCAACCACGTCGGCTGAGCGGGCCGCGGCGTCGACCCCCTCCGCGATGCCCTGGATGACGGCGTCGTTGAGGGTGTTCTTCTTCTCGGGGCGGTTGATCGTGATGATGGCGATGTCGTCGCGCTCGTCGTACAGCACAGGGTCGGTCACGGCCAGAGTCTGTCATCGCCAACCCCTCCGGGCACTGGGGATGGAAGTGGCATCGACTGACCCTCTCGGATCCCCGGAGACTCAGTCGCCGGGGTGGAGGTGGCAGGCGATGCGACGGCCGGTCTGCAACGTCACCGCCGCCGGGTATATCGACGAGCAGACGTCCATCGCCTCCGGGCACCTGGGGTGGAAGTGGCACCCTGGTGGAGGTGCGAGCGCGCTCGGCACCTCGGCAGTCGCCTGATCGGCGGTGTCCAGATGGTCGTGGTCGTCGGGATGGGCCGGTAGCGCAGCGTTGAACAGCGCCTCGGTGTAGGGATGGAGTGGTTCGTCGACCAGCGCAACCGTCTCGTCGAGCTCCACCATCTTGCCGAGATACATCACCATCACCCGATCCGCCAGGTACGACACGGTCGCCAGGTCGTGACCGATGTACAGGTAGGCGATACCGAGCTCCCGCTGGAGGTCCTTGAGCAACGTGATCACCTGAGCTCTGATCGACACGTCGAGCGCCGAGACCGCCTCGTCCAGCACGAGCATCTTGGCGTCGAGCGCGAGCGCCTTGGCGATGGCGATGCGCTGCCGCTGGCCACCGCTGAACTCGTGCGGGTAGAGCCGTCCGACGTCAGGGCGCATGCCGACCATGTCGAGCACATCGGCGACGCGCCGGGCCATCTCGTCCTTCGTCATGTCGGTGTGGATGCGAAGGCCCTCGCTGATGATGTCGCGGACCCGCATGCGGGGGCTGAGCGAAGCGAACGGGTCCTGGAACACCGCCTGCACGGCCCGGCGATAGGCGAGCAGGCTCTTGCCCTTGAAGGCGGTGACATCCTCACCACCGAACACGATGTGGCCCGATGTCGGGTCCTCGAGTCGGAGCAGGAGCTTGGCGATCGTCGACTTGCCACAGCCCGACTCACCCACGAGGCCCAGCGTCTCGCCGGGGGCGATATCGAAGGTGACCCCGTCGACGGCGCGAACCCATTGGCGGGTCGTGCGCAGCCCGAGACCGGCCCGACCCGCCGGGAAGTGCTTGACCAGGTCCCGGACCTCCAGCACGGCCTGCTCGCCGCTCCGTTCGCTCACTGCGGGTCCTTCCTCGCTGTCGAGCGCGGTCATCGTTGCTTCACCGCGTACGCCGGCTCGGTGATCGTCGCTGCGAACTAGTCGAGCTTCCAGCAGGCGGCCTTGTGGCCCGACCGTATCTCGAGCAGCGGCGGCTCCTCGGCGTGGCAGCGCTCGTCGGCCACGGCGCACCGGGGAGCGAACGAGCAGCCCGGGGGAAGGTCGGAGAGGTCCGGCGGCTGGCCGTCGATCCGGTACAGCGCCTCCTTCGATCCGAGCTTCGGCACCGAGCGGATCAGGGCGTCGGCGTACGGGTGGGCCGGTTGGGTGAAGATGTCGCGCACCGGTCCCTGCTCGACGGCCTTCCCGGCGTACATGACGATCACCTCGTCGCACATCTTCGCCACGATCCCGAGATCGTGGGTGACGAAGATCAGACCGACGCCCGTCTCGTCCTGGAGCTTGCGGAGCAGATCGAGGTACTGCGCCTGGATCGTGACGTCCAGACTGGTCGTCGGCTCGTCGGCGATCACCACCTTCGGCGTGCCCGCAAGCGCGATCGCGCCGGCGATCCGTTGCCGCATGCCACCGCTCATCTGATGCGGATACTCCGCCATCCGGACGTCGGGCGACGGGATACGCACCGAGTGCAGGAGTGCCTTGACCCGCTCTTTGAGCGCCGTTCCCCTGAGGCGATCATGACGCTCGGCGGGCTCGCCGACCTGATCACCGATGTCGAACAACGGGTTGAGCGACGTCATCGGATCCTGAAGGATCATGGCGATCTCGTTGCCCCGGACGTCGGCCATCTCGGCGCCCGTGAGAGTGGTCAGCTCGCGACCCTCCAGCTTGATGCTGCCGCTCACGATCTCCGCCCCATGGGCGAGCAGGCGAACGAGCGAGAGGCAGGTCGTGGTCTTCCCGCAACCCGATTCACCGACGAGCCCCAGGGTCTTGCCCTCTTCCAGCGTGAAGCTCACGCCGTCGACCGCCTTCACCACCCGGGAGCCGCCGAAGCCGGTGTAATGGGTGTTGAGGTCGGTGACTTCCAGCAGTGGTTGCGTCAAGTAGGGCCCTCCGCTCAGAGATTCCGCTGGCGAGGATCGAGCTTCACCCGAAGCCAGTCGCCGAACAGGTTGGTCGCCAGAACCGTCAGTCCGATCAGCAGCGCCGGGCCGTAGATCAGATGAGGCCGGCGCGTGATCAGAGCCGAGCGGCCCTCGGTGAGCATCGAGCCCCAGGCCGGCGTCGGTGCCGGGACACCCACCCCGAGGAAGCTCAGCGACGCCTCGGCGATGATGACGACGCCAACGGTCAGGCTAGCCAGCACGAGCCAGGTGTTGAGCACGTTTGGCACGATGTGCTGCACGATGATGCGGAACTTGGACGCTCCTGCGACCTGCGCGAGCTTGACGAACTCGGTTTCGCGCAGGCTGAGCACCTCGCTCCGCAGTATTCGGGCGTATCGGGTCCAGTAGACGACACCGAGGATGAACACGATGTTCCACATGCTCGGGCCGAGGACAGCGGCCATCAGGATGGCCAGCACGAGCGTCGGGAGGGCGAGCCAGGCGTCGACCACCCGCATGATCACGCTGTCGACCCAACCACCGAAGTAGCCGGCGGCGACCCCCATGATCATGCCGATCACCCCGGCGATAGCGGTTCCGGTGAGGCCGACGATGACCGACACGCGTGCGCCGTAGATGGTGCGCGACAGCACGTCGCGGGAGAGGTTGTCGGTGCCGAGCGGCGTGTCCCACGACCCGCCCTCGCCCCACACCGGTGGTCCGAACTGCTGCGCGCCCTCGACGGCGCTGAGCGGGTCGTGCGGGGCGATCCAGGGGGCGAAGATCGCCATCAGGACGATGCCAAGCAGGATGCCGGTCGAGCCGATCGGGAGCTCGCCGAGCACGCCGAGCCCTCGTCGCAGCGCAGAGGGCTCGGTATCGGTCGAGACGGCCGGCAGGTCGGTTGGGGAAACGGCGGTCATGGTCGGACCTCAGCGATTGAGTCGGATGCGTGGGTCCACCCACGCATAGATCATGTCGATGGTGAAGTTGGCGAAGACGATCATGATCCCGGCCATGATCGTCACGCCTTGCACGAGGGGGAAGTCACGACCGCGGATGCCCTCGATGAGGAGCGACCCGAGGCCCGGCCAGGTGAACACCAGCTCGATCACGGTGGCCACGTTGATCATCACGACGAAGTTGACGCCCGTCAGCGTGATGAGCGGGATGAGCGCATTCTTGAACGCGTGCTTGAGGACGACCTTGCGCTCGGTCATGCCCTTGAGCCGGGCCAGCTTGACGTAATCCGCATCGAGGATCTCGAGCATCGATGAGCGGACCAAGCGCAGGGTGGAGGCCGCGAAGTACCAGCCGACGGCGATCGCCGGCATCACGAGGTTCTTCCAGCTACCGATCCCGAACACCGGTAACCATTGCAGCTGCACCGCGAAGACGAACATCATCGCGAAGGCCAGGATGAAGCCGGGGATGGCCATGCCCGTGAGCGCGACGACCTTCGAGACGGTGTCCATCCAGCGCCCGTTGTAGACCGCCGAGATGATCCCCGCCGGTATGCCGACGACCAGTGCGAACGCCAGGGCGGCCGCTACCAGCAGCAGGGAATTGGGCAGCCGATCGAAATAGAGATCGCGGACCGGCTGCCCGTTCTGGAACGAGGTCCCGAAGTCACCGCGGGCCAGGTCGGTGATGAACGTACCGAACTGCAGCGGCAGCGACTTGTCGGTGCCGATGTCCTCCCGGATGGACTGCAGCTCCTCCTCCGTCGCCCCCTCGGGAGCGAGGAGGTAGGCCGGATCACCGGTGAGCCTGACCAGACCAAAGATGGTCGTGGCCAGGATCACCAGGGTGATGACGCTGTAGAAGATTCGTCTGATGAAGAACGTTCGCAACGGATCTCCTCGTTCGGTCGTGGCTCCAGGCCCGTACTGGTTGGCTAGCCGCTGACCGTGATGTCCTCCCACGGGCCCGGGTAGACATACTGCGGAATCTGTGCCCAGACCTCGTTGCCTGGCTGCTCGACGTCGGGGCCCTGCGCCATGTTCAGGCCCAGCGTGTAGACGTACGGGAAGATGTGCTCATCGATGATGTACTGCTGGATCTGATTGAGCAATTCCTCCCGCTCGACCGGATCGGTCGACGCCTCGTATTCGGCGAACGGCTCGTCGATGTTCGGATCGCAGACCCGTGATGCGGCACCGCCGCAGGCTGCGAAGTTCCGGACCCGCACAGCGGCGTCACCACCGGCACCCGAGATGTTGACGACGATGCCCTCGAAGTTGGCATCGGTCCCGTTGTTCACCTGGGCGAGGAACTCGCCCCTGTCCATCTGGACGAGCTCCGTACGGATGCCGATCTCGCCGAGCATCTGGATAACGCGCTCACCGAGGCTGAAGTAGGGCGGCAACGGCGTCAGCGCGGAAACGTCGAACCCGTCGGCGTAGCCGGCCTCGGCCATGAGCTCGCGGGCCCGATCTAGATCCTGCTCGATCGGCTCTGCTGGGAGGGCTCCCTGCTGCTGGCGGGGGATCCACTGGCCGGTCGCCTCGCCGCCTCCGCCGGTCTCGCCGTCGTTAATGGCGGTGCGGTCGAGTGCGAGCGTCACGGCTTCGCGGACGCGGATGTCGTTGAACGGGCTCTCGGGATCCTGGTAGCCCATGAACTCGATCCAGAACGGCACCGCAGTGGTCGGCACGAGGTCGACGTTGGGGTCTGACTCGATCGTCTCGAGCAGGTCGCTGGTCATCACGTTGGCCAGATCGAGCTCGCCCGTGCTGAGGCCGGCGTAGCGCGTTGCCGCGTCGGTGATGGCGTTGAAGTTGATGGTCTGCACGCCGGGGTTCTTACGCCAGTAGTCCTCGAACGCCTCGTAGACGATGTTCACGTTGTCCTGGTTCTCGACGAACCTGAACGGACCAGCTCCGATCGGCGCCTCGAGGAAGCCCTCGGCACCGACCTCCTGGTAGTAGTCGCTGGGTACGATCCACCCCGCTCCGGTCGCCGTGCTCCCGTAGAGGAGCATGAAGTCGAGGAACGGTCCGTTGAAGTGGAACGTGACCGACCGATCGTCAACCAGCTCGATCTCGCGCGTCATGTCCTGGAGCGTCGACGCCCCGCTTCCGCTGTAGTTCTCGAAGCTGAACTTCACGTCCTCGGTGGTCAACGGGGAGCCGTCGTGGAAGGTGAGGCCCTCGCGGAGCACGAAGTTCACCGACGTGAAGTCGTCGGCGACCGTGTACTCCTCGGCCAGGCTGGGGAAGAACGGCCGGCCTGGCATGCTCTTCACCAAGGCGTCGTGGAGGATGTACTGGGTGGCGAACTGGCTCACGGAGCTGGTGTTCACGCTCGGGTCGAACCAGCGAGGCGAGAACGCCGTGTGCCATGCGTAGTCCAGCGTGCCGCTCGGCTCGGGCCCTCGATCAGTGGGCGTCGGATCGCCGACGACCGTCTCACCGGCGACACCGGCCTGGTCCGACTCGACGTCTTGCACCTCGACCTGGTCGGCCTCGGTCGTATCGCTCGTCTCCTCCGCACTGACGTCGTCAGCGGTTGGATCGGTGGTGGTGTCGTCGTCGTCACCTCCGCATGCCGCGGCCACGAGGACAAAGGCCAACAGCAGGGCCCAGAGCTTGCGCATGTGCTTCTCCCCTTGCTTTCCGGCGGTGCCCCGAGCAACGCTCGGGATCCGATGATCTTGCGCAGAACCCTAGTCAACAAGTGACGGTCGTTGTCCAGAGGGTCCGGTATTCGTCACGAGACCGGCGAGAACCGTCGAGCCGTCGAATTCGCGTGAGTTGTGCTGACAGGCCTGTCTCGGTTGCTCAGGCCGCGCCAGCTCCACCGCCTCCGGCGGCGACGGCCAACTCGTGGGGCGCGGCCAGCGGCTCGGTGTCCCAGGTCTTCAGCTCCGGTAGGCAGTGCTCAGCGAAGCATCGGAGGTTGCGCTCGGCTTCGGTCCAGGACATGCCGGCGTAACTGGTCTGCACCATGATCGCCTGCATATCGATCGTGTCGCGGATGAACTGGAGCTTCTCGAGGACCTGTTCGGGCGTACCGATCGGCATCAGCTTGGCGAAGTCCTCCGCCGCGGTCTGGACCCCGCGGCGATCGATGTAGGACCCGACGTTGGCATAGAACTCGTAGCCCTTCGACGTGCCGAAGTGCTCCGCCGTCATCTCGTAGTGGTTCATGGCGGTGTGGTAGTAGTCCGACACGTACCTCATGCCCAGCTCGTGGGCCCGGTTCTCGTTCTCGTCGACGAAGAAGAACCCACCGCACAACGGTTTCGGAATGGGCGCGTCGCCGTTCACGTCGGTCCAGACGGCGCGGTAGTTCTCGAAGTCGGCCTTGACCGCCTCCCACGGCTTCTGCGGGATCACGAGGAGTCCGACTCCCAGCCGGGCCATGATGTCCATCGACTCCGGGGACACGGCAGCTGCGTAGGTCCGGCCCTTGAACGAGCGCCCGGAGAACGGTCGGATGTCTCGCCGGGGCTGGTCGAGCTGGTCGCCGCCCTCGATGTAGCCGGTTTCGAGCGCATCGAGCACGAGCTGGGCGTACTCGACGAAGCGCTCGCGGCCCTCGCCCATGTCGATCCGGAAGCCGTCGTACTCGACCCGGCCGAGCCCGCGTCCGAGGCCGAGAATCAAGCGGCCGTCGGAGAGGGTGTCGAGCAGTGACACCTGCTCGGCCACCCGGACCGGATCGTGCCAGGGCAGCACGACCACCATCGTGCCGAGCTGCACCCGCTCGGTCTTGGCCGCCATGTAGGTCAGGAACTGCAAGGGATCCGGACACATCGTGTAGTCGGTGAAGTGGTGCTCGATGCTCCATACCGAATCGAACCCGAGCGGCTCGGCCAGGCAGGCCATCCTGACCTCCTCCCGCCACACCTCCCGATCGGAGAGGGCGTTGTGCGGGTTCTGGAACAATGAGGCGTAGCCGACGTGCATGGTGTCCCCCTGGTTGGTGGCCGGCCGCTGAGGTGATGCCGGCACTCCATCGAGCGTACCCGCCACGCTCGAGCCGGCTTGAATCCGCGGCCGGCCCCTGGTGCTGCGCCGGCGGCGCTCACTACGCTCGAGTCGAGGGGAGCACGTGTCGAGGAGGATCATGGCCGACGAGCCCGTCATCATCGAGGTCGCGCTCAACGGGGCGACGACCAAGACCCGCAACCCGTACGTGCCGATCACCCCGGAAGAGATCGCCGCCGATGGGCTGGGCTGCATCGAAGCGGGCGCCGCGATCGTCCACCAGCACGACGCCGATGGCGGGATCAGCGCTGCCCGCACCGCCGAGCAGTCGCTCGCCACGTACCGGCTCGTGCTGGCGGAGCGTCCCGACGCGATCTGCTACCCGACGGCCACGTTCTGCGACCCGATCGAGGAGCGATGGGGGCACCACGAGCCACTGGTCTCGGCGGGGGTCCTGCGGATGGCATACGCCGACCCCGGCTCGGTCAACCTGGGCCCCATCGGAGCCGATGAACGGCGACCGTCGTCGTTCGTGTACGTCAACTCCCATCGCGACTTCGCTCACATGATCGAGGGGTGCGCCCGCCTCCGGCTCGCCCCGAGCATCGCCATTTTCGAGCCCGGGTTCCTGCGGGTCGTGCTCGACTACGCCGATGCCGGGAGGCTCCCGCCCGGGTCGTTCGTCAAGCTGTACTTCGGCGCTGGCGGGCCGTACGCGTTCGGGCTCCGTCCCACCGAGCTCGCCCTCGACGCCTACCTCGAGCTGCTCGGCGGCCGACCGATCCCGTGGGCGATTGCCGTGTTCGGTGCCGACGCGGCGACGTGTGGCATGGCCGACTGGGCCCTCGCCCGGGGCGGTCATCTCCGGGTGGGCCTGGAGGACTACGACGGTCACGACCGCCCGACCAACGTGGAGCTCGTCGAGCGAGCCGTTGCGGCAATCGAGGCCGCCGGGCGCCGCCCTGCCAGCCCGAGTGAGGCGGCAGAGCTCCTCGGCCTGCCCCGCTGACGCCAGCTCGGTCCGTCAGCGTCCGATCCCGGCCACCATCTCCTCCCAGCCGATTTCACCCTTGAAGAAGCGGACCACCGAGGCCGGTAGGTCGATCCCGGGCCATCGCTCGTCGTCGAGGAGGTGGCACGAGCTCGTCTCTTCGGCACGTCGGTCGAGGCCAGGCAGGCGAAGGCGCTGACCAAGCTCCGCAGCACGACCACCGACGTCGCCCGCATCCAGCTGGTCAAGATCAACGCGAAGTGGATGCGGGAGTTCCTCGACCACGACCCGACCATCGCCCTCGGCAAGGCCCGGGCCCCGGTCCTCGCCATCACCGGCACCAAGGACGTCCAGGTCGACGCGGACGACCTCGATGCCGTTCGTAGCTTGGTGCCCGCACCGGTCGAGACCCTCCGCGTCGACGATCTCGACCATGTGCTCCGACACGAGCCGAAGCCGGTGTCAAACCCGCGGCGCTACGTCAAGCAGGTCAAGAATCCCATCGACGGCCGGGTCACGACCGCGCTCCTGTCCTGGTTGGACCGGTTGAGTGACTACGAGGCCTTCGGATCAGTGGCGGTCTGAGCCTCGGTCCCCCGCGCCGCCGGTTGTTGCCCGGACCGGTCGGTCGGGAACGCGCTCCCACCCCGGAACCGACCCTCGGGGATCAGGAAGCCTCGGACCAGTTTCGTCATCGGCTGGTCCTCGACCTCGGTCAGGTGATCGGCGATCGCGGTGAGCGTGTCGCCGAGCGCGGTGCCGCCGAAGATCCAGTCGTTCAGGGCATCGTGGTTCGGCGCTCCCGGTCCGGGCTGGGCGGCTACGGCCTCGTGGTAGAAGGTGCGCAGGTCGTCGGCGAGATGGCGGATCAGCAGTGGCATCGAGAACGCCCAGTCGACCTCGGAGGCGGGCGGTACGAGCACGTCCCCGGTCTCGGCGATCGTGACGAGGGCGGCGGCCACCTCATCGACCTGGTCGGGGTCGGCACCGCTGGCGCCGAAGAGCGTCCGGCCCCGAGCTCGCCGGGTCTCGGCCGACCACGGGCGTAGCCGCGCCACCTCGGCTGCCAGCCGGTCGCCGAGCGATCCGGTGCTCTCGGTGGCAAGGTTCACGGGACAGGCCCACTGCTGCGGGCCTGCCTCGTCGGGCGCCTCCACGTCGTAGGCTTCGATGGTTGGCTCGGTGGCGGTGTGCAGGAGCTCCAGCGCAGCTCGGATCACGGCCTTCTGGAAGGCTGGGTCCTCGGCCGAACCGAGTGGTCGACCGAGGGCGTAGGGGACCCATAGGGCGCGAGGGGGCCGGACGCGCTCGGTCTGCTCCCGTACGAGGCTGATCGACGTCGTGGCGACGCCCGATCGCTCGATGTAGTGGCCGAGGGCGCCGACCGCGCCCGAGCAGACCGGTCAGACAGGTATCAGCAGGGCGACGTCGACGCCGTCGGCAGCCAGTAGCCGTCCGACCTCCTCCCCGGTCTCCTCGAACAGAGCGGGGTTCGGCTGGGCGCCCATGAACGAGTAGTGCCAGCGGGACACGCCACCGATCACCCCCTCGGCCGCCAGCTCCCGCAACCGGTCGAGGGGGAACGAGATGTTGGGATCCTGTTGGAAGGCGCTGCGATCGAAGTTGGCGGCCGAG
>Ga0224508_10002591_pt1 | contig 15259 bp, 16 predicted proteins | sample SF_Jan12_sed_USG_4_FD_170157 | JGI IMG/M metagenome (GOLD analysis project Ga0224508, IMG submission 170157) | Sediment microbial communities from San Francisco Bay, California, United States - SF_Jan12_sed_USGS_21 | ecosystem: Environmental > Aquatic > Marine > Sediment | place: USA... | reverse complement strand
GATAACGATTATCGCCTCGCTGGTTATCGTCGTCGACCAGGTGCTGCAGGCCTATGCCTTCGAACTCTCCAAGCGCCTGTCGGTTTTCGTCGGCCTGATCATCACCAACTGTATCGTGCTCGGCCGCGCCGAGGGTTATGCGATGCACAACGGCTTCGTCGCCAGCACGCTGGACGGTATCGGTAACGGGTTGGGCTATTCGCTGATCCTGATTATCGTCGGCGCGATTCGCGAATTTTTCGGCAAGGGCAGCCTGCTAAACGTGCAGATCCTGATCCCGACCAGCCAGGGCGGCTCCTTCGAACCGCTGCATTTGATGCTGCTGCCGCCGAGCGCGTTTTTCATCATCGGCGGCATCATCTGGGTGATTCGGCGCAAGCGACTGCAGCAGGTCGAAAAGCCTGAGTTTACGCTACGCCAGATGCAGGAGGAGGCCGAATGAACGCGCTGCTGGAATTACTGCTGCGATCGGTTTTCCTGGACAATCTGGCGCTGTCGTTTTTTCTCGGCATGTGCACTTTTCTGGCGGTATCGAAACGCGTCGATACCGCCTTCGGCGTCGGCCTGGCGATGATGTTCGTGCAGACGGTAACGGTGCCGGTCAATAACCTGATTTACACCTGGTTGCTGGCCCCGGGCGCGCTCGACTGGGCCGGTCTGGGCGATCTCGACCTGTCGTTCCTGCGCCTGATCGCTTTCATCGGCGTGATCGCGGCGATGGTGCAGGTGCTGGAAATGACGCTCGAATTCCATGTGCCGAAACTGCATCGCGCAATGGGTATCTTCCTGCCGTTGATTACGGTCAACTGCGCCATTCTCGGCGGCAGCCTGTTCATGGTCGAGCGCAGCTACAGTTTCACCGAGTCGGTGGTATTCGGTTTCGGTTCCGGTCTCGGCTGGGCGTTGGCGATCGTCATGTTTGCCGCCATTCGCGAACGCCTCAAGTATGCCGATATTCCCGACGGTTTGCAGGGCCTGGGCATGAACTTCATTATCGCCGGCATCATGTCGCTCGGCTTTCTCGCCTTCGCGGGGATGGGCTGATGCTGGAAGCTACCCTCGGCGTGCTGTTTTTTTGCGGCATCGTTCTGCTGCTGACGCTGTTCGTGCTGGCGGCGCGACGCCTGCTGGTGCCGCACGGCGAATGCGAGATCGAAATAAACGGGCGCAAAACCGTGCCGGCACAGATCGGTGAACGCCTGCTCGGCGTCTGCCTGGAAGCCGGCATTCATTTGCCCAGCGCCTGCGCCGGCGCCGGTACCTGCGGCCTGTGCAAGGCGAGGGTGGTTAGCGGCGGCGGTGAGGCGGGCCCGCAGGAACTGGCGCATATGAGCCAGCGCGAGGCCGCCAGGGGCGGTCGCCTGGCTTGCCAGGTGCGGATTCTGGGGCCGATGTCGATCGAGGTCGACGAGGCTTACTTCGATATCAGGAGCTGGCATTGCCAGGTCGAGCGGGCCTCCAATGTCAGTACGCTGATCCGTGAAATCGTGCTGCGCTTGCCGCAGGGGGAACCGATGGAGTTTCGCGCCGGCGGTTTTGTCGAATTGACCAGCCCGCCTTACCAGCTCGATTTCAAGGATCTGGAAATCGAAGCGGAGTTTCGCGACGTCTGGGACAGGATGAACCTGTGGCGCCTGCATGCCGGCAGCGAGGCCGGGGTTACGCGAGCCTACTCGATGGCCAATCATCCCGCCGAACAGGGCTTGATCATTCTCAATATTCGAGTCGCGTTGCCGCCCCCGGGGCATGCCGATGCGCCGCCGGGCGTGGTCTCGAGCTGGCTGTTTTCGCTGAAGCCGGGTGACCCTGTAACCCTGCGTGGCCCCTATGGCCACTTCGCGGTCGAACCCTCGGATCGCGAGCTTGTCTTCATCGGCGGCGGCGCCGGCATGGCGCCGCTGCGCGCGCAGATTCTCGACCTGCTGCAGACTCAAGGCTCGCGGCGCAAAATCAGCTACTGGTACGGCGCGCGTTCGAAACGCGAGCTCTATTACGAAGATGTGTTCGAAGGGCTGCAGCGGGAACACGACAACTTCGGCTGGTATCCTGCGCTGTCCGAGGCCGAGCCGGGCGACAAATGGCAGGGCCTGACCGGCTTCATCCACCAGGTAGCCTATGATAACTACCTGATGCAGCATCCAGCGCCCGAAACCTGCGAGTACTACCTGTGTGGCCCGCCGCTGATGGTGCAGTCGGTGCTGGCGATGCTGGACGAGCTCGGCGTGGCCGAGGAGAATATCCACTATGATGACTTTGGCAGTTAAGCAAATGCGGAGAATTCCGAAATGACGACATTGATGATCGCGATACCCATATTCCTGCTCGCGGTTGCCGGACTGGCGCTGGGAGTGATCGTACGCCAGCGGCCGCTATGCGGCAGCTGCGGTAACTGCAGCGAGTGCATCATGCGAAAGGCCGGGCGGGTGGAATCATGAGCAAAACCGTGGAAGACTACATGGCGACCGAGCTGGTCAGCTTCGGCCCCAACGATGACATCATCGCGGCGATGCGGACGTTGCTGGAGCGACACCTGTCGGGTGCGCCGGTGCTCGACTCGGGTGGCCAGATGATCGGTATCCTGTCGCAAAAGGATTGTCTCGAAATCGTTTACAACACCGCTTATCACAAGGACTGGGGCGGTCAGGTCGAGCAATACATGAACCGCCAGGTTGAACATATCGATGCCAACTGCAGTGTTCTCGAGGCCGCCGAAAAATTCCTGCATTCGAGCTATCGCCGCTTTCCGGTGATGCGCGACGGTCAGCTGGTCGGGCAGATCAGCCGCCACGACATCATGCGCGCGCTCGACGAAAACTACCTGCGTGAAGGCGCCTGAATTAGGAGTCTGGAGATAATCGTTTCTGAAATTAAAAAGGCTGTGACCGATACGAAAACCAGAGCCGGGATCAAACTGGGGTTACAATCCCGCAATGGCATCGGATAAATCCAGTGACAAGCTCGATCGCGTTGTCTCACAGGCGCGCGTTGCGCGCGAACAAAGAGAGCAGGGTTACCGCAGCAGGGCGTTGAAAATGTACCCCTGGGTGTGCGGTCGCTGCGCGCGCGAATTCACCCAGCAAAACCTGCAAGAGTTGACGGTTCATCACCGCGACCACGATCACGACAACAATCCGCCAGATGGCAGCAACTGGGAGCTGCTGTGCGTCTATTGCCACGATAACGAACATTCCCGTTACATCGATTCGGGCTATGGCGATGCCGCAACCGACAGCAAAAAAACAGACGAAACCCATCAACCCTTCGCCGGCCTGTCGTCATTGCTCAAGCAAAAGAAATAATCGCAGCCCGTTTCTGCAGGTTGCAGATACCTGGATTCCAGAGCAGCGTTAATCCAGGGCTACTTACAGGATCATAGATCTCGCTAACGGAGGCGAATTTCTCGTAGGCGGCCACCCGGTTCCAGATCTGCAGGACTGAACTTTGTGCAATTAAAGGAAAAGATATCTTCCCTGTCAGAAGCAGCTCCCGCACCAAATAGCTGCCTTTGGGGAATTTGCGATGGGCGGCCGAAACGACCCAATAGAGACGCTCATATTCATAGTAAAATATTGCAGCTCATCGTTTGAACTACCAAAAACTTGACAGCCTCTAATAATAGTCAGACCCTCTATTCATCTACTGACGACCTCGAATGTTAACGCTGATTACATAAGAGGTTCGGATTCTGCGGTTCATATAGTTATTCAATGGGCCAACAATAGCTTTCCCGAGTCGTCCCTAGAGATCTTAGCTAATAAGCTAAGACTGCGATGGGATATTGCTTACATACAATTCATTATCTTGTGATTCTGGATTACATCCGACGTATTTACATCGCGCTCGTTTATAATTAGGAGAGCAGTATGAAAGCATTAAAAACAAGTATTCTCGCGGTTGTATTTTGCACTTTCTCAATGGGAGCTGCGGCGCAGCAGAACTGGCCCGAAGCCATCGAGATTCTCCCCGGATTCGAAGCGGAGGGCATCGAACTGGGCAAGGGGCACGATTTTTTTCTGGGCGGCTTTTCCTTTTCCAGCGTTTTCGGCCCCCTTTTTGGAGTTATTGATCCTCCACACCCGATGTCCAAGTTCGCCGGCGCCATCTACAGGGGGAACCTGCGCACTAGAGAAGGCTCTATTCTGGTCCTGCCAACAGGTAAACCGGTCAGCGGCTTGTCCTACGACCCCCGCACCGATTATCTCTACGCCGCGACAGGCTTCGTCGACTTAGTCACCGGAAGTTTTACTGATCAAGGTGTCATCGTCTATGACGCCAGCAGTGGCGACGTCATCATGGAGATTGGGTTCGGTGATGGTATTGTTCTCAACGATGTCCTGGTCACCCGCACGGCCGTGTATGTCACGGACTCGCTCAATCCCGACTTGTACAAGCTAGTCCTTGAGAAGGGCGGACGCCTTCCCTCGACCCCTGTGTTCAAGGTGATCCCCATGCCTGGCTTCGAGATGGTGCCCGGTTTCAACGCCAACGGTCTCGTCGGAAATTTTGACGGCAGACAACTCGTGATCGTGAATATTACCACCGGAGTGCTTTACCGGGTGGACACGGCCAGCGGAGCAGCATCTCCCCTCGAGATCGAAGGCGATGAGCAACTGTTTCCGGACGGCGACGGTCTCTACCTGGACGGCCGAACTCTTTACATTATGCAGAACTTCTCCGACAAGATCGCTGTGGTCCAACTCTCGGGAGACCTCAGCGGAGGCGAGTTCATCAAAAATATTCCGGGCGAGGGTGACAATCCGTTGAACGTCGCCACGACCATCATCGGCTTCGGCAACAGCCTCTATGCCATCAATACGAACATCTTTGAGCGCATCTTCGGCAATCCAGCCGAAGTCCAATCGGAAGTTGTGAGACTGAGGAAGTAAATGCCCTCCCCTTTCGGTCGATGTGCCCAGGAGCCTGCCGGATGTTGATCTTTGGCAGGAAAGAGCAAGGACAGCCGCGACTCTAGAGTCGTTAAGCTGGCACTTATTGGAGGCGAGAGTAAGCCAACTGGGCCTAATTGGGACTGGAGAGCGTAGCCAACCGCTTCTGAGCGGAGGTATCGCGTTCATCGAAACCGGTGCCGGGGTCGGGCCGGTACCGAAGCCCAGGGTTAACCTGACCCGATTCCATCGCGTGTTCGCGCTAAACGAAAAGCACCTTGTAAGTCGGTAATAAACCTGTTTTTTGCTTTCGTCGAGAGATTCCGAGCGTCTCTTGTTGGTCGTAGATCGCAGCCTACGTTGAATTTGCCAGTGTCAGCTTTTTGGGATATTGCCGCCTACCACCTACTCGACCACCGCTGCATCAAGGCCCTTGCCTTAAGCCGATGGTGCGGCTAGCGATACTGCAAAGCAGTTAAGGAATACAGTAACCTTTGGCAAGGTTTTTAATCGTAGCCTGTACCCTTTTAAAGCGGTTGAGGTGTTTGCCAGTTCTTGAAATGCGAAATAAATACCGATTAATTATTCCGCGAATGTTCTTTCGCTTGCTGCTGTCGTAAAGCATCCAGATCCTTCTTTCGTTTTGTTGCCATGCTTTTGCAGTACACAAAAATTGATCCGGCTGCAATGGTTACCGCATATCGAATCAATGGTGGAACATGGAATGCCCAGACGCTGATTAGTATGACCAGCACCAGCATCGCAAACATAGCGAAAACTCTTTCGTCGAGTTGGTTGATCGTCCTGTTGTGGCTACTCTGGAAGCCTTTGGCATGCTCAAGTTTTCTCTTGGCTGCCTTGGCCTCCGTAATTGCAATTCCCAGTTCGGAATTATCGTCCATAGTGCTGCTCTAAATAGCCGGGAGCCATCATTGTAATCCAGGAACCAGTAGAAAGACCAATAGCCAGCGATGATTGTCATGATCATTCCGGCAAAGTCAGCGATAAATACACAACTTATTGCCTGCCTGACACGCTTTGTACCAATCCTGCTGAAGTACACTGCTATCGAGCCAATACCCTGTATTTACAGCAAATAAGTGATATGGATCCCCCCCCACTGTCAGGGATTTTTGTGTTTGGCGAGTGTCCGGTCCTGACCGAAGGCAGAGGCCCAGCCGGTGCCTACGAGCGTCTCCTTTAGAGAAAGCTGACGCTCAAATGGTGTCAACCAGCGGCAGCAACCGAAGCGGACTCCCAGCATCTAACGCCTAATTCTTGCGAAATTATCGATTGGTTTATCCGACCGCTTGCGATTGTTATGTGGTGCCTTGGGTAAAAGTGTTTCATTTGTTTTTATCTGGCCAATGCCACGAGGGTCGATCCAGCATTCCCTGTCCCACGACTTCAGTTTGGCCAAGACTTTTACCTAACTGCACCGAATTACACTCATCTGAGTCCTCGAGCGTAGCTATTAGCCTGCTAGCATGTGATACCACCCAAACTTGAGTAGTCGTTGCAGCACGGATAATTAGTCTGCCCAGGGCCGGAAGTAAATCCGGATGCAAACTCGTTTCAGGCTCATTTAGTACCATAAGCGGGGGCGGCCTGGGTGTCAGAAGAGCAGCGACCCAGAGCAAATAACGCAATGTGCCATCCGACAATTCTGATGCGGATAGTGGTCTCAGTAATCCTTCCTGGCGCAGATTTATATTGAAGCGGCCATCTTCTTGCACCGTAATGCTTAAACTTGCTCCTGGAAATGCATCTGAAACGGCCTCGTATAGTGCGTCTACGTCGCCAATTTCTATAATCGTTTGCAGAGCAGCGGCTAAATCTCGTCCATCATGATGTAGCACCGGGGTGCGAGTACCCAATTGGGGTAAACGTGCTGGCGCTTCGGTGTCAGATCTAAAGTGATCATAGAATCTCCAGCCTTTTATCTCTTCTCTCAAAGCTATTATTTCAGGCGCTTTCTCTGGGTCGGCTACTTGCCCGAAAATGCTTTCAAAATTGCTTGTATGTTGAGAAATAACCTCCCAGTTGCGATTTGAACGCACCTTTGTTACGGCTCCCGTCCTGTCTACCAGTAAACTTGCCGGTCGATATGTATTTCCAGCCCAGATGCACTCTCGTTTTATTTCTGGGTCCAGTGCAAAGGCAGTTGGCCCCAGATTTCCGGGAGTCGGTAGTCCGAGTGAAATTGAATAACCAAAATCATCGCCTGAGAATCCTAATCGTAACCTTGCTGCTTTTTGTTTCGGACCTCCCTGGATCTCCACTTCGCCCTTGCGCATCCGATCAGAAATGTTCTCAGGTCCAGCCCAGAATGTTGAATTAAGCCCGCCTTCTCTTGCTAATGAATTGATCACTCCGCCCTGTGCCGTTTCCGATAATAGTCTAAGCGCCTTGTACAAATTTGATTTTCCACTGGCATTCTCTCCGGTAATAACGTTCAGGCTCCCGAATGGAATTACTAGATTAAGTAAAGATCTATAGTTTCCAATTGCTAGTGTATTTATCATTTCTAATTAGCCGCTCAACCACATGACAATATGTTTTAGAGGTCTTTGACCTTTTTATAGATACTAGCAGGTGAACCTGATAATCGCTGTCAGGAGTTGCTTGCGAGTGCCTGCTTTTGCTTTAAAAAGACGGCGCTATTGATCGTTGAGCGCGTGGTAGACCGCGTTGCGAAAATCCTTTCTGCCGGGATGATGTAGCGACGGCAGGTATTGCTGCAACAAAATTCCGATCAGCTGTTTTTCGGGATCGATCCAGCAGTAGGTGTCCGCCATGCCGCCCCAGGCGAAGTCGCCGAGTGAGCCCGCCGCCGCGGTATTGGCCGGATTCATGTTGATGCAGTAACCGAGGCCGAAGCCATAGCCGCTATAGTCTCCTTTGGCGATGCCGTTGAAGCTCAACGGCAGCAGCTTTTCATCGACGTGGTTGCGCGTCATCAACGCCACCGTTTCAGGTTTGATAATGCGTCGGCCGTCGAGCTCGCCCGCGTTCAGCATCATTTGGGCAAAACGCCAGTAGTCCATCGCCGTTGAGGTCAGCCCGCCGCCGCCCGAGTGCAGTCTCACCGGTATTCCGGAGATTGACGAGATGAACGGTGAGCGATCGTTGGTTTCGAGCTGAACCAGCGGATCGTCCTCGCTGTAGCCGTAAAGCGTGGCAAAGCGCTCGATCCTGTCGGCGCTGACCTCGAACGCGGTGTCGATCATGCCCAGTGGGTCGAAAATGGTTTTTTGCAGATAGTCGGCCAGCGGCATGCCGCTCATTAACTCGACCAGGTAGCCGCAGATGTCGGTCGCGATGCTGTAGTTCCACAGGCTTCCGGGCTGCGCCACCAGCGGAAACTCGAGCAGGGTCTGCAGCAGTTGCTCCATGGTCTGATCCTGGATGCCGCCGCGCCAGACCTCGGCATAAAGCTTATCGACCTCGAACAGGTCAGGCCGGAAGCCGTAACTGAAGCCGGCAGTGTGGGTCAGCAGTTGCCGGATGGTGATATCGGATTCGATTTTGCCCTGATGGTAAACCTCGAGCTTTGCCAGCGCCGGGATCCAGCGTCTGGCGGCGTCGTCGAGCTCGAAATGGCCCTGCTCCATCAGCGTCATCAGCGCCACGCTGGTAATCGGCTTGGTCATCGAATAAATGCGGAAGATACTGTCCTGCCGGATCGGACGTTTGCTGGCGATATCGGCCAGCCCGTGACAGGACAGTTGCGCGATCTTGCCGCCGCGGCTGACCAGGGTCAGCATGCCGGCGGATTTGCCAGCCGCCACGTAATCTCGCATCAGCTGGCGGATGTCTTCGAGGCCTTGCTCGCTGAATCCCGGTTGCGAGCCGGTTTCCGCGGGCGTCATGCCTCGAACCGCGCCAGCGCGGCGTCGATGGCGGCGACTGCCCGATCGGCGTCGGATTTCGAAAATACCAGCGGCGGGCGCAGTTTCAGCACCTGGCCGAAGCGCCCGGAGTAGCCGCTAACGACACCCTGCTCGACCAGCAGGCTGCCGAGATGGCGCATTTGTTGCCGGCTCAGCGGTTCGCGGCTCTCGCGGTCGGAAACCATGTCGAGGCCCCAGAACAGGCCGCAGCCCTGAACGTCGCCAATCAGCGCGTGACGGCTGGTGAGATCGCGCAATCCCGATTCCAGGTAGGCGCCGGTGATATCGACGTTGTGCAACAGGTTTTCGTTTTCGATGACGTCGATCACGGCGTTGCCGACCGCTGCCGAAACCGGGTTGCCGCCGAAGGTATTGAAGTAGTGATACTGTCGCGAATAGTTGTTGATGATGTCGCGCGTGGTCGACATCAGCGACAGCGGGTGTCCGCCGCCCATGGGCTTGCCGCAGGTCAGGAAGTCGGGCTCGATGCCGTAGTTGTGGCTGGCCCACCAGTTTTGCCCGCTGCGGCAATAACCCGACTGCACTTCGTCGGCGATAACCAGTCCGCCGCGCTTGCGCACCTCGGCGCAAAGCCCGTGCAGGTAGTCGCGGGGTACGGCCAGCGGGCCGTTGGAATCCCAGATCAGGTCGATCATGATCGCCGCTGGTTTGTAGCCGCGCTGCTGCAGCCGGTCGAGTTCCTCGCAGGCCAGCGCCAGGTATTTTTGCCCGGCTTGCGGGTCGTCGCGGCGGTGGGGTCCACGATAGAGGTTGGGCGGCTCGATCACCGCCAGCCAGTCAGGGCGGTTCTCGGGCGGGTAACTGTCGGTGGACAGTTGCCGCGTCAGATTCGAGACGCCGTGATAGGAGGCCTCGGTAACGATTACGCCATGCTGCCCGCTGACGTTGCGCGCGATCTGTACCGCGAGGTCGTTGGCCTCGCTGCCGGTGCAGGTGAAGATGCAGACCTCGAGAGTGCCCGGCAGGCCCGAAGCCAGGCGTTCGCCGAGCTCGACGATGCCTTCATGCAGGTAACGCGTATGCGTGTTCAGCGTTGCCGCCTGGTTGCACAGCGCTTCGACCACATGCGGATGGCAGTGCCCGACCGAGACCACGTTGTTGTAACAATCGAGATATTCGCGACCGTCGGCGTCCCACAGCGCCGTGCCCGAGCCGCGCACCAGGTGCAGCGGTTCGTCGTAAAAATTCTGGTAAGTTGGCCCCAGCGTCTGGTTGCGGCGCGCGATCAGTTCCTGCTTGCTCATTTCGGTATTTCGGCCTGTTAAGGTTTTAATCGATGGTGACCCGGGTTTCGCCGCCCAGTATCGGTTTGTCGAGGCTGATGGTCATGCCTTCCGCGGCGCAGACGCTGCGGGTCGGCGCGCGATGCAATTTGAGGTATTTTTCGTTTTCGATCTGCACTTCGTCGAGTTCGGAATCGCTGCGATCGGGATCGTGGTGAAACATGACCAGGGTGCCGACCTCGGCGTCGGTGGCCAGTTGCCTGACCTGAGAAATCAGGCTGTGCCCCCAACCGTGCTTGTGCGGCATGTCGTCCTCGGTGTACTGCGCATCGTGAATCAGTATGTCGACGCCGTGCAGATAGTTGACCCATTGGTCGTAATTGGTGGCGGGCCTGTTCGGCGGATCGAGTTCATTGTCGGTGACATAGGCGCAACTGACGCCGTTTTCGCTAATCCTGTAGGCGACCCCGCCGCCGGGGTGATTCAGTTTCTGTTTGACCACCTGTATGCCTTCGCGCTCGTAGAGTTCCGATTCGATGCCTTTGAAACTGGAGAAGTTATTGGACGGCAGATCCGAGACCTTGACCGGAAAGTGCGTGCCGTCCATTTGCTCGAACAGTTTACTCAGCAGTTTGCGACCCGATTCGATGCTGATGTAGACATGGATATCCCGATCCGGCTGGTAGATGGGCTCGAAAAAGGGGTAACCCTGGATATGGTCCCAGTGGCCGTGCGACAGCAGTATGTTAGCCGGCGATGATTTTCTGGCCAGTTTGCGCCCGAGCAGCCGAATCCCGGTGCCGGCGTCGAGAATCAGGTCGTTTCCGCTTGCCAGTTCGATATGCACGCAGGAAGTGTTGCCGCCATACTTCGCGGTTAGCGGACCTGGCGCCGCGGTCGAGCCTCGCACCCCGTAGAAAGTGATTATCATTACCGCTGATCGCTAGGCGGATGTTTCGCTGCTTGCGCTGGCGTTGATTTCATCGGCTTCCTCCTCGTCATCGGGGTTGACCAGTAACAAACCGAGCAACATGACGATCACCGATATCCAGACCCAGGCGGTGTGTTGCTCGGAGAAAACAATAATACCCCAGATTACGCCCGAAATGGTGACAACATAGGCGCACTGGCTGGCGAACACTGGTCCTGAAGTCTTGATCGTATAGAAAAACATCGCGTAGGCAACGCTGCTGCCAAGCGCCGTACCGGCGATTGCAAGCCCGGCGTCGGTTGCCAGCCAGGTCCAGGATTCGTGCAGTCCCAGGTAGTAAGCAAGCGGAAACTGAAACAGGCTGGCGATCAGGCTGGAGGCGAACAGCAGTTCGCGTATATCGACATGGATCGGGATGCCGCGATGTATGTAAACGTTTTCGACCGCGTAAAGCACGGCGCATAAGACCACCAGCAGAATCCAGAAACTGGGGTCGTCGCTGCTGAGCCCCTGGTCGGGAATCACCAGCAGCAGGATTGCAATCATGCCGAGCACGATGCCGGCCATGCGGCGCGCGATGACCGATTCGAAACGCAACACCAGCATGATGGCATAGGTAAACAGCGGCACGGTGGAAACGGTTATAGCCAGTATCCCGGCCGACAGATGCGGCGCGGCATAGTAGTAAAACAGGTTTGGCGCGGTTATGCCGACCAGCGCCAGCACCAGGTAGTGCCGCAGGTTTTTAACATTGAACAGGCTGACCCTTGCGCTCAGGCAGGCGACCATCAGGAATATAGCAGTCAGTACCACCTGCCACGCCGACAGACCGAGCGGATGGGCTCCTGCAGCGGTCGCGATCAGGGCCAGCGAAAAGGTCGCACCCCAGATTGCGCCGGCGCCGAGAATCAGCAGGTAGGGGAACAGTCGATGCTCGGTCATTTACCCGTCATTGGATGATGTGCGACATGAAAGCACTCGATTATAGTGACAAACCCGGTTACCGATATGTATTTTTTATCGCCGCTGGACGACAATCGGGAGCGGGCGAACCAAAGCAGGAATGTCATGAGCTATGTAACCGTGGATTATGAAGTCAGCGAGCAGATCGCAACCGTACGATTGAACCGTCCCGAGTGTCTGAATGCGATGAACCGGCAACTGGTCGACGATGTCGCCGGCGCTTTTCGACAGGCCAATGCCGATGATAAGGCGCGCGTCATCCTGTTTTGCGGCGCCGGGCGCGCGTTTTGTGCCGGCGACGACCGCCGTGCGCATCAGCATTTTGAAACGGAAGCCGAAGCGCGCGAGTTCGTCGATGCGATCCAGCAGGCAAGCCGCGAAATCCTGTTCGGCGAGAAACTCGTGGTTGGCGCAATCCAGGGCTGGGCCGTGGGCGGCGGCTTCGAATGGGCGCTCAATTGCGATTTCTCGCTGTGGGCAAGCGGGGCGCGGGCATTTTTTCCCGAGGTCAATCTCAACCTGCTGGTTACCGGCGGCATCACCTCGCTACTGCCGGCGATCGTCGGGCTCAACAAGGCGCGTGAAATGCTGTTGCTGGGCGAACATTACAGCGCGCCCAGCCTGCAGGACCTAGGTATTGCCTGGCGCGTGGTCGAGGAAGATGCGCTTTTGCCCGAGGCGCGGGCGCTGGCGGCTCGACTGGCCGCGCTGCCGATGCATTCGTCGCGTTCGATCAAGCGGGTGTTGAACCGGGTCGCCGCGGTCTCGCTCGAAACCGCGCTTCAGCTCGAGACCGACGCCACGGTCGACGGCTTCCTCGATCCCGAAACCACTCGCTTGCTGCAGGATTTTTGAAAATTCACTTGCACATATAAAGACTTCGCGGCACATTTCACATACAGAATAAAACTCGTAATTCCAGGACAGCAACAACATGGATCACCTCAAGTTTTTTATCGACGGCGCCTGGGTTGAGCCGGTGACGCCGGCGACCATCGACGTCATCAATCCCGCCACAGAGAAAACCTTTACCCAGGTCAGCGCCGGTAGCGCGGAAGACGTCGATCTCGCCGTGGCCGCGGCGCGCAGGGCGTTCACCAGTTACTCGCAGTGGAGCGTTCAGCAACGCCTCGAGCTGCTGGAAAAAATTCGCGCCATTTACAAGGATTATTTTGACGATATCGCGCAGGCGATCTCCGATGAAATGGGCGCGCCCATCGATCTGGCGCGCGGCTCGCAGGCCAAGCTCGGCCACGGTCATATCAAAAGCGCGATCAAGGCGCTGCTCAATTTCAGTTTCGAAAGTATCGAAGACGACATGATTCTGCGCTACGAACCGATCGGAGTCTGCGGCATGATCACGCCGTGGAACTGGCCGATGAACCAGGTTGCGGTCAAGGTAATGCCGGCGCTGGCCGCCGGTTGCACCATGGTGTTGAAACCGAGCGAGGAATCACCGCTGGATGCGATGATTTTTACCGAGGTATTGCGCGAAGCTGGCGCACCCGCGGGCGTGTTTAACCTGGTCAACGGTTATGGCCCGGTGGTCGGGGAAGCCATGTCGCGGCATCCCGGCATCGACATGATGTCGTTTACCGGTTCAGCCCGTGGCGGTATCGCGGTGGCCAAGGCCGCGGCCGACACGATCAAACGCGTTGCCCAGGAACTAGGCGGTAAATCGGCGAATATCATTCTCAAAGACGCTGATGTCGCCGAGGCGGTTGCCGGCGGCGTGCACTACATGATGGGTAACAGTGGCCAGTCCTGTAATGCACCGACGCGCATGCTGGTGCCGAATGCGCGTATGGACGAGGCCATCGAAGCGGCGCGCGCCGCGGCCCACAGCATCGGCGTCGACGATCCGGCCAGGCCCGGCGATCACATCGGCCCGGTGGTCAACCAGGCCCAGTTCGACAAGATCCAGGCACTGATTCAGCAGGGCATAGACGAAGGCGCCACCCTGATTGCGGGCGGGACCGGCCGGCCGGATCACCTGCCTACCGGTTATTACGTCAAGCCGACCGTATTCGCCAACGTCGATAACCAGATGACGATTGCGCGCGAGGAGATTTTCGGGCCGGTGCTGGTAATTCTCGGCTACGACAGCGAAGACGAGGCGGTGGAAATCGCCAACGATACCGACTACGGCCTGGCCGCCTATGTCTGCTCTACCGAAATGGAGCGCGCCAAGGTGGTCGCCCGGCGCCTGCGCGCCGGCCAGGTGGCGATCAACTACATCGGCGGCGGCCCCGATACCCCCTTCGGCGGTTACAAGCAGTCGGGTAACGGTCGCGAAAAGGGCAGGTGGGGCCTGGAAGAGTTTCTCGAACTGAAAGCCATTACCGGTTCACAGGCGGGCTGATCCTATGGGCAGTGCATCCATCCGGTTTGATTTCAGCCAACAGCGGGTACTGATTACCGGCGGCACCTCGGGCATGGGCGAGGCCAGCGCGCTGGCCTTTGTGGAAGCGGGTGCGCGCGTGGTGATCAGCGGCCGCAGTCATGAACGAGCGCGCGATATCATGAGTCGCTGCAAGGACGCGGCCGGCAGCATTGCCTTTGTTTCCGGCAATATCGGCAAGCGCAAGAAGTGCGACATGATCGTCACCGAGGCCGTCGGCATACTCGGCGGTCTCGATATTGTCGTCAACAGCGCCGGCGTCATTTACCATGCGACCGCGGAGGAAACCACCGACGAACAGTGGCTGCAGACGATGAACGTCAACGTCAACGGTATGTTTTACATCTGCCGCGCGGCGCTGCCGCATTTGCGCTCCAGTCGCGGCACGATTATCAATATTGCTTCCGATGCGGCGCTCAGCGGCAGTTATCACCTCACCGCCTACTGCGCCAGCAAGGGCGCGGTGTTGCAGATGACGCGCGCGATGGCGCTCGATTATGCGTGCGAGGGTATTCGCATTGTGCCGATATGCCCCGGTGACGTCGACACTCCGATGCTGCGCGGAGAGTTTCGCGACCGCGGACTCGAGGCCGAGGCCGGGCTGCGCGAATCCGCCGAGGGCGTGCCGTTGAATCGGGTTTGTTCCGCCGCCGAGGTGGCCGATATGGTGCTCTACGCCTGCAGCGATTCGGCGGCCTTCATTACCGGCTACCCGCTGGTGCTGGACGGCGGCAACCGCGCCTAAAGGGGACAGTTTACTTAATTCTGCCGAACCTCAAAAAATCACGGCAAACGTCAATTCAGAATTAAGTTAACTGTCCCCGAAAACCACATTTTGTCATCCCGCGGCTCGACCCACTACTGTCCGGTTAAGCAAAAGCGAGTACCTCCTGTGGTGAGTTTGTTACTGGATGTGGTGGATCTGGCGGTGGTGTAACGAA
>Ga0224508_10002590_pt1 | contig 15262 bp, 12 predicted proteins | sample SF_Jan12_sed_USG_4_FD_170157 | JGI IMG/M metagenome (GOLD analysis project Ga0224508, IMG submission 170157) | Sediment microbial communities from San Francisco Bay, California, United States - SF_Jan12_sed_USGS_21 | ecosystem: Environmental > Aquatic > Marine > Sediment | place: USA... | reverse complement strand
GATCCGAGGGCACGTCAACCCTACCGTCAGTAATTGTTTTCTTGATGTTCTTGAGACTGCTGTCCAGCCTATCCATAAATGCATCAGCCATGGCCACCAGTTTGACATTTTTGGAGGCTTTCAATGCTTGCACAGCTGCACCGGTACCACGACCTCCGCAGCCGACCAGTGACACTTTAATGGTTTCATCAACTGAACTTTGAAAATTGTATTCGTTCTTTACCATTGGAGAGAACACAACAGCTCCCGTAGCGAGTGAGGATTGCTTTACAAAAGATCTTCTTTTGAGGATATTTTCTTTTTTCATAACCAATAAATTATTGCGAGCCGTTAATTTAAGAATTATCCGCCGAGGACTATAGCCCAGAATGCTTTTTGTTCTTCATCAGAAGGAGTGATGGCCGGCCTGACCAGTCGAAATCCTACGAACGGTGAATCGGTATTCCACCAGAAACTTTTTGGAATCTGAGGATCTCGCTTTTTCCATTCTTCAGATGAACTGGTCCTATTTGCACAGCGCAATTCGACCGCCTCATCTCCAAAAGAGCCTCCACGCACAGTACGTGGATGCAGAGCTGTAGGCTTGGTCCATGGATTCTCTTCTTCTTCATTTATGGAACCATACGCTAACGGATCATATTGATCTAAAGTCCATTCAGCTACGTTGCCCAGTATGTCGTAGAGTCCCCATGGGTTTGGCTGTAGTTGGCCCACCTGGTGGAATGATCTTTTACTATTTCGATCATACCACGCATAAAGCTTCAGGTCTTTCTTCTTTTTGCCAAAAAAATAAGCTTTCTCACTACCTGCCCGGCAGGCGTATTCCCACTCTGCCTCAGTGGGCAGACGATAAAAATGACCTGTTTTCTCAGAGAGCCATTTACAAAATTGCAAGGCTGCAAACTGGGTCATGCCAGCGGCTGGATAGCCATCTTTACCCATTCCAAAAACTGGATCCTCGTATGGTGCACTTGGCCGGGTTACACCATCTACCCGAGGCTTATCATTTTCATCGAGATCAATTTCGGGATCTCGGAATACCATGAATACATCATGCGTGATCTCCATAGCACTCATCCAAAAAGCCGGTAACATAACTTCTTTGACTGGTTTTTCATCCGATTCTTTCGACCTAGCGTCGCCCATTTGCATTTGGCCCCTTGGTATAGGCACCATCGAGATAAATTCCTTCACTCCATGCAATCCTTGATTATAAGGTTCGAAATCCTGCGTATATCCCCAGGTAACTGCTAAGAAGCAAATCGACAAGATAGCAACGCACTTCATTGGTTTATTTTTTTGAAGCTGAGTTCGAAAGAGAGCGAAATATCATCGTAACAGACAATCTGACCAAACATAGCGGTTGGGGGTTCAATGCTGAATTCAGAAAGCTTCAAGTCTTTCTCTGCAGTAAATGATAAAGGATCTGAACCTTTATGTACATCTATCGAAATTTCACGCTCTTCGCCAGCAATAACAACTTTACCGATTGATCTGATCATACCATTCTCGCCAGTCATGTCAATATGGTTGCTCTGGTAACTTACTTCTGGAAAATCGTCAGCTTTCAAAGCCAGATAAATTTTCTTATCCATATCAGCTCCTCGCCCACCCTCCAGACTTGCAGATTCGAAAAAAAGCTGGACCGAGATAAAATGATTCATCGAGTCTAGTTGAACTTTTCCCCGAATACTGTTTGTTTCAGCGCTCCACTTTTTCAGGGTGGAATTTCCATCTACCGTTGCTTTGCTCAAGCTCGGATCTACTTCCCACAGCTGTTGGCTAAATGCCAGGTCGGAAATGAAAAGAAAGCTAGCTACAATTAGAATCTTTGGTAATAATGTCATACTGTAAAAATTACAATTTTCTTATTCTCGTAACAAAATCAGGACTACTAATCAGTCCGGTCAGGTTCACTAATGCGAAGCTCAAATTTAATTCTTTCTGCAATGCCTGTATCGAGAGTTCATCGAGCAGGGGCAATGCTGAAGCCATGGCATCTGCTGTAGAACCATTATTTGCAATAACAGTACATGTTGCAGGTGCTTTGATCGCCCAACCGGTATGAGGATCAATGATGTGTGAGTATCTAGCACCCCGATAATAAAAGAACTGATAATCAGGTCCAGATGTAGCCAGGGCTTCATTTGAAATGATCAATTCACCAGATAACCACTCACACCGGATCTTCCATCCTACTTGAGAGGGTGGGGGATCCCCGGCTATTAAATCTCCTCCCAAATCGATTAGGAAGGAATGCACACCGAAGTTCTCTAGGTGTGCTGCTAACTGATCTCCAATGTATCCTTTACCAATACCGCCGAAGTCCAATTCCATACCTCGCTTGGACAGGTATAAGCTGGACTGAACCGAATCAATTCTTACCTTGTCCATTCCCACATACCTCAACATTCTCTTCATCTTTTTCCTGGATGGAATACGTCCACGCCTAAATTGTTCCCGCCAGAAATGAGTTACTTTTCCAATTGTTACATCAAATTTGCCATGTGTCAAACGGAAGATCTTTGATCCGGTTTGCATGATTTCGATGAGAGGTCGGTCGACCGTCAGGGGAGAGCCCTTTCCACTTAGCGTGGCAAGCTGTTGTACCAAGTTGTAGTCTTCGTAGTCAGACAAGAGGAATACTAAGGAATCCAACTTGCTCGTGAATGATCTTGTCAATCTGCTCTGATCCAAATCCTTCGGAACATAGGCCTTCAATGTAATCGTTGTACCCATTGCCTGGATTTGTAACTCGAGTAATTGCATTACCGGGAATGGTTGAGCCTCTATGGAACGAACCAACCAAATCAAAATCAGTATGAAATTTATTACCTTCCGAATCACAATTAAAAAATGCAAGAATCTTGAGACGACGTCACTTTATTTTGAGAAGCACGCTTGCAGCTGGAGGATTATCCCTGGCTGCTTCAAGATCCACACTTGAGGTACCAATCAAAGCCAATTCCTTCCGCCTCAAGTATGCTCCTCATCTCGGCATGTTTAAAAATCATGCTGGATCCGATCCCATCGATCAGCTTAAGTTTATGGCAGATCAAGGCTTCACCGCATTTGAAGATAACGGAATGAAGGGTAGAGATGTTTCCTTGCAGGAATCCATGGCAAGAACCATGGAGGATCTCGGCATGCAAATGGGTGTTTTTGTCGCGCACAAGATCTATTGGGACAAGCCTAATTTGGCAAATGGAGACGATGATCTGCGAAATGAATTCCTTAATCATATCAGGGAGAGTGTTGAGGTAGCAAAAAGAGTAAATGCGACCTGGATGACAGTAGTGCCTGGTCATGTTGACCTTAAGCTTAAGATGGGTTACCAAACAGCCAATGTAGTCGAGACACTACGGCGGGCTAGTGATATTCTGGAACCCCATGGTTTGGCGATGGTTTTGGAGCCATTAAACTTCATGAATCATCCGGGCCAGTTCTTGGCTGAAATTCCTCAGGCTTTCGAAATTTGCCGAGCTGTCAACAGCCCGTCCTGCAAAATTCTCTTTGACATTTATCATCAGCAAATCACAGAAGGCAATATTATTCCCAATATTGACAGAGCCTGGAATGAAGTTGCCTATTTTCAAATTGGCGATAATCCGGGTCGCAAAGAGCCAACGACGGGCGAGATTAACTATAAGAACATCTTTAAGCATATTCACAGTAAAGGCTTTGATGGTATACTTGGCATGGAACATGGAAATGCGCTGTCTGGAAAAGAGGGTGAAGCAGCCCTGATCTCAGCCTACCAGTCCGTCGACTCCTTTTAGGTACCAACCTGATCTGCTAAATCAAAGACTTTTTCCATGAGTCGCCATTTGACACCATCTGGAGTGTTTTGCAGCTTTTCTTGAAACTGATCCATTAGAGATTCCCATTCTTGCACTATTGGATTCTCAGCGTCGGAATTTGCTTTGTGTTCGAAGGAAAAATCGCGAGTGGTCTCTATCATCATAAACAATCGATTCTCGACTGAATAGATCTCCATCTGCTGAATCCCCACATCTGTCAGGCTTCTGAGAACATCTGGCCATACCTTCTCATGAAACTTCCGGTAGGAACGGATTAAAGCAGGTTCATTTTTCAAATCTAATGCTAAGCAATATTTCATAGGCCCATGATTTATAACTGAGGAATATCGCTGTTTCAGTTATAGTTTTCAAGTGTCTCTTCCTTCATTTTAGTCGGATTTTATCGAATGTTCATAAGATTGTCAGGCAATGATTTGTGTTTTGTACATATCTTCGTTTGTAGGAAATCCATTAAACGACAAAATTCATTATGAAAAAGATTATAAGCCTTATCGTATTTATCAGTCTGTTTCTCACTGTAAATGGACAAACTGCAGATGAAGTACTAGCTGGCTACTACGAGAATATCGGTGGCGTAGAAGCTTGGAAAAATCTGCACTCTATGAAAATGACCGGAACCTCTTCGATGCAAGGGATGGAATTTCCGATTACAATATATATGAAGCGACCGAACCTTGAAAAAGTTGAGGTTGAAGTGCAGGGCATGCAAATTATTCAAGCTTTTGATGGTGCCACGGCATGGTCTGTCAACCCATTTCAGGGCAGTCCAGATCCCAGCAAGGCTGACCAAGAAACCTCTGACGATGCGGCCAATAAAAGATTTGAAGATGAATTGATCGATTATGCGGAAAAAGGACATAGTGTGGAGCTTTTGGGCTCAGAAGAAATTGAAGGCACTGAGACACACAAGCTGAAATTGACGAAGAGCAGCGGTGATGAGGTTATATACTTTCTTGACACCGAACATAACATTCCGTTGATGGTGCGATCTTTTGTAGGAGCGGGACCAATGAAAGGCCAGGCAGTGGAAACATATTTTAGTGACTACGAAATGGTGAGCGAAATCATGATCCCTATGTCCATTACCCAGAAAATGAATGGCACAGCTTTCATGTCTGGAACTATGGACAATGTCGAACTGAATGTGGACTTATCTGATGATATGTTTGAATTCCCCGTTAATGATGATCCGGCCAAAGCAAATGAGAACGTCGAAAAAATAGCTCAGAAGGAAACAGTCAAAGAGGTGAAGAAAGAATCAAAGGAGGAGATCAAAGAAGAGGTAAAAGAGATGAAGTCCGTTAAAAAGAAGAAAGTGAAGAAAGGGAAGAAGCAAAAAACCCTGGAATGATCATTTCTTTCATAATGAAAAAATGGGCTATACTCAGGTATAGCCTTTCTTATTAATGTCCAATCAATCGCAATGAAAACGCGGCATCTATTTGTGGTCTTCTTAGTCATGTGTTCGGTTGGAGACGTTCGTTCACAGTTGTCCATCTCGTTCGGAAACATGCGTGCACGCGGCATTGGGCCAGCTGTCATGAGTGGCAGAATTTCGACTATCGATGGTCTTGATAGTAATCCCGAAGTGTTTTACATAGGTGCAGCCAACGGTGGTGTGTGGAAAACCACTAGTGCAGGAGCTCAATTTACCCCTGTATTTGATGAACATACGCAATCTATTGGTCACATCGAAATTGACCAGGCACACCCAGACACAGTCTGGGTTGGTACGGGTGAGCCCTGGGTGCGCAACAGTGTTTCAGTTGGGACGGGTATTTACGTAAGTAAGAATGGCGGCCGGACCTGGGAGCATAAAGGATTGATCGAGTCGGAGCGAATCTCCAAAATTCTGATCCATCCTGACGAGGGCCAGATAGTATATGTGGCCGCTCAAGGTCACCTTTGGGATGCCAATGATCAACGAGGTGTCTATCGATCCATGGATTTTGGTGCTAGCTGGCAACGAGTACTTTTCATTGATGAAAACACCGGATGTGCAGATATCACCATGCACCCGGAGGATCCGAATATTTTGATAGCCGCGATGTGGGATCATCGAAGGTCTTCGCATTTCTTCCGCTCGGGCGGCGATGGCAGTGGTCTCTATCGTTCAGTTGATGGAGGAGATACTTGGACAATAGTCCACAGTGGATTGCCTCAAGGCATATTGGGAAGGATGGCTGTCGAATACGCGCCTTCCAATAGCAACATCGTTTATTTGACTGTTGAGGCAGAGCAGAAAGAGGACAAAGGATTGTACCGATCTGAAGATGGAGGGCAAAGTTTTACGTTAGTCAATAGCGAATTTGGAACAAGGGTTCGACCTTTTTACTTCTCTCGGTTGACAGTAGATCCTACCGATGAAAATAAGATATATAAATGTGGCTTAAACCTCATTGTGAGCGAGAACGGAGGTGATGGCTTCAGGGTTGTCCAAAGTGGTGTACACTCGGACATCCATGCCATATGGGTATGTCCTAATCAGCCAAAGTTTGTAATCATCGGAACGGACGGCGGAGGATACCGATCCCTGGACGGCGGTTACAATTTTGAGATGTTTATGAATCTCCCCCTATCACAATTCTATCATGTCAGCGTTGATGACGATCATCCATTTAATGTGTACGGAGGCTTGCAGGACAATGGTTCATGGTTTGGCCCGTCCAGAAGTCCAGGTGGTGTGGAAAATAGTGACTGGTGGTTGAGCAATTGGGGAGACGGTTTCTACTCCTTTCGCCATCCGACTGATTCAAATATCATCTATTCTGAATCGCAGGGTGGGCTCATTGTTAGATTTGATAGAAGAGACGGTCTGCGTAAAGACATACAACCACTACACGAGACTGGAGCAGAAAAATTTCGATTCAACTGGAATGCTCCTATCCACCTGAGTGCACACGATCCTGACCGGATCTACTTTGGTGCCCAATATCTGCTTCGCTCCGATGATAGGGGAGACTCATGGGATCGCATCTCACCTGATCTTACCACCAACAATCCCGACCGTCAGAAACAATTTAAATCCGGGGGACTCTCGATAGACAACAGCACCGCTGAAAATAATACGACTATCTACACGATATCTGAATCTCCTATCGATCAGTCAATCATATGGATCGGAACGGATGATGGGAACCTGCAGGTAACAGCAGATCACGGCGCTAATTGGACAAGCCTGATTTCAAATATTGATGGTATACCAGCGATGACGTGGGTAAGTCATGTCGAAGCAAGTTCACACGATCCCCAGGTAGCATTCGTCACCTTTGATGGTCATCGTGACGGTGACAAGGCAACTTATATCTTCAAAACATCCGATCTGGGGCAGACCTGGTCAAGTCTGGTGACGAATGATGTAGAAGGCTATGTCCATTGCATTAGGCAGGATATCGAAACGCCATCATTGCTGTTTGCCGGTACAGAGTTTGGTCTTTTTATTTCTATGGATGGTGGAACAAGTTGGAAACGCTTTAGCAACAACCTGCCCAAAGTCGCAGTACGAGCTATCACCATACAAGAAGAGGCAAACGCCCTGGTAGTAGCTACGCACGGTAGAGGCATCTATATTATTGATGACATTACACCCCTCCGTCAGATCACTCCAGAGATCGTGGAAAGCGAATTGACTTTTTTCGATTTGCCTGAGTCGTTGGTACGACTGCCACAGTCCGGACGCCCTTTTGGCGGCGCTGGCAACTTCGTAGGACCAAATCCCAGTCCATCAGCCTCGATTGCCTACTACATGAATAAGAGGCATACATTTGGAAAGATGAGTCTTGATGTTTTCGATGCTGAAGGAACACTCGTCAAAAGTCTTTCACCGGGAAAAAGTGCAGGCATCAATATTGTTGAATTACCTCTACGCCTTCCTCCTCCGAAAGCTGCACCCACCAGAAATAGAAGAGCCCTTGCCGGATCAATTATCACACCCGCCCTCCAAGAGGGAACGTATCAGGTCCAAATTTCCAAAGGGAGGCAGATCTTCAACCATCAGATTGTTCTGGTTGCCGATCGCAAGAGCATTTATCCGGTGAAAGAAAGAATCTTGCAGCAACAGACATTGACCAGTCTCTATGATATGACAGAGAGACTGGGATACATTTATTATGCGCTAGATGACATGCATAGTACTTCATCTGCATTGCCAATAGGCCGGAATGAACTCTCAGCTATTGCTAAGTATGCCACTGATGTTCAGAAATATCAACAGGGTCTGGTCTCTCTTGAGGGAGATTTTTACGTCAACGAAGGTAAGGAAGCTGTGCGGGAAGAAATCTCGCAGCTGTATTTAAGTATTAGTTCTTTTCCGGGAAAGCCAACTGAGCCCCAACTTAAAAGATCAGCTTCATTAAAAGATCGGATGGAAGAAGTTAAGAAGCGATTCAATGATTTTGTGCTCGAAGCTCAGGAGTTGAATATTTTGCTAAAACAAAAAGCAATGAGCCCCATACTCTGGAGATCATTTTCTGATTACGTTAAACCTTGATTTACTGGCTATCAAAGTTAAATCCCTATTTTGAAATGGTTCCATAAGATTTCATCGGGTGGATCAGCCACTACTTTCACATTTTTCCCGGTTGCTGGGTCAGTAAGTTGGACGGCAAACGCATGTAAATGAATGCTACGATCGCGATTGCTTCTGCGGAAACCATATTTAACATCTCCTTTGATAGGCATTCCCAGAGCAGCTAATTGAACCCTGATCTGATGATGTCGTCCAGTTAGAAGTTTGATTTCAAGAAGATGATAGTGATCACTTTGGCCTATTACTTTATAGGAAAGTCTAGCTTCTTTTGCCTGGTGAACTTGCTTTTTAGTGACAACTGAGCGATTGGTTCCCTTTTGTTTAAGAAGATAATGGATCAGTAGGCCTTCATCCTGCTTGGGTTGCTGACCCACTACCGCCAAATAAGTTTTCTCAAATCGCCCTTGCCGGAGTTGCTGGCTCAGTCGAGCAGCTGAAAAGCTGTTTCGTGCAAAAAGAACAAGACCTGATGCTGGTTGATCAATGCGGTTAAGCAGTCGAATTTCAGAATGCTGTCTCTGGAGAATCGAAAAGAGGTCTGAAGCATCTTTAGCCTGAACAGCTAAGCCCGGGGGCTTATTTAAGGCTAGAAGTGCAGGACTTTCGTAGCAAATCATTGATGCTACATTCATGTGCTATTTGATGAAGCCAGAAATTGTGCTAAGAATCTTCGTCATGATTTGTTTTGAATACAAACTTGGACCATACGCCAGACATGATGTGAGCTCGGATGAGACTAGCATCGAAAAATTTGCTGACTATAAAACCGATTGACAATCAGCTTAACGGTTAATCTGCTAGTCGTCTTGTATCTCTTCATACTCAACGAATAGGTCGTCGTCCGGAATCTCATTGGATTCAGAGCTCGACGGTAGAGCCATTGGTTTGAAAAAAAACCGATAGGCGAAGAAAGCTACGGCAGCTAGTACCAGGAGTTTCAGCATATTTTTTACTTGAAAAATTGAAATTACAATTTGTTTAAACGCTGCGCAATTCTTTTAGCTCCATGCAGTTTATCATTCATGTAAGATTCAAAGACATATTTGAATAAATTATCATGAGTGCCGATCCCTCCGCACCAATAATTTGTAAATTTGTCGCTATCTATTTTTTGAATGAACACCACAATGAAAAATAACTACCAGAAACTGGCCAATCTTGGCGGTTGGCTTGTCTTTCTTATAAGTTTATTAGTGTACTACTTCTCTGCAGAGAGATCAGGAAGTTTATGGGATTGCGGAGAATTTATTCTCGGTGCATATAAACTGCAGGTCGTGCATCCACCGGGGGCTCCTTTATTCTTGTTGATTGGTCGTCTTTTTGCATGGGGAGGTGATATATTATCGAGCAATCCGGCCAATATTGCTTTTGCAGTGAATCTATTGTCAGGGATGTGTACTGCCGGGGCAGCGATGCTGGTTGGATGGACTACAATGATCCTCGGCAGATTATCTTTGGTCGGTAGAGATAAAGATGTTGATCAGACACAATCGTTATTGTTGGTAGGTGCAGGTGTAGTAGCTGGTTTGGCTACAGCCTTTAGTTCCTCAGTCTGGTTTTCGGCCGTAGAAGGAGAAGTCTATGCTCTGTCAACATTTTTTACTACACTGACGTTATGGGCAACCGTAAAGTGGTACAGTCTACCTGACGTACCAGATAGTGATCGTTGGTTGATTTTTGCTTTCTATTCGGCCGGCCTTTCAACAGGTGTCCACCTCCTTAGTATTTTGACTTTTCCAGCCCTTGCCATGTTGTATTATTTCAAGAAAAATCCTAAGCCCACATGGACCGGAATGGTTGTGGCGTTTGCCGCTGGTGCTGTTCTGATCGGAGTCATGCAGGCACTGATTATTACGGGTCTACCTAACCTTTGGGCCAGTCTCGAGCTCATGATGGTTAACGGTTTGGGACTACCTTTTCATTCAGGGTTGATCCCTTTGACGCTAATTGTCGGCGCCGTAATATTCTATGCCTTCCGCTATGCCCACCGAAAAAATAATCCATTACTTCAAAAGATCTTTGTCGCTTTCTGCTTAGTACTTGTCAGCTATTCGATTATTGGTGTAGTGATGATTAGAGCCAGCGCCGGGCCTCCCATCAACATGAATGAACCTACAGATGCTCATCGGCTCCTACCTTATCTCAATAGGGAGCAATACGGTGAACGCGCACTCATTAGGGGCCCTCATTTTGATGCGCAACCAATCGGTACGGAAGTCTCTGATAAATATGGAAGAGTCGGAGATCGATATGAGAAGGTAGACTATCGGGTAAAACCGGTGTACAACTCTTCCGACGAGATGTTATTTCCCCGATTGGGACATAATGATAGTCAGCGCAAACAACTCTATCGCCTTTGGTTAAACAAGAATACGGGCACCCCCACCATGGCTGATAATTTATCTTTCTTTTTTCGTTATCAAATTGGTTGGATGTATTGGCGCTACTTCATGTGGAATTTTGCTGGTCGACAAAATGGTGATCAAGGCTTTTTTCCCTGGGATTTGAAGCGAGGTCAGTGGCTGTCGGGGATTCCTTTCCTTGACAGCGGAAGACTATTTAATCAGAGCGAGCTACCCACTCGCATGAAGAATGATAAAGGACGTAACCGCTACTTTCTCTTGCCCTTTATACTAGGTATTATCGGATTGATCTATCATTTCAAAGCTCGACGTAATGATGCGATAGCCATGCTGGCTCTGTTTTTTATAACTGGCATTGGGATTATTATATACTCCAATCAGCCTCCAAACGAGCCAAGGGAGAGGGATTATGTACTGGTGGGATCCATATGTACTTTTTGCATTTGGATTGGTCTTAGCGTGCCGGCGCTCTTTCAATTTATGATGCGAAGGATACGATTAGGATCGCATATTACTGCCCCGCTAGCTCTGGGTTTGGTTATGATAGCTCCATTGCTGATGGGATTTCAAAATTTTGATGATCACTCACGAAGAAATCTATCAGGAGCTCGTGATTTTGCAAATAATTTTTTGGAAAGTTGTGATCCAAATGCCATCATATTCACATATGGTGACAACGACACCTATCCTCTTTGGTATGCACAGGAGGTCGAAGGTATTCGCACAGATGTACGCGTAGTTAATCTTAGTCTGATTGCTGTCGACTGGTATATCAATCAACTCAGAAGAAAAATCAACGACTCACCTGCTATTCTATTATCACTAGAGGCGGAAGACTATCGTGGTTCAAAAAGAAATGCTCTTTACCATCCACCTAATGCAAAAAATGATCCCATGTCTCTGCAGGCTGGCCTGCAATTTATGGGAGAATATCATCCTTTACCAGCAAGTAGCGGTCGTGAATTTGAAAGCTATTTACCCTCGAAACAATACTATATAGATATTGACAAAACCAGGGCAGTTAGTAGTGGCTGGGTTTCGGAGGCCGACTCAGCAAATATCGTTTCTCGAATACCGGTTAATATCGCCGATGGCAGCCTCACCAAAGACGAACTGGCTGTGTTGGATCTACTTCATTCCAATATGTACACACGGCCGATTTACTTTAGTGTAACCACGCGAGAAGGGAAATTGATGGGTCTAAATGACTACATGCAATTGGAAGGATTAGGATTAAAATTTATTCCAATAAAATCTCCCAAGCAGAGTCAATTCGGAATTCACGGAAACGGTAGGATGGATGTTGATGAGGCATATACTCGTATTATGGATAAATTTAAGTGGGGCGGCTTTGACAAATATGATTTGTATATCACTTCCAGCTTCATGCCCAGCTTCTACGCACATAAGACACTGTTTGAACGAACTGCTTACGAGTTGTTGGCAAAGGGAGATAACGATCGTGCCGTAACACTGGTCGATAAGTACTTTGAAGCATTTCCGAATATGAATTTTCCCTATAATGTCCAAACCCTCAACTTGCTACGGGTCTATGAGCGAGCACTGGCATATGACAAATTGAAAGTACATCTCGACATATTAGCGGCTGACACAGAAGAGAACTTAGCATTTTATCAGAGTTTATCCACTGAAGCCCTGAATGCAGGGTTTGCGGCTGATCAACGTGCAGCATTGCAAGTTGTTGGGGAAATGAAACGGATGGCAACTACAGCGAACGACACTGAATTCTTAAATGAACTAAAACAACGGTTCGATGTCTACGAAGTCCAGGGTGTCAAAGGATAACGGCAAGATACATGTTGCGATCGGCTGTGATCACGCCGGATTCCCATATAAAGAGGCTATTAAGCAGATGCTCAAGGAAGAGGGATATGCTATTTTGGACATGGGGACCGACTCACTTGAATCTGTGGATTATCCGGATTTTGTCCATCCAGTTGCTACCGCCATGGAAAAAGGAGAAGCAAGTCATGGTGTGTTAATCTGTGGTAGCGGAAATGGCGTGGCAATGACTGCCAATAAACACCAAACCATTCGAGCAGCTGTTTGCTGGAACACGGAATTAGCTTCTCTTGCCAGACATCACAACAATGCGAACGTGATTGCCATTCCTGCCCGCTTCATCGATGAAAGTGAAGCAGTGCAGGTAGTCAGGGTTTTTGTCCATGAGGATTTTGATGGTGGTCGCCATAGTAGAAGAGTGAATAAGATCAGCATATGCTGAGATGGATTCTTCTGTTTTGCGTGCTGGTTCCCCAGATCGCCTTCAATCAGGTGCCTATCCAAGCCGATCCCTTTGCAGCCGCTTTTATATCCAGAAATATAAAGCAAGACCGGTTAAAAGTACACATCGAAAAGCTAGCCTCTTTGGGATTCGAAGGCCGAGAAACAGGTACGGCCGGCAGCGAAAAAGCCGCTCAATACTTAATGAAGGAATTACGCCTTGCAGGCATTGAACACGCTCCGGGTCTATCCAACTTTTTTCAAAATGTAGCTTTTACTTGGATCAAATGGGAGAAGCTTTCCATTGCTGTGAACGGACAGGAATACAAGCACCTTTGGGATTTCTTATGTTTCCATGACCAAAATCGAAATGTACCGAACCAAAAGATGAAGGATGTGGTCTTTTTGGGATTTGGCATAGATGATCCGGCATACAGTGACTATAAGAAAGTAAATGTCAAGGGAAAGACAATCATGATCTATCCCGGTGAGCCACTATCCCCAGACAGCATTTCCTATATCACAGGTAGTATGACACCTTCAGACTGGGCAGGAAATATCGAAAGAAAATTGGCTGCTGCTGCCAAGCATAAGGCCAGGCTGGTATTGATTGTCGATCCCCAAATAAGAAAGAATATAGCCATCCATCGAAACCGCGTGCTAGGTCAATCGCTCTATTTTGGGAAGGTTGAGAAATCGGATAATCCTAATCACGTGTTTATTTCGACTCAAATTGCTAAGAATATTATCGGGGATCGGTTAAATTCTTTTCTACAGAATCAACGTAGAATCAAAAACACAGGAACCGGACGACCACTGCGACTTCCGGTAAAAATGACCGTTCAACAGCATATCACACAAAACGTCTTATACGACAAGAATGTGATTGGATATATCCCTGGCACGGATTCACTTCTTAAGAATGAAATCGTAGTGCTATCTGCCCACTATGATCACCTGGGCAAGCGAGGTCAATCTGTATTCTTTGGTGCGGATGACAATGCCAGCGGCACCGCTGCAGTGCTCGAAATCATGCGAGTGCTCACAGAAGCAAAAAAATCAGGCCTGGGTCCACGTAGGAGCATTATGGCTGTCTTTTTTACAGGAGAAGAAAAGGGATTATTGGGCTCGGAATTCTTCTCAGCTCATCCCAATGTGCCACTGGAGCAAATTGTAACCGATGTAAACATCGATATGATAGGACGTACTGATCGAAAGCATCAAGAAGCACCACAGTACATTTATGTGATTGGATCAGACCGGCTCAGTACAGATCTCCACAATATCAATGAGGCGGTCAACAACCATTTTTCGCATTTGGAACTTGACTATACGTACAATGCAAAGGATGATCCAAACCGATTTTACTATCGATCAGATCATTATAATTTTGCCAAGATAGGGATTCCGTCTATTTTCTTTTTTAGTGGTACACATGAAGACTACCATCGGCCAACTGATACTCCAAATAAAATCATGTATGAAAAATACCATGAAGTAACCACACATATCTACCACTTGGTTTGGGAGATTGCAAATCGGGACCAAAGACTGCGCATCGATGTGGAGGACGATACTGTCTATGACCGGTAATTAGATAGCTACGGTCTTCCACTTCCCCTTGCGAAACAGAACTATGCAAATAACCGCCAATACAGATTCGGAAATTGCTACCGCCCAAAATACTCCGTTTGGACCTAGCCCAAATTGCAAGCCCATCGCATAAGCCAATGGAATTTGCAGTAGCCAAAAGCATATAAAATTTATCAGGGTAGGAGTTCGAGTGTCGCCAGCTCCGTTGAAGGCTTGGCTTATTACCATGCCATAGGCAAAAAACACATAACCCAGGCAAATAATCCGCAAACTAGCCGTGCCGTATTTGACAACCAGGGGAGCATCATGAAAAAACCGGACTAAACTGGGAGCCCAGATAATGTAAATGATGGAGACGAACAGAAGAAATAGCATCGTATAAAAGGCGGATCGCCAGACGGACCTTTCTGCTCGATCGCCTTGCGCTGCACCTAAATTCTGGCCGACCAGTGTTGCCGCTGCATTAGCCATACCCCATGCCGGCAAGATGGTAAAGATCAACATGCGGATGGAGATGGTATACCCTGCCACAGCTTGCTCTCCAAATTCAGACATTATTCGCATAAGAAAGATCCAACTGGAGGAAGCAATGGCGAACTGGCCCATCCCACCCAATGATACATCAAAGAGGCGTTTGATCACAGACCAAGCTATCGTGAGATGGCGATAGCTCACTCGAATAATTGACCTGCCACCAAATAATACATATAACT
>Ga0224508_10002589_pt1 | contig 15276 bp, 12 predicted proteins | sample SF_Jan12_sed_USG_4_FD_170157 | JGI IMG/M metagenome (GOLD analysis project Ga0224508, IMG submission 170157) | Sediment microbial communities from San Francisco Bay, California, United States - SF_Jan12_sed_USGS_21 | ecosystem: Environmental > Aquatic > Marine > Sediment | place: USA... | reverse complement strand
TGGGCGTTGTAGGTGTCGGGGTAAGTCTCCAGCGGGACCTGGTAGGAGATCATGCCCCAGTTCATGGCTTCCTCATACCCCTCAGGCAGGTTGGCGAGGATGGCCGCTCGCACCGCTTCGATAGCGGCGCGACGGTCGTCGGGCAGCTCGGCCAGGTAGGCGTCGACCGTCTCGGCTTCGGACCGCACTAGGGACTGACGAGTGGCCCGTAGGCGTCGGGGCGTCGGTCGCGGTAGAAGGCCCAGGTCTTTCGGACTTCATCGACCATGTCGAGGTCGAGATCGCGCACCACCAGTTCCTCGTCGGTATCGGAGGCCGCTCCGTCGATGATCTGGCCCCGGGGATCCACAAAGTAAGACGAGCCGTAATAGTCGTTGTCACCGTACGGCTCCTTGCCCACCCGGTTGATGGCACCGATGAAGTACTCGTTGGCCACGGCCGCCGCCGGCTGCTCCAAGTTCCACAGATACATGGACAGTCCCCGGCTGGTAGCCGAGGGGTTGAACACGATCTTGGCTCCGGCCAGGCCCAGCGCCCGCCAGCCCTCCGGGAAGTGGCGGTCGTAGCAGATGTACACACCGATACGGCCGACGGCGGTGTCGAAGATCGGATAGCCGGTGTTGCCGGGGCGGAAGTAGAACTTCTCCCAGAATCCGTTGACGTGCGGAATATGGGTCTTGCGATACTTGCCGAGGTAGGTGCCGTCGGCGTCGACCACCGCCGCGGTGTTGTAATAGAAGCCGTCGTCTTCCTTCTCGAAGATGGGAACGACCAGCACCATGCCGGTCTCTTTGGCCAGTTCCACCATCATCTGAGTGGTCGGGCCGTCGGGAATCGGTTCGGCGTAGTCGAAGTGCTCGTTCTCCTGCACCGAGCAGAAATAGGGGCTGTAGAAGAGCTCCTGGAAGCACATGACCTGGGCCCCGTCGGCGGCGGCCTGACGGGCGTAGTCCATGTTCTTCTTGAGCATCGAGTCCTTGTCGCCCGTCCATTCGGTCTGGACGATGGCGGCCCGCACGACATTGGCCATATTCACTCCTATCCCGGCTGCCCCCGAAACTTAGTCGAGACGGCCATTGACTGTTTACCCTCTCCCTGTGACCACCTCCCAGAGTTCGCTCCCGGTCGATCGCACCCTGCGTCAGATCATCGTGGGGTTTCGGTATGTCGGGGCGGTGTGGATCATCGCTATCGGCATCCTGGCACTGGTGGAGTGGGAGGCCCGGCCCTTCGTCGTTCTCACTTCGTTGGCCATCGCCGGGAGTTGGGCGATCGTCACCGGCTACGCCCACCGCACCACGATCCGGGGATGGCCGTTCCTCATCGCCGACCTGGCTGTCGGGTCGTGGACGGCGTTGGCCCCAGCCTTTACCGACCAGAGCGGGGGCGGCACCTTCTCCGGCGGGTACCCCTTCTCGACGGTCCTGGTGTGGGCCTACGCCTTTGGCATTCCCGGCGGGGCAGCTTCGGGAGCGATCGTGTCCTTCATTGCCCTCTTCCCCGGAGAGAATCAGCTGACAACCGACTTGACCAACGCCCTCATCTATGTAGCCGGCGGGGCAGTTGCCGGATGGGCTTTCAACATGTTGCGCCGGTCCGAGCAGCGCCGCCTCGAAGTTGAAGAGCTTTTGGCCACCGAGCGATCTGAACGGGCACGCTCCGATGAACGGGCCGAGATGGCTGCTCACTTGCACGATTCCGTACTCCAAACGCTGACCCTTATCCAAAAACGGGCGAGCGAACCCGGCGAGGTCGGCTCACTGGCACGAAGCCAGGAGCGGGAGCTCCGTAACTGGCTGTACGGGGCCGCCGGCCTCAATGCCGAGTCACTGGCCGGGGCACTTGAAGAGGTGTGCGCCGACGTCGAGGAACGGCACCGGGTGGAGGTCGAACTGGTGACGGTGAGCGATGCCCCGCTCGACGATTCCATCTTGGCCCTCGTCTCGGCCTCACGCGAAGCTGTGATCAACGCCGCCAAGTTCGCCGGCGTCGACAAGGTGTCCGTCTACAGCGAAGTCGAAGGCATGGATGTGCGAGTGTTCATCCGTGATCGGGGAATCGGCTTCGATCCCACCGCCATCGACGGCGATCGACAGGGGGTTCGCGAGTCGATCATTGGCCGGATGCAACGCCACGGCGGACAGGCCGCCATTCGCAGCACCCCGGACACCGGGACCGAGATTGAATTGACGATCACGCGGGAGAAGACATGAGCGACCAAAAACCGAGGGTGTTCCTGGTGGACGACCACGACTTGTTCCGGGCCGGAGTGCGCAGCGAGATCGGTGACGCGGTGGACATCGTCGGAGACGCCAACGAAGTCGACGCAGCCATCGAGCTCATCATCGAGCGCCAGCCGGAGGTCGTGCTGCTCGACGTTCACATGCCGGGCGGGGGCGGTCGACGAGTCTTGGAATCCGTGACGGAAGACCACCCCGACATCAAGTTTCTCGCCTTATCGGTGTCCGACGATCCCGAGGATGTGGTGGACGTCGTTCACGCCGGCGCTCGCGGCTACGTCACCAAGTCGATCCAGACCGAAGAACTGGTGGACGCCATTCACCGCGTGGCCGACGGCGACGCGGTGTTCTCCCCCAAGCTGGCCGGGTTCGTGCTCGACGCCTTCGCCTCCCTCGAGCCGGCCGACGTCGATGCCGAACTGGCGAGCCTCACGCCCCGGGAGCAAGAGGTGTTGCGGCACATTGCCCGCGGCTACACATACAAGGAAGTGGCCGAACAGCTCTTCATCTCGGCCAAGACGGTCGAGACCCATGTGTCGTCGGTGCTGAGGAAGCTGCAACTGACCAACCGCCATGAGCTCACCCAGTGGGCCACCGAGCGCAAGCTGATCTAGACGCGACCGTGCCCCTCCCGGTCTCGGAAGGGGCACGGCATAAGGGGCGACTGGTTACATCACCTCAACGCGCTCGGAGAGTCCCAGCGTGAACGGGTCGCCGACTTCATCGTCGGAATCTGGACCGGTCGGTACCTCAGTCACAAGCTCCGGAGCAGGATCGGTCTCCGATCGATCAAGCCAGTAGCCAATGGCAAGCAGCACCAGGCCGAAGCCGGCAAACAACAGCATGCGCCACACGGCAGCCACGGTTGCGAGATCGACAATGAACAGCTTGCCAACGGCCAGCAGAATCGCCGCCAGCCCAGCTTGGCGAATGACTCGCTCCTTCCCACCTGCCAGTACCAACACGACTCCGAAGACTCCCCAGGCCGCCGTCACCCACGCCTGGCCTTCCGACAGCCGCGACAGCTCCCAGGCGATCCAGCCGAGCGAGCCGACGTAGGCGGCAACGCTGTAGACGAGCGGCACGTGGAACCCGAAGAAGTCGGGATCGTCCTTCGATGTGTAGGCGATCATGGCGGCCAACCCGAAGATGACCAGCCGGGCCAGAGCCGGGCTATTCAAGACCACCGGATCGATCAGGTTGGGCTCGAACATGGCCAGGGCCGCCCCCGCGAACACGAGCCCGAACAGGATATGCCCGGTCGTCTCCATCGGGGCGAGCCGGGTCTGGCGGCCGATCCATACCAGCCCGGCGCCTTCCGCTGCCAGGGCCATGACCAGGAGGTCTGCCTCAAACGTGAAGCTGAGGGCTGCTGTGATGAACACCACGGCCGGAATCAGCTGAACCAGCGACAGGTCGCGCAGACCTCTCATGTCGAAAGCCCAGGCGATGCCGAGATGAACGACCGCGAGCCCACCGGCGAGGGCCGCCCACACGTAATCGTCGCCGACTGTGCCGTAGGAATCCCACAAGAGACGCGACGCCCCGAACGCCGTCAACGACGGAATGAGAGAGGCCATCAAGGGAACGATTTGGTCCTCGGCAGGGTGCAGATATGCCCGCGCCAGGGGAATGGCCAACAGCGTCAGCCACAAAGCCGCTATCGCCAGTTGGATGTCGATCACCCCGCTGCGAGCGCCTCCGTGATCGAGGATGCGAACGATGTCGACCAGGACCACCGTCCAGCCACCGATTGAAGCGGTCGCCAGGAGTGCCCGCCACCCGAACAGGAAGTACAGCAAGCCAACGCCCATCAGAACGAGGGCGACGTAGCCACCTTCTCCCGGAGGTCCGGTGAGCCGCCCACCGATGAGGATCGGCGCAGCAAAGGCACCGATGACACCGATGACGGCCAGGGACTCAGCCTTTTCACGGACCGCCAACCCAATGGCGATTGCCGAAACCATCACCAATTGGATGAAGGCCTCCGTGGTTCCCATCAGGTCGTAGAGCCGGTGGGCGGCAAAGGCGCTCATGTAAAGGCCGGCCACGCCGCCCCCCTCCAGCAGGCGCGCATACAGCGGCCGCTTGCGGGAGAGGCCGAGGCCAATCCCAATCATGACGGTGCTGGCGCCGGCTCCGATCGCCACCCGGGCGAGGGGCCCGATGAAGCCTTGGTCAATGGACCAGCGGAACAGGAATACCAGCGCCAGAAGCAGCAACCCCAGGCCAAGCCGGGCCAGCGCCCGGGGAGTGATGAACTCTGTAGATGATGGTGTCGTCATGGCCAATCTCCTTTTCTGTCTTGATGACATCGTCGGAGATTCGGACCTGCCTATCTATGGGGAACCACCCTGAAACGAGCCTCAGGGACCCCTACTTCCTTGCGGGGTTCTCAGCCGAACCATGACTGGCGCGTATTACAGGCTGAGAAACCCGCCTGTTGCCACCGGAGCGCCAGGTGGTCGACGACTGGCGCCGCCGGCGCCAAGTCCAGAGAAACCACTGCTACTCGTGCCGACCTGCGTGTTGCTGCCTATGGGACTTCCGAGAACTTCTCTGTCCGGGTGGGGTCGAAGATGCACCACGACGGGAGAGCCCTTGACCTTCATTCTCTACGGCCTGCTGCTCGCCTTCCTGCTCGTTGCCCTTCCGGGTATTCGTCAGGCCGGGCCGTCAAGCTTCCGCCACCAGCACCGCAACCTCCGGGACCGCCTCAGCTAGCCCCACTCCCCTTTCCCACAACAAAAACGGGCCTCGGAGAGGCCCGTTTTTGGATAGCTCGCCCATTGAGCGAGAACGTTACCGCCAGCCTATCGGGCGGTTTGAGTCGGTGCGTCGGCTACTCGCCTCCCTCGACCAGAGTCACGGTCCGCTTGGTGAATCCGCTTCCGATGACGTCGACACCGTCGTCGGCAAGGTCATCGAGCACCTTTTGCGCAATGTCGGTCCGGAACACGGTTCCGGTGGGAGCCCCACTAATGAAGCCCGAGTCGATCGACGTCTGAACCGTCTGGTCCCAGGAGCCCTGATTAACGATCCCAATCCCGTCCGGCGAGGGCCAGATGATGTTGTTGATCTCGTTCAGCTGCCACTGCTGGTGGCTGGTGCCGAGGGTGGTTCCGTTCTGTAGCACGATGTCGACGCAGGCGTCGAAGTTGTCGCGACAGTAGATCCATCCCCGGAACGAGGCCCGCAAGAACTTCTCGGCCGTGTCCTCGTTGTCGGGGAGCCAATCGGCCCGGGCCCACACCGCATCCTGCAGCATGGCGGTGCCAATGTCCTCGTAAGAGACGTACGTGAAGTCGGACGGCTGATACAGCTCGCCCGTCTCCTCGTTCACCGTCTCAAGCAGCTGGGCATACTCGTTGTAGATCATCGCCTCAGCGGCATCAATCTCCCGGTTCAACAACCCGTTCATGTCGAAGTTCTGGGGCACCTGCTCAACCTGATCCACGATGCCGAACTTCACGAGGGCGGCCACCATCTCGAGCTCGTTGCCGAAGCCCCAGTTGCCGACCTTCTTCCCAACCCAGTCATTGGGAGAGCTGATGTTGTCGTCGGCCCAAGACACTTGCAGGGTTGGTGACCGCTGGAAGACCTGAGCGATATTGACGATGTCGACGCCTTCCTCGCGGGAGGCGAGCACCTTCGGGACCCAGGAGATGGCGAACTCAGCACCACCCGAAGCCAGAACCTGCTGAGGCACGATCTCGACCGCCCCCTCGAGGATCGTGACGTCCAGGCCTTCGTCCTCATAGAACCCCTGGTCGACCGCCGCGTAGTAACCGGCGAACTGTGACTGAGCCACCCACTGCAGCTGGAGCTTGATGGGAGTCAGTTCGTCGCTGGAACTGTCACCTCCACACGCAGTCGCCACCATCGACAGGGCCAGCATTACTCCGACGAGTCTTCCTAGCTTCCGGGACTTACTCATAGGCTTGCTCCTCCTCCCAAGCATTTCGGGCAGCCTATCTGGCAACAGCGACCGATGTGAATTCGGTTAGCGATCGTCGGCAGTGCGAAGCGAGACGTGCCAGGGCATGGCCCACCGTTCCAACAGCAGGACCGACCCGTAAATGGCAATCCCGAGGAAGGACCCGACGATGATGGCCGACCACGCCTCCGCGAACTTGAAGGCCCCGGCTTGTTGGGTGATGTAGAAGCCGAGCGAGGCCGTGCGGCCACCGAAGTACTCGGCCACGATGGCGCCAATCACGGCCAGGGCCGCCGCTACCTTGAGAGCACTGAAGAAGTAGGGAAGGGCGTTGGGGATACGCACCCGCCTAACAACCTCCCGGGGCGGCGCGGCAATGGCTCGCATCAGCTCCAGCTCTCCCGGGTCCACCTCGGTGAGGCCGCGCACCGTGTTGATCATGACGGGGAAAAACACGATGACCGAAACCACAGCCGCCTTGGCAGTGATGCTGGTGAGGCCGAACCACTGATTGGCAATGGGCGCCAGGGCCAGAATTGGTATCGAGTTGGCTGCGACCGCGAAGGGAAGCAGGCCCTCCCTCAGGCCAGCCCACCGGGCGGTGGCAACCGCCGCCAGCACACCGAACACCGTGCCGAGCGCGAGGCCGAGCAGCGCCTCCCGCACGGTCGTCCACCCGGCCTCGACCACCGTGTCGAACTCATCGAGGAAGGTGGAGTAGATCTCGGTGGGTTTGGCCAGGATGAATTCCTCGATATCGAACACTCGCACGACCAGCTCCCACACCACCAGCACGAGAAACGCCAGCACCAATGCCGGTACATACCGTCTGAGCCGCCGCCTAAGTGCCGACGGCGTGACAGTGCCCGGCAGGTCACCCTCGAACGCCGAGTAAACGTCCGGGTCGGAATGCGGCTCGGTTGTCACTCGTGCTCCCGCAGGGCTTCGCGCACCTCGGTGACCTTGTCATAGAACCGCCGGTCTTCCCGAGTGTCTTCGTCTCTTGGGTACGGCAGGTCGATGTCGACGATCCTCGTGATGCGGCCGGGCCGACGCGACATGACGACCGTCCTCTGGGACAAGAACACGGCTTCCGGGATGCTGTGGGTGACAAAGATAACGGTTCGCTTGCTCCGCTCCCATATGCGCAGCAGCTCGTCCTGCATAGCCTCTCGAGTCATCTCGTCCAGCGCACCGAACGGCTCGTCCATGAGCAACAGCGAAGGCTTGAAGGACAGAGCGCGGGCTATGGCCACCCGTTGCTGCATGCCGCCCGACAACTGCCAGGGGTAATGGCCGCCGAAGTCGCCGAGCTGAACCAGCTCCAGCATCTCTTCCGCCCGGGCGGTCCGCTCGTCGGCGGACGCTCCCATGATCTCCAGCGGGAGCTCGACGTTGGCCCGCACCGACCGCCAATCGAGCAGGGTGGCCTGCTGGAACACCATGCCGTAGTCGCGGCTGAGACGGGCCTCGTGCGGCGTCTTGCCGGCCACGGTCAACGAGCCGCCCGTGGGTGGCAGCAGGTCGCCGACCAGCCGCAGCAGGGTGCTTTTGCCGCATCCGCTCGGGCCGATAAGGGACACGAACTGGCCGGACTCGATGGACAGGTCGATGTCTTTGAGTGCTTCCACTTGCCCGGGGCCACTCCCGAACACCTTGCTCACTCCCCGAATGTCGACTGCGCTCATGCGATCCCTCTGTGAGTAGCAACTGAGAGGGATTCAGGCTCGGCCTGAAACACCTCGGGGCGGGCCCGAACGATCATTCGCTCAGCCAAAGAGATGGCTGCCACAAAGACGATGCCGGCCAGGGCGGAGACGATCACTGCTGCGAACAGCTTTTCGGGAGCGGAGGAGAACGACGATGCAAACCGCAAGAGCACCCGGCCGAGTCCATTCGGCAAGCCGGCCGGCAATTCGCCGATGATCGCTCCGATCACGCTGGCCGTGGCCGAGATCTTCAGAGCAGTGAAGATGTACGGCAACGCAGCCGGGACCAACAGCTTGCGGAGCTCCTGGTTGGGGGTGGCGGCGTAGGAACGCATGAGCTCCGACGCGGTCGGGGGCGGCGATTGAAGCCCCCGCAACGCGTTGATGGTTACCGGGAAGAAGGTGAGGTAGGAAGAGATGAAGGCGACGGCGATCCACTGCGGCCAATCGTTCCGGCCCGCCCACAACACCACCATCGGTGCGATGGCGATGATCGGAACCGTCTGAGAAGCCACGACGTAGGGCATGAGGCTCCGCTCCGCCAGTGGAGAACGGACGAACACCACTGCCAAGAAGAACCCGACAATGGCGCCGATGACGAAACCGAGCACGGCTTCTCGCAGGGTGAACAGGGCGGCCTCGCCCAGGATGACGAGCAGGATGTCCGATCCGCCGCGCCGAGCCGGACTGAACAAGGCGTCGACGATGTCCCAGGTGTGGGGCATGGACCGGTTGATGGGACGAACCGGCCACGACCACCCCATCTCAGTCCACAGAAACTTGTAGCCCTCCCACATGAGGAGCAAAAAGCCGAGGATGGCGACGAACCACAACGTCGATCTCAGCCACTGAGGCAGCCGCCGTCCTTCGGTCCACGTGTCAACGGCTCCGGCAACCATGGCGGAACACTACCGGCCGCCATTGGAGCCGTCAGTTGGAGCCGGTCTGAACCGATCCCAGAGTCACCTGAATCGCGATTTCGGTCCCGTTGCGGAGCACGACCAGATCTATAACGCTGCCCGGCGCCCGAGTGATGATCTCAGCTCGCAGCTCCTCGGAGTCACGGATGGGGTCGTTGTCAATGGCGATGATGAGATCCCCGACCTCGATCCCGGCCGCGGCGGCGGCAGTGTCTGCGCTGACATCCTGTACCAACCCGCCGGCATCGCCGTCCGGCGAAGAGCCGACACTGACGCCGAGCAGGGCGAGCGATGGCGCCTCACCGGCCGTGATCTGATCGGCGATGATCTTGGCTAGATCAATTGAGATGGCAAAGCCGACCCCGGCGTTGTCTCCGCTATTCGTGAATATGACATCGTTGATGCCGAGGACCCTGCCGCTCAGGTCGACCAGCGGACCGCCGGAGTTGCCCGGATTAATGGCTGCGTCGGTCTGCACCATGCTGATGAAGTCGACAATCCGGTCGACGGCACTGATGATGCCCGAGGTGACGGTCTGGTCGAGCCGGAAGGGGCTGCCCACCGCTACCGCTGTTTGACCAACCGACAAGTCGGCGCCGACGGCGAGCACCGCCACGGCCGGGACCTCGCTGGGATCGATGGACACCACTGCGACGTCAGTCGTGTCGTCGGCCCCAACCACCGTGCCGGAAGTCGACGAGCCGTCGGCGAAGCGGACGGCCACGTTGGTGGCGTTCCCCACGACGTGGGCGGCGGTGAGAATGTAGCCCTTGGCGTCGTATATGACGCCCGAACCCGTTCCGGTGCTGGTGTCGAGTTGCACGACGGCCGGCGAGACGGCTGCCGCGGCCGCAGCCACCGGCTCAATCGATCCGTCGAGTTGGGGGACGACTGCCACCGGGGGTGGGTCGTTGGCGACGACCAATGAAGTGGCGGTGGTTGTGGCCGCCACTGTGTCGGCGACCGGCTCCTCCGAGTCCGCCGTGAGGCGACCAAGGCCAAAACCGGCTGCGGCGATCACGGCACCGAGGAGGAGCCCGAGAAGCAGGCCCCGGCCCAACCCGCTGCGAGCCGGCTCCGGAGAGGGAGGCGGCGGCTGGTCGTCGAGAAAATAGGGGGCGGTGGGGGCGTCATAGGCCGGGCGTTGCGGAGGTGGGGCGGCCGGCTCGATCGCCGCGGGATACCTGGTGGGGTCCGATGGATAGAGGATGGCGTCACCCAACGTCTCCTCAGGAATCGGCAACGCAGCTTGACGGGGCTCGGGGGGTGTCCACTGCGCCACCCAAGCCGGAGCCTCGGGCTCGGGCTCGTTCTCGGGTGGCGGTGCGGGGTGCTCGGTTGTCATAGGGTGCCTTTCGGTCCTTGCCCGCCACATAGTGTTCGTAACAAGTGAGAGGTTCGTATGTATGAACTAAGAACGGGCTAAGAACCTTCCCGGTTCCCTCACTCCCCGAATCCCGACAAAACTACCTCTATCCGGGCACCACCCTGGTCTGACTCGGCCACCCGGGCCTCACCCCCATGGGCTCGGGCGATTGCCCGGGCCACCGCCAACCCGAGACCAGTCCCGCCACTGTTTCTCTGACGTGACTCATCGAGGCGAACAAACCGCTCGAAGACCCTCTCCCGGTCCTCCTCCCGGATGCCGGGCCCGTCGTCCTCCACAGCTGCCACCGCTCGTCCTTCGTGGAGATGGCACGAGAACGAGACACTGGTCGTGGCGTGTTGAGCAGCGTTGATACCCAGGTTGGTGAAGAGGGTCTCGAGGGCATAGGAGTCGCCTCGCACCCGCACCGGCTCGATGCCGCTGGTGTCCACGGTGATGGTTGGATCGCTGGCGGCCGTGCGTTCGGCCACCCGCCCGAGCAGCTGGTCGAGATGTACCCCACTATGGGCGGTCTCGACTGCCCCCTCATCGAAACGAGCCAAAGTGAGCAGGTCGGTCACCAGGCCTGCCATGCGGGCCTGCTCCCGCTGCAGGCCCTCAACCAGCCGTGACCAATCGGCAAACCCCGGCTCTTCCGTGGCGATCTCCAGCATGGTGCGCATCGTTGCCAGCGGGGTTTTGAGCTCGTGCGAGGCGTCGGAAACGAACTGGCGTTGACGCACCGAGGCCGACTCGAGTCGGTCGAGCATTCGGTTGAGCGTCTCGGCCAGACGCCCGACCTCGTCACGAGATTGTGGTTCGGGCAACCGTCGCGACATAGCGATCGCCGAGATGGCCTCGGCTTCTTCTCGCATGGCATCGACGGGACGCAGCGCCCGGCCGGTGAGGAACCAGACCGCCGCCGCCACCCCCGCCAGAGCGATGGGGAACCCGACCCACAGGATGGGCCGCAAGGCGTTGGCCGCCGCCTCGGCAGGAGACAGGCTCGATGCGACAAGGACCACCCCCGGCCCCGCACTCGACTCAAACCCGCGAGCAATCACCACATACGGGCTTTCGTCCTCGATGAAGGGGAATTGCTCTTCGATGGCCTCGAAGACAGCCTCCATCACCTCCACCTCTTCCGTTACGTCGGGGGCGGTGGTCGCATCGAAGAAGGGTCGCACCCCGCCGAGACCGGGGCTCGCCGCGATCACCTCGCCATCGACGACGACCTGAATGAGCTGGTCATTGGAGAGAGTCACGATGTCGCCGGCCAGCGCATCGGCGCTCGCCAAGGAAGCGACATCAAGCGCCCGTGTCTCGGCCGACGACGCGATCTCATCCTCCAGCCGGGCTTGCGTCTGCTCCGAAAGCAGCACCAACCCGAGCGCGGCCACCACGCCCACCACTACGACGGCTATCACGGTGGTGCGCCGCCTCACACCTGCGGCCGACCAAACCCGGCCCAGCCGTCCGCTAGCCATGCTCATCCACCAGCCGATATCCGGAGCCCCGCACCGTCTCGATGTAGGTGCGGCCGGCGGGGATGTCGATCTTCTTGCGCAAGTAGCGCACGTAGACCTCGACGATGTTCGGGTCTCCCTCGTAGGCCCAGTCCCAGCACGACTCGAGAATCTCGATCTTGGAGATGACGTCCCCGGCGTGGCGCATGAGCAGCTCCATAATCGACATCTCGGTGGGCGTGAGGTCCACCGCTTCTCCGGCCACTGCGAAGGTACGCCGGGCCGGGTCGAGGCTGAGGTCCCGGACCTCGAGCACTGCGGGACGGGCCGCGCCCCCGCGGCGCATGAGTGCTCGCAGGTGCGCAACGAGCACAACGAACGAGAACGGCTTGGTGAGGTAGTCGTCGGCACCGGTGTCGAGGGCTTCGGCTTCGTCGTACTCCCCCTCCTTGGCGGTCAGCATGAGGATCGGCACCCAGTTGGATTGCTCTCGCAACGCCGCGCACACCTTGTAGCCGTTGAGCTTGGGGAGCATGATGTCGAGCACCAGCGCGTCGTACGGGGTGGCCATGGCCATCTCCAGCCCGGTCTGCCCATCGTTGGCCACGTCGACCGCGAACCCTTCCCGCTCCAGGCCGCGCTTGACGTAGGAGGCGAGCTCGACTTCGTCTTCGACTACCAAGATTCGCACCGATGCTCTCCTCTCCTTGCCCCATGCTGGCACAGCCTCCGCGCCGGCCCCCGCGGACTTCAGACTCGCTTGACAAGCAGTTGCGGGGCAACTGCCAAGGAACGCGAAGCGTTCCCGCCCCCTCCGGCCCTCCGGGCCACCATCCCCCTCCGGGGGGAGGAAACCGTGGCTAGCCGGAAGCACCCGCCACATCCCTGGACCGCATCGACCGGAACGCCAGGCCACCAGCGTCGGGCCCAGCAGCTGAAAGCAACCTGAAAGTGAGGGGAACGGACGGCGCGCCCTTCGGGGAGGAAAGGCGGCGGGTTGGGGGCGCTTGCCAGGGGTGTCGCCCCCTCCAGCCCCCCGGGCCACCTCCCCTCCGGGGGAGGAAAGCCTCGACTACTCGGAGCGGACACCCTCACGTGGGAGCAAGGCGGGGATGATGAGGAGGGCGCTGAGGGCGGCGACGGTCATTGCCACCCACATGATCATCGAGACCTGGCTGTGAATCTTCAACGGCGACAGCCACAGTGCGGACAGAGCGATGGCGATCCCGAGGGCATTGGCCACAATCGGGCGCCCGGCCCGGTCGATCGCTCGCAGCACGTAGCCGTCTCCCCCGGCCCGGGCGTAGTCGATGGCAGCTACGTAATGGATGGCGTAGTCGATCCCGACTCCGATAACGATGCTGGAGATGACGGCCGTCAGCAGGTTGAGCTGGATCCCCGACGCGGCGATGAAGCCGAGGAGAGTGAGAACCGTGAGGGCAATCGGCACCAGCGAGACCAGCGTCTCCCGCAGCCGCCGGTAGGCAGCGAACAACATGATGGCCACCAGGGCGAACGCCACCGACACCGACACCACCTGAGCCCGCAGAACCAGCCGGGCGATCTCGTCCCACACCACCGGCATCCCCGTCAGCACGCTGATCCGCTCGTCCTCCTCGGCCACATCGAGCCATCCCTGCAGATCGTCGGAGTCGAAGTCGCCGGGGAACAGGACGAAGCGCAAGCCATCGTCGCTCACCAGGTCACCCAAGGGCAGCACTAACTCTTCCGCCAGCACGCCCTCCACCAGCTCGGGGAATCTGGTCGACAGGTCGGCAACCGAAAACACCTCCCGCACCCCCGGCTGAGCCTCCAGCAGTTCGGCGGCCGCCCGGGCATCCGCCAAACCACCGATGCCGGCGGCCGGGTCGTACACGAATTCCCCTGCCAATGGCGTTGCTCCCCCGAAGAGCTCCTCGGTCTTCTCAAACGCCACCCGCACGGGATCGCCGTCCTTGAAGAAGAACAGCTGATCGCTGTTGACATCTAGTCGCGGCACGAAGATCCCGGCGAACACGAGCAGCCCTACACCGAGGGTAAGGGCAGGGATCCGGGTGCGGACCAGGCGCTTGAGCCCGGCGGTCACCCGCGGGCCCAACAGGGCGTTGTGGTGCCGAGGCTCGATGGTGAGGCGGCTGATGAGAGCGGGAAGCGAGAAGAACGAGATGATCCCGGCAAACGTGATGCCGATGGCGGCGAATAGCCCGAGCTGCTGGATCGGCTGGACGTCGGTCGCCAGCAACGAGAGAAACCCGGCAGCGGTGGAGATGGTGGTGAGGATCATCGGAACGCCCACGTGAGACAAGGCCGAGCTCACCCGGGCGACCGGGTCACGGTTGGTCTCGGCTTCTTCCTGGAAGTGCGTCACAAAATGCAGGCCGTCGGCCGATCCCATCACGATGACGAAAATCGGCACGATCACCGTCACGATGTCAACCTCGCGGCCGAGCCCGAAGATGAGCCCGAAGGTCCATATCGACCCGATCACTGCCGGAAAGATCGCCAGGGCACTCAGCCGCCGGTCACCGATGGTGGCGTAGAACGTGCCCACCAGCAGCACGATCACCATTGGGGGGATGAAGAGGAGGACGAAAGAGAGAACGTCGAGCACCGTTGCAAACACCACCGGGTTGCCCGACAGGGTCAGCTCCAGGCCGGCCGGTGGCGTCAGGTCGTCGAGAGTGCGGGCCACCGACAGGCCGTCGTCGGCGGGAGTGACGAGCACGAGGGTGTTGACGCCCTCGTCGTCGAGGAGCAGATCGGCCAGCGGGTTCTGTTCGAGCAACACTTCCAGGGCCGCGGCGGGCAGGGCCCGCACCACCTCCGGAGTGATGGCCTGGCCGGTGAGCGGGTTCACGTCGGGCACGAGCGAAGCCACCTGACCGACTCCCTCGGTACCGGCGAGCAGGTCACGCAGTTCAACCAGCGCCGCCGCCGATTCGGGATCGCGGAAGGTGCCGGTGGTAGCGGTGGCCACCACGTTGATGGGGTCGGCCGTGGCGTATTCGGCCTGGAGCGCCTTGAACGTCTCGCCCTGCTCGTTGCCTTCCAGCACCACTGCCGCGACGTCGGCATTGAAGTCCATTCGCAACAACATGAGGGCGGCCACGATGGTGATGAGCGCTGTGACGCCGAGAATTCGCCGTGAATGCTCGACAATGATGCGGGCAATGCGGTCCATCGCAAGCTCAGCCTACGGTCGGCATCCGTACCACCACTTCCCCCCATCCGACCCGGCCTCCGGCCGGCCCACTTAGCAACCCGAAGGGTTGCCCCCCTGCAGGGGAAGGAGACAGGAATGCGAGGGTTGACTCGGGAGTCAGTTGCGTGGATTGTGACGGAGTGCCGAATCAACCGCGCCGTGCCTACTCGAAGCGGCTCTCCCGCCGGCTTCGTAACAACATGACCGAACCGGAGGTCATCCTGTGGTCATACCTCAAGGGTCATGCCCTCGGCGTCAAGTTCCGACGGCAGGTGCCAATTGGCCGGTTCATTGTCGATTTCGCTTGCTACGAACATCGACTCGCGATCGAGGTTGATGGTCACCTCCATCGAGTAGATGTAGATGCTCGGCGGGATGCCTGGATCGAATCGCGAGGATGGCGGGTGGTCCGCTACTGGGCCGGAGACATCTTCTA
>Ga0224508_10002588_pt1 | contig 15276 bp, 15 predicted proteins | sample SF_Jan12_sed_USG_4_FD_170157 | JGI IMG/M metagenome (GOLD analysis project Ga0224508, IMG submission 170157) | Sediment microbial communities from San Francisco Bay, California, United States - SF_Jan12_sed_USGS_21 | ecosystem: Environmental > Aquatic > Marine > Sediment | place: USA... | reverse complement strand
AGGCCATGAAGATGCCGTAGGCGAGCATCGGCTCCTCGGTGATGAAGGTCGGGCCCGGCACCACGTTGTGGATCAAGAGCGCGCCCAGCATGATCGCGGTCACGATGTCGCCGGGAATACCCAGCGCCATCATGGTGATCAGCGCGCCGCCGGCCGTGCCGTTGTTGGCCGCCTCGGAGGCGATGACGCCGTCGGGGATGCCGGTGCCGTACTTTTCGGGATGCTTCGAGGCCTTCTTCGACTGGTCGTAGCTGAGCACGTTGGAGATCGTGCCGCCGGCGGCCGGCAGGGCGCCGATGAAGACCCCGATCAGCGACGAGCGGATCAGGTTGAGCGGCTGGCGGAAGATCGTCCGGATCGCCTCCCAGTGCTCGATCTTGATGGTCTCGGCCTTGGCCTCGATGAGCGCGCTCTGTGCCCCCTCCTTGCGCTCCACGTCGCTCAGCAGCTGGCTGAAGGCGAAGAGCCCGATCAGCACCGGCAGGATCGAGAAGCCCTGGTTGAGGTCGTCGATGCCGAAGGAGAAGCGCGAGGTGGCGGTGATCGCGTCCTCGCCGACCATCGCCAACAGCAGCCCGAGCACGCCGGCGATGCCGCCCTTGAGCAGGGATTCGCCCGACAAGCTGGCGATGATGGTGAGCGCGAAGACGATCAGCGCGAAATACTCCCAGGGGCCGAACCACAGCCCGATCAGGGCAAGCGGCGGCGCGAAGCTCATGAGCAGCACAGCCCCGATCAGACCGCCGAAGAAGGAGGACCACACGCCCACGCCGAGCGCGAGCCCGGGATGGCCCCGCCGCGCCAGCGGAAAGCCGTCGAAGGTGGTCGCGACCGACGAGGGCGTGCCCGGAATGCCCAGGAGCGTGCCCGAGATGAGCCCGCCCGAGAAACCGCCGACGAAGACCCCCAGCATGGTCGAGAGCCCCTCGACCGGGCTCATGCCGAAGGTAAACGGCAGGGTCAGCACGATCGCCATGGTGATCGTGAAGCCGGGAATGGCCCCGGCCACGATGCCGGCCAAGGTGCCGACCGTGATCAAGGCGAGAAGCTTGAACTGGAAGACCTGAACGAAGGCCCCGAGTACGTTTTCCAACATCGCGCGCCGCTACCCCCGTGCCGCGTCTACCAACCGCTCAATAGAAGATATCGCCTTCCGGCAGAAGGACGACCAGGACCCAGCGGAACATCACCCAGAGAAAGAGGACGACACCGGCCGAGACCAGGGCGTGCTGGATCATCTTCCGCCAGCTCCGGGGCCCCAGGAACGCCTGCATGGCGAAGAGGAACAGAAAGCCGGAGAGCATGTATCCGATCGGCTCCAGCAGGGCCACAAACAGAAAGAACAGCAGGAACGAGACGATCACGTTCCGGTAGTCGGCGAACCACGCGCCGAAACTCCGCCGGGCCGGAGCGCCGGCCGGCGCCCCCCGCGCGCGCAGGTCGCCGATCAGGCCGTGCAGGAACAGCGCCGCGGAGAGCGGCGTCAGAAGCACCAGAAGGACGGTCGGAAAGAACGCGGCGCCCGCCGACCCGAACAGGGGCTCCGGTATCTCCTGGGTCTGCAGGAACATGATCCCGCAGAACACGAGCAGGACCACTCCGATCCCGGTATCGGAACGTATGCGCATGCCGGACCTCGCCGCTCGACGGGCGCGCGGAGAGCCCTCTCCCCGCGCGCCCGATTTCAATTGCCTCCTTGACCTTAAGAGGCTTTTTTGCCCTTGAAGATGCCGATCTTCTTGGCCAGGCCCTCGATCTCCTCGGCGCTCTTCGTCAGGAAGGGCACGAAGTCGGCGCGGCTCTTGAAGGTCGGGACCGTACCCTTGCCTTCCAGGCTCTTCGTGAGCTCGGGGTTCTGCATGGACTTAGCGAAGGCCGCCTCGTACATGTCGAGGATCTCCTGCGGCGTGCCCTTGGGCGCGAAGACGCCGCGGCTGATCCCGGTGACGATGTCGTAGCCCTGCTCCCTAAGGGTCGGCAGGTCCGGTAGACGAGGATCGCGCTGTTCGGTGGCGATGCCGAGGCCCTTGAGATCGCCCGTCTTGAACAGCTTCTGGGCCGCCGTGATGTTCAGCTCGCCGAGCTGGACGTGGCCGCCCATCATGGCGGTCTTGCGCTCGGCGGTGCCTTCGTAGCTGACGATCTTTAGCTTGATGCCGGCGGCGTCCTCGACCGCAGCCGCCAGGAAGTGGCTGGTCGAATTGAGCGTCGCCCCGATCAGCACCTCGCCCGGGTGCGCCTTGGCGTAGGCGACCATCTCGGCCATGTTGTTCCAATCGACCTTGCCGCTGGCGCCGACGATGGCGGGGGTGAAGGTGAGCAGCACGATGGGCTCGTAGGCGAAGTAGTTGAAGTCGGTCTTGCCGGTCACATAGGTCGTCTGCAGGGAATCGTGGCCGGCGAAGATGGTACAGCCGTCGGGCCGGGCCTCCTTGGCCACCTTGGCGCCCTTGGAGCCGCTCTGCCCCGCGATGTTCTGGATGACGATGTCCTTGCCCAGGTGCTTCTGGGCCTCGAGCGCCACCTCGCGGAAGATGATGTCCGTGCCGCCGCCCGGCTTCCAGGGCACGATCAGCTTGACCGCCTGGCAGGGCAGGTCGACCGCCGCGCCGGCCGAAACCGGCAGCACGGCCAGCATCGCGGCCGCGATGCAGGACTTGACGATAATGCGAATTGTCACCTGTTCCTCCTCCTCGTCTGAATACCGTTGTCGTTGACGACGTGTTATGTCCCGGGGGCTTCGGCCGTGCCTGGCCCCACCCCACCTCCAGGGGCAGATTCGCCCCTGACGGGAGGTATTGCCGACAATTCTAACCCGGTTGTGGGGACGAGTCTATTTGGCCACACCGGGCCGGGTCCGGCCGTCGGACGAACTACGAGAGGACGCCTTCCAATGTCTTTCGAATCGGGCGAATTCCGCCAGGCCCTGGGCTGCTATCCGACCGGCGTCGCCGTCGTGACCGCACTGGGGCCGGACGGCGCGAGGCTCGCCATGACGGCCAGTTCCTTCACCTCGGTCTCGCTGGACCCGCCGCTGGTCTCCTTCTGCCTGGACCGCGCCTCGGTCTGGTTCCAGGCCTTCCAGGCGGCCGGGCATTTCGCGGTCAACGTGCTGCGCGAGGACCAGGCGCATCTGTCCGACGACTTCGCCCGGATCGAGGGCGGCTGCTGGCAGGGGCTCGACACCGTGACCTGGCGGACCGGCTGCCCGATCCTGAAACACGCCTTGGCCGCCTTCGAATGCCGGGTCCACGCCCGTCACCCGGCCGGCGACCACGTGATCCTGGTCGGCGAGGTGCTGGGCATCGCGTCCGACGGGGGCGGCGCCCCCCTGGCGTTCTTCCGCGGCGGCTACCGCCGGCTGGCCGGTGAGGGCTGAGCGGCCGCGCCTGACACCATAACACCCTCATCCCGCCATGGTTTGGTCGCGTTTCCGGGGTCTCTGGGAGGCGGAGGCCGAAACATGCAGGACGATCCCAAACCTGGCCCGAGAGGCCGCAGGAGCGAACCGCGCAGGTGCCTGATGTGCCGCGAGACCTTCAGGTCCGATGGGCCGCACAACCGCATCTGCCCGAAATGCAAGCTGACCCGTACCTGGCGCAGCGGCGGCGTCGACGGCACCACGCATGACCTGAAGCGCCGGATTTGAAGGCGGCCGGCGGCCCGAGGCCAAGGACAGTAGTGCGGGACCCTTCGCTTTCGTCTAACATCTCCCGCCAGTGGGCCTTGGCGAAGAGGCGAAGCGGGGACTCTCATGACAAAGAGCAGCTTCTGGCGGCGGCTGGCCTGTTCCGCGCTGCTCGCGCTCTGCCTGGGCGCGCCGACGGCGGCGAGCGCGGCCGAGAGCGATTCCGCCGCCGCGCCGCTGGAGCTTCCCGAGACGCTCACGCCCGAGCAGGTCGACGGCATCCTGGCCGGGCTGACCGACGCCCAGGTGCGCCAGCTCTTGTCCGGCGAGCTGCGCGGGCGCGCCGAGCGCCAGGCCGCGGGCGAGCAGAGCGGCAACGGCGGCCTGGGAGTGCTCCTGCTGCGAGTCCGCCTCGGCCTGGAGCGCCTGGCGGACACCCTGCGCCGGCGCGGCGCCCAGGTCGCCATGGGCTTCTCCCTCGTGCCCGGCGCGCTTACGACAAGCATCGACAAGGTCTCCGGCGGCGGGGGCCTGGCCGGCTTCCTGCTGCAGACCGCCATGCTGCTCGGCCTCCTGGCGCTCGGCACGGCTGCCTACTGGGGCGTGCGCCGCCTCGCCGCGCCGGTACGCGGGCGCATCGAGGCCCAGGCCGGCGAGAGCCTGTTCGACCGGCTCTGCGGTGCGGCCTTCCGCAGCGTTTTCGACCTGCTGGCGATCGGCGCCTTCACCGTCGTCGCCTTCGGGCTGGCGGTCCTGCTGTTCGACCACGAAGGGCCCGACCGCACATTCGTGATCACCTACCTGACCGGCGCTCTGATCACCCACGGCGCGGCCCTGGTGTCGCGCTTCCTGCTGGCGCCCTACACGCCCGCCCTGCGCCTGGCACCGCTGGGGGACGGGGCGGCGCGCTTCCTCTTCCGCTGGTCGGTGCTGCTGGCCGGCGTCGCGGTCTTCTCCTGGCTGACCGCCGGCCTGTTGATCCTGACCGGCATGGCGCTCGAGGCGCACCTGATGATTGTCCTGATCACCGGCACGATCATGATCGTCCTGCTGATCGTCATGATCCTGCAGGCCCGCAAGGCGGTGGCCGCGGCGATCCTCGGCGCCGGTTCCGCGGCGGTCCGAGGCGAGGAGGCGCCGGCCGAAGCCGAGGATGCGGATGGACTGACGCCGCTGCGCGTCCAGTTCGCGGCCACCTGGCACGTCTTCGCCATTCTCTACGTCGCCGTGATCTGGCTGCTCTGGGCGATGAGCATGCTGGCGCGCGGCCCCTCGACGATCTGGGCGGCCACCGCCTCGGTCGGCGTCATCATGCTGTTCCCCGTGCTCGACCGCGCCTTCGGCCGCATCCTGCAGGACATGCTGGACGGCGGCGGAGCGGAGACCGGAGCCGAGGCTGGAGCGCCGGGGCCGAACACCGCCGGCGTGATGCGGCGCGGCCTGCGCGTCGTCCTAGTGCTCGGGCTCGGCGCCGTCGTGCTGCAGCTTTGGGGCGTCAACCTGTCCGGCGAGATGGGCGCCCAGGCGCAGGGCGCGCTGGTCGAGGCCAGCTTCGACGTCGCCGTCGCCCTGCTGCTCGCGTACGTCGGCTGGCAGCTGATCAAGGTCGGGATCGACCGGCGGCTGGTGCCGCGCGAGGTGAACGGCGTGCTGGTCGAGCCGAACGCCCGCATGAAAACCCTGCTGCCGCTCGCCCGCAAGTTCTTCGTCGTCGTGCTGGTGGTGATGACCGTGATGCTGCTGCTCTCGGCGCTGGGCGTCAACATCGGTCCGCTCTTGGCCGGCGCCGGGGTGGTCGGCATCGCCATCGGCTTCGGCGCCCAGACCCTGGTCCGCGACGTCATGTCGGGCATCTTCTTTCTGATCGAGGACGCGTTCAGGGTCGGCGAATACGTCGAGATGGGCGACCTGCGCGGGGAGGTCGAGGCCATTTCGCTGCGCTCGCTGCGCCTGCGCCACCACCGCGGCCCGGTGCACACGATCCCTTTCGGCGAGCTGCGCTCGATCACCAACCACAATCGCGACTGGGTGATCTACAAGATGTCCTTCCGGGTGCCCTTCGACACCGACATCGACAAGGTCAAGAAGCTGATGAAGCAGGTCGGCGCCGAGATGATGGCGGATGCGGACCTGGGGCCCAGGCTGATCGAGCCGCTGAAGTCCCAGGGCGTCGTCGAGATTGACGATTCGGCCATGATCATCCGCGTCAAGTTCATGTGCCTGCCGCGCGAACAGTTCATCCTGCGCCGCGAGGCCTACAAGCGCATCAAGGCCGCCTTCGAGGCCAACGGCATCGAGTTCGCGCGCCGCAAGGTCGAGGTCCACGCGGCGCCGAGCACCCCGGCGAGCGAGCCTGCGCAGGCCGGCGCGGCGGCCGCGGCCGTCGCGGGGGGTTCCACCACGGCCTAAGTCAGCAGGGGCCAAAGGCCGTCCCACAGCAGCTTGACCCCGGTCACGAGCAGCATGCCGTAGCAGAGGCGATAGAACAGCTCGTGGCCGACCGGCCCGTGTAGCCGCACGCCGAGCCAGATGCCAAGCGGCGCCAGCGGCGCCAGGATCAGCGCGGTCAGCAGGTTGTCGGGCGAGAACTGGCCGAGCCAGCCGTAGGGCACCAGCTTGACGTAGTTGATCACGAAGAAGAACACGACCGTAGTCCCGACATAGAGTGTCTTGTCCATGCGCTGCGGCAGCAGAAAGAACTGCACCGGCGGGCCGCCCGCGTGCGCGACGAAGCTGGTGAAGCCGGCCAGCGCCGAGGCCAGGCCGCCGACCAGCCGGCTCGGCCGGGCCGGGCGGAGCGAGACGCGCCGGGCGAAATGGTGCAAGGTGAAGCCGATGGCGATCGTGCCGATCAGCAGCCGTATCATGCCGTCGTTGAGGTAGCGGAAGGTCAGGGTGCCGATCAGGATCCCGACCAGTGCGCCGGGCACCATGATCGCGATGTTGCGCCGGTCCCAGGTGTTGCGGTAGGCGCGCAGCCCGAAGATGTCCATCAGGCAGAGGATCGGCAGCATGATCGCCGCGGCCTGGACCGGCGATACGAAGAGCGCCATGAGCGGCACCGCCATGACCCCGAGGCCGCCGCCGAACCCGCCCTTGGAGATCCCGGCCAGCAGCACGGCGGGCACGGCGGCGAGGTAGAACCAGGGATCGGTGATCGGCATGGATCACTCTAACCGGTTCCGCTCCGCCCCGTGAAGCCGGCGCAGACGGCAGGGCAATCGCTTTGGACGGGCAACGTTCCTCCTCCCCCCTTGCGGGGGAGGACCGAGGAGGGGGGACAGGCCCATTCGATCGCAATGACACTTCCGAGCGCGGTGCGAGCGGTCTTGACCACCCCCATCCAAACCTTCCCCCGTCGAGGGGGAAGGCTTTGTGCCGTTCGAGCAATGGCCCTGGCGCTTTGCCGTTCCGCGCGCCGGCCGGCCTTGCTAGACTTGAGCTCGCTACGGAGGGGTCCGCGATGGACGACGTCACGATCAGGATCGAAGAGGTCTATGTGCCGGCCAAGCACCGGCGCGACCTGGACCCGGCGGCCGTCGACGCGCTCGCCGAAAACATTCTCGAGGTCGGCCTGCAGACGCCCATCAGCGTGCGGCGCGACGGCGAGCGCTTCGTCCTGGTCAACGGCGTGCACCGCCTGGAAGCCTGCAAGGCGCTCGGCGAGGAGACCATCACCGCGATCGTGGTGCGCGCGCCCCAGCATTAGGCGGAAGCAGCCTGACGTCCCGCGATTCGCCACCAGGAAGCGCCTGGCGAAAGTCCAGGGCGCGGGCAGCTCCAGCCATAAAGCCAAGGGAGATATCCGGAATGTCGAAAGTGCTCTTTGAGAAGACGGGCCGGATCGGCCGGATCACGCTGAACCGGCCGGAGGTCATGAACGCGATCGACGACGAGGTTCCGGCCCTTCTGTCGGGCGCGGTCGCCGCCGCCAACGGGGACCCCGGCATTCATGTGATCGTGCTCTCCGGCAAGGGTCCCGCGTTCTGCGCGGGGTACGATCTGACCTACTACGCAGGGGGCGAAGGGACCGGCCAGGCGACGCAGGACATGCCCTGGGACCCGATGAAGGACTTCGCCTTCATGGCCCGCAACACCGATCATTTCATGTCGTTGTGGCGCTCGCACAAGCCGGTGATCTGCAAGGTGCAGGGCCATGCGGTCGCCGGCGGCTCGGATATCGCGCTCTGCGCCGACATGATCGTCATGGCCGAGGATGCGACGATCGGCTACATGCCCGCGCGGGTCTGGGGCTGTCCGACCACGGCAATGTGGGTCTACCGGCTCGGGCCGGAAAAGGCCAAGCGCATGCTCTTCACCGGCGACAAGATCGACGGCCTCGAGGCCGAACGCCTTGGGCTGGTCCTGAAAGCGGTTCCGTCCGATGCGCTCGACGCCGAGGTCGAGGCACTGGCCGAGCGCATGGCGTCGGTTCCCGTGAACCAGCTGATGATGCAGAAGATGGTGATCAACCAGGCCATCGAGGCGATGGGCCTGGCCAACACCCAACGCCTCGCCACGCTGCTGGACGGCATCGCCCGCCACTCCCCGGAAGGCATCAATTTCAAAGAGCGGGCCGAGGCGGTCGGCTGGAAGAAGGCGGTCGATGAAAGGGATCGCGGCCTCTACGACTGGACGGAGGACCGGCCGACCGACGCGCCGCGGTAGCCGATCGCCATGCGCGCGGCGCCGCCGCACCCTGGCGCTCGCCGCCTCACTCCAAAAAACGCACGCCCAGCTTGCTGCGGTAGCGCCAGCAGACATGGCAGCGATAGCTCGGGCCGTGCTGGATCTTCAGGGTGAAGACGTCGGGACAGCGCAGCGCGTCTTCGGGCTGCAGCGCGGCGCCCTGGTCGGACAGATTGAGGACGACGCAGTCCATGGTGCAGGTCGCCGCCCGGTAGACGACCCGGCCGGCCTTGATGACGTTGCCCCGGGCCCCGCGCCGGCGCTCGGGCACCGGCGGGGCCGGCGGCGCCTCCTCCCGGGGCGCGTCGCTGGACGGGTCGGCGGGCGGGTCGGCGGGCGGCGCCGTGACCAGCCGGGCGCGCTCCCGCGCGGCGTCGATGCGGGCGGCCAGCTCCTTTTTGCCATAGGGCTTGATCAGGTAGTCGACGACGCCCAGGCTGAGGCCCTTGACCGCCTCGTCCCTTTCGACCAGGCCCGATTGCAGGATGACCGGCGTGTCCAGCCCGGCCGCGCGGATCTGCTGGAGCACCTCGTAGCCGTCGATGCCCGGCAGCATGACGTCGAGCAGAACCAGGTCGTAGGTCCCGCGCAAGGCCAAGGCCGCGCCGGCCTCGCCGCGCGACACCCAGTTGTGCTGGTGGCCAAGCGCGAGGAGCATCAGCTCTATGCCCCTGGCGGTCTCTTCGTCGTCCTCGATCAGAAGCACGTTCATCGGCCGTTCCTGCGGGGGCCCCTGGCGCCTTGCCCGCCCGGGGCGAGGCTCGCACCCAAGTGTAAACAAACCGACAAGGCCCGGCCCCCCGGGGAACTTCGGATTAATCGCTGGACGCCGGCCCCGCCCTGGGGCAAGCAGGGCGGGCCGCAAGGGAGAGCCGCCCTTTATGGAGCCTACCGTCGCCCTTCTAGTGCTCGTCTCGGCGACGATGCATCCGATCTGGAACGCGCTGGCCAAGCGCGACGAGGCCCCCGAGTTGGTGTTCTTCTCCCTGCTCCTGCTGACCACCGCGTTTGGCGGCGGCCACGCGCTCGTGGTCGGCGAGGACCTGTCGATCGGCCGGGCCTGGCCGTTTCCCCTGATCTCGGCGGCCGGGCTCTCGCTCTACGGCATCGCCCTGGTGCTGACCCTGCGACGCGGCGACCTGTCGGTCTACTACCCGATCATCCGCTCCTCGCCACTGTTCATCGTCCTGGTCGGCTTCTTCCTGCTCGGCGAGCGCTACTCGGCGATGCTGCTGCTCGGCATCGCCCTGGTGCTGGGCGGCGCGTTCCTGCTGCAATACCGGCGCGGCGCGCGGCTGCTGCACGATCCGCTGACCCTGGGCCTCGCGGTCCTCGCCATGGCGGGCAGCGGCACCTACTCGATCTCGGACGCGCGCGGCGTGCAGCTGGTCGAGCCGATGTTCATGTTCTTCTGGTCGGGGGCGCTGGCCCTGCCGGTCTTCGCCGCGTTCCTGTGGCTGATCCACCGGCGGCGCGACGACAGCGCCTTTGCGCGATTCTTGAGCGGCTGGGCGACTCGGCCCTGGCGCCATCTGGCGGTCGGCCTGCTCGCCTATGCCTCCTATTTGCTGCTGCTGACCGCCTACCAGCTCGGCGGCAACGTCGCGGCGGTGACCTCGGTGCGCCAGGCCTCGATCCCGATCTCGGTCCTGCTGGGCGGTCTGCTGCTCAAGGAGATCGGGATCCCGGCCCGCTTCGCTTGGTCGCTGGTGCTGGCGGCGGGCATCGTGGTGATCATCCTGTCGCGCTAGGCGCGGCTGAAAAAGCCCGCGGCGGCCCGTTGCCCTCGTCCTTCGACAGGCTCAGGATGAGGTCAACTCCTTGAAAAAGCTCACCCTCACACTGAGCTTGTCGAAGTGCGAGGGTGAGCCTTCGCACTTTCTCAGCAACCTGCTAGGCGCGGTCGTCTTCGAAGGGCGTCAGTTTGGCCGGTCTTCGCGCTTGACGTAGCGGCCGTCCTCGATGCCGGAGAAGATATCGGCGACCTGCGGGTGGGAGACCGGCTTGCCGGTCTCATCGGGCAGCAGGTTCTGCTCCGAGACGTAGGCGACGTAGGTGGTCTCGTCGTTCTCGGCCAGCAGGTGATAGTAGGGCTGGTCCTTGGCCGGGCGGATGTCCTCGGGGATCGCCAGCCACCATTCCTCGGTGTTGGAGAAGACCGGATCGACGTCGAAGATCACGCCCCGGAACGAGAAGACCCGGTGGCGTACGATCTCGCCGATATGGAACTTGGCGGTCCTGATGGTCATTGGCTCTCGGTCTGTTGTTTCGATCGTCCTCGTTAGGAGCGGTCCGGCTCCTTGCCTGCTAATTTGGCGTGCCCGGCCCGGCCATACAAGCCCCGCGGCCGGGGGTCTGAGGTTCGGGGCGCGGGCTTTCAGGCGGGAACTTCGACCCCACCCTCGACCGCCGGCGCGGCGGGACCGTCGTCCGCCACGGCGACACAGCGCTCGGGCCGGAAGCCGTTGAAATCCGTCCGGAGCCCATAGGCGTAGGCGCCCAGCATGCCGACCTCGATCCAGTCGCCTTGGCGGGCGTCGCGCGGCAGGACGAAGGGATAGCCCAGCACGTCGAGGCCGTCGCAGGTCGGCCCGTAGACCGTGAACGCTGCGGTCTCGGCCGCGGCGGGGCCGGAGGGGCGCAGCAGGCGCACCGGATAGATCGTGCCGATCTTGGTGCCCGACAGACTGCCATAGATCCCGTCGTTGAGGTAGAGCGCCTGGCCCCGGCGGTGCTGCACCTGCGCCACCACCGACACGGCCTCGGCGACCAGGGCGCGGCCCGGCTCGCACATGACCACGCAGTCGCCGGGCGGGCCGAGGCGCCGGAGGCCCTCGTCGATCGCCCCCATGAAGTCCTCGAGCGCCGGCACAGGGGTCTCGTAGGCCGAGGGAAAGCCGCCGCCCAGGTCCAGCCAGCGCAAATCGACGCCGGCCTGCGCGATAACCTCGCCCGAGAGCTCGATCGCCCTTCTATAGGCCGCCGGCTCGGTGCATTGGGAGCCGACATGGAAGCAGAGCCCGGCCTGACAGCCCGCGTCCGCCACCGATCTGAGGAGCGCCGCGGCCGGCCCCGGCCCGGCGCCGAACTTGCCGGAAAGGTCGAACAGCGCCCCCTCGCCCGGCGTGGCCAGGCGGACCATGACGGCCAAGTCCGGCGGCGCGCCGCCCAGCACCCGGATCATCTTGTCGAGCTCGTCGGCGTGATCGACCACGAAGTGCCGCACGCCGTGGGCCCGGTAGGCGTCGCGGATCGCCGCCTCGCCCTTGACCGGATGCATGAAATAGCAAGTGGCTTCGGGGAAGCGCCCGGAGACCAGCGCGATCTCGCCGAGCGAGGCGGTGTCGAAGTGGCGGATGCCGGCGGCGTAGAGCAGGTCGAGCACCTCGGCCTGCGGGTTGGCCTTGACGGCATAGAGCACCCGTCCCGGGAAGCGGTCCTGGAAGCGCCCGGCGGCCCGCCGGAACAGCGCCGGCCGCAGGCAGTAGACCGGCACCTCCGGCCTGAGCTCCGCAACCATCTCCTCGGCGTCGGCGAACTCACGCAGCATCTCGTATCCCCTCCAGTCGTACCGGCCGCCGGCGCGTGGACGCTCTTGTCCGGCGCGTCCGGTGCTATGCTATGATGTATCGAGCGCCCTGTCGCAATCCCGAAAGCGACTCCGGATCCAGGAGAGACGCGACCATGGCTGACCCAACGAGCACGCCCGAGCTGCAGAGCGCGGCGGTCCAGGAGGCCGAGGCCAATACCGAGTGGTGGCACCAGGAGTGGCTGAAGTTCCCGACCATCAGCCTCGACGACGACGGCCACTGGCACTACTGGGACGTCCCGGCCGACAGCGGCGTCTACAGCGACGACTGGCGGACCGGCGAGGGCCTGGCGCGCGACACGGTCGCGCAGATGCAGCGCTTCATGGCCGGCAGCTCGGCGCTCCGGCGGATCATGCACGAGATCGACTTCAACTCGACCGTGGCCCAGGGCTTCCTGACCCGGATCGAGGACATGCTGGCCAACCCCGACCTCTATCTCGACTCGCTCGAGCCCGGCTCGGTCGAGGCCAAGCTGAAGGCGCTCGCCCGGGACGCGGCCGAGCCCAAGGCCGAAAGCGGTTGAGGCCACGGTCCAGTCCGCCCGGCCGATTCATCGCGAAATCACCAGGGAGACCACGATGACGCAGCCCGGGGGGCTGGAAAGCCTGCTTGCCGCCGGGCGCTTCGTCGTCACCGCCGAGGTGACGCCGCCGCTTTCCGCCGACGCGGGGGTCCTGCTCGCCCGGGCGGCGCCGTTGAAGGGCAAGGCGGATGCCGTCAACGTGACCGACGGAGCGGGCGCCCGGGCGACCATGTCGAGCCTAGCCGCGGCCGCCATCCTCGTCCGCGCGGGGATCGAGCCGGTGCTGCAGGTGGCCTGCCGGGACCGCAACAGGATCGCGCTGGCCGCCGACCTGATCGGCGCCGCCGCGCTCGGCGTCACCAACATCCTGGCGCTGCACGGCGACGACCCCGAGGGCGGCGACCTGCCGGACGCCAAGCCCGTCTACGACCTCGACTCGCGCGGCGTCATGGCCCTCGCCCGGCAGCTGCGCGAGGACGGCACCCTGCCCTCGGGCCGCGCGGTCCAGCCGCCGCCCCGCCTGTTCATCGGCGGCGCCGACACCCCCTTCGACCCGCCGGCCGGCTGGCAGCCGACGGCACTCCTCGCCAAGGCCGAGGCCGGCGCGGATTTCGTGCAGACCCAGTTCTGCTTCGACCCGGCGGTGGCCGGGCGCTACCTCGCGCGCCTGGCCGAGGCCGGACTGACCGAGCGCCTCGCGATCATCCTCGGCGTCGGGCCGCTCGCCTCGGCCCGCCAGGCGCGCTGGATGAACGAGAACCTGCACGGGGTCAGCGTCCCGGAGGGCGTGATCGAACGCCTGGAGCGCGCCGCCGACCCGGCGGCGGAAGGCCGGAAGCTCTGCGTCGAGCTGATCCAGGGCCTGTCCGAGATCCCCGGCGTCGCCGGCGTCCACCTCATGGCGCCGCAGCAGAAGGCCGAGGCCATCGCGAGGGTCATAGAAGACTCCGGTCTGCTGAAGGACCGTCCTTCGATGGCCGGTTGACCGCCGAGGCCGGCACCCTCCGACTCATACCAACGAGCCGATGAATGAAGTCACTGCGGACTCGCCCTCATACTTCGACAAGCTCAGCATGAGGGCTTCAATCTGAGCCCCTCATCCCGAGCTTGTCGAGGGACGGGGGGCGAGACCCGAGTCACTTCGTCCACTCGCTGGCATCAGACGTAGGACAGGACCTTTTCGCGGCGGCCGACGAAGTTGCGGCCCCGATCGCCGTCGAAGGCGCCGCTCACCAGCTCGAACCAGTCCTTGCCGTCGACGCCGTGGTCGGCCGCATCGACCGAGACCTCGAGCCCGGCCAGGAACGCCTCGAGCTGCTCGGCACCGGCCTCGAGGTTGGCGCCGAACACCCGCTTGAGCGCGGTGTCGCTGGTCCGGCTCTCGCCCGCCACCGCACGCAGCACCAGCGGCAAAGTGAACGAGCAGGCGATGCCGTGCGGCACGCCGTGGTTCAACGTGATCGGATAGGACAACTCGTGGGCGAGTGCCGTCATGGTGTTCGAGGAGGCGAGCCCGGCGGTCAGCGCCGCCTTGGCGACCCGGCCGCGCAGCGCGAGGTTTTCCAGGTCCTCGGCGAGCAGCGGCAGCGTCATCAGCAGCTCACGCGCGGCCGGCACGGCGAACTCGGTCGACATCGGGTTGGCGTTGCGGTTCCACAGGCTCTCCAGCGCGTGGGACAGCGCGTCGAGGCCGGAGCTGACCGTGACCGCGCGGGGCAGCCCCAGCATCAGCTCCGGGTCCACCAGGGCGCACTGCGGATAGACGCTCGGCCGGGCGAGCGAGTACTTCGTGCCGCCCTCGAGGTCCCAGACGGTCGCCCAGTTGGTGACCTCGCTGCCGGTCCCGGCCGTGGTCGGCACGGCGATGATCGGGATCGCGCCCAGGGTGTCGCCGCCCCGACCGGTCTCCAGATAGTGCCGCACCTGGGCAAAGTCGCCGCGCGCGGCGGACAGCACCTTGGCGGTGTCGATCACCGAGCCGCCGCCCAGCGCCACGATCACCTCGGGCGGCGGGTCGATGGCGGCGAAACGGGCGCAGTGCGCGTTCAAGGTTCCGAAGTTCGGGTTGGACGCGACGTCGTCGACGGTGACGGCCGGCTCGCCGGCCAGCTCGGCCAGGCGCGCGCGGGGGTCCTCGAAGGGCGCATCACCGTAGGTGACCAGCGCGTAGGACCGGCCGTCCAGCGCCTCGCCGATCCGGCCGAACGCGCCGGGGCCGAAGGTGATGTCGACCGGGTTATGGTAGCGCCACGTCTGGCTCACGACTCGAGACTCCGCCGGGCATAAGTACGGCAGACACCCATGGCCGGGGCGCTCGCGCGAGGTCTCGCCCAGGAAGTGTGCCTTCGGCGATGTTGCAGCGAGAGTCCCTAACGTTTCGTTTCCGCCGGCAGGGCGCACCGCCGGCAGGGCTCGCCGGGACCGGCGCCCCGGCTCAAGCTATTGGAATCGAACGCCTAGTTCTTCTCCTTGTCGACCAGCTTGTTCTCGGCGATCCAGGGCATCATGGCGCGCAGGCGCTCGCCGACCTCCTCGATCGGGTGCTCGGCGGCGCGCCGGCGCAGGGCCTTGAACGACGGCTGGCCGGCGGCGCACTCGGCGACCCAGTCGCGCGTGAAGCGGCCGGACTGGATGTCGTCCAGGATGCGGCGCAGCTCCTTCTTCGTCTCGCCGTCGATGACCCGCGGCCCGCTCGTGTAGTCGCCGTACTCCGCGGTGTTGGAGACCGAATAGCGCATGTTGGCGAGGCCGCCCTCGTAGATCAGGTCGACGATCAGCTTGACCTCGTGCACGCACTCGAAATAGGCCATCTCCGGCGCGTAGCCGGCCTCGACCAGGGTCTCGTA
>Ga0224508_10002587_pt1 | contig 15277 bp, 17 predicted proteins | sample SF_Jan12_sed_USG_4_FD_170157 | JGI IMG/M metagenome (GOLD analysis project Ga0224508, IMG submission 170157) | Sediment microbial communities from San Francisco Bay, California, United States - SF_Jan12_sed_USGS_21 | ecosystem: Environmental > Aquatic > Marine > Sediment | place: USA... | reverse complement strand
ATCGTTCGGCGGAGGAATTGGGCGCCCTGCTAGGTTCTTCGTAATCTCATTGGGCCAAGTGGGTCTGGCAGGAAATAATGTCGTTTGCTTCTAGTAAACGGACAAGCCAAGAAACTCCGCCAGACTGGCCTTGGCACCCGCATGGTCGTCCCAGGGTTCGTAAAATCTTCTCTGCGGTCCGACTGACTGAATTCGAACGTCTTTTGCTTCGGCGATGATTCGCAGTTGGTCGACCGTAACTTCATAGTAAGCGTCCGCGGCCGATGCAACCGGTTTTACGTACACGGGCTCGCTTGCGCCAATGGCGGCAGGGGTCCAGCCCGAGATCTCGAGTTGCAGTGGTTCTTCGTCCGCAAATACGACGACGGATTCGAAGCCGTCGCGAGAGTCGGCTGTCGTCGCATCCTGCATCGTGTTCCATATGCCCAACCAGATGTAGTAACGGTAAGTTCCGGACCGGTTGACCTCGAGCGGTCCCAGGTGAACGTAGTCTCGTGCATAAGCGGCGCGACCCGACTCGTCCCGATAGAAAACCATGGGAGCCTGACTGTAGGTAATTGTCACCGCTGTCACAGGATCGAACTTGTTTGAAACAAACGCCGTGCTGGAGGAACACCCGCAAAGAAGGCTGAAGGCGATCAGGGCAAACAGCAAGTTTGCTTTCGAGCGTGACGATGTGGATTGTCGCAACGTCATCAGAAGAACACCTGATAGCCGAGGTTGAAGAAGAACGATTCGCGATCCAGGTCGGCGTTGACGGAATCTCTCCTGGCAATTTGCTTGCCAGCCTCCAGTTCGATACGAAATCGTTGACTGCGACGATACTGAACCCGAATGCCCGGTGTGTACAGCCACTCGTCGCTCGAGTCGGCCAGGCTTTCGCGCCGGTCGACTCGCAGGCGGGGATTGATTCGCCATGACTTGCCAATCGGGTAGCGGCTGTCGAGGGTCAGAGAGATCACGTTCGCGGTATCGGAATCCGAGTAGCGAACGCCGACTATCGTGACATCACCCTCTTTTAGCAAACTGCTGGCCACCAGGCTGGTCGCAAAGTAGGTGTACGATGTCTCCGGAGTCGCGGGTACGCCACCGGACTCGGGTGTTGCGTCCACTGTCGTCTGGTTAATATCGGCACTGATCTGCAGCTTTGGTGTCAGTGAATGCGACAGGCCCAGTGTAAAGGTGGTACTGAGCGGGCTGCGATCGATTCCGAACTGACGAATTTCGTCCTCCGGGTATATCTCCAGCAGGGTCGCGAAGTCCGCAACCGGCTGCCCGATAAGGGCATTACCGGTGCTGAGGAACGGGCTGTGCCGCTGATCGATCGAACCATGAAGTGTGAGTCGGTTGGCGAAGCGCCAGCTCGCCTGCAAAAAGGCGCTGCCGAGCTCGTTATACAAGGTGTCGTAGTCGATTAGCCCCCAGACGCTCTGGTTCGTGCCGAAGTAGCGGAACTCGGCGCCGACAGCCTGCCGGTCCTCGATCCCCTCGATGTCCTGCTGAATGAAAAACGCCCCCACTTCGAGATCGCCCAGGATCGGGCCGTAGTTGACGCTGGCGCCGTAAAACGTGCGCGACGAGTCAACGCCGTCAGTTGCTGAATAGGCCGGCTTGCCGAAGACCGCGTTTACCAGGATACGCTCGCCTGCCTGGTAGCTGAGGTTGAGTCCATCGAAACGACCCAGGACACCGCCGGTATTCCTGGACTGGCGGCCGATGCGTGCACGCAAATTCGTCCTGGCATCGGCCAGATCCGCATATGCATAGGAGACTCGCGATTGGTTACCTGATCCGACATCCTCATCGAGAAAATCGTTGCGATAGCCCACGGATATGCGGCTGCTAAAATCGAATCGCTCGCCCCGTCGCCGCGCATCAAAGTTCACATCCGAATACAGTGCCGACTGACTAACGATTTCATCCTGATCGTTCTGTTGGTTCGAGTCGCGCCGGTAGTACTGCGAGAAAAAGGTCTGCATGCGCCAGTTACTTGGCTCGGATCGCTTCCCGCTGCCCACGGTGCTGCCCGGGTCGACAGAACTACTGACTTGCCGGCCGCTCGCGAGGAGAGCAGCGAGTCGCTGACTGACTCTTGCGGCGCCCTCGGTATCCGGATACAGCGACAGGTAGCGCTGGTACTCGGCTTTGGCGTGTGCCGTCTGTCCCTTCTTTTCGCGCGCCAGGGCCAGATATTCCTGTGCCTCCGGCTGGCGCGAATGTTCGGGAAGTTGCAGAACCTTGGTGTAAATCTGAATGCCGCGGGAGACGTCACCCGCCGCCATGGCCTTGCGCGCATCTGCCATTAACAAGTCGACTTTCGATTCATCACCAACAGGACTGATTGGCCCGACCGGCTTTTCCTGAGTGTCGACAAGCAACTCAATCGCGACACCATCTGTCGCGACCTGATCTATCCAGGCACCTGGAAAATCCGCCTGCAGCGCGGTCAGCCTGCTCAGCGCTTCGTCGGCAGATTCGAAGTTACCCAACCTCAGGCGATACCAGGTCGTACCATTCACCTCGACTTCTGAATAATAGATACGTTGACCTGCCGCGGGTTGCAGCCCTGGCGCGTCAGCCGCGGTCGGAATTCTGTGAAGAGACGCCAGATTGATCACATATTCCGGCGTTGCCGGTTTGGGCCGTGGCACCTGCCGGTGTTCAACGGCCGGCCTGATATCGGGCGCGGCAGTAGCTGCTGCCAGGGGCAGCACATGCACGACGATCTGGAAGGAGACGCCGGACGAATCCACGCTGTATGTGACCGGCTCATCGAAACTCAATGTCAGGACCGGACCACCGGCCGAGTCGCCGTCGTACTCCAGATCAGCGAGATGTGCTGTGTCGGCATTGACCGGACGCAATATCGATCGCGAGCTGGCGACGAGTGGCGAGACGCCGTTGCAGATACTGGTCGGGTCGAGATAGATACGCAGACGGTCGCCACGGCCTTGCGGCTCATGTCGCAGATACTCGGCTTTGCAGTTGAACGCAATTTCGATGTCGGCGCCGCTGGTCGTGCCGGAAACCCTGGAGCTTTCAATGAAGCCCGAGCCGGCTGAGGCTAATGGTGGTGCTGCAACGAGCAGGACACCAAGTAGCCAGCTAACGCGACAACTGAAGCTAGAAATCGCCACCGGATATCCTGTGCTCTGGTCCCGACCGACGGTCTTTGATGGTTGTCAGCGAGGAGTCCGTGTAGACATGGCAGGAGCCGCTACAATCGCGGAGCTCGCTGGCCGTATATCTTCTATCGGGATTCTCATGCTTTTTGTGCGGTCCCGATTCGTAATCGCCTGCGTGACAGCCGGCGCAGTCAGGCTGAAAGGCGGGGAACTGCCAGTTTACGACTTCGGAATTGTTCTGATGACATCTGGAACACAGAAAGTTGCCGCTGTGATCCTGCGGCTCATACGGCAGGCCGGTATGGCGGTAATCTGCCGGCGTCCAGGCAATCGGGCTGTGGCACAAGCCGCAGTCCTGCGACGTATTGAAGTGACCCGGGTTCTGACCGGTCGCGATCGTGCCGTTGTGGCAGGACGAACAGGATCCAAGTACCTGATTGTGGTCCACCGTGGTGACCGGCTCCCAGACAGTCGTGTTGTGGCAGTCTTCGCAAACATTGGTCGTCTGCACGTGCAACGGGCCTTTACCGGTAGCTTCGGTGCCGTTGTGGCAGCTGAAGCAGTTGTCCACGATGTTGATGTGGTCAAAATTCGCGGGAATCCACGCGATAGTGGTGTGACAGTCGTCGCAGTTGTCACCGCTCGTGATGTGGGTCGGATGTTTGCCAGTCGCCGTCACGCCGTCATGACAAGAGCTGCAGGTGCCCACTACCTGGGTGTGGTCGACGGTGAACACCGGCTCCCACACATTGCTCGTGTGACAGTCTTCGCAAACGGTACTTGTCTGAATGTGTAAGGGGCCCTTGCCGGTAGCGTCGGTGCCGTTATGGCAGCTGAAACAGTTGCCGGTGATATTCACATGATCGAAATTCGCCGGTAACCAGCCGGTGGTTGAATGACAGTCATCACAGTTATTACCGCTCGTGATGTGGGTTGGGTTCTTGCCGCTTGCGATAATGCCGTCATGACAGGAACCGCAGGTGCCCAAACCTTGCGTGTGGTCGACAGTAAATACCGGCGCCCAGACATTGCTCGTGTGACAGTCTTCGCAAACGTTGCTCGTTTGCACATGCGTGGGATCCTTGCCGGTGGCTTCGGTACCGTTGTGGCAGCTGAAGCAGTTGCCCGTAATGTTCACGTGGTCGAAATTCGCCGGCAACCAGCCAACGGTCGAATGACAGTCGTCGCAATTGTTGCCACTGGTGATGTGCGTCGGATGTTTGCCGGTCGCTGTGAGGCCGTCGTGACACGACCCGCATGAACCCACGACCTGGGTGTGATCGACCGTAACTGCAGGCACCCACACATTGCTGTTGTGGCAGTCCTCGCAGACATTCGTCGTCTGTATGTGTGTCAGGTTCTTGCCGGTGGCGTCTACGCCGTTGTGGCAGCTGAAGCAGTTGCCCGTAATATTCACGTGATCGAATGTCGCAGGCCGCCAGGCAATCGTCGTATGACAGTCATCACAGGTATTGTCACTGGTGATGTGTGTCGGGTGTTTGCCGGTTGCGGTGATGCCGTCATGGCAGGAGCTACAGACGCCGACGACGTGTGTGTGGTCAACGGTAAACACCGGTATGAACACATTGGTGTTGTGGCAGTCTTCGCAGACATCACTTGTCTGAATATGCTCCGGATTCTTACCGGTCGCATCCACACCGTTATGGCAATCGATGCAATTGCCCGTAATGTTCAGGTGATCGAAATTCGCGGGCAGCCAGGCAACGGTCGAATGACAGTCGTCGCAAGTATCGCCACTGGTAATGTGCGTTGGGTTTTTGCCGGTCGCGGTGATGCCGTCATGACACGAGCCGCAGGCGCCAATGACCTGCAAATGGTCGACCGTCGTCGCCGGCGTAAACACATCCGTGCTGTGGCAGTCTTCGCAGACGTTGCTGGTCTGAATGTGCATCGGATCCTTGCCCAGGGCATCCGTACCGTTGTGGCAACCAAAACAATTATCAACGACGTTTACGTGGTCGAAGATCGCTGGTAACCAGGCGGTGGTCGAGTGACAGTCATCACAGTTGTTACCGCTCGGGAGGTGAGTGGGATGCTTTCCGGCCGCCGTCACGCCGTCATGGCAAGAGCCGCAGGCGCCCAATACTTGCGTGTGGTCGACAGTAAATACCGGCGCCCACACATTGCTCGAGTGGCAGTCCTCACAGACGTTGCTGGTCTGAATGTGTGTGGGGCCCTTGCCCGTGGCTTCAGTACCGTTGTGGCAGCTGAAGCAATTGCCGGTGATGTCGACGTGATCGAAATTCGCCGGCAGCCAGGCGACGGTTGAATGACAATCGTCGCAATTCGTGCCGCTCGTGATGTGTGTCGCGTGTTTGCCGGTCGCGGTGACGCCGTCGTGGCAGGAACCGCAAGTGCCAATGACCTGCGTATGGTCGACCGTAGTCGCAGGCACAAACAACGATGTGCTGTGGCAGTCTTCGCACACATTGCTGGTCTGAATGTGCGTCGGGCCTTTGCCTGTGGCAGTGGTGCCGTTATGACAGCTAAGGCAGTTGTCGGCGATGCCTGAGTGGTCGAAAAGAGCCGGCAGCCAGCTCGCCGTGTTGTGACAGTCGTCGCACCGATCTCCGGAGGTGATGTGCGTCGGTGTCTTTCCAGTCGCCTGGACACCGTTGTGGCAACTAACGCAATCGCCGGTTATGGACGAGTGATCCACGAAAGTGATCACGCTCCAGTTCGTTGTTATGTGACAGTCGGAGCATTCACCGGTCGTCGCAACGTGGCTGGCCGGTTTTGATGACGTACGCAACAGGCTGCTTTGCGAATGGCAGCTGGAACAAGCCGATTCGGTTGGTCCGAACGTCCCGCCGACGTGGCAACTCTCACACGTCACACTCTCATGCGCGCCGTCGAGCACAAAGCCGGTGCTGAAGTGATCAAACGATTGCTGCGACCTGGCGTCGCCCGATGCAAGCAGACCGGCAATGGCTGCAAAAACGAACAACAGGCCGCAAATGCGCGCGGCATGCCGCCGCCATGATCGGGTTGCTAAACTGGTATGGGTCATTGCAGTGACCTCACTTCTTTGAAGGAGCTATCGCTGTGGCAGCGACCACAGTCAGAGCCGAACTCACCATCGTGGATATCATCGGAACGATGGCAATCTGCACAGCGTTCGCCGGTTTTCCGCATCGACGCGAACGAGCTGCGATGACAGTCATTGCAGGAAACATCCAGGTGGGCGCCGTCGAGAATGAATTCTGTCTGTACGTCGTGATCAAACAACCACAGGTCCCACGCAACCGGGTTGTGACAGGATTCGCAGTTGTCTTCGAATAAACCCTTGTGCGAGTCGTCCTCACGATGACAGCCGATGCACGCGCTGTCCGTGTCGGTGAAAATCTGGGTCTCGTGACAGTCCTCGCACTCGATATTGCCGTGCTCGCCGAGCAACGGGAAGCTTGCCAGATCGTGATCAAAGAACGGTGCGTCTTCCCAAACGGTCTCGTTGTGGCAATCGCCGCATTGCGTACCGAGCTCGCCGTCATGCGGATCGTCGTCCGAATGACAGGAATCACAGCTGGTCAGCAGTTCTGTCTCGAATATCGGCTCAACATGGCAATCGACGCAGCCTGCTTCCTGATGCCCGCCAAGCAGCCTGTAGTCCGTATCCGTGTCATGATCGAAAAACGGCTCGGGCCAGGCATTGCTCGCATGGCAGGTGTCACACTGGTCGCCGCGGTGGCCGTCGTGCTCGTCATCCTCGAGATGGCAGGACGCGCATGCCATATTCATCTCGTCCTCAAATGGATCCTCGGAATGGCAGTCGCCGCATGCCAGCTCGGCATGTTTGAAGAGCAGCTCGAAATCGGTGTCACGGGCGTGATTGAAACTCGAGTCGCTCCAGTCGGTCGGGTTATGGCAATTTTCACACTGCTCGCCGGTGCGGCCCTCGTGAACGTCGTCATCGCTGTGACAGGCGAAGCAGGTCGCAGGCGTGTCCTGATGCGCCTGGTCTTCGTGGCAGTCCCTGCATTCCACCTCACGATGCTTGCCGACCAACGGGAAGTCCGTCGTGTCGTGATCGAACGTCGAGTCGATCCAGTCATTCGGGTTGTGACAGTCGCCGCACGCGGTGCCGAGATTGCCCTCGTGAACGTCGTCGTCGCTGTGGCAATCGGAACATTCACCGGGCGCATCACGACGCCTGGCGCCGGGTTCGTGGCAGTCGGCGCAGGCCGCGTCGAGATGTTTGCCGAACAACTCGAACTCGGTGAATGCATGGTCAAATGTGGATTCGTCGAGACCGAGAATGTCGGCGTTACGACCCTTGTGATCGGTATGGCAGTTTGCGCAGGGGCTGTCAGCAACCTCGGTCGATCGGCTGTGAAATCCAGTGCTTGTACTGACGTCACTCGCGATATCCTCGTGGCAGTCGAGGCATAGGCCGCGCTGTGCCGATCGGTCGAATCGCTTGTGACATGAGGCGCATTCGGCCTCGATATCGGCATGCCCCTGAATGACTTCGCCGGGCATGACCAGCGACTCAACAGTCTGGGCAGTAGCGCTCTGGCTGTTGAAGCAGGCTAACATCACTAGTATCCCCGCAAGTCCAATTTGCCATTGGTTCATATCGACCGGTCTGCAGTCGTCTGCTAGTACATGTGCACGGCCAGTACGTGCAGCAAGGCTGAAATCACCATCATGAAAAAGAGCGGCATGTGCAGCACGTGCCACAAGGAAGACAGTCGTTCAAAGAGCGTGAACTGAGCGACGCGCGTTGTCAGGCTGAGGAACTTTCGAATGTAAGCTGAGGTAACTTCTTTGAGTTTCTCGAAATCCCTGGCTACAGATGGAGATGCGGCGGCTCGCACCCGCAATTCACGATGTGCGGCTCTCGACAGGGATATCCAGATGAAATATTTCCTGAGCGACCACAACAGGCTTGCGCGCATGCTGAGTGACCCGGTAATGCTGCAACCCTGTGCTTCCGCAGCCAGCGCCTCGAGCCGTGACGCGAAGTTCGGTAACAGCGTCGCAAGTCCGTGACTGTTTTTCAGCGACTCGGACAGGTTGTCCCTTAGCTCTTTCAGGCTGGCCTTGCCCCCGTACAGGCTGTGGTGAATATGTGCATACAGGTACTTACCAATGACCCCGCTAATTGCGACGGCCAACATGCAGTACAGGGCAACCCGACTGTTGAACGAGCCGAGACCGAAGTTGCTGTGATACAGCACGAGGATCGGCCCGAGGACGCCGAGAAGCATGTGGATCTGAAACCAGTGCGCGGTGCGGCCAAGAAAACGCAATGCCCGGATTCGCTTGCGCAGCGGGTACAGGATAAGGACCAGCATCATCAAACCCCCGATGATGCCGAGCCAGTAGCCCAGCCCCTCTTTCGGATCGATCAACTCGTAGTCGCGCAACAGCCAGCCCACACCGATCGCGAGTATGGTCAGCGAGTACCCGTAGAAAGTGCTGCCTTGCCGAGTCTCTCTTGTGCCGAAGAGGCGTGTCCAGAAATTGCCGGTTTCAAAAACCCGATCGAGTACGATCTCATTCATTAGTTGTCTTTCCTTGACTGTGAAGCTGCTCCGATAGTCAGCTCGATAGTTCCACCGTCTGCTGGTAAGACGGGTTGACTCCAGGCCTCGAGTCCAGCGCTGGTGTCAGCCGCACTTCCGTTGCGCGATACTCGTGCCATGACAAGCAGCTCTTCAAAGTCGGCAAGAAGGGTGCCTGGCACCATCATTTCCCTGTCTGTTAGTGCAAAGTCGATTGGCAGGTCCGCCACTGATCTGCGCAACGCCATAACCGGCATCCGGTCCTGTGCCGATTGTTTGGCGAAAATGAAAACAGTGTCGTCGGGCCTGACCAACGTTGCCGCCTCCGCTGCAAGCACAACCCGCCCGCGTATGGCGGGGCCCGATTCAACGGCGCTTACTTGTGTCGCCGCATTCGCGCCAGGCAACAACGCTTCGAACTTCGCATCAGTCTTGCCGAGTGACTGCGCATGTGCGTATGCAGCGAGCGCTTCATCGCGTCGGCCGAGGTGCTCGTAGGATTGCGCAAGCAGCAGCCAACCGCTGGCGTCATCCGGTTCGTTTTCGAGTCTGTCTCTTAATCCATCGACGAGGCTGGCAACCGAACTTTGCGAAGGCGCTGGCCGGTCGCTTGCAGCCGATGCTGTGCCCTGAGTGTCATATTGCCGTTGTGCGGTTGCGGCAATCACTGCTGCCGGAGAACCCAGCAGAACATAAAGTGCAATAGCGGTGAGCGGAACGAGCAGAGCGGTGAGCGCGATCGGTGTCGCGAACAACGGCCTGCCGTCTTTGAGGGGGATTGCGACAAAAGCCGTTGCCATGATCAGCATCACGATGGCGAAAAACCAAAACTGGAATGACATAGCTTCTCCGGCTGTTTCGATCGAATGATTGTCGGAGCGCTTCGCGCATTCCGGGCCTTATAGATACACGAGCAGGAGCCGGCTTTGGTTCCACTACGTCACAAAAAAAACAATAATAATCAGCGAGCTGTCGTGAAATGGCGACACTTTCGGAATTATGGATAATGACCCGCAAGGATCTGCTGCAAGACTAAGGTCTTTCCCTACCCAGGCAGGTAATTTGAGAGCTACTCCGCAACCGTGTCTGATATTCCGGGTTATGATTTTTCGCCCGCCGAATCTGAGCGAATCTCGATGCAAGGAAACTTTTTGACTTACCTGTATTTGATCCCGGTTCTGGGGATCGTCTACTGGTATTGGGCTCGCCACCGGCGCCTTGAACGCAACAGTTTTGCGGCGCTGAAAGCCGCGACTGAAGCGGGCATGCTGCAACCTCCGACACTGCATCCGGAGATCGACCCGCGCAAGTGCATCGGTTGTAAGTCCTGCGTGGTTGCCTGTCCGGAACAGGACGCACATGCGGTGCTTGGAATGATCCGCAAGAAAGCCTGGTTGATCGGACCATCAGACTGCATCGGTCACGGCGCCTGCAAGACCGTGTGTCCGGCGGATGCAATCAAACTCGTCTTTGGCACTGCCACACGCGGCATCGACCTGCCCGTTGTCAAGCCGAATTTCGAAACCGACGTGCCGGGTATCTTTATTGCGGGCGAACTGGGTGGCATGGGGCTGATCCGCAACGCCATCGAGCAAGGCCGTCAAGCGACCGCTTCAATCATCGAATTGCTTGAATCCGGCCACAACAACCAGCTCGACCTGGTCATTATCGGAGCGGGACCCGCCGGGTTCTCATCGACCCTGGCGGCCATGGAGGCCAAGCTGAAATCGGTAACCATCGAACAGGAAGAACTCGGCGGAACCGTCGCGCACTTCCCGCGACGCAAGCTGGTAATGACGCAGCCGGCGACCCTGCCAATTTATGGCAAAACGAAATTCAAGGAAGTGCAAAAAGAAGAACTGATCGAGTTCTGGCAGCAAGTGGCGAAAGAGACTGGTGTCCGCATAAACTATGAAGAACGCGTCGACTCCATAGAGCCGGCAGCGGGTGGCACCGGCCATATCGTCAAGACAGACAAAGCGACCTATGATACGCGCACCGTATTGATCGCTATTGGACGCCGCGGCTCGCCGCGGCAGTTAGGCGTTCCCGGCGAAGAACTGCCCAAGGTGACGTATCGACTGATCGACGCGGAGCAGTATCGAAATCAGCACGTGCTGGTCGTTGGTGGTGGTGACAGTGCGCTCGAGGCAGCAACGAGCATCGCGGAAGAAGCGGGGACATCGGTGACACTCTCGTATCGATCGGGTGCATTCAGTCGAGCGAAACAAAAAAATCGCGAAAAAGTCGAAGCAATGCAGGGAGACGGAAGGTTGCGGGTGCTGTTCAATTCGAATGTAAAAGAGATTCGGCAGGATTCGGTCGTCATTGCCGTCGGCGAGAAAGTCGGCCAGCTGAAGAATGATGCGGTTATCGTATCCGCGGGCGGGATCTTGCCGACCGGTTTCCTGAAAAATATCGGCATCACCGTCGAGACGAAGTGGGGCACAGAATAAGAATGGCAAGCGACGCTGATTGCGTCGCTTTGTTGGCGGAGCGCATTCAGCGACTGCATACCTTCTTTGGACGCCCGGTAGTCGTTGGAATCAACGGCGCACCGGGTTCCGGAAAGACCACACTCGCACGGTCATTGCGAAACCGGTTGCAGCAGGAATCGGAGCTGTCGTCGGTATGTGTCTCTATCGACGACTTGTATCTGAGTAAGCGGGCACGACAGGAGTTGGCGCGAAAGCAGCACCCGTTGCTCCTTACGCGCGGTGTGCCGGGCACACATGATGTCGATCTGGGTATCGATGTGCTGCGGGCCCTGACCAAACCGGCGGCAGCAAGCGTCGTAACGCTACCGGGTTTCGACAAGGCACATGACGACCGAATCGAGGTCTCGAAATTGCGTACCGTTGAAACGCCCGTTGATGTTGTCCTTTTTGAAGGTTGGTGCGTCGGCGCGCGCCCGCAACAGGATGAAGATCTCACAGATCCGATTAATGAGCTCGAAGCTGAACAAGATCCTGACGGTACCTGGCGCACGTACGTCAATACGAAGTTAAAGGACGAGTACGCAAGGTTGTTCGAGTGCATCGATGCACTGATCATGCTGCGCGTGCCGTCATTCGGCAAGGTTCTCGAATGGCGAACATTGCAGGAGCAAGAGTTGCGCGAGTGTGTCAGGACTCAAGCGGCTGACGAGGTGCCGGCTGCCGGAATGCGGTCAGAGGAGCTGCGGCGATTCGTTATGTATTTTGAGCGCCTGACGCGGTACATGCTCGAAGACGTGCCGAACTACGCCGATACCATCATCGATATCGACGAATCACATCGCATGGTGGCTGCGATCAACAGCGATTGGCCGTTCGAGTCCGCAGTCCCGTGATCGCTGCACTTGACGCGTACGTACTGTTGCCAATAGGCTGGTCATTACGATTGTGCAACACTGCTGAAATCGTATTGGAGACAAGCACTTGAGGCAGCTCGCCAGAATCAGACACCAGCAGAAGACCTTTGGCCGTCGCGCCCTGGGTTTATTTGTTGCCGTCTGGTTGAATCTGGCTCTGCAGCCCTGCGCAATGGCATCCCAGGTCGAAGCGGACGGCGATTGCCCCGGCTGCCCGCCTGCAAAGATGCAACACCACGATGGCATGCACGGTAATATGGAGCGTGACATGCCGTGCGTCGACGCAGGCACGGACTGCATGCTGGATGCAGACTGGAATCACGATGGGCGCGGCGGGCAAGCCAAGCTTAAGGATGCGCCAGCTGCCACGCTAATTGCGATCGTTCCGCATGAGCTTAAGCTGTCGTTGCAAAATCCACGCAACGCTGCGCTGCGCCCTCGCTGTGCGTCAGTGCATGCGGGCGCACCTCCACCTCTGCACGTTCTTCACTGCGTCTATCTGAAATAGCAATTCCTCCGTCGTAAACCGTTTTTAACCGGTTCCAAACGAAGGAGATTGTTCGATGACGTTTTTCTGTGGGCGACTGCCCTCAACTATTATTGCGATGGCCTCGCTGTTGTCGTTCGCCGTACAGGCGCAGCACAGCATCCCGCTGACACTTGCTGAAGCCGAGGACCTGGCACTCAGGCAGGAGCCGGGTCACGCAGCGCTGCTCGCGCGTGCCGCGGCGCTCGAAGAACACGGTATTGCTGCCGGTCAGCTGCCTGACCCGACACTGCGTGTCGGTATCGCGAACTACCCGATTAGCTCGGGAGATTTTTCGACCGAGGGGATGACGCAGGCGCAGCTGGGCTTCCGGCAAAGCTTTCCATCGGGCAAATCCCGGGAATTCAGTACGCAGCGGTTCAGATTGTTGTCACTTGAATTGACCGAGAGTGCCGGTGCGCGGAATCGAGATGTGCGCACGAATGTTCGAAATGCCTGGCTGGAAGCCTACTACTGGCAACATGCGCGCGAAATCGTCACCGAGTCGCGGCCTTTTTTCGCCGACCTCGTAACAGTTACGCGGTCGTTGTACTCGGTAGGCAGCAAAACGCAGCATGATGTGCTCCGCGCCGAACTCGAGCTGAGTCGCCTCGATGATCGCCTGATCGAGATAAACCGGCGCTACCGGCAGGCAAAGGCAGCGCTGTCCGAATGGTTGGGTCAGGACGCGGATCGGCCGATCGCGTCAAAACTTCCGGTCGGTGAGCAAGTGCCGGCAATTGAAACGCTCCGCGAAAATTTGCTGTCGCACCCGGTTGTTCTCGCTGCCGATGCAAGAGTCGCGGCACGCAGTGCCGGCGTCGAAGTTGCAGAGGAGCGCAAGAAACCGGGCTGGGCCCTGGATCTCGGTTACGGATATCGTGAGGGAAACTTGCCAAGCGGCGAGCCGCGCTCCGATTTCGTCAGTCTGTCGGTAACGACGGATCTGCCGTTCTTCAAAAGGAACCGGCAAGACCGCTCACTTGCGGCTGCCTTGAGTGAACGCAGCGCAGCGCAATACGAAAAGAGCGAATTGCTGCGCCGAATGATGAGCCAACTCGATGCCGGGTACGCACATTGGCAGGATCTTACGCGCCGCGTCGCGCTATACGAATCAATGATACTCGGCCTGTCCGAGAGTCAGGCTCAGGCAGCACTGCTTGCGTATCAGAGTGAGGCCGGCGACTTTGCCGACGTCATGCGCGGTTACATCGATGATCTCAACACACGTCTCGATCATGTCCGTTTACAGGTTGAGCGCCACCAGAGCTACGCCGTGCTCGCCAACCTCGGAGGGTTATCGCGATGAAAAAACCAATCATAGTTGCTGCCGCGCTGGTTGTTGCGTTGTTCATCGGTCTCGCGCTTGGGCGTTGGTCTTCGCGAGGCGAAACGGACGCGAGTGGCACCGACACAAAGGAGCGCGAGATCTTGTATTGGGTTGCGCCGATGGACCCGAATTATCGCCGTGACCAGCCCGGTAAGTCGCCGATGGGTATGGATCTTGCCCCTGTGTACGCCGATGAAGTGGATGCGGTGCCAGGCACGGTGAAAATCAATCCGACGGTCGTCAATAATCTCGGCGTGCGCACGATGGTCGCTGAGGAAGGTCCGCTGTCGCGGCGAATTGAAACCGTTGGTTATATCGGCTACGACGAGGACACATTGCAGCACGTGCATACGCGGGTCGATGGCTGGATCGAAACGTTGGCGACCAAAGCCACGGGTGACCCGGTCGAAAGGGGACAGCTGCTGTTCGAGTTGTACTCACCAACACTGGTCAACGCGCAGCAGGAATATCTGGCTGCGCTTCGCAGCAGCAACACCCTGTTACGAAGCGCGTCGAAAGACCGCCTTGCGGCGTTAGGTGTTACCGAGAGTGAAATACTGCGGTTGGATAAAGAGCGCACGGCAAGCCAGCGGGTCCGCGTGTATGCGGAGGCGGACGGTGTGATTGCGCACCTCGGTGTTCGTGAAGGTATTTTCGTTACGCCGGCCACCGAGATCATGTCGGTCGCGCGGCTCGATCGTGTCTGGGTGCTTGCAGAGGTGTTCGAGCGCCAAGCCGCGTGGGTATCCCCCGGTCAGCGAGCCGAAGTCGAACTCGATTATCTGCCAGGCAGGCGCTGGCAGGGAACAGTCGACTACGTCTACCCGGAACTCGACGCAATTACGCGCACGCTGAAAGTACGAATTCGATTCGACAACGAAGGCAAGGTCTTGCGGCCGAACATGTTCGCCCGTGTGACATTGCTCGGCGCGGAAACGGCGCCGGTTGTGCATGTCCCACGCGAAGCACTGATTCGAGGCGGTAACGTTGACCGCGTTGTCTTGTCGCTCGGCGAGGGCCGTTTTCGGGCACAGCCTGTCGAGACCGGCCTGGAGTCGGGTGATCGAGTCGCGATTCGGAGTGGTATCGCTGCGGGAGACCTCATCGTCACGTCCGGGCAGTTCCTGATCGACTCCGAATCCGACATTGAATCGGCCTTGTCGCGAATGGACGAGCCGGTGCCCTCGCAATGATCTCGGCCCTGATTCGCTGGTCGATTACGAACCGGCTGCTGGTTCTGATCCTGACCGTCTTCGTCAGCGCCTGGGGCATCTACTCGTTGCGCCAGACGCCGATCGATGCGCTGCCTGATCTTTCAGACGTGCAGGTCATCATCAAGACGTCGTTTCCCGGCCAGGCGCCGCAGGTTGTCGAAGATCAGGTGACCTACCCGTTGACGACCGCGATGCTGTCGGG
>Ga0224508_10002586_pt1 | contig 15281 bp, 16 predicted proteins | sample SF_Jan12_sed_USG_4_FD_170157 | JGI IMG/M metagenome (GOLD analysis project Ga0224508, IMG submission 170157) | Sediment microbial communities from San Francisco Bay, California, United States - SF_Jan12_sed_USGS_21 | ecosystem: Environmental > Aquatic > Marine > Sediment | place: USA... | reverse complement strand
ATCGATATTGATTGTCGCCGGCGCCGTGATGTTCTTCTTATCGGATCTGTCCGTTGCTGCTTTGCGCCTCGTGCAAACCGACTTCCCGACCTATGTCTGGGGGCTGCCGCTGTATTACGCCGGTCAGGTCTGCCTGGCGCTAAGTACCTCGCAGTCGCGATCCCATAGAGGGGTTCCGGAAAATCGCTCTGCCAGAAAATCAATAAACGCGCGTACCCGGTACGAGAGATGCCTCGTTGGCGGATAAATCGCGTACGCTGACGTTATCGGCCAATCGTAGTTCGTCAGGACCGGTACGAGATTGCCGCGGCGGATCGACTCGGACGCGATAAAAGTCGGTTGAATTACGAAGCCCATCCCATGAGCAGCCGCGTTAGCCAGGAAATCGCCGCTGCTGGCCGACAAAACGGGTCTCACCTCGACTGAGCGCTTGCCGCCGTCCTCATCGACATAACTCCATTTGTTAGGATCCGCGAGATTCGAGTAGACGAGGCAATCAAGATGTTGCAGATCGGCAGGGGTTTCAGGTTTGCCGTGGACGCTCAGGTAGTGAGGGGATGCACAGACAACAGCCCGCACATCGAACAGGCGCCGTGCGATAAGTGATGAGTCTTGCAGTCGCCCGATGCGCAAGGCGACATCAGAGCCCTCCTCGATAAGATCAATGCGCCGGTCGTTGAGATTCAGATCGAAGTTCACTTTCGGATGCAATTTGCTGAAGGCGGCAATGGGCTTGCACATGTGGCGCACGCCGAATGAGAGCGGCAATGCCACCCGGAGCATACCTTTCAGCTCGCCATGCTCCTGCTGGACCGCGGCCTCGGCCTCGTCGAGGTCGGCGAGGATTCGTGCGCTGTGCTCGTAGAAGCTGCTGCCCGTTTCAGTCAGGTTCAGAACTCGTGTGGTGCGGCGCAGCAGCTGTACCCCAAGACGTTCCTCCAGTGCCGATACTCGCCGGCTGATGGCCGATTTTGCGGCATTGAGCCGCTCGGCCGCGGCGGTGAAGCTGCCAGCCTCCACAACCGCCACAAACGCCTGTAAATCCTCGAATTTGTCCATATTGTTGCTATTTAGAGAACAATGATATGCACAGACTAATGTTTATCTCATAATTGTCAACAGAGAGACTACGGATAAGCAGACAAGCAACAGCCACGCAGGAGAGAGTGACATGCAAACGAATGAAACCCGGGTTCTCGAAATAAGTGCCAGCGCACGCACTAGCGGATCGGTGAGCCGTGAACTCACGCGGGACCTGATCAATGCCCTGGACGATCGCCATGGCAACGTGCGGACGGCTCGTCGCGACCTCAGCCAGGGCATCCCATTTGTCGATGAGGCATGGGTCGAAGCGAATTTCACGCCTGAGGAGGCTCGCACCGACGCGCACCGTGAGGCGTTGGCATTTTCCGATACGCTGGTCGCCGAACTGAAAGACGCCGATGTACTTGTTATCGGCGTGCCACTCTATAATTTCTCCATTCCCGCGGCACTCAAGGCGTGGATAGACATGGTGGCTCGCGCCCGGGCGACATTTCGCTACACCGACAGCGGCCCCAAAGGCCTCCTGGAAGGCAAGAAAGCGTACCTCATCGTCGCCACCGGCGGTGTTTCCGTCGGCAGCGGCATGGACTTTGCGACACCGTATCTCAGGCACGCTCTAGGCTTCATCGGCATAACCGACGTTGAGGTCATTGCGGCCGAGAAACTCAACAGCCAGGCAGAAGAGTCCAAAGACGCAGCGCGCCTGCGCATGGCAGACTTGATTCACCTTGCGCCGCATGCCGCATGATTCAATTCGAGGAGGCGACACCAAATGCTGGACATTATTCAATCCGATTCGAGGGGCAGTGCCGATCACGGTTGGCTACGCGCGAAACATACATTTTCCTTTGCTGAGTACCAGAATCCCGAGCGCGTTCATTTTGGCAAGGTACGTGTGATCAACGAAGATCGTATTGCGCCAGGACAAGGTTTCGGCACTCATCCGCACAAGGACATGGAGATCGTCACCTACATTATCGACGGCGCGATCGAACACAAAGACAGCATGGGTAACGGCACCGTAATCACGGCCGGTGAAGTGCAGCGAATGACTGCGGGCACTGGTGTACTGCACAGCGAGTTCAACCACTCTCAGGACAAAGAGCTGCACTTGTTGCAGATCTGGATCTACCCGGAGCAAATAGGTCTCGAGCCCGGCTATGAGCAGACGCGCTTTGCGCGCGAGGAGAAGCTCAATCGTCTGCGGCTGGTCGGCTCGCGCAATGGCAGGGAAGATTCCGTGACCATTCATCAGGACGTCGACCTGTACGCGAGCATCCTCGAAGCAGGCAACAATCTGTCCCTCGACTTGCGGAACGATCGCAAAGTGTTCGTGCAGCTTATCGATGGCAATATCATCGTCAATGGCCAGGAACTCTCGGCCGGCGATGGCGCGCAATTGCAGGACGAACGAGCGCTGCAGATCGCTGCCTCAACTGACGCCGAGTTTCTTGTGTTCGATATGAACTAGCGGCAGCGATAGAATGGGTCGAATGCGATTCGCCCCGATAATTCCAGGTCTGTGCTTGCTCGTGGCTTGCGGTGGGGGCAGCGGCACGGCGCCTGCTGTGCCATTGCCGTCTTCATCCGGCCCGACATCGATAGCCGAGATCCAGGGTAGCGGGTCATCCAGCCCGCTGGCAGGGCAGACAGTCTCATTCAGCGGTGTCGTTACGGGCGACTTTCAGAACAATGACGCTGACGATGCGAACAATCTTGGCGGCTTCTACGTTCAGGACGAGATCCCCGATGTGGATCCTGCAACATCGGACGGAATTTTCGTATTTGATGGGGATAGCCCGGTAAGGAACGTCTCCATCGGCGATCGTGTCAGCATCCAGGGCACGGTGAACGAGTACTTCGGCGAAACGCAAATCACCAAGCCAACAGTGAACATCGTCGGCTCTGGTTCGATTCAGGCTACTGATGTCAGGTTACCGGCCGAGCGCACGGCGACAACCAGCGATGGCGATCTTATCGCCGATCTCGAACGCTACGAAGGAATGCTGTTGCGCTTTCCGCAGACGCTGTCCGTCAGCAACCTTCGCAGTCTCGAAAGATTCGGCACTGTCGGCCTGTCGGAAGGCGGTCGCCTCTACCAGTTTACCAACGGGAATGCGCCGGACGCCGCCCGATACGCAGCACACAAATCGTTGACCGCGCGAAGAAGCATTTTGCTCGACGACGGTACGCGATCATCGAACCCGACAACGATTCGATACCTCGATGCGGGCCGCGACGCCGGCTATTCCATACGCACCGGCGACACTATTGCCGGTATCACCGGCAACCTGCGCTACTCGCGCGGCAGCGGCGGCAACGGCGATGAGTCCTGGCGCTTGATGCCGACAATGGAACCCCGGTTCGACTCTGTTAACCCGCGGCCCGGCAGCCCACCTGTGGGCGGCAGCGTACGAGTCGCCAGTTTCAACGTTTTGAATTTCTTCTCAACGGTGGATTCGGGCCAGGCCATTTGCGGGCCACGTGGAAGCGATAACTGCCGTGGCGCAGACAACCGCCAGGAACTGGACAGGCAACTCGCCAAGATCGTCTCGGCTTTGACACTGTTGGATGCGGATATCGTCGGCCTCATGGAACTGGAGAACAACAGCGGTTCCTTGCAGATGATCATCGATGCTTTGAACGACAAGATCGGAAAAAGCGTTTACGCGTTCGTGAACACCGGCACCGTTCATGACGACGCCATAAAGACCGGATTTGTCTACAAGCTAGCAACGATAGGTCTCGCCGGTTCTTTTGCGCTCCTGGATCGGAGCGTTGATTCCCGGTTCAATGACGCGAGGAACCGCCCGGCGCTGGCGCAAACCTTCGAAGTCATCGCCACCGGCGCCGTACTGACAGTCGTCGTGAACCACCTGAAGTCCAAGGGCTCATCCTGTGATGCCGACGGCGACCCGAATCTTGCCGACGGTCAGGGCAACTGCAACCAGACACGCACCAATGCCGCGGCCGCAATCGCTGACTGGGTAGCCAACGATCCTACCGGCAGCAACGACACCGACTACCTGATCATTGGTGATCTCAATGCCTATACCCTGGAAGACCCGCTAGCTGCGTTGAAGAGCGCGGGGTTCACCAGCCTGTTTGATGTACAGAGCAACCCTTACTCGTTCATATTCGATGCGCAGGCAGGCGCCCTGGATCATGCCATTGCCTCGGCCAGCCTGGTCCCGCAGGTCGTCGACACGATTGAGTGGCATATCAACGCCGACGAGCCTGCGCTCCTCGACTACAACCTGGAGCACGGCCGCGATCCGGCGTTGTTCGACCCAGACTCGCCCTACCGTGTCTCAGATCATGATCCCGTGGTCGTTGGACTCGATCTGACTGACTGACGGCTACATGGGTTTGCGAAACTTGAGTGTCATGCGGTTTGATTCGCCGATCGCGCGCATCTCTGCCTGCAGTTCCGGGTTGTCCTGACTCGTACCGAAACTCGGCGGCAACCGCCAAACGACGTCTTCTGCGCCGGGCTGATCGTTAGGGTTCATATTGATGTCGCTTTCGGCAACGAATTCGAACCCGGCCTGCTCGGCTGCAGCGATGACGAACGACTTCTTGAGATAGCCATGACTTCCGTCTGCGAATTCGTCGGACATTTCGTCACGCGCCTGATGCTGCACGACACCCAATGTGCCGCCCGGCTTCAGCGCAGCAAAACAATCGGCGAGCGCAGCCGTCAGAAACCCTCCCTCTTCCTCGAAGTTCGCGAGGTTGTGCAGCACTCTCGCCAGAAAAACCACATCTGCCGTTTCAGCTACCGATTCCGGCATGACGCCGAAGTTGAACGCAGCAACCGTCGCGCTGTCATCATCCCGCCAATCTTCCGCCCCGACCGGCCAGTCAGTGACCCACGTGCTCTGTGTTTTGAGAAATTCTTCGTTAGCGAATGCGAAATTAGGCCACATATCCATCGCATAGTTCGCGCCGATCAAATGGCCCTCTTTGCCGAGGTAAGGGAGTAATATCTGCGTGTACCAACCGCGGCCGGGTAATCCTTCGACGACCGTCATGCCGGGCTCGATACCGAAGAACTCGAGCGTCTCCTGCGGGTGGCGGTATTCATAGCGAGCCTGCACATCCTCGGCCTGGCGATCGAGCACGGCGGACAGACGATCTACCTTGACGGCCGGTGCCTCAGTCTCGGTGGCAGTTTCGGGCGCCGATTCTGTTGCTGATTCTGTCGCAGGTTGGCAGGCAGCAAGGCCGAATGCCAGCATTATGGCCGCAATTCTGAACATGGTGTTCCCCGTTTAAGGCTTCGTTCGTGGGCGAAAATTATGCGTTAGTCGAGGCTCTGCAGCAATGCATGAGTATCCTTTCGCACCGTACCGAGTGCATCAATAATCCTGTCGTAGCTGTCCCTGTCTGGTCCAAGACCTTCCCAGTTCTTATCCCACACCTGCCACAGTTCCGTGCCTGAGGCCGGAACCCGGCCCTCGAGAACCTGGGACAGATCCCTGATCGTCAACACCAGCGCCCATCCGGTGCGCGGGTTGCCCTTGTCGACGGCATCCATGTCCCAATGACGGTGGTACACGACTTGCTGGAGCTGGCCAGTATTGCGCAACACCTCAATAGAAACAAGGCGTTGATTGCGATTGTGCTCACTCGCCTCGTTCCGCCAGGTGTTGTAGCCGAGGCTGCTGATAGCGATGAAGAGGCTGATGAGCGCGACCGCGTTTCGTTGTAATTGTTCTTTCAATCGGACTTTGTTCGGCACTGGACCCTCCTGCAGGGATACTCAATCAGACCCGCGAATGGCGCCAATTATTTCGTTTCGGGCTCCATGTCCAGCGCGGGTTTGCGCGGCCACTGGGCGCGCGTATCCGATCGCTGCAGCCGCAGCAGCCAGGCAACAACGAAAATGCCGATTGCCGCGACGGCTGCCAGAAACAGAAAATAGTTTTGGTGACCTCCGATACCCGGTGATGCGTCCAGGATGCGGCCCGTGATCGGCGCGAAGAAAATTTCCGGTGTGTAGCCTACGAACGAAACCATACCGGCGACGGCCCCCGTGAGAAACGGCGGCGTCCTGTTTTCTTCAAGCAGCGCAAAATACACGCCGCGCAACGCAAACACGGCGAAAAAGCTGACGAAGATATTTGCATAGATAACCGTAAGTCCGGAGCCCTCCGGCAATGCCATTGAGAGCATCGCGTAGGTAACGAGCAGGATGAAGAACGAGACACCGATGGTCTTGCTCGCGCTCCAGCGGTCTGCGATGAATCCTGCTGTAACCGCCGCAAACGGCCGAATATAGGCACCGTAAGCCGATAGCTGCGCACCTTTCACTTCGTCCATGCCGAGGACCTGCACAGCATAAAGCGAATAGTTGTCCAGGCCTTTGTAACTGCAGTAGGCACAAATGATAACCGCCGCCTGCGCCCACACCAGCGGCCGCGTCGTTACGACCGCGGCACCATGAAACAGGCTCCGACTGGAATCGCCAACGTGCTTTATCGGGGGAATAAGGAACCACGTAAGCATGGCGGTAACGATCGCAGCGAATGAATAAAGCAGGATGACACTGCGAAACGCGGTACGACGCTCCTCATCACTCGCGAGCGTCACGTCTTCAGGCATATACCAGGCGAGTACCGCAACTCCCAGGGTCGCAAACAACGCGGCCGCGATACCCCTGCCACCCTCGAGAATACCGAATGCCCTGCCTTGCGAGGTGCTTCCGCCCCACTCCCTGGTTGCCCGGATAAGCGCTGCCCAGAACAGCAGGATTGTCGTAACTCCCCAGTAGCCGTAGAGCAGCGCCATGCCCCAGGTACCGGGATAGGTCGCCATGTAGAAGCCCCCGACACCCGTTGCGACGAGCGAAACCGTTAATAGCAATCTCGCCGAGAATCGATCTGCCAGTACGCCGCCCGGAAAGTAGGCGATCATCGCCATAAACCCATATACGGCGAATACGTCTCCAAGCTGAGTGTTGGTGAAACCGAATGACTCGAGCAAGGTCGGTCGAAAAAAACGAGCCGTATGAAAAGGCAGGCCGAAAATGATCTCGCCGGCAAAAACGAGCGTTATCATCAATAGATAGCGGGACATTCGGTGCCTGATACCTGGCGACGAGACCTGACACTATACGCGTCGAACGTCGGCGACGACATGTACAACCGGATGCCGTCCCAATCAAAATAGACTTGCTATTCGAGCAATGTCGGCCTTGAACTGCTGCGAGCGCTGCGGATTGAAAATTGAATTGCAAAGTCGGGCGTCGTGTCAGATAAGGGGTCCTCGGCAATCGCGATTGCCAATGATATTCCCTGTCTGGGCAGGTGATAGTCGATGCCGACGCCGAGCTGAAACGTTCCGTCGCCAATCTCTTCCAGGTCGCTGTCGAAGTACTCGCCCTGCGCATAAATCTGCGTCAGGATACCGAGTCGCTCTGTTGCCTGCCATTTGGCAGCGAAACCGCCAAACGGCACCGTACTGCGCTGCAAGCCCGGTAGAACGTCTCCGTCGCCCAATACGAGTCCGCCCAGGAAGGCCGAAAGATCCAGATCTCGTTCCAGAAAAGTGCGGGTGTCGGACGCGTAAAGGCCCACTGAGAAATCGAGGGCACCGCTACCATGCAACTTCGTCTCGTCGCCGGTTGGCAACTTGATACTGGAGCGAACAGTGAGCGCACGACCATCGGTGTCGCTCGCCTCCTTGAGGGGTATTGCTGCGGTCAGCTGTATATCGCCAATGCCAGTCGACGAAGAGGTCAGCTCATACCGATTGTCGCCGGGGCCCGCGTACATGAATTCAAGCTCGTTGCTTGGACCGCGGCGATTAAAGTTGGAGACCCCGAGAAAGCTGTGCCATTCCTTGATCACGTTGTCGAGAAAACCGTCCTGGTGCGAAATGATCGGCAGGTCAATACCTAGTTCCAGCCGCGCTGCCATGCGCCGGCGCAGCGACATCGTGAAAGAATAGGTTTCTCCGTCGAGCATCAATGTCTCAGACGCGTTTTCGCCCGAGTCTGCGTGATTCGTGAGCTCGGCACTGAAGTCGTATTCCAGTTCGCCTTTTCCTGCCAGCGTCGCGGATTGAAACGTCGGTAACCCGAAGATCTGCAAGAAAGGATTATGGTTGCGCAACGCGAGCCTGTCGTCGGATGCGGCTGCGAGTGGACCTGCGACGACGCAAGCGATAAGCAGTACTAATCGACCAGCCCTGAGACCGAACTTCGGCGAGAGAATTGCCATACTTTTTTCCGACCTGGAGTCAGCGACTACTTATGGGGTTTCGGTTGGCCAATATACCTAATATTTCGCAAGACCATAATCGCCAATCTTGAGTGCTATATTGCGGGACGTATCTACTTTCGCCCGGGGGAACCATGAAACCGTACAGGCACATCGGCCCGCTGACCCTGGTCATCCTTGCAGCACTGACATCCTCGGTGTGGGGTTCGACCGCGCCGGCCACGATGCGCGTTGATTATTTTCATAGCGGCAATCATGCGTCCGAGTTATTCAGCCTCGACCAGGTCGTCATCGAGGCGCTGTCATGGTCCGGCAACATGGCGCAGCCGGTAGACCGCACGCTGCGCGGCAAATACCTGTTTGAAATCCGAAGCAATGACGAAACCGCCTGGTCCAGGAGCTTCAGCAGCATCTATGGCGAATGGGAAACAACCTCGGAGGCGAAAATAATCAATCGCTCCTTTCACGAATCGGTGAGATTTCCCGCCCAGGACGATGTCTTCGAACTCATTCTGAAGAAACGTGGCGCCGACAACGAGTTTGAAGAAATCTGGCGCATAGAACTCGACCCGGATGACCACCTCGTGCACCGCGAGTCCGCCATGTATGGCGATCAGGTCGTCGCGGTTCACGAAAGCGGAGACCCGAGCGAGAAGGTGGACGTGCTCCTGATGGGTGACGGCTACACGGCCGACGAACATGACGCCTTCCTCACCAAAGCAAGAGAACTCACGGACATTCTGTTCGCGACTGCGCCCTTCAGGGAACGCAGGGATGACTTCAATGTCTGGGCAATTGCGCCCGCCGCAGCTCGATCAGGCGTGTCTCGCCCGTCGACCGGCACGTATCGCGAATCGCCCATCGGCGCAACCTACGACGCGTTTCGCTCGGAACGATATATTCTGACGTTCGACAACAAGTCGATGCGACGCATCGCATCGTCCGCACCGTATGACTTCATAGAGATACTGACCAATACTGAAATCTATGGCGGCGGCGGAATTTACGGCCTGTTCAGTACGGCTGCCGCAAACAGTGAATGGGCGCCGTACCTGTTTGTGCACGAATTCGGGCATCACTTCGCCGGCCTGGCCGATGAGTACTACACGAGTTCCGTGGCCTATGAGGCGCCGGCCGAGATCGCAGAGCCTTATGAACCGAACGTTACTGCCTTGCTCGATCCTGACAATCTGAAATGGAAGCACCACGTAGCGCCCAACACCCCACTCCCGACTCCATGGCCCAAAGCCAGGTACGAAAAACACTCCACGGCTTACCAAAAACGGCGCCGGGAAATGCGGGAAGCGAATGTAAGCGAAGCCGAAATGAACGCCTTGTTCCGATATACCAAGGAATTCGTCGAAACGTTGTTCGAGGAATCAGGTCAAAACGGGATAGTCGGTGCGTTCGAAGGCGGCAATTACCAGGCTGAAGGCTATTACCGGTCTGAGCAGAATTGCCTGATGTTCACACGGTCCGAGGCATTTTGTGCCGTGTGTGCCGAAGCCATTGAAAAGGTCATCGACGAATACACGCGAGCAAACTGACGGGGGTTCGGATACTACGCAACAGGCTCAGGTCCGGAGCTTGTAGCCGGTCTTGAAGATCCAGCGCACGATGCCCAGGCAAACAATAAGAAACGTCGCCGCCATACCGAGGCTTATCACAACGCTAACGTCCGCGTTCTCATAGAAGCTCCATCGGAAACCGCTGATCAGGTATACCACCGGGTTGAACAGGCTGATTGTCTGCCAGGCCGGGGGAAGCATACTGATCGAGTAGAACGTGCCACCAAGGAACGTCAGCGGCATGATGACGAGTATCGGGACGATCGTCAGCTTTTCCCAGCCATCAGCCCAGATCCCGAGAATAAACCCGAACAGGCAGAACGATACGCAGGTGAGCAACAGGAAGGCGACCATGATGACCGGGTGCGCAATTTCCAGGTCCACGAAAAAACTCGCAGTCCCGAGAATGATCGCGCCGATGATCACCGACTTTGTCGTGGCCGCGCCAACGTAGCCGAGCAACACCTCACCGTACGATACGGGTGCTGACAACACCTCGAAAATAGTGCCCGTGAATTTCGGGAAATAGATCGCAAATGAAGAATTGGAAATGCTCTCGGTCATTACCGCAAGCATGATCAAGCCCGGCACGATGAACGATCCGTAGCTAACGCCGTCGATCTCGGTAATTCGCGACCCGATCGCCGAACCGAAAATGACGAAATACAGCGACGTAGACAGGACGGGGGCGACGATGCTTTGCACCAGGGTCCGGAACATGCGCGCCATCTCGTAACGGTAGATGGCTTTTACAGCGTAGAAATTCATCGCTCCCTCTTCACGAGGTCGACGAAGATATCCTCCAGCGAACTTTGCGACGTCTGCAGATCATTGAAACGAATGCCGGACCTGCGCAGATCACTCATCAGGTCGGTAATACCGGTGTGCTCTCCCTTGGTGTCATAGGTATACGTCAGCTCGCGCTTGTTCTCGCTTAACTCGAGGTCATAGTTAGTAAGTTGCAGCGGCACACTACCCAGTTCGTCATACAGGTGCAGCATGAGCTGCTTCTTGCCCATCTCCCGCATCAGCTTGTCTTTTTCCTCGACGAGAATGATTTCACCGTTGTTAATGACGCCGACGCGGTCCGCAAGCTGCTCTGCCTCTTCTATGTAGTGCGTGGTCAGGATTACGGTCACGCCTTCATTGCGCAATGCCTTGACGACATTCCACATGTCCTGGCGAAGTTCGACATCAACGCCAGCCGTTGGCTCGTCGAGGAACAGGATTTCGGGCTCATGAGCCAGCGCTTTGGCAATGAGCAGGCGCCGCTTCATGCCCCCGGATAAGGCCATGCCTATCGTGTCCTTCTTGTCCCAGAGCGACAGAGACTTCAGCACCTTTTCAACGTATTCAGGATTGGCGCCTTTGCCGAACAAGCCACGACTGAATCTGCAGTTATTCCATACTGTTTCAAAGGTCTCGGTCGGCAGCTCCTGCGGCACAAGCCCGATCTTGGCGCGAGCCAGTCGAAATTCGCTGATAACGTCATGGCCGTTGACCAGCACTTTGCCGCCGGTCGTGTTAACGATGCCGCAGACGATGTTGATCAGCGTCGTTTTACCCGCTCCGTTGGGGCCCAGGAGGGCAAAGATCTCACCTTTGTTGATTGAAAGGCTGACGTTCTTCAGGGCCTCAAACCCGCCGGCGTAGGTCTTGGTTAGGCCTTGGATGTCGATCACGGACTGCATGTCGCAATCATACGACGAAAATGTTGTCGATAGTCGAGCTCAGGCTTGTGCCATCCGCGCTACGTCGGGGCGAGGTTGCACCATGAAACCTTAATGCCACTGATGCTTGTCGGATCATCCCGTAATACACTGGCAAGATTGCGGGTCTTAACTGAGTATGACGAAAACATCCATCGCACTTTGGTTCTTATTGGTATTTGCCGCGGTCGTGGCGACATTTTTCTGGGCCAATCGGCCCCGCAGAGTCATCATCGACGCTCCGATCTCGGTGGGATTTCCCGAGCAGGGCTTCTCGCACAAGGCATTCGAAGCATTGCTGCGCGAATACGTCACCCCGGCTGGTCATGTGGACTATGGCCGCTGGCACGCAAACGGAGCGTCTGTTGGTCAGCTGGATGTATACCTGGCCGCTGTCAGTCGATTCAGCCCGGAAAATGCCGCGCATCGATTTCCGGACCGCAACGACGAACTGGCCTACTGGATGTATGGCTATAACGCCTATGTCATCAAAGCCGTGCTCGACCGTTGGCCTTTGTCCAGCGTGACCGATGTCAAAGCCCCTATCGAGGCCGTCAAAGGTATGGGCTTCTTCTACCAACTCAGGTTTTCGTTCGGTGGCGAATTCCTGAGCCTGCTCGCCGTCGAGAACAACAAGATCCGGGCGCGTTACCGGGACGCTCGAATTCACTTTGTGCTGAACTGCGCCAGCGAAAGCTGCCCGGTAGCTCGGCCGGAGTTACCGACTGGCGATGAGCTGGAAGAGCTGATGACGAGAGCGGCTGAGGAATTCATCGATGATCCAGACAACGTGTCCGTCGATCATGCGCGCCAGACCGTCTTCCTGTCGTCCATTTTCAAATGGTACAAGAAAGACTTCATCAACGATCTGCGTGCGAAAGGCCGTCCTGCTGAACGTGGCCTGATCGACTATGTGGCAGGACTGGCCACCGGTCCACTTCAGGCTGACCTGAATCGTGCGGATGGCTACGACATCGAATTCAGAGACTACGACTGGAGCCTGAACGAATCGAACTAAGCGGTCATTCTGGTGGGGAGTTCAGGTCGTCGAGTAGCCATCAGAACTCGACCCGAAGGATCGTGGCGGCCCGTTCTGTCTCGAACGGCAGATCCATCAGGTCCGTCTCACGGCGCATGCGCAGTTCTGCTGCCGGGTCGTAGCCCCAGCGAATGCGCGACGGGCTCTCGATTTCCCTGCTTAGAGAGCTACGCCACTCCTCCCGCTCCCTGAGCCGCTGTTGCTTCATATAATCGTCCATGATTCGCTTGCGCAGCTGGGACTGATAAAGGGCATCCAAATCGACAGGATCGCCACTCCGCCTCGCATAAACGACGACTTCGTCAATCGATTCATCTTCGGCTTCCGATTGTTCGTCTTCGTCCTGCGCCAAGCTTGCCGGTGTTACGCAGAGAAGCATCGCGGCGCCTGCCGCGGCGTATTTCAGCAGCGTATTACGAAGCGCGCGCATCAGTCACCGACAGCCGACGCCCATTCCAGCGTTCCAAACCAGTAGTCTCGCGATGTTGCGAGCCAGCTGTCTGTTTGCCTCGCCGTTACCCACGCATCGAGGAAATTCAGGAGTTCCTGTTCGCCCTTTTTCACGGCAAGAGCTTCGCTCGTGGCGAGCAATGGCTCATTGATCGGCAGATCGAGTTTCGCGGGATTTCTGAGTACCAGGAACCGAACCTCGGGCATGCCCGCAAGATAGGCGTGGGCCCGACCCTTGAGCACAGCCTCCTCAGCCGGTTCTGTCGTCGCAAACACCTCGATGTTCGCACTATCGAACAAGGTCTCGGCCACCCGCGCCGCCATCGTTTCGGCAACTGTCGTGATAGTGACGCTCTTGGCGTTGAGATCATCCAACGTCTTCATGTTCTGCGTCTTATTCGTGTTGGTCGCGAGTCCCACTCCGGATTTCGCGAGCGGCCGACTGAAATTAACCCTGAGCGCGCGCTCCGGCGTGATCGCCATGCCACCAGCGATGATGTCGATCTCGCCGTTTTGCAGTGCCGGAATAATTGCTTCCCATTCATACACTTTTAGTTCCGCGGCAACACCCATGTCCGCCGCGATCTTCTTCGCAACGTCGACTTCGAAGCCGACCAAGTCACCCGACGCAGCACGGATCGTCCAGGGATCGAACTCGGCGACACCGACACGGATGGTTCCTTTATCGAGAATATCGTCGAGAACGTCGGCTGCGGCGAGGGATGTGATGAACAAAGACAACAGCGGCAGCAGTCGTCCGAGCAACTTGAATCGGTGCATGTTGGATCTCTCAGGTAATAGTGCGATCGCGCCGTTACAGATAAGAATTCTCGTGGATACCGATGGTAAAGTCCAGCAGGAGAATCGGCTGTGGAATGGGCTCGAGCGGGGCCGGCAGGTACACCGGGTTGATGCGTGGGAAATCAGGCGCCTGCACTTTCTTGTTGCCCATTTTCAGGCAAGGGTTCATCGCTTAAAGCGAGCGCAACCGTCTTTTCCGCCAGCGCATCGGTTGATGCGACCAGCGGTACTGTCAACATCGATTGATCGAGCACCAGCGGCAACTCGGTGCAGGCAGCAATGACCGTTTCCGCGCCTCTGGACACCAGCAGGTCTGTCAGCTCGCAGAGACCCGTTGCTACAGGCTTCGACTTGTCGCCGGCTTTGATGCGCTCAATGAGTGACATGGTCTCGGCGAGCTCTTCAGGCGACTGCAATACCGTCACACGCTTCAGGCTGGCCAGGGCTCCTTGGTAAAGACCGGCGGCGAAGCAGCCCGGAGTCGTCAATAGTCCTATGGCACCCCCATCGCGAGTGCACTGCAGTGATCTCGATACGGACTCCTCGATGATACTGATAAACGGGATACTCGTTGCTGCAACGATGTCATCCTGCCAGGCGTGCGCGGCATTGCACGGCATCACGATAAAGTCCGCGCCGCTCGCTTCGAGTCGAATGGCCATCTGCACGATAACAGGGCCAGGACTTTCGCCCTCGCCGTGCATCGCCAACTGCCGGCTTGGAATACGGGGATTATGCTCTACGAGCATGCGCACATGATCCTGATCGGAGCTGGCTGGCGTCTTCTCGATAACTCTGGCCATGAAATCGACCGTGGCATCGGGCCCCATGCCGCCGATAACCCCCACCAACCTGTTGCCTGTAGTCATATTCCGTACCGTTTGCTGGTCGCCATGGCTTATCGTACCGCAACGAAGAAAGTACTAGTCACTTTTGCCCGCGGCGGCTACTTTCGTAGGCTGACAATTTGAGTGCCGCTGGTGACGGTGCCGCAGATCCTGATCTTCGCTACACTGCTGAACCACTTCGCAAGCCAGCCCAGGCACTGGAGCCGCGCATGAAGCCTCTGCCATTGAAGGAATGGGACACGTCACTCGATCACATCGTTGATGATATGCACGGTCGCCCGCTCAATGTTCACAGCCTGATGGCAAACCACCCGGAGCTTCTTAGCGCCTGGTGGGCCTTTCGAAATTATGCGGTACGGGGCGGAGCACTCGCGCAACGCGATTGCGAGCTCGTCATCCTTCGCATCGCTGTGCATATGCGAAACTGGTACGAATGGGCGTCACATGTTGATCGAGGCCTTGCATCCGGGCTTTCGATCGAGGAGATCGAAAGAGTACGTCAGGGGTCCGGCGCTCCTGAGTGGAGCGAGCACGACGCGTTGATCCTGGAATCGGTCGATGAATTGGTCGCCGAGCGTGGCATCCGCGCCGCCACC
>Ga0224508_10002585_pt1 | contig 15285 bp, 12 predicted proteins | sample SF_Jan12_sed_USG_4_FD_170157 | JGI IMG/M metagenome (GOLD analysis project Ga0224508, IMG submission 170157) | Sediment microbial communities from San Francisco Bay, California, United States - SF_Jan12_sed_USGS_21 | ecosystem: Environmental > Aquatic > Marine > Sediment | place: USA... | reverse complement strand
GAATTAAGCATTTCTTCCCATACCGGCGATGTCCCGGTTCCATGAGCCACCAGTTTATGATCTTCATTTAACCTGCCTACCATGTCCATATTGATCATGGCAGTTACATTTGCCAAATCGATAGTAGGATTCTTCACAAAATAATTGGAACCCCATAGTCCTTTTTCTTCACCGGAAAAAGCGATAAACAACAGATCCTTTTGGAGGTTGCCCTCGATAAACCGTTCTGAAAGTTCAAGCATTACCGCTACCCCGCTGGCATTATCATCCGCACCATTGTGAACAGCGGTGTCCCCCCGGTGTAGCGATTCCATACCGCCGTGTCCCAGATGATCATAGTGGGCGCCGATCACGATCACCTCTTGGGATGGGTTGTCAATGAAGCCCATTACATTGTGACCGAAGATGGACAAGGAGTCGCCTCCTTCTCCGATTTTGGTTTCCTGGTGAGGATTCATGCCTGGCGTCACTTCAAATGTCTGCAAGTACCCTTCTGTACCCTTGGAAGCCAAACCCACTTGCGTCATTCTATCACTTATGAATTCAGCGGCTTTTACTTCGCCATCGGTACCTATTTCTCGTCCGGCCAGGTCGTCACTAGCCAAGAACTTGACGGTTTCCCGCATGTCATTTATGATATTTTCGGCGTTGCGTTCAGGCGCAGCACAACCAAAAAAGGTCATCAGTGCGGTGAGCACAAAAATTTTTTCGAAAGGGAATGATCGGATTAAGGTCATTTATGTATTAGATTCAAAGCTTCAAAGTTAATATAAAATAAGAATATGGATCGCTGTCTCATCTTTCTGGTCTTAATCTTAATGGGCTGTAACAGTTCCCAAAACGATCAGGCATCTACAACCGTTCATGAAACCCCCGAAGTTACCGATACCATGCGCTATCAGGATGAATTCCATTTGAAAAATGTAAGGATGCTCACCCAGGGCGGCGACAATGCTGAAGCTTATTGGAGTTTTGATTCTCGTATGCTAGTGTTTCAATCAACCTTCGAAAAATGGGGAACCCAGTGTGATCAAATATTTTACTTCAATCCCCTGGAAGACGACGCCATTAAACACCGACCAAAAATGATCAGTACCGGTTTGGGGCGCACCACTTGTGCCTATTTTATGCCTGGTGATACCACAGTGGTCTATGCCTCTACCCATTTAGGTGATGAGGCTTGCCCACCCCGACCGGAAAGACGGGATGACGGCAAATATGTATGGCCCATTTATGCTGACTTCGATATCTTCGTTACCGACCTTGAAGGCAATATTCTTAAACAGCTTACACAAGAGCCCGGCTACGATGCAGAAGCTACGGTCTCGCCCCAAGGAGACAAGATCGTGTTCACATCCATGCGTTCGGGAGACCTGGAATTATATACCATGAACGTAGATGGCTCGGAGGTTACCCAAGTTACCAACGAATTGGGTTATGACGGAGGGGCCTTTTTCTCTCCCGATGGTTCCCAACTGATATTTCGGTCCTCCAGGCCAAAAAGTGAAGATGAGATAAAAGTGTACCGGGAATTGCTGGCAGAGGGGCTGGTGATGCCCACTGAAATGGAGCTGTACATCTGTAATGCCGACGGTTCCGATCTTCGTCAGCTAACCGAATTGGGTAAGGCCAACTGGTGCCCCTTCTTCCACCCATCGGGCGACAAAGTGATCTTTGCCTCCAATCATGAGACCGAACGGGGGTTCCCCTTTAATCTTTATCTCATTAATACCGACGGTACCGGTCTGGAACAGGTGACTCACGACGACACCTTTGACGCGTTCCCCATGTTTTCGCCGGATGGCAAGTATCTGGTGTTCGGCTCTAACCGATACAATGGAGGCACCAGGGACACCAACTTGTTTATGACGGAATGGGTGGATTAGGATGATCTAAAAGGATCCTGGGATACTAACTGCCTGGCAAAGAGATTCCCCGAAGTTTCCTGTATAAAGCAATAGCATGCTTGTCGGTAAGTCCGGAAACAAAATCCAGAACATATCTCAACATCTGATACACCGATATCCCAGGCTCCTGCAAGGCATCTTGCAAAGTTTCAGGCAGTAACCTGATGGTACTGATCTGTCTATGGGAATATTTTTCAGGTTGGAAAACCATATTATAAGCTGCCGCGGTGTAGGCCTCTAGTAATCCTCCCAAGACTTCAAAGCCCGCCGCTTCGATCTCCAGCACCATATGGGAGCGATAAAGTCTTTCCAGAGAAACCGTGATAATCTCCTTCAGGACCGATTTACTGTCAATAAGATCGGTCAGTGCCCGGTCAAACTCTCCTCCCAGGATCTCCTTCTCGTTATCCAGAAAAGCCTGACTACATTGTTCAATCAATATCCCGATGGATACCGCTCGCAAGAGACCTATGCGCTGATCCCGGCCTCCCATAGCTTTCAATTTATCCGGCATAAATTTTTCCCCCAGGATCTGAGCAAATAAATCGGTGGTCTCTACCTCACTCACCAAGCCCAGTCGACAACCGTCTTCCAGATCAATTATATGATAGCAAATATCATCTGCAGCCTCCACCAGAAAAGCCAATGGGTGCCTGCACCAGGCCTCACCGGGTACCAGCTCCCTTAAACTCAGGTTGCCCGCCAACTGTATGAAATGATCCTGTTCGGTATGAAAATACCCGTATTTCTTCTGACTTTTACGCTTCTTATCAGGATTGCCTAACTGGGAATGTCTGGGATACTTAGTGAAAGCTGCCTGGGTGGCTTCAGTTAGACGCAATCCTTGTTGACCGGTACTATTCAATATTCTGAAACCCTGGGCATTTCCTTCAAAATTGATCAGGTCCTGCCATTGCTGCGCTGATACATGCTGCTTATAGCTTTCACCTTGAGGGCTAGATTTGAAGAAATCGGAAATGGCATCTTCACCGGTATGACCAAAAGGCGGGTTACCCAGATCGTGAGTGAGGCATGCGGCAGATACAATAGCTCCAAAATCGAATTGACTGTATCCCTTAAGCTCCGGGTATTTTCCCAGTAGAGTCTCCCCTACCCTTTTGCCCAAAGATCGGCCCACACTGGAAACTTCCAGGCTATGGGTGAGCCGGGTATGCACAAAGTCTTGTTCAGGCAGGGGAAATACCTGGGTCTTATCCTGTAATCTTCTAAAGGGATGGGAAAAGACAATGCGGTCATAGTCCCTTTCAAAGGCACTCCTATCGGGGGTGGCGGCATCTTGAGAATCCCTACCGGACAGCAGCTTTATCCAATCCATCGAAAATTATAACTGTCTGAGTAACCTGGAAAGTGAACAACGCTCACTTAAAATTTGGGGTAGCTGGTCAATAGACACCCGTTCCTGTTGCATGCTATCCCTCTCCCTCAAGGTCACCGTTTCGTCTTCCAATGTTTGGTGATCAACCGTAATACAATAGGGCGTCCCTATAGCATCCTGCCGGCGATAGCGGCGGCCGATTGCGTCTTTGACATCCAACTGACAAAGGAAATCAAAGCGTAAAACATCAAAGATGCTTTGCGATTTTTCAGTAAGGCCATCTTTATTGACCAGCGGTAAGATAGCCGCCTTGATAGGTGCCAGAGGTGCTGGTAGTTTCATCACCGTCCGACTACTGCCATCCTCCAGGGTTTCCTCGGTATATCCATTGGAAAGCAAGGCAAGAAAGAGACGGTCCAAACCAATGGAAGTCTCAATGACAAATGGCACGTAGCTTTTTTCCTCTTGTGGATCGAAGAACTGTAGCTTCTTGCCGCTGTACTCTTCATGAGCTTTCAGGTCAAAGTCGGTTCGAGAGTGAATACCTTCCAGTTCCTTGAATCCCATTGGAAATCGGAATTGGATGTCGCAGGCGGCATTAGCATAGTGAGCCAAGTTGAGATGATCGTAAAAGCGATAATTATTTTCTCCAAGGCCCAATATTTGATGCCACTTCATGCGCTTTTCCTTCCATTGTTCATACCAAGAAAGTTCTTCCCCTGGCTTGACGAAGAACTGCATTTCCATTTGTTCGAATTCCCGCATACGGAATATGAACTGACGCGCGATGATCTCATTGCGGAAGGCCTTGCCGATTTGGGCAATACCAAAAGGTATGCGCATACGACCGGTCTTTTGTACGTTCAGGAAATTGACGAAGATCCCCTGAGCTGTTTCCGGGCGCAGGTAGATGAGGTCGGAGTCCTCTGCCAAAGAGCCCAGCTCGGTAGAGAACATAAGATTGAATTGACGTACTTCGGTCCAGTTTCGGGAGCCGCTTAAAGGGTCGGCAATGCCTAATTCCTCGATTAATAGCTTGAGATCACCCAAGTTGCCGGATTCTATGGCTTCTTTGAGCCTCTGGTTTATGTTTTCGACCTTGCTTTGATTTTGCAGTACTCGAGGATTGGTAGTACGGAACTGCTTTTCGTCAAAGTCATCTCCGAAGCGTTTGGCAGCTTTGGCTACCTCCTTTTCGATCTTGGACTCGATCTTAGCCACCTGATCCTCTATTAATACATCTGCGCGATACCGTTTCTTGGAATCCTTATTATCAATCAAAGGATCATTGAAGGCATCGACGTGCCCGGAGGCCTTCCAGGTGGTGGGATGCATGAATATTGCGGTATCTATACCTACAATATTGGGATTCAATTTCACCATAGCTTCCCACCAATACGCCTTTAGATGGTTCTTAAGTTCAACACCGTACTGACCGTAATCGTAGGTCGCACTGAGTCCATCGTAGATCTCGCTGGAAGGAAATACGAATCCATATTCTTTAGCATGGGAAATGACCTTTTTCAACAGATTGTCATCCACTTGACTCATCTTACTTAATTAAATTGAAGCAGCAAAGATAATGAAATTGCATTTCCATGGAACAAAACGGCTGGCTTTAGTTGGGAGTGTGAGGGCCAAAGGTAAGCCTCAAGACGGAACAGGCAGCTTGGTCCGCAAATTTATCCCTGCCCGCGCCCAATAGAATGTTGCGCCAATCTCCCGATTGGGGGGTGCCGGTTATCAACAAATCGTAACCGGCCGTTTCCCGCACAATGGTTTTGACGGGGTCCCTACCTTCCAGGAGCTGGCATTCCATGGGAAAATCATAGGCGGAAGCCATACTGGCAGATTGGGCGGCTATGGCTTCGCGGACTTCTTTACTTTCCTGGGGATCCACTACCCGTACTAAGGTGACCGATGATTTGTAGAACCGGGCGATGTTACCGCACATGGCCATGAACTCATGGTCTTCGCGACCCGGACGTTTGGCCACCAGGATCTTGCGAATATAGCGCACACCTTTGTCCTTGAACAAAGCAAAGTTGCTATTGATCTTGGTTACCAGCCAGCCAATAGGATTTCGGATCAAGAGCCCGAAATTGGCCCGGCCATCCCAACTCATCACCACCCAACGACAGTGGGTTTGATTGCTGATGGTAAAGATGGTCTCCACCAAATCATGGGTCACGGCAGCATCGAAATCTACGTTAATTTCATTTTCAGAGGCCATGGCAGCCACCCTGCGATTGAGTGAGGTAACCGTTACGTCATCTACCAGGAGTGCGTCCAATATGGTTTGATCAGGAACTTCTTTAAGGTGGACCACCTGGACTTTCTGTTGGGGAGCAATGGCAGCGCCCATTTCCACTAAGATTTCGGACGATCTTTCATTACCTAACAGAGGGACTACTACATGGGCTTCAGAGCTTATCCCGCCATCCAAATTGCCATTTTGAGTTAATGGTGGGGTGGTGACTTTCCCGGTATTCTCGCGGTGACGCCGGTTATAAAGCAGGAAGGCCGGTCGGTGTCCGTAAACTTTCAAAACACCGCTTCTTTGTACCCTTGACGAGCCGTAAAAATAATAAACAGTAACTCCCCCTACCACTATAACTATCATTCCGATCAGCGCTAAATAACCCAGGAAAAAAAGTAATACCAAACCGGATACAATACCAAAGATCTGTACGAAAGGATACCATGGCGACCGATAGCTGGGCGCATACCATTGAACGGAGGTTTCCCGCAAAACAATTACAGAACTGTTGACGGCAATGAACATCATTACCATAAAGGCACTGGCTAGTTTGGCGATTCTTTCAACATCCAGAAAAATGATAGCCAGGGCCATCAAGCTACAGGTCAATACGATGGTGACCACCGGTGTAGTGTATTTTGGATGTACCGAGCTCAAGAAACTAGGTAATAACTTATCCCTGCTCATGGCGAAGGGAAATCTGGATCCTGCCAGCACCCCGGAGTTGGCCATAGAGGTAAGTGTAACCACACCCACCACTGCCGCAGCGTACCCAGCAACCTCTCCTCCCAGGTGCAGGGCCAAGGAGTAGATAGGCCGGATATCTACGGAAAGATCAGAAAGTTGGATATTGCCCACCAAAGTAAAAGTGATCAGGCTATAAATTATGGTTATTAAAATCAACGCCAGGATCATAGCCAATGGCAAGTTTCTTCCGGGATTTTTTATCTCTTCTGCCACTGCGGCTATTTTGGTAACACCGGCGTAGGAGATGAAGACAAAAGCGGTTGCCGACAACAGACCCCAACCTCCTTCAGTAACGAAGGGCTCAAGATTTGCGGATTCCACGGAGGGCAATCCGAAGACCATAACCAGTAGTAAGCTCACCAGACTTAGGCTGACCACCGCAATCTGCACCTGGCCTACCTTCTTAACGCCGACAACGTTCAAAATCATAATGAGGAATAAGAATCCCAAAGAAGTGGCTTTCAGAGGCAGTTGGGCCAATACAAATAGATACGCTCCAAATCCCACCAGAGCAAATGCACTTTTTAAAAGCAACGACAGCCATAAGCCGAATCCTGCAATGGTACCGAAGATGGGGCCGAATGTTCGTTCAATGTAAACATAGGTGCCACCGGAGGTGGGCATGGCTGTGGCTAGTTCCGACTTAGATAGCACTGCAGGCAGCACACAAATACCGGCCAGTAGATAGGCGATCCAAATGGAAGGTCCGGTTTTGGCCGCCGCCAGGCCGGGTAACACAAAAATCCCACTGCCCAACATACCCCCTATGCTGATGGCTATAACGGAGGTTAGGTTAAGTCGTCGTTCTAGTTTTTTCATATTTCTCCATCAACAGACCTGTTTCTGCCTACAACCAGGCTGTAGCCTCAATTTCCACCAGATAATCGGGGTCGATAAGTTTGGATACTTCTACCATGGTAGTAGCGGGTTTTACCTCCCCAAAATATTCGCTGTGCGCTTGAGCGATTTGCGGCCATTGGCCTATATCTGTTACAAACATGCGAGTGCGAATAACGTTTTGTAATGTTCCCCCGGATTGCTCCATCACCGATTTTATTTTCTCCAAGATGCATACAGTTTGCAGGTAAGCATCTCCTTTCCCTACTACAGAACCATTTTCTTGAGCTACTGTTCCGGAAATCTCTAATTGATTTCCCATCCTTACCGCCCTTGAATAGCCCACCTGATCCTCCCAAGGTGATCCCGAACTGATATTTATTCTATTTGGCATAAGTCAAATTGATGCTAATATCTTTATCTTTCAAAATAGATTTTAATCCGCCAAGATATGAAGAGTATTTGTGTTTTTTGTGGTTCGAGCTCCGGAAGTTACCATGGCCACGCTCAAGAAGCAGCTACACTGGGAAGGCTGCTGGCGCATAAGTCCATTACCTTGATCTACGGCGGAGCAGCCGTGGGTATTATGGGGGCGGTGGCTAATGCCGCATTGGAACAAAATGGTCGGGTGATCGGGGTGATTCCTGAATTTTTAAGCAAGAAAGAAATACGTCATCAAAATTTGACAGAGCTCATAACGGTGCAAAGTATGCATCAGCGCAAACAAAAAATGGCTCAATTGTCTGAGGGTTTTATTGCACTTCCAGGAGGATTCGGCACTCTGGAAGAGTTGTGTGAAATCCTGACCTGGACCCAACTGGGTTTACTGCTACACCCCGTCGGCATTTTAAATGTAGATGGATACTTTGACCACCTGCTAAAACTATTTGACCATATGGTGGATCAGGGATTTCTAAAAATGGAAAATCGTGAAATGGTGATCGAAAGCGACCATCCGCAAAAGTTGCTAAGCGCCATGGAACAGTACCAGCCCAGGCCGGTGCCCAAATGGCTGGATGTTAGCGAAACCTGACATTGACAGGGTGGTTGATTTTAATAAATTTATATGGATGAACATACCTGATATGCAAAAGGCAATAATTACTCTTGGTTTGGTTCTTTTGTGGGTGTTACCGATGGAAGCCCAACTGAAAGACCAAACCCCATTGCAGGTGGGCTTTTTGATCGTGGATGGGGTCTACAATACTGAAGTGATTGCCCCTTTCGATGTTTTTCAACACACTATTTTCCATGCCCCTCCCGGTATGGAGGTGTTCACCGTGGCACCCACTAAAGATATCATAACCACTTTCGAAGGACTCAAAATACAACCCGACTACGCTTTTAAAGACAAGGACCTTCCTATCATCGATGTATTAGTAGTAGCTAGCGCGGAGCATAGCATGGATAGTGATCTGAAAAACAAGGAAATGATCTCATTCGTCAAGCGCACGGGGGCTCGGGCCCAATACGTATTATCACTTTGTGATGGTGCCTTTGTACTGGCCCAGGCGGGGCTGGTTGAGGGAAAAGTATCTACTACTTTTCCTGCGGACATTGGTCGTTACCGGGAAATGTTCCCGCACCTACAGGTGCGGGAGAATGTCAGCTTTGTACATCACGACAACCTAATCACCTCAGCCGGAGGCGTAAAGAGTTACGATGCGGCCATGTACTTGGTAGCGCTGCTATATGGTGATGAGGTGGCTCGCAATCTCGGTAAAGGGTTAATCATTGAGTGGGATCTGCAGCAGATTAAGCATCTTATAGTTTCACCATAACCATTGAACATATGGAAACCATATCCCAGCTGTTAATTGAAGAAACGCGCTACAGATTATTGGAGGAGTCCATACCCCGTCTAAAAAAATGCCTGGCCAGGATGACTGCTGATGATATTTGGTATCGTGCAAATCATCAGACGGTTAGCGCTGGAAATTTGGTACTACATCTTTGCGGCAATGTAAAACAATGGCTCATTAGTGGTTTGGGAGGCCGTGCTGACCATCGGGACCGGGACAAGGAATTCCAGGAAGAGGGACCTTTAGAGACCCCCGTTTTAGTGCAGATGCTGGACGATCTTAGTTCTGAGATAAATCAAATTTTGAATGAGCTCGACGATGTCGACTTGCAACGAAATCAGACTATCCAGGGGTACCAGGTCACCGGTGTTTCGATATTGGTACATGTAGTGGAGCATTTCTCTTATCACGTGGGGCAGGTTACTTATATGGTCAAATCCAGGAAAGCAGTGGACATGGGGTATTACCAAGGAAAGGATCTAAATCAACTTAATCGGAGCTAGCATGAAAGAACCTCACTTATCATTGGAAGATGTAGTGCTGAGCCAACCTCAGTTATCGGATGCCGAGGCTCTGGCCTCGTTGGCCAACGATAAACGCATATGGAACAATCTCCGGGATTACTTCCCCCATCCATACCAACTGGATGACGCCCGTGAATTTATTGAAACGGTGGCACAGGAAGATCCGCCGCACATATTTGGGATTTATTACCAGGAGCAATTTGCCGGTATTGCCGGACTCAATGCCCAACCCGATGTATATAAAAAATCTAAAGAGATAGGTTATTGGCTGGGTGAGCCCTATTGGGGTAAGGGCATTGCCACTCGGGCGGTAAAACTACTTACGTCCTATGCATTCGAATATTTGGACTGTAATCGTATTCATTGCGGAGTATTTTCCAACAATCCGGCCTCCATGAAGGTATTGGAAAACGCCGGCTTCACCAAGGAAGGGGTTTTTAAGCAAGCGGTTTGGAAAAACGATGATTTTTGGGATGAGCACCGCTATGCACTTATAAAACCCTAAAAACGCTAACTACACCAGTCTACTGTTAATGATCACCTCCGATTGCAGGGTTCGGTGAACCGGGCAACGATCTGCAATTTGTAAAAGGCGTTCCCTTTGGGTATCATCGAGATCGCCGATCAATTCAATTTCTTTATCGATGTGATCCAATTTACTTAGGGCTTGATCCATTTTTTCTGAATCCTCCAGGTGCCTTTTTTCATGTTGCATATGGATGATCACTTCTTTCAAAGGCCACTTTTTACGATCGGCGTACATGCGCAGGGTAATTCCCGTGCAGGAACCCAACGAGGCCAGTAACAATCCGTAAGGAGTGGGACCCAAATCCAGCCCACCCAGCGATTTGGGTTCGTCTGCTATCAGTGCATGAGATTCCGCTTTAATCTCTGTGGTGTAGCCCTCGCCTGTCCTTACTACTACTTGTCGCTCTGTTTCCAGGGTCGGTGAGACCTGATTAATCAGGTAGCGTTGCGCCCAACTGGAGATCAAATTTCCCACATAGGAACTGTCCGCTGGATCGGTCAACAGGTGGTCCGCTCCGTCGAGGCTGACAAAACTTTTAGGGTGACGCGCCAGGGTATACAAGTTGGCGGCATTTTCTATACCTACTATTCGATCCTGGGGTGAATGCAAGATAATTATAGACTTGCTTAAGTCTCTCAGCACCTTGGGCATGGGGTTTTTTTCAAGGTCGTCGATGAACTGCTTCTTAATCACAAAAGGTCGACCTCCAATGTTGACGGTAGCTTGACCACTACGATCAATTTCCGATAACTCTTCCTGGAATAGATGGGCTACGTGCGGTGGGTCGGCAGGTGCTCCGATGGTAGCTACTGCCTTAACCTTAGGAAGGTGAGCAGCCGCTTGAATAACGGCAGCGCCTCCAAGTGAATGACCGATCAAAAGTTGCGGCGGTCGGTAATGCTCCTCCAAATACTCCGCAGCAGAGATCAGGTCACTAATATTGGAGCTGAAATTAGTATCCTCAAATTCTCCCTCGCTCTCACCAAGTCCTGCAAAATCAAACAACAAAACCCCGATCCTATTTTGAGTGAGCGCACGGCTGATATTACGCACAGCCAACAAGTTTTTGGTACAGGTGAAGCAATGTGCAAAAATTGCATAATTTTCGGCTTTGCCATCGACGGGCAACTCTAATCTGGCGCCAAGTTTTAGGCCCTCTTTATTTAGAAATTTTAATCGGATTGGTTTCATTATTTAGTGACTTATAAGTATCATTTAATATAACTTATTTAACCTCTTAGTTAAGAAGACTTTATATAATTTTTTCGACCAAATGTCAGGCAAATCTTACACCATACATCAGTAACGGTGAAGTTACAAAATCCTTCAATACGCCTTGTTTAACAGGTTTTTCGGCTGAAAAATTCCCAATTTTTATTATAAAAACTTAACGAAACTTACTTGCAATCTTAAAGGGATATTTACATATTTGAGGAATAGATTGTTTATTAATCTGTAAGGTTTAAGCTTAAACTTTTTTTGGTCCTTATGAAGTTTTTTAAACCCAAATCGAATAACCTTTTGATTGACCATTATTTTTTGCCGTAAACTATGAATAAGAACCTCGCTGTTCTTCTACTATCTTTCATTTTTCTAAGCTTCATACCCTCCTTTTCTCAAAACCAAAAGCAAACTCAAAAGCTTGCAAATCAGGCCAACAAATATGTAGCTGTAGAAGAATGGTACAAGGCATTACCCATCCTGCGTGAATTAGACAGTCTTAAACCCAATGATCCGGAGATCAATTACAAGTTGGGGTTAGCATATTTTAACACTATCAACAAGTCTCAATCCCTGCAAAGATTTCTCAAGGCCAAGAGGGGCAACTATCTTAGCGAAGAACTGGATTTTTATTTGGGAAGAGCTTATCAGCAAAACCACCAATTCGATGAGGCTGTTTCATATTACCAAAAGTACGATGAGCAACTGGATCTCGGTGATGATCTAGACCGGGCCAGACACAATGAAGTATCCCGATACTTGGAAAATTGTGCTGTTGGCAAAGCTTTACTTCCGGACTCCATTCTGTTACGCATTGAAAATGCCGGCGGCAATGTGAATAGCGTATACCCTGACTATGTGCCAGTGGTAAGTTCGGACGAGAATTTGCTCTTGTTTACTTCGCGTCGCAGCAACAGTACTGGAGGGAAATTAAGCGAGGATGGCCAATTCTTTGAGGATGTTTACTTGTCGACCAAGAATAACAAAGGAGAATGGGGAAAACCGGTTCAATTGGGTAAACCCATCAATACACGAGACCATGACGCCTGTATAGGGTTGTCACCTGATGGCAAGATGCTTTTTCTTTACAAGGACACCGGAAATGGCGACATCTTCATCAGCGAAATAGATGGCAACAACCCTAAGAACTGGGGCAAGCCACAACAAATAGAGGGCGCCATTAACACCGAATACTGGGAAGGAAGCGCCAGCCTGAGCCCGGATGGAAAAACTCTTTATTTTTCCAGTGATCAGGAAGGAGGATACGGAGGTAGTGACATCTATAAGTCTTCCAGACTTCCAGATGGCTCCTGGGGATCACCGGTCAACGTGGGTCCGATTATCAATACCCCTTTTGATGAGGATGCCCCGCAAATGCACAGCGATGGCAAAACCATGTTTTTCAGCTCACGCGGCCATGATGGCATGGGTGGTTACGATATTTTCTCTACCATTCTGGATCCACAAACTAGAAAGTGGAGCAAGCCCCGGAATATGGGTTATCCCGTAAACTCCGCCAATGAGGACATCTATTTTACCTTGACCTCGGACGGATCCAAGGGATACTTCACCTCATTCAGGTACGACAGCTACGGGGAGAAAGACATTTACATCATGCATCGACCAATGTCTTCACCTACCCTGTTTCTTTTTAAGGGGAAAGTCACCGACAAGCTCACAAAACAACCTGTAGGTGCCACCATAACCCTCTTCAACAAGGAAACTAACCAGGTGGATACCGTATCTACTTCCGATCTGCTTACCGGTAGGTTTGCCTTCAATATGTCGTTTGATACTCCTTACAATTTGAAAGTGGAATCCGAGGACTTTCGATTTCACACCGAAGATGTGGAATTCCCTTACCAGGCCGATCTATTTGAGTATATAATGAACTTCTCCATTGAAGGCGATCGTATGTATGTGGTAGAATTGGAGGGCGATACCACCCAGATCCTGGTTAACGAGAAAGGCCGCTTATTTGGTGACAGCACCCCGGTACCGGACTCTGAAAAAGATCCCAGACAAGTAACTGATACAGATCTGGAGCTCTCCAGGAGCGGCAGGGCTATTATCTTGCGAAATGTGCACTTTGATTTTAACAAGTCCACCTTGAAACGAGAGTCCATCAAGACTTTGAATCAAGTTTACAATTTCCTGGCACAGAATCCGGAGTTGTACTTCGAAGTAGGCGGTCATACCGACAATATTGGTAGCAATGCCTACAATCAAAGACTATCGGAAAGAAGAGCTCGGGCGGTTTATAATTATTTGACTACCAAAGGTATTGCGCAGGACCACCTTGCACCCAAGGGTTATGGAGAATCTAAACCTATAGCTACTAACCGCACTCCTGAGGGACGAAGGCTTAACCGCAGAGCCGAGATGAAAAGAACCACCTCTCAGGGTGATTATATCGCTCATCATGGCGATGTGGATGAATCCGAAGACGGATATCTGATATGGGAACAGCTATCGGTGCGGGCTCATTTTGTAGAAAATAAAGGCAATTTTATCACCGAATACAGTAAAGCCAGGCTGAATACTTTGGTCAATATTTTACAATCCACTTATCCGGATTCCAAGGTCATGATCGTGGGGTATGACGATGTTGATGTGGAAGACGTCGGTAAGAAGCTTGACGAACAAAGAGCCGCCACGGTATTCGAATATTTGGTATCTCAGGGCATATCTGCCAATAACCTTATTGCCCGTTCGTATCGCAATATGGGACAATTCGTAGGCGGCGCTGAGGAGCCGCCAGGAGTGCGACGGCGCAAAGTAGAGTTTTATCTTCTTAACTAATACCAATTCCATTTCTTTTTAATAAAACCTTTAAACCAACTACCTTTGTAGGGGTTTGAAAGTGAAGCTATTTTATGAAGTCAAAAATTGGTGTTTTACTAGTGAATCTGGGCACTCCCGATAGCCCGGATACCGGAGATGTTCGTAAATATCTCAGGGAATTTCTGATGGACGAACGGGTCATTGATATACCATACTGGCAACGCTGGCCCTTGGTCAATTTGATCATTGCACCTTTCAGGGCCCCAAAATCAGCAAAGATCTATGGTCAACTATGGCAGGAACGCGGGTCTCCGCTTTTGTTCTACGGCCAGGATGTACAGCAATCGTTGCAGCAAGTTTTAGGGTCCTCATATAAGGTGGTGTTGGGTATGCGCTATCAGAATCCCAGTCTGCAGTCGACATTGGATCAACTGAAAGGATACTCCAAGATCATTGTAATACCACTATTCCCACAATATGCTTCTGCTTCCAGCGGTTCCGTTCAACAGAAGGTAATGGAGATCGTTGGTAGGTGGCAGGCTATTCCCGATATCGACTTTATTGCCAACTTTGTAGAGGAACCCTTATTTATTAGGGCCTTTGCGGAAAGAGCCCGACCGCACATGGAACAAACTTCATTCGATCACTTTGTTTTTAGTTACCACGGTATTCCAGAACGACAAATACGCAAAGCCTCCTGCGATAATTACTGCAAGCTAAATGAAAGCTGCTGTTCTGTGTACCACCAAAAGAACCGGCTGTGCTACCGGGCTCAATGCTATCTCACCTCAAGGTTGCTGGCAAAGGAGTTAGGGATTGGGGAGGAACAGTATACGGTAGCATTCCAGTCGCGACTGGGCAGAGACCCTTGGATCAAACCCTATACTGACGAGATCATCAAGGATTTTCCGGCCCGAGGCATAAAGCATGTATTAGCTTTCTCGCCGTCTTTCATTGCCGACTGTTTGGAGACTACTATTGAAGTAGGTGATGAGTTTCAGGAGATATTCCTGGAAGCGGGAGGTGAGCACTGGCAACTGGTGGAGAGCCTCAACGACAGTAGCACCTGGATTTCTTGCCTGAAAACTATGGTTGAAAAGCACAGTTATTCCCCGGCTTTAACGGAGTAGATCTCTGCTAGTTTATCAACCACGTAGTCAACTTCTTCCTCTGTATTGAACTTGCTGAAGCTAAACCTCACCGAACCCCTTTCGGCCGGTGCCCCCAAAGCTGATAGCACATGAGAACCCACATTACTTCCACTGGAACAGGCGCTTCCTCCGGAGACTGATATCCCGTTAATATCCAGGTTAAACAGCAGCATCTCATTGTCAGCAC
>Ga0224508_10002584_pt1 | contig 15287 bp, 7 predicted proteins | sample SF_Jan12_sed_USG_4_FD_170157 | JGI IMG/M metagenome (GOLD analysis project Ga0224508, IMG submission 170157) | Sediment microbial communities from San Francisco Bay, California, United States - SF_Jan12_sed_USGS_21 | ecosystem: Environmental > Aquatic > Marine > Sediment | place: USA: California... | reverse complement strand
GACCCCAAGACCGAGACTTTCCGCATTCGCCGTGGGCCGGTATTCACAAACCTGTTGCTGGCCGACGAGATTAACCGCGCCCCTGCCAAGACGCAGGCGGCGTTGCTCGAGGTGATGCAGGAGAACCAGGTGACGATTGAAGGCAAGTCGTCGGCACTCGCGCCACCCTTCATGGCCGTCGCAACTCAGAACCCGGTGGAACACGAGGGCACCTATCCCTTGCCCGAAGCGCAGCTCGACCGCTTCCTTTTCAAGGTGCTGATCGACTACCCGGATCATGATTCGGAGAAGAAAATCGTTACGACAGTGACATCGGAGCGCATTGGCGATGCGCTGTATGTCGAGGACATCAAGACCGTCATGTCGTGCGACGACGTTATCGCGGCCCAGAAGCTGGTTGCGCAAACTCGCCTCGACGATGTCGTTCTCGACTACGCCGTGCGCATCGTGCGTCAAACCCGCCAGGCATCCGGCATTCGCATGGGCGCCGGTCCCCGCGGATCCATTTCGATAGTCCGTGCATCGCGCGCCAGCGCGGTATTGGCGGGGCGGGATTTCGTAACACCCGACGATATTCGCAAAGTTGCCGTACCGGCCCTCCGTCACCGTATTGCCCTGGCGCCCGAACTCGAAATCGAGGCCTATCGCCCCGACGATATCCTCAAGGACATTCTCGAAAGCGTGGACGCTCCCAGGACGTGATCCCAAGGCTGCCAATCATCGTACTCGCCGCCGTGTTAACGGTGGCTGGCGTTGCCGTGGCGTTTGTCCCGGCCATCGCCCCCGTGTGGCTCGCGGCTGCCGGCCTCTTCGTACTCGCCGCATTGGTGGATGCGATTCGCTGCTGGCTCACCAAGGCGCCGGCGGTAGAGCGCTTGGCGCCCGGCTCGATGTCGCTGATGACCTGGACCGATATTCAGCTCACGATTCGCAACGAGCGTAGCAGCGGGTCGCTGCTGATGGACGTGTTCGATCATCACCCGCAGACCTTCGAGACGCAGGGCCTGCCGCAGAGAATCAGTGTCGCCGCGGGCCGCTTTGTCGATCTGCGGTATGAAGTGCAGCCGCTGGAACGCGGCTCGGTGAAGTTCTCCGGATGCGATCTCCGTATCGCGTCCCCGATGCGGCTCTGGTGGCGTCGCCGCTTTGTCGACACCCTGTCAGAGACACGTGTGTATCCAAACTACTCAGCGATTTCGAAATTACTGGCGTACGAGGTCGACAACCGGCTGCAGCTTAGTGGCGTTCGGCTGAGTCGACGGCGTGGCGAAGGTATTGAGTTCCACCAGCTTCGCGACTATCGCGAGGGCGACAGTATGCGAGCCATCGACTGGAAGGCGACCGCGCGTATGAGCCGCCTGATCTCACGCGAATACCAGGACGAGCGTGACCAGCAGGTTGTTTTCGTGCTGGACACGGGCAGGCGTATGCTCGCAAAAGACGGCGCGCTCAGTCACTTCGACCACACGCTGAACGCCATGCTGCTGTTGAGCTTTGTCGCCCTGCGCCAGGGCGATGCGGCAGGTCTCATGACGACAGGCGCCGAGCGCACCTGGTTCGCGCCAAGAAAAGGCGCCGACACGATTAACGGGCTTTTGAATCACGTTTACGATGTGCAGCCGGAGCCCGTCGAAATCGACTACATCGCGGCCGCGACCGATCTGGCGGTGAGGCAGCGTCGGCGCTCACTGATTGTGATCCTCACCAATGTCCGCGAGGAAGATTCCGAGGACCTGCGCATCGCGACTGATCTGCTGCAGCGTCGTCACCTCGTGATCCTCGCGAGCCTGCGGGAGCGTGCACTGGACGATTCAATCGACCACGACATTCACGGCTTCGACGACGCATTGTTGTTTGCGTCAACCAATCGATATCTTGACTCGCGCCAGGAGTCACACAAGCTACTCAGAGCAAAGGGTGTCTACGTCGAGGACTGCCTCAGCGACGAGCTCCCGGCGGCCATTACCAATCGCTACCTGGCCATTAAGCGTGCCGGAGTCCTGTAGCGACGATAACGCTTTTGGTACTATTCGACCAATTATCCGCGGGAGCATGCCATGAGTGATCAACCGGGTTCGGAATCGATTTATCGCGCACCGAGCAGTGACACAACATTCAATCCGCAAGGCGATCTTCTCTCGTCTTACGTCGGCCCGAAGAACGCCGACTATTACGAGAGGAAGTTCGAGCATATAAAAAGCGGCGGCGGTTCGATCTCGTGGAACTGGCCTGCGTTCTTCATTACGTCGATCTGGTTGCTGTATCGCAAGATGTGGCTCAACGCCTTCCTGTACTGGATCGTCCTGCCTGTCGCGCTGATGATCCTGGCTGTTGTCGCCACGCTCGTGATTAGCCCGAACGCCGGTGGCATCGTCTACTACGGCCTGTACTTCCTGATCGCGTTCGTTCTCGTGCCGATGCTGGCGAATCGGCTCTACTACCGGCATGCCCAGGCCAAGGCCAACAAGGTTGCTTCGATAACCTCGTCGGCGGAGCAGCAAGCGGCTGAATTATCCAGAATTGGCGGGACGAGCAACGTCGTACTCGTCGTCGTGCCTTTCATACTGATCGCCGGCATCGGCATACTTGCGGCGATCGCCATTCCCGCCTACCAGGATTACACGATTCGTGCGCAGATCTCCGAAGGGCTGAACTTATCGGGCGCAGCGAAAGCCGCGGTCGCAGAGTACTACTACGATAACAGTGCACTACCGGCAGACAACGCGATGGCCGGCCTGAGCCCGGCCGAGAATATCTCCGGCAGGTACACGAGCAGCGTATCGGTGCAGCAGGGTGTAATTGTCGTTACCTACGGCAACGAAGCTCACATGGTCATCAAGAACAACGAACTGTTACTGGAGCCCGACTTTTCTGACGGCGATTATCTGCAGTGGCAATGCCGCAGCGAGATGATCTTGTCGAAGCACCTGCCGGCGGCCTGCCGCTAGGCAGGCCGCCCCTTGTAGTTCCTGGTAAGCCTACTGGCTTACCAGGTCTACCCAGGTGTCCATCACGCCAATGCTGCAACCGAACCTGATGTGCCCGTTGCCAAGCCCGGCTTCTTCGACGATTTGCTCACAGGAACAACCCGCGGTGTCGAAGATGTCGTAGGACCGCTTCGGACCCTCGCCTTTCGGCGGCTTCGTCTCAAAGATGCCATCGCCATTGATATCGGCGAAGCGATTGACGCCGAGGCCATGTGAGCCACCTCGTTCCGGCAAGACCGTGGCCGGACACACATCGACGTCATCGCCGACGCCGTCGCGGTCTTCATCCCGGAAGATGTACAGGACCAGCCCGTCGTGATCCGAGGAGCGTGAGGCCAGGTCCGCGGTCAGGCCATCGTCTTCCACCAGTATCACGGCCGCGTCGGCATTGCCGCGACCGAACTCCAGCCCGGCGACCAGCGGCGCGAGTGCCTGGCTCGTCATGGCGTGATCGAGTACCTGCGCGTTGCCACGGAAGATGAATGAATAGCGTTCCGCAGGATCGATATTCAATACTTCATCGGTCAGGTTGGGCGATACGACATCCTCACAGGCGACCGTCGAACACACGACACTCTGGTTCGGATCGAAGTCACCCTTGAGGACACCAGAGAGATCGACATAGCCGTCCGTGAACTCGAAGGCGTTGAAATCGCCGATCACGACGAGATTCACATCCGGGTTCGCCGTCTGAATGTCCTGCACCTTGCTTGCCACCGAGATGGCCTGTTCATAGCGCTTCTGCTGGGTCCGCTCACCTTCGATGCCGCCGAGCGAACGCATGTGCAACACCATTACCGAGATCGGGAACAGGTCGTTCATCGTCGCTTCGAGCAACAGTGGCGGACGATCGTGCAGTAAGGAACCGTCGAAGGTCAGTATCTCGTCCTTGCCGAGCTGCGTTACGGCAGTAACCTGGACGCTGCTGCGCACAAGGAAGCCGACATCGATGGAGCCGATGTCATTACCCTCGACCAGGTGCGCTGAATAGCTCACGCTGGTGTCGAGCGTACCGACCGTTGCGGCGAGATCCTGCAACACCTTGAGGCTCTCGACTTCCTGGATCGCCAGGATATCGGGCGAGCCCATCACATCAACGATGTATGCACCAATCTTCGCGAGCCGCAGGGCGTATTCGTCTGCTGAGACGACCGTATCGTCACGATCACCGTCCGGTGCATCGTCGATATCGTCGAACAAGCGGAACAGGTTGAACGAACCGACTGTGCCTTCACTTTCGCCTTTTGCCCGCGTCGCAACCGGCAACGGCGCCTCGTTGACTGTCAGCTCGCTTGGCCAGAATTCATAGCCGCCGAATTCGAAGCCGATTACACCTATCGCCGAGAACGTCGAGCCGCCCGGGATATAGAGGTTGGGCAGTCCCAGCTTGTCCGGATCGAGCTCGAATACTTCGGGGTTGCCGTCCCAGACAGGAATATCCGGGAAGGCCGGCAGCCCGGGTGATTCGATGCCTGGCTCGCGGAATGTGCGATTCGGACCCGCAGTTATGTAGACCTCGGCCAGCGGGTCGGTACCGAACGATTGGTTGGATGCCGTGACAACACCAGCCGGAATCTCAACGAGCATGCCTTCGTAGCATTCGAACTCGATATCGCAGCTCGGTGCGTCGGGATCGGGTGACGGAACATTGGCATCGAAGACGATCGGTGCCGGTACCGTGCCGACTCCAGTTACGTTGACGACCGGCGAGCCCGTGATCTCGGTAAACCCGAAGAATTCGTCAACGAATCCTGTCACTTCGACCTCGTCACCGACAGCAACGTCCGGCGCACCGCCCGTGAAGACGAAGATGCCATTGGACGTATTCGGATCGCCGTCGTCCGGCACCTGCATGAAGAATCCGTTTGTGGACACGGCCGTCACGACACCGCTTGCAATGACGCGCTGTCCCTCAAGCGGACTAAACTCACCCGCGCCCTGGATATCGGTGATTGTTGACGATACCGGGCAGCCGTCGAACTGGGAGCCGTCGATCTTCGTACCCGGCGAGAACAGAGCACCACCGGAGTCGGTTGCAACACTGTGCTGCACGAATGGCAATGATCCGGTGACATCCGGATCCAGCGTGACCGACTGGTTGGCACCACCTTCGCTGCCGTAGCTCACCGACACGAGATCGCTTGCGCCATCGTTCAGCGTGACGGTGTCGCCACCGTTGTTCATGCCGATGCTGCCCGTGGTCGCCGTTTGTACCAGGCTGTTACCGAACGCGCCGGTCGGCGTGCCGCCGCCAAACACGACTGCTGAACAACCGTCATAGATTACAGAGCCGGCCGGGAATGTGTGACGAACAGTGAATCCGTCCGCTAAGGTCCAGCCGGAGACATCGACGTCATTGCCGGTACGATTCACGATCTCCACGAATTCATCCTGAGACGAATTGCGCGTACCGTCGCCATTGGCATCGCCATCAATTGTGCCATCCGGATCGGCATGGACTTCATTGATGACCCACGCCGAGGGGCAACCCTCAAACTGGCTGCCATCGGCATTGGTGCCCGGCGAGTACAAGGTACCGCCTGAGGTCGTCGCGACACTGTGCTTGACGAATGCCGAGTTGCCATCACCATCGGGGTCGCGTGTCAGCGACTGGTTGTCGCCACCATCACTGCCGTAACCGGCGGACGTAACATCTGCGGTACCGTTGTTGAGCGTTACGGTGTCACCACCGTTGTTCAGCCCGAGCGCACCGGTACTTGCTGTTTGCACGGCACTGAGTCCGAAGGCGCCGTCTGGCGTGCCGCCACCGAAGATAACGATGGAACAGCCATCATCGACAACGCTTCCCGCCGGGAAGGTGTGGCGAACGCTGAAGCCATCGGAGAGCGTCCAGCCCGAAATGTCGGCAGACGCGCCGGAGTTGTTGAGGATTTCGACAAACTCGTCTTCGGTGCTGTTGCGCGTACCGTCGCCGTTGGCATCACCATCGATGGTGCCATCCGGGTCCGCGTGGATCTCGTTGATGACCCAGTCTGTTGCGGGCGGTGGCGGCGGCGCGTCGCCAGGCGTCGTTGCAGCCTGTGTCCACGTCACGGAAAGGTCTTCCGACGTTTCGTCGTCACCCGTGACGCCATTGCCGCCTGTCTGAGTTTCGTTGCCCTCGTTGAAGTCTGTGCGCTGGAATGATTCGCCGAACGCATGGGCGCCGTCCGCGACGACATCCTGTAGATCGATCGTGGTCTCGGCCGGGTAGAACGACAGGTCACCGTCCGCATCCGGGCCGTCGATGCCAACACCATTCTTGTCGACAGCCTCTTCCTTGTCACCCCAGACGACGTAATCGATATCCTGAACGAGATCCGACTCACCGTCCCAGGCATAGAGAATAACGACTTCGCCGCCGTTAGTGAGACCGCCCTGGTTATTGATTGAGCCTGTCAGCGCTTCACGCATATCATCGATGGCGTCCGCGGTCCCGCCGTCTTCGTAGAGCTCGTAAGTCGGGTCGATACCGTACTCGGCCGCAAAGTCATCTGAGCCCGCGATTGCAATCGTCTGGAACTCGCCCGCGCCGATCGTCGCACCATCCGGGAAGCGCGCGTGGAAGTCGGAGAAGTCACCGCCACCGGCGTTGGTACCGGTCACGATGTTGTAATAGAAAGTGCCACCGCCCGCGAAGGTCGCGTCGGTCAGGTAGACATTGGAGAGATCGACGTCCGCCGAAGTCGGGTTGTAAATCTCGATGAACTCGCCACCGGTTGGAGTGACGACGATTTCCGAAAGCAGGATGTCCGCTGCCGGCTCGGGCGGTTCCGATGCGGTGCAGGAGGCGTAGGAGCCAATCGGGAACGGCGTCGCGGCCGTAGCGTTGGTCGTCTCCCCGTCAAGCGCGTTGATACCACTGAAGCTCCAGTTCGCGATGACAAACGTACTGCCGTCCGGCCCTGTCGCGTCATTACGATACGCCCAGCCATCCAGGTGCTCCCAGGCTTCCCCGGTGCCGTCTACATTGATATCACCAAACACGTCGATAACGGCGCCCAGGTTAAACAACTCGATTGCATCGTCACCGTTTATCGAGGCGGCACTGCTCGTGTACGCAGGCGCAAAGCCGAAGAAGTCCTCGAATCCGGCAGCCTCTGAAGCAACATAGAGATAGGTGCCAGCACTGGCCGCTCCGGCAGGGAACGTAAATTCTTCACCATCCGTGCCACCGCCATTGTTTGCCGAACCCAGGCCATAGTCGCTGAGGTCAGCAACGTCGTTTAGCACACAAACCTCAATGGCCTTCGGTATCCCTCCGGTTAAGGGCCCGTCGATCACCCCGGTGATGACAAGGTCCTGGGCGAAGCTGGCCGGCGAAGCGGCAATCAGGAGTGAAAGAAGGGAGGCTTTCTTGACGCACGACAAAAGACGCTGGAAACGCATGATGTACCCCTGGAGATTGTGTTTGTTATTGATCTTCAGGGATCAGTATAGACAAAGTACGTGACCGTTTTTTGACTGTCGGTTTTACATAATTTAGACGCTGATCACGGACCCGACGAAGGTGCCGCGGCAATCACGTCACCGCGGCGATCAAGCTCGATTGGCTCGCCGTAACCGAAGTCTTTCAATCGCTCGCGCTGGGTCTCGCCGTCGCCGACGATCACCCAGACCATTTCCGATTCGTCCATGTGCTCGGTGATCGCTGCGTGGAAATCTGCGGTGCTCATGGACTGCAGCACGGCCGTTTCCTGCTCGACGACGTCATGCGGCAGACCCTGCAGCGCAATCCGATCAAGCAGGCGAATTTTTGATTCCGGCGTCTCGTAGGCGCGCGCATTGCGCTTGATCACCTGGTTCTTCGTGACGTTCGCGTCCTCATCAGTAAACGTCGGCGCGTAGTTATTGATCTGTTCCCGCATCAACTCCATCGACTCGAGCGTTACATTGGCGCGCACACTCGTGTAAGCCAGCCATGGAGCAGCATCTTTGGCATTCTCTCCAACATAGGTACCCGCGCCGTAGGTGTAGCCTTTCTCGATACGCAATAACTGAAAGAGCCTTGCGCTCGAGCCACCGCCCAAGCGCTGGCTTGCGTAGTTCAGGCGCACCCACTCCGGATCCGTGGCCGGAACGACACGCTTGCCAACATCGATGACGGATTGCTTGGCACCCGGGATGTCGACGAAATACACCGACTGCCCTTTTGGAGGCGACGCCAGCTCGTACTCAGGCATTGCCACGGGATCACCTGTCCATCGTTTCGACAGTCCAGCAAACGCCTTAGCAATACGGTCACCGTCGACGGCGCCCACAACCTGCAAGCGCGCACCACCCGGCGTCATGTTCATCGTGTACCAGTCCTTGAGATCATCCAGCGTCATCGCCGCGATGGCGTCCCGCGTGCCGGCAGACGGTCTGCCGAAAGGATGGTTATCGCCGTAGACCACGCGACGCCAGACGTTACTTGCGACCGAACCTGCGTCGCCCTCTTCGGCGATGATGGTGGCTTCGGTTGCACTCCTCAGGCGTTCAAACTCCACGCTGTCCCAGCGCGGCTCGAGCAACATCTCCTCCACGAGGGCGACGGTCGCCTCGAGATTGCGCTCGAGAGTGTCGACGGAGATTGTGAAGGCTTCCGCGGTCGCATGGACGGAAATATCCGCGCCCTGCAGACCGATCGCCTCTTCCAGTTGCGCAGGCGTTTTGCCTGCGGTCCCCTGAGTGAACAAGCCAGCGAGCAACGATGCCGTGCCCGGGCGTTCGTCGAGCCACCCACCGCCGGGCAGCACGAGGTTAAAAGTCACGAGCGGCAGCTCATTGTCTTCGATGCCGAGCACCTCGATGCCGTTCGCGAGCGAGCGCGACCAGATCTCGGGCGAGCGAAATACCGGGAGCTCGCCCAGTGGCGGTTCGGAACGATCGTATTTGGACGGCGTCTTCTCGTACTCAGCGAGAGCGCCCTGGCTGACCTCCGTCTCGGCGCCCTGGACAATTACTTCTTCTGTGACCCTGGCAAGCTCTGCACCGGATACTGCGAGTTCGGGGGATGCCTTCGGCACGAAGCTGGTCTGCACGAAATGCTCACCCTGCACGTACTTTTCAAAGACGCGCATGACATCGTCGCGCGTCACGGCCTGCAGGCGGCGAAGGTTCTCCGTTGCAAACCCGGGGTCGCCGGCAAATTCATTGTAGCTCGCCAGCCCGAGCGCCTTGTTCAGAACCCCCGATAGGTCCTGGTAGAAGGCGGTTTCGAGTTCCGTCTTGATGCGAGTGAGTTCGGATTCCGATACGCCATTTTCTGCAAAACGGGCCATACCCTCGTCGATGCCGGCAACGACGTCATCCAGGGCAACGCCCTGCAATGCCCGGACGCTCACGAACAGCATTCCGGCCACCTCGAAAGGGCTGTTATCCACCGATACGGCCGGCGCCAATTCGCGCTCCTCTACAATGACCTTGTGCAGCGGGGCCGTCTTGCTGCCCGCCAGCACCTGGCCGAGAACCTGAAGAGCATAGCTGTCCGGGTGATAGAGCTCGACACTCGGATACACGCGAGTCAACTGTGGAAGCCGCGCAAATCCGTCCGGGTGCCAAACGTTGCGCGTCTCCTCAAGCACAACGGGTATCGGCTGCATTGGCTTCGTATCGGGGCCGCGCCGAATCTCGCCGAACCACTGCTCGATCTTCGGTTTGATTTCCTCAGGGTCGAAATCGCCTGCTATAGCGAGGGTGGCGTTGTTCGCACCGTACCAACGATCGTAGAACTCCTTTACATCTTCGAGCGTGGCATTCTGCAGATCCTCAAGTGACCCGATTACGGGCCAGGAGTAAGGATGGCCCTCGGGAAACAGGTTCTCGAGAATCACCGAAATATTGAAGCCATACGGCCTGTTGTCGTAGTTCTGGCGCTTCTCGTTCTTGACGACCTGCTTCTCGCGCTCGAGCGCCTCTTCGGTGACCGTATTGATCATGTAACCCATGCGGTCGGAGTCAATCCAGAAGATCTTCTCCATGGCGTCCTTGGGCACGATTTCGTAGTACTGCGTGTAGTCGAACGACGTTCCACCGTTGCGACTGCCACCGAGTTCACCGATGTACTTGCGGTTCGCTCCGCGCGGCACGTTCTCCGAATCGTTAAACGACATGTGTTCGAAGAAATGCGCGAATCCGGTGCGGCCAACTACTTCCCGGTTGGATCCCACGTGGAAGATCGACGCGACAGCGACAACCGGGTCGGAGCGATCCACATGCAGGATGACGTCCATGCCGTTGTCGAGCGTGTACTTTTCATACTCGATGGCAAAACCCGATCCTGCCTCGTTCGCTGGCGGTGCCGCGTCATTCCCGCACCCGGCAACAAGCAATATCGCAAACACAACCGTCGTCAAAGTCTTGTAAGTCATAGTCTTGATCCCGCCAGCAAGTGATTAAAGAATACTGCGACCGAGGGCACTCTGGATCAGGGTCACCGACCTTTCCGCCGAGATATTTGCGTGGTCGAGGAACGGATTCAGCTCAACGACCTCGAGCGAGAGAATGCGACCGTCCGCCGCACACTCTTCCAATAACAGATGTGCCTCGCGGAAGCTCACGCCGCCGGGCACCGTGGTTCCCGTGCCGGGAATCACCTCGGGATCGCAGCCATCGAGGTCGAAGCTGACATGGAAGCCCGCCGTACCGTTGTTGACGATTTCCAGCGCTTCGCTCGCCACCTTCGCCATTCCGAGCTGGTCGATATCACGCATCGTGTAGGCCTTGACGCCGGACGCGTTGATGAAGTCCCGTTCTTTTTGGTCGATATCCCGGATACCTATCAGCACGACGTTTTCAGGTTCGACCGCGGGATGAACGCCATGAATGCTGGACAGGTCGGGATCGCCGTAGCCGAGCAAGTGGGCCAGCGGCATGCCGTGGATGTTCCCGCTCGGTGTTGAGTCGGGCAGGTTCATGTCGCCGTGTGCATCGAACCAGATGAGACCCAGCTTTTGATTCGATGCCTTCAGGTGAGACGAAAGACCGGACACGGTCCCCATCGCGATCGAATGATCCCCGCCGATAACGAGCGGCCACTCGCCGGCCTCCACAGCGGCGACCGTATAGTTGGCAAGCTCCTCGCACACTTCGAGGATCTCTGCTTTGAAGCGCGTCCTCGTGTCGCTGGTCTTGCGCGTCTCCATGGCCGGTACCGGAATGTCGGTCTCGGTGGAGATCGTGTATCCCATTTCCCGGATCTGCCGCCCCAGCCCGGCCACGCGAAATGCGGACGGACCTGCATCGGTGCCGCGACGCGATGCACCCAGATCAAGGGGCACATTAATAATGTGAATCGGTTTTGGTATCTGGTTCATGAAGTCCTCAGGCGATGCCACGCACTGGGGCTATCTTACCGCGGCGACCGGCGTTCGCACTAACGCTGAGAATTCAGAAGCGCCAAACCACGCCGAGTGACGGTACCAGCGGCAGCCAATGCCCCTCGCGTTCAGTGAGGACCGGCCCGGAGGTATTCGGGACGATCGAGTACTCGATACAACATTCGTTGCTGCGATCATAGAGATTGGACGCCTCGAGGAAGACCGACAACTCTCCCCGTCGAACCGGGAAATCCCGGCTAACGCGTGCATCGAGCGTGTGAAATACAGAGTGCCGTTGTTCGTTCAGTGAGCTCGTCGTCAGCAGCAGTGAATGCGTTCCGTCCGGGTTGGGAACTTCCTCGGCGAATAGTTTCGTCCGCGGCCAGCCAGTGTGCACTTCACCGGCTGCGCTGAGATCCCATTGTCCCCAGCGCCAGCTGATACCCGCTTTTACGCTGTGCGTCTGGTCCCAGGCACGAGCCACTTTCGTACCATTTATATTGTCGCGAGCGTCGGACCAGGCGTAGCCAAGCCACCAGAAGACATCCTCAACGCCATCCCCTTTTGATACTCGCAACTCGGCGCCTTGCGCTTCGGCGGACGACGGCTCGATGCGGTACCGGTCGAACTGGATTTCAGGCAGTAGCGTCAGCGTATTGAATGCATTCTCGAAACGCGGTCGAACACTGCGGAAGCTCTTCCGGTAGTAGGACACATCGATGAACAGGTCCTTGCCGACTCGATGCCTGGCATTTGCGACAACATGCTCCGCCCGCTGCGCCGGGAAGAACTCGTCGACGCCATCCGTTGCCTGCAATTCGTTAATCTCCTGCGCCTGCGAATACTTGCCCCAGCCGAGGCGGAGCTCCGTTCGTGACCCGGGGCGGTACAACAGGCTCAGGCGCGGGCTCAATTGCCGATCGTCACTCGCCGTCGTGTAACTCTGCGCATCCCATCGCAGACCGGCATCGACAATCAGATTCGCCAGCGGGTGCCAGCGATATTCCAGGTATGCGCCGTACTGAGCACCACGCGGCGCGGTGGATATGGTTCTCGCCTCGAACGGCTGATTGTCCAGGATCGTGTCGAACGGCGCTGTAACTGTCTTTTCCGAACTGAACTCGTACGTTGCGTCCAGGCGCTTGCCGTCGACACCGAAGCTCAGCATCCAGTTGGCGCCGGGTGCGTACACCCAGTCCTGTTTCAGAGCCAGTGCATCGAAATTGCGCGTGTCATCGAGCAAGCCGCTGACCATGCCCGGAAGCTCGAGCGTTCCGTCACGCCGGTTCGATATCTCGCTGCTCGATAGAATCGTCGTGCTGCGCAACACGTCGCTCCAGTCCGCCGTCCACTTCACCCATGCCACCAGGTTCTCGTAGGTCGCCCGCGCAGTTTCCCCTCGGTCCGTGTTATTGAGCGAAAGCTTGTCGTTCGACGCGAGCAGGTTGGCACTCAGTTGCATGCGCGGGCCAAATTCCCAGGCACCATGCACAAGGTAGTCCTGGTAATCGGGACTGCCGAAATCCGGGTCGATCACATCGGCGATCAGGTCCAGGTTGCCGCGCCGGGCCGTGACCAGCCATTCGCCCTGGCCCGCATTCCCGAACGTTCCCATCGACAGGGCTGACGTATTGAAGAAACTGAGCGCAATCTCGGTTTCGATGTCCTGTTGCGGCCTCCTCAGGCTCATCTCCATGACGCCGCTCATGCGATCGCCGTACTGCGCGGGAAACGCCCCGGAGAAGAAATCGATGCCATCGAGCGCGTTTGAATTAACGATGGTAGCGACCGACTGAAAGTCCTTCAGGTGATAAGGCTCATAGAGTCGCAAGCCATCCAACATGAACAGGACCTCGTTGACCTCACCGCCCCGAACATGGCTGCGACTGGAGATGCCGCCGCCAGCGGTCCCGGGGAGGCGACTCGTAATACGAACGGCTTCTTCGGCGGCAGCCGGAATCCGCGTCGCGAGTTCGCGATCGAGATACGTTTGCGTACCGGCCTGCGTGTACTCGAGCCGGTGCAGACTCGACGTAACCACGATCTCGGGGAGCGGCACTTCGACACGCGGTGCAGGCTCGTCGATCTGCACAGGCTCCGCCCGCGCTTTGCTCACGAGCCACACACCGCCAGGTCCCTGCGACAGGTCGAGACCATGAGCTGCAAGTTCAGCCCTGAGGTCCGCAACAGGATCGGCGAGATCAGGCTCGACGTTAACCAGCAGGTCGTCGGTGACGACGTCGCTGCTGAAGATGATCCGAAACCCCTGTTCATTGAGACTGTCGAGAAGTTCGGAGACTGGACGGCCCTGCCAGCCGGCCGCGAGCGCGGCTGTGGCGAAGAACGCCAGCAGCGCTGGCCAAGGTGTTATGCGCCCCCGGTTCATTGGGGAATAGTAGGCCTAAGGGATAGCGCCCGCCAATGTGGGGAAACCGAGCTTACTCGCCCGTTGTCTCGTGCCTGAGGACAACCTTGTCAGCGTCGATTCGATAGTTGAGCGTCGTGGTAGAGAGAATCGCGGCCAGGGCCTCATCGGGTGTCAGCCCTTCCACGGAGCCGTGCACGTCGGTTCGCATGGCGAACATGCGGGATTCGTCGTTCTCGAAACGTAGTTCCCTGCCGGTCTCGCGTGCCGCCCACGTCAGGAAGTCGAGCAGCGATTTGTTCGTCAGGTCGAAGGACGGCGTTAGCTCGGCGATCCAGTTCCAGTAAGGATCGTGAGTGTCCAGTGCCGCGATCGAAGCGCCCCGTCCCGCTGTCATACTCAATCGCTCGCCCATCTTTGCGACATGCACATCAGATTGATGCGTCAGCTCCACTCGACCTTCACGAACCGATACCTCCATGGAATCGGCTGTGGAAGAAACGGCGAACTGCGTCCCAACGTCGCGAACGACGCCAAAATCCGTGTCGATCCGCAGCCCGCCGTTGTTATAGATGAACTGGCCTGTGTCGGCATACACACGACCGCTCATCAAAGTGAAATGATCCGAGCTATCGACTCGAATACTCGTGTTTTCATCGATCCTCAGCGATGCGTTCCGCGCCAGCAGCAAGCTCACACCGCCGCTTGTGCCCGTGGTGATTACGTCACCTTCGTACACATTGGTGCCTACCCTGTATGCGTCGCTCGATGGTGCGGGTGCGATAACAGCCGCAACGGTCGCCACAACACGGGGTGGCACCGGTTCGGGCGCGGTAAAAAGGAGCGCTACCAGGACAACCGACGCGGCGACGGCAAGCGGCGCTACCCAACGCACCAGGCGATTGCGCCACGCATCGCGCTTCCAGGTCCTGTGCACCTCGGCATAGACCTTCTCGCCCGCTGGGTTCGCCGTGCTCGCCTGCCACTCCTGTTGCACGCTGTGGTAGATGCGAGACTCAACACTGAGCGGAATCTCGGGTCGTTCACCCGCCAGGCGCAGGAGATTCTCCAGCGACTTGTCGGCGCCTGCCTGGCTGCTGCTTTTCGTCGGGTTGGTCATGTCAGTCCACCAGGAAATTCGGTTCGATGTCCCAGATTGCCCGGAAACGCTCTTTGAAAGCCGCCCTTGCCCGGCTCAATATGGACTCGGTCGCTTTCTCCCCGAGTTCCAGGCGGGCTGCAATTTCCCGGACGCTGCAACCCTGGACGTACTTCATCTCGAGTGCGCTGGCGTAATTGGTCGGCAGATGTTCGAGCGTCACACGCACGAAGTTCGCGATCTCGTCGCGACGTTGTGCCGATTCAGGACGACCGTCGTCGGCTGCAACCGACTCCAGGGCCGCCTGCACAGCCGGGTGGTCCTCGATCCGTAGGTCTTCGCGCAGTTCCAGTTTGTGCTGCCGAAAGACGGCACTGGTCTCGTTGCGGCAGATCTGGCAAAGCCAGGTGAACAGCAAGGCTTCACCGCGGAAGCTCCCCATCTTGCGAACGACGATGCACATCGTGCGCTGCACAATTTCTTCAGCAAGCTCGTGGTTATTGTCGACGCGGGTCAGTGTGAAGCGATAGAGCCTG
>Ga0224508_10002583_pt1 | contig 15289 bp, 14 predicted proteins | sample SF_Jan12_sed_USG_4_FD_170157 | JGI IMG/M metagenome (GOLD analysis project Ga0224508, IMG submission 170157) | Sediment microbial communities from San Francisco Bay, California, United States - SF_Jan12_sed_USGS_21 | ecosystem: Environmental > Aquatic > Marine > Sediment | place: USA... | reverse complement strand
AAATACGCCGAGTGGTCCATTCCAAACGACAGTCCCGGCATTTTTCATATAGTCGGCATAGAGCTTTGCGGTGTACGGGCCGACGTCCAGGATCAGTTCATCATCGCGCACGTCACTCACATCGCGGGTGATTGCTGCAGCGTCGGCAGAAAACTCTCTGCCCACCACCACATCGACGGGCATCGGGATGACAGCGTCGCGCTCGCGCGCCATCGCCATCAGTCGTTTTGCATCCTCGATCAGATCTTTTTCATAGAGTGAATTGCCAACCTGATGCCCGGCTGCCGCGATAAAAGTGTTGGCTATGCCCCCACCGACTATGAGCTGATCGACTCTTTCCAGCAGGCTCTCCAGCACTGTCAGCTTGGTAGACACCTTGGAGCCGCCAACGATCGCGACCATCGGCCGACGCGGATTATCCAGCGCCTGGTGCAACATCGACATTTCGCGGACCAGCAACGGACCAGCGCAGGCCACCGGCGCATAGCGCGCAACACCCTCGGTGCTCGCCTGCGCCCGGTGCGCCGTGCCAAATGCATCCATTACAAAAATATCGCACAACGCCGCCAAACGCCTTGCAAGAACATCATCATTCTTCTTTTCGCCAGGATTGAAGCGAACATTTTCGCACAGGACTATTTCGCGTGGCTCGATTTCGAAGCCATCCAGCCAGTCGCGTTGCAATCTCACTGATCGGTTCAGCAACTCTCCGAGCCGATGAGCAACGGGCTCCAGGGAAAACTTCTCCGCGAATTCGCCCTCGGTCGGGCGCCCTAGATGCGACATCACCATTACCGCGGCACCCGCTTCCAGCGCTGCCTCCAGAGTGGGAATCGCAGCACGGATACGCGCGTCGCTGGTTACCCGGCCGGATTCGACGGGCACATTGAGATCCTCACGGATTAGTAGACGCTTCCCCGCGAGATCGAGATCGGTCATTTCCAGCATAAGCGTAACGCGTCAGGCGTCAGGCGTCAGGCGTTCATCATGGCCAGCATGGTATCGAGCATGCGATTGGAAAAACCCCACTCATTGTCATACCAGGAACAAACCTTGACCAGGTTGTCAGACACTTTCGTCATCGATGCATCGAATGACGAAGAGAATGGATTGTGGTTGAAATCGATTGACACCAATGGTTCGTCGACGTAATTGACGATACCGCGCATCTCACCATCGGCTGCGTCACGCATGATGGCGTTAATCTCATCGACCGAAGTGGGTCGCGACGCGACGAAGCTTAGATCCACCAGCGATACATTGATTGTCGGCACACGTACGGCAAAACCATCCAGCTTGCCATCCAATTCCGGCAATACCATACCTACCGCGGCAGCCGCACCGGTTTTGGTCGGAATCATCGACATCGTCGCCGATCGGGCCCGACGCAGATCCTTGTGATAGACATCGGTCAATACCTGATCGTTGGTATAGGCATGAATCGTCGTCATCAATCCGCGCTCCAGACCCACTTTCTCGTACAACGGCTTGACCATCGGCGCCAGGCAATTGGTCGTGCACGATGCGTTCGAAACTATTGTGTCGCTGGCTTTCAGTTTGTGGTGATTGACGCCATAGACAATCGTCGCATCAACATCCTTCCCGGCAGGTGCCGAGATCAACACTTTCTTGGCACCGGCCTGCAAGTGCAGCCCGGCTTTTTCGCGGGTTTTGAACACGCCGGTGCACTCCAGCACCACGTCGACACCGAGCTCTTCCCATGGAAGCTTGGTCGGGTCCGGCTGCGAAAAGACGCGCACCCGATCACCATTGATAATGAGGTCGTCACCGTCTTTTTCGACGGTGCCGGGGAAAGGGCCATGCGCGGTGTCATGCTTCATCAGGTAGGCATTTGTATCGATATCGCCAAGATCGTTGATCGCGACGAAGTCAATTTCACCGGTGCGCTGTGTTTCGAAGACCGCGCGGAGCGTCAAACGTCCGATCCGGCCAAATCCATTGATTGCTACTTTGATAGACATGCTTATCTCCTTAATCAGACGAATACGGTTGCCGGGGTTTGCAGCAGGCTCTCGGCCTCGGCCACGATTCGCTCTGCTGTCAAACCGACATGTTCAAAAATCTGTGCGGCCGGCGCTGAATCACCGAAGCGATCAATGCCAATAACGCGGCCAGCGCCACCGACGTAGCGGTACCAGTAGTCCGGTACACCCGCCTCGATCGCGATGCGCCGGCCAGTTTGTGGCGGTAATACGGCATCACGATAACTGCTTTCCTGGCGATTGAAAATCTCGGCGCACGGCATCGACACCACACGCACGCGTCGGCCTTTATCGGCGAGTGTGGCTAAGGCCGTCATCGCCAGACCCACCTCTGACCCGGTCGCAATAAGAATCAGCTCCGGTGTGCCCTCACAATCAGCCAGCACATAACCACCACGCGCGATATTATCGATCTGGGTGCTACTGCGTGGCTGGAACGGTACGCCCTGTCGCGTAAAAACGAGCGATGCCGGTTCGTCGCGTTGCTGCAACGTCTGCTTCCAGGCAACCGCCGATTCAACTGTATCGCAGGGACGCCATAACGACATTCCGGGAATCATTCTCAGGCTTGCGAGATGCTCGATCGGCTGGTGTGTGGGACCGTCTTCACCCAGACCGATAGAATCGTGGGTATACACAAAAATGCTGGGGATACCCATTAGCGCCGCCAAACGCACAGCATTACGTGCATAGTCCGAGAAAACCAGAAAAGTCGCACCATAGGGAATAAAACCGCCGTGCAATGCCAGGCCATTGAGTATTGCTGACATGCCAAACTCACGCACGCCGAAATAAATATAATTGCCTTGCGGATTATCGGCAGTAAGTACTTCGGAACCCGACCACAGCGTTCCATTGGATCCTGTCAGGTCAGCGGAACCGCCGATCAATTCCGGTAGCATCGGCCCAAAACCGTTGAGCGCCGCCTGCGACGACTTGCGCGTCGCTTTATTCGCAGCCTCGTCATTGATCTGCAAAACAAACTCTTCGGCGCGCGCGTCCCAGTCGTCCGGCAATACGCCGGCCATGCGGCGCAGGTACTCCGCAGCGAGTTCCGGGTATTTGTTCGCGTACTCGTCGTACAGCGAATTCCACGCAGTTTCCAGTGCTTGTCCTTTTTCCGTCGTATCCCATGCAGCGGCGATTTCGTCCGGTATTTCGAACGGCCCGGACTGCCAACCGATAGCTTCGCGCACCGCACCGATTTCCTCGTCACCGAGTGGCGCGCCATGGGTATCGGCCGTTCCTTGCTTGTTCGGCGCACCCCAGCCAATGACAGTGCGACAGCAGATCAGTGTGGGCTTGTCATGCACCGAACGGGCCACCTCGATTGCGCGCTGCACCGCATTGGCATCGTGGCCGTCGATATCCCGGATTACGTGCCAGCCATACGCCTCAAAACGCTTCGGTGTGTCATCAGTAAACCAGCCGTCGACTTCGCCGTCGATGGAAATACCGTTGTCATCATAGAGCACCACCAGCTTACCCAGCTGCATTGTGCCCGCCAGTGAGCAGACTTCGTGGGAGATACCTTCCATCAGGCAACCGTCGCCTGCGAAGACAAAAGTGTCGTGATCGACAATTTCAAAACCCGGGCGGTTATAACGTGCGGCGAGATTCTTTTCTGCAATCGCCATGCCGACCGCGTTTGCAAGGCCCTGCCCCAGCGGTCCGGTGGTTGTCTCAACGCCAGGTGTCATCCCGTATTCCGGATGCCCCGGAGTCTTCGAACCAAGTTGACGAAAACTTTTCAGATCTTCCAGTGACAGCCGGTAACCACTCAGGTGCAAAACCGAATAAAGCAGCATGCTGCCGTGACCGTTGGACAAAACAAAGCGGTCGCGATTGTGCCAATCCGGATTGCGGGGATTGAAACGAAGAAAGTCGTTCCACAAAACCTCTGCGATGTCCGCCATACCCATCGGCATACCGGGGTGACCAGAATTTGCTCGCTGCACTGCGTCCATGCTGAGCGCACGGATCGCATTTGCCAGTTCTTTACGGGTTGGCATTTTTTCTCTCGTGGGCGGGAAAAGCGCGCGCATTGTCACCTAGACCGGCGTTTTCAGCAATCAGCACATCCCGAAGGGGCCACTGACTGGAAACCGGCGCCCACACTCCAAACCCAGACTCTATGGGAGGAATGTGCCGCAGCGCTTTGCCCAAAAAGGCAAGTCGGCGGAGCTGCCTGATAGCAGCCTGACGACTCAGGGTGGGTATTGAGCGATGAGCGGGACTGTTTATGGCGACTGAATTCCCGGGTTGTGCCGCAAACAGACGATCGTTTTCGCACGTAGCGCGGGCTATCGGGGTTCAGCCCACTTGATGCTACAGCCGATACTGGGGGTCTGCTCCCGCGGCCCATTGCCGGTGGCCGCCACCGCAAGCATCGCGTCATACAGTTCGCGCGGCGCCCCCGCCGGTGGCGCAGCAGTGCGCCCGGCATCCAGACGACCGCGGTACTGGAGGCCAAGATCCGCGTCATAACCAAAAAAATCCGGTGTGCAAACCGCACCATATGCATGCGCCACATCCTGGGTTTCGTCGATCAGGTACGGAAAGGGGAATGCCAGTTCCTCCGCCCACCGGCGCATGTTGTCAAAGGAATCGGCAGAATAAGTCACTGTATCGTTTGACATAATCGCAACCGTATTAACCCCTTGCCGGGCGAGATCCTGCGCATCGCGGATTATGCGATCGATTGCCGCTTTGACGAATGGGCAGTGGTTGCAAATAAACATCACCACGGTGCCCTTTTCGCCACGCACATCTGCCAGGCTCCAGGTACGGCCATCTACGCCGCGCAGGCCAAAATCCGGCGCTGGCGCGCCAAAGTCACAAACTGGTGTTTCCAGAGCTGCCAATGTCGACTCCTGTGTTGCGTGGCACGGTTGCAGGTATACTAGCCGGCTGTTAACGCCTCCGACCACAATTCCATGCAAAAAAACTACCTGTTTACCTCCGAGTCGGTCTCGGAAGGTCATCCGGACAAGATGGCCGATCAGATTTCCGACGCAGTCCTCGATGCCATTATCGCCGAAGACCCGCAAGCGCGGGTGGCCTGCGAGACAATGGTCAAAACCGGCATGGCGATTATCGCCGGCGAGATTACAACCTCGGCCTGGGTGGATCTTGAGGAACTGACCCGACAGACCATCCTCGACATCGGCTATGACAATTCCGATCTTGGTTTCGACGGCAACACCTGTGCAGTACTCAACGCGATCGGTAAGCAGTCGGTCGACATCGCACAAGGCGTAGACAGAGAAAAGGCGCAAAACCAGGGTGCCGGCGACCAGGGCCTGATGTTCGGCTACGCGACGAACGAAACCGATGTGCTCATGCCGGCGGCAATCACCTATGCCCACCGCCTGGTAAAACGCCAGGCAGAGGTACGCAAAGCGGGTCAGCTGAGCTGGTTGCGTCCCGATGCCAAGAGCCAGGTGACACTGAAATATGTCGATGAACGTCCAGCGGGCCTGGACGCCGTCGTTCTATCGACACAGCACGATGACGATGTGTCTTTGAAAGATCTTTATGACGGTGTCCGTGCGGAGATTCTCGAACCGGTGCTGCCGAAGGAATGGCTGGACGAATGCCCCGGCGAGAACATCCATATCAACCCGACCGGCCGCTTTGTTGTCGGTGGTCCCATGGGTGACTGTGGCCTGACCGGGCGCAAGATAATCGTAGACACCTACGGCGGTATGGCGCGTCATGGTGGCGGTGCCTTCTCTGGCAAGGATCCTTCCAAAGTGGACCGTTCGGCTGCCTATGCGGCCCGTTATGTGGCCAAGAATATTGTCGCCGCGGGTCTGGCCGAGCGTTGCGAGATTCAGGTGTCGTACGCGATCGGCGTTGCCCGGCCGACTTCAATCAGTGTGGAGACTTTTGGTACCGGTAAGATCGAATCGGAACGTTTCGCCGAACTCGTACGTGAGCATTTTGACCTGACACCCTATGGCATCCGTCAAATGCTCGACCTGGTAAGGCCGATCTACAAGGCAACTGCCAGTTACGGTCATTTTGGCCGCACCGAACCGGAATTCACATGGGAACGACTGGATAAAGTAGAGGCATTGCGTGCAGCAGCCAACATTCGGCTGACCGGCACAGACTAATTGCACGACCGATCTGCTACGCCTGAATCAAGTCTGGAGATTGAAATGAGCACACCAATGGAAAAAGTAGCGGTTGACTACAAGGTCGCCGATATTTCTCTGGCGGACTTTGGTCGCAGGGAAATCGCGATCGCTGAGTCGGAGATGCCCGGTCTCATGGCACTGCGCGAGCAATACGACGGCGAGAAGCCGTTGGCAGGCGCCCGTATCGCGGGTTCGCTGCATATGACTATTCAGACTGCGGTTCTCATCGAGACGCTGGTCAAGCTCGGTGCCGAGCTGCGCTGGGCGTCATGCAATATTTTTTCGACCCAGGACCATGCCGCTGCAGCGATCGCTGCCGGTGGCACGCCGGTTTATGCGTTCAAAGGCGAAAACCTGGATGAGTATTGGGAATACACCCACAAGATCATGGAATGGCATGACGGCGGAATGCCTAACCGCATTCTCGACGATGGCGGTGATGCGACCTTACTGGTATCGCTTGGGGCCCGGGCGGAACAAGACCCCGGTGTGCTCGACAATCCCGGCAGTGACGAAGAACGGGCCCTGTTTGCAGCTATACACAAGCGACTCGATAGCAAACCGGGCTGGTATGCGCGGCTGCTCAAGAGTATCGGTGGCGTGACCGAGGAAACCACCACCGGCGTCGCTCGCCTGTATCAGATCGCCGCTCGTGACGAGCTGCCCTTCCCCGCCATCAACGTCAACGATTCGGTGACGAAGAGTAAATTCGACAATCTGTATGGTTGCCGCGAGTCGCTGGTGGACGGCATCAAGCGAGCAACCGACGTCATGATTGCTGGCAAGATTGCGCTGGTCTGCGGCTATGGCGATGTCGGCAAGGGTTCCGCGCAGTCGCTGCGCGCACTTAGTGCCAATGTCTGGATTACTGAGGTCGATCCGATCTGCGCCCTTCAGGCGGCAATGGAAGGCTATCGCGTGGTCACGGTCGACGATGTCATTGATCAGGTCGATATCGTGGTGACAGCAACAGGCAACTACCACGTAATCACTCACGACCACATAGTAAGAATGAAAGACGAGGCCATCCTCTGCAACATTGGCCATTTCGACAATGAGATTGATGTCGCATCGGTTGAAAAATACGAGTGGGAAAACATCAAACCGCAGGTCGATCACATTATTTTGCCGAACGGCAATAAAATAATCCTGCTGGCACAGGGACGGCTGATAAACCTCGGATGCGGAACCGGTCACCCGAGTTTCGTGATGTCGAATTCATTTACCAACCAGGTGATCGCGCAAATCGAGTTGTGGCAGAACCGCGATAATTACCGAAACGACGTTTACGTCCTGCCCAAACACCTGGACGAACGCGTCGCCCGGCTGCATCTCGACCGCGTTGGCGCCAAACTCACCCGGCTAAGCCCCGAACAGGCTGAGTACATTAACGTCTCTGCAGACGGGCCTTACAAGCCGGACCATTACCGGTACTGAAGCCTTATCGGAGCAGGAAAGACCGGCAGCTTTCAGTCTGCCGGTTGCCTATTTGCGCCTGCGTTGCAACAATCATGATGCTGGCTTCGGAGCCCAGACATGACTGATGTGTACCGACTATTGCAGTTCACCGACCCACATCTGTACGCAGAGCGTGGCGGCGAGATGCGCGGCGTACGCACACTGGAGACTCTGCTGGCGACAATGCGGCAGGCGCGCCAGCGGCACTGGCCGCCCGATGCGATCCTGGTGACCGGCGACATAGCCCAGGACGAGAGCCAGGGTGCCTACCAACTATTCCGTGAGTGTTTTGGCGCTCTCGGCGTCCCGATCCACTGCCTGCCGGGCAACCATGACGCGCCGGAATTCATGCAGGAACTGCTCACCCAGGCACCGTTCGGCTATTGCGAGACCCTGACACTGGGCGACTGGTGCGTGCCAATGCTGGACTCACACACCCCCGGCGACGCCGGCGGAAGGCTCGGACAGGATCAACTCGATCGACTCGCGGATTTGCTCAACCACAGCGCGGGCAAACACTTTTTGATCTGCCTGCATCACCACCCTGTGTCTTCCGGCAGCCGCTGGCTGGACACTGTAGCGCTGCGAAACGCCGCCGACCTGTGGGATATTGTAGAACAACACGATCACGTGCGGGGTCTGTTATGGGGGCATGTGCACCAGGAATACGACGATCGGCGTAACGGCGTACTCCTGCTCGCCACACCCTCAACTTGCCGCCAGTTCAAACCCAATATGATCAAATTTGCGCTCGACGAAGATCGCCCGCCCGCTTATCGCTGGCTAGAGCTGTACCCTGACGGCAATATTATTACCGAAGTGGCCTGGTGCGACACGCAGGACCCGGATTGATCAGACTCAGCTCAGAATTTTTTGCGCTAGCGGTACTCGCGGCGATGATGGTTGCTGGTTGCTCGCCGGTCGCCACGCCAACTGATGCGCCAACCGATCCGCCGAGCGTATCGCCGGCTCCCAAATCGGCCAGTCCGACTGAAACGCAACCCAAACACATCCTATGGGAAGTTGCGGGCAAGACAAATCAAGTGTATCTGCTCGGCTCGGTTCATCTCCTGCGTGAAGATGACTATCCGCTGCCGGCAATTTACGGGCGCGTTTACGATGAGGCCGAGAAGCTCGTAATGGAACTCGACATGGATGACATCGACCTGCTGCAAATGCAGCAGCAAATGATTACAGCGGGAATGACGACTGACGGCAGGAGCCTGCAGCAGATCCTGGGAGAGACGCAATGGCGAAAAGCCAGCGCTATGGCGGAATCAATGGACATCGAGCTGGAGATGCTCAATTCCGTAGAGCCGTGGTTTGCTGCGTTGACCGTCGTCGAGCTGCAAATGCTGAAGCTCGGTTTCGATCCTTCACTGGGCGTGGAATTTCATTTCCTGCGGCGTGCGCAGGCAGACAGCAAGCCTATCGAGGGCCTCGAGTCGGTTGCCCAACAGATCACATTTTTTGATCGGCTGCCCTTGGAAACCCAATCCCGGTTTTTTCTCAAGGCGCTGGAGGACGCACAGACGATTGACGAGGGAATCGAGGATCTAATAAATGCCTGGCGTAGCGGCAATACGGCCGCAATGCACGATGAGCTGACCGAGGGCTTCGATGGCTTTCCGACTGTATATGACTCGCTGGTGGTCCGGCGCAACCAGGCCTGGGTCAGAAATATCGCCGATCTGCTCGACGACGAAGACGATTATCTGGTTATCGTGGGCGCACTGCATTTGATCGGCGACGACAGCGTCGTCGGGTTACTCAGCGCGCAGGGCTACAGCCTGAAGCAGCTTTGAGCTGTGCCCGATCAGACCTCCACCATATCGAAATCTTCCTTGCCCGCACCGCAATCCGGACAGCGCCAGGACAGGGGCACGTCATCCCAGCGGGTGCCTGGCTCAATACCGACTTCCAGATCACCCTTCTCTTCTGCGTAGATATACCCACAAATGAGGCACATGTATGTCTTCATCGAAAAATCGGTCCTATACTGAGCCCTGCGGCGAAGAATCTTGCATCAACGAGGACACAGATACAATCCAATGACCAATCGTTTACCAAACGTACTCGTGATCAGTGGCAACGACCCTTCGGGTGGCGCCGGCATGGCGGCCGACATCCAGGCGATAACGGCACTGTCAGCGCACCCGGCACCTGTCATTACCACGCTGACAGTACAGGACACGCAAAATGCCAGTGCCGTAGTGCCCATCGAACCCGATCTGATTGTCGATCAGGCGACCGCGGTGCTCGAAGATATGCCAATCGAAGCAATCAAAATTGGACTGCTGGGCAATGCTGCAATCGGTAGTGCGGTCGCCGATCTGTTACAGGATCACAAAAATATCCCGGTGGTTCTCGACCCGGTGCTGGTTGCCGCGGGTGGTGCCCAACTGGCCGAAAAATCACTTATCGATGTGTTGCTGACACGGCTCATTCCGCTGGCGACAATATTGACCCCAAATGACAGTGAGCTGCATACACTCGCGCCTGCGCCGGATGCGGACGATGAAAGAGCAGCCAGCCTGGTTGCGTTGGGTGCGCGCTGGGTGCTGGTCAAAGGCGCCGATGCCGACACGCCTGAAGTACACAATACCTTGTATGGGACCGACGGCGATGTTGAGGTTTACACCTGGTCCAGGTTGCCGCACGCCTACCATGGATCCGGCTGCACGCTGGCATCAGCCATCGCCGCACTGATCGCACACGGCGAAGATGTCGTCGATGCCGTTACCGCGGCACAACGCTATACCTGGGAAGCGCTACGACGCGGTTTTCAGCCAGGCAAGGGTCAATTTGTTCCGCATCGTTTCTTTCATTTGCCAGAGGCGCCGCTGAAGTGAGTAAACCAACTCTGCCAAAAGGCCTCTACGCGATAACAGATGCCGATTACATCCAACAGGCTCTTCTGGCCAATGCGGTACAGCATGCGATTATCGGCGGTGCTGCGATGGTGCAGTATCGCGACAAGAGTCGCGATCACGGCCGGCGCAAACGCGAGGCCGCCCAGCTGCGCGATATCTGTCATGCGCACGATGTATTGTTTATCGTCAACGACGACGTACGCCTTGCCGAGGAAATCAAAGCCGATGGCGTCCATCTCGGGCGCGACGACTGGGCGGTGGAAACGGCCCGCAAATCACTTGGCGACTCTGCCATTATTGGCGCGTCCTGCTATAACTCATTGAGTTTCGCCCGTCGCGCTATCGATCAGGGTGCCGACTACGTGGCATTTGGCAGTTTCTTTACGTCACCTACCAAGGGAAGTGCCGATCGCGTGCACGTGGAAATACTCAGTGAGGCTCGCGAGGAAATGGACACGCACGTGGTCGCGATCGGTGGTATCACGCCGGAAAATGGCGGGCGGCTGATTGCTGCGGGTGCGGATATGCTGGCTGCCTGTAGCGGCGTATTCGATCACCGTGATCCGGAGAGCGCAGCACGTCATTTTTCCGGGTTGTTCAGGGATGCGGCCATTCTGCGATAAGCTGCAGGTATGACACGCGAGCTCTTTGAACAGGCGCGCCGCTACATTGCCGGCGGCGTAAATTCACCGGTCCGGGCTTTTGCCGCCGTTGGCGGCGATCCGGTATTTGTCGAGCGCGCTGCCGGACCCTATCTCTACTCTGCCGATGGACGTCGTTTCATCGACTACGTCGGGTCCTGGGGGCCGATGATCCTGGGACATGCGCATCCCGATGTCGTCGCCGCAGTCCAGGACACCGCGGCAAAAGGTCTGAGTTTTGGCGCGCCGACAGAATTGGAAACTGCTCTGGCAGAAAAGATCGCCGGAATCATGCCGTCAATCGAACGTGTGCGCATGGTCAGCTCCGGAACCGAGGCAACCATGAGCGCAATACGTCTCGCCCGTGGCTACACCGGGCGCGACAAGATTGTGAAATTTGAGGGCTGTTATCACGGTCACGCCGACTCGTTATTGGTAAAGGCGGGTTCCGGTGCGCTGACTTTTGGCGTCCCCACCTCACCAGGTGTCCCGGCCGATGCCGCAGCCCATACACTGACACTGCCATTCAACGACGCGGCAGCGGTAACCGGATTGTTTGACAACTGTGGTGGCGAGATTGCCTGCGTTATCGTCGAACCCATTGCCGGCAACATGAACATGGTCAAACCGCGCCCGGGATTTCTCGAGACGCTGCGGGAACAATGCACAATTCACAATACCGTTCTGATTTTCGACGAGGTCATGACGGGGTTCCGCGTCGCGGCCGGTGGCGCGCAAGGTTTGTACGGAATCGTGCCCGACCTGACGACACTGGGCAAAATCGTTGGCGGCGGGATGCCGGTGGGCGCATTCGGCGGACGTGCGGAGATCATGGCAAAACTGGCCCCGGACGGGCCCGTCTATCAGGCCGGTACGCTATCGGGTAATCCCCTGGGCATGGCCGCAGGCCTGGCGACCCTCACGGCGATTTCGCAACCGGGATTTTATGAGAACCTGGAGAAAACCGCCCACCAGTTGACTCATGGTCTGATCGAGGTGGCTTCAGCCGCCGGAGTTAATTGCAGAACGACTTTTGCAGGCGGCATGTTTGGCCTGTTCTTTACCGGTGCCGGCAGTGTGGACTCGTTTGCCGACGTCATGGCCTGCGACCGCGACCGCTTCGCCGAGTTTTTCAACCTCATGCTGAATGCCGGCATATACATGGCGCCATCGGCGTTTGAAGCGGGTTTCGTTTCGGCAGCGCACACCGGCGAGCATATTGAGGCTACGATCAGCGCCGCCGCAGCCGCCTTCGAAAAGCTAGCAGAGAATTAGATAGGGGTCAGACCACAATTTCCGCTTCGGAAATTGTGGTCTGACCCCTACTTAGTTCTGCGGAACCGGTCTATGTCGACAAAGTCGCCCAGATCACGCGCCGCCTGATAAACCCGCGACACCATGACCAGCATGTCTTCATTGACGCTGCCTTCTTCGGCGGCGACGACACGGTGTCCTGCTTCCGGGCAAAGATAAACGTCACCCATTCCGCCAATTCCCTCGAAACCATCCAGCAGCCCGGCCACGCCGGATCGCGAATCACGTCGCAAGGCCTCGAGACTATCCTCAAGCCACTCTGCCCAGGTGATCTCCCCGTAACGGCGCAGATAACGGATTAGCTCGCGCCCACGCATCAACAACTCGGCTGTAGGCAATTCCATGCGAACGGTACTGCCTGCACCGTTGGTATGTCTCGTCAAACTGCTATTTCTCATTCTGTTTTAACCACGAAAGCGCTGGTATCGGCGCCGGGCGGGCCAGCGGTCCGAGCTAGATAGGGTGACGCCTCCGAATCCCTCATTTTTTTCCGCGTCCGGCGCCCTGTCGACTCTGCGGCCAACTGACGACAATCCGGATAATTCCCGCAGGTCGAGCGACACTGCGTGACCTGGAGTCTAGCACAGGGAATTGCCACGTCGCGTAGGGCATCAGCCGTCGTTCTGCAATGCGGCCAACAGACGGCGAGGCAGCCCGCCGAAAGCCCCGTTGCTCATGATTACGACCCGGTCACCGGCGTGCAGCTCTGCAATCACGGCGCTCAGGAGCGCATCGATATCGCTCTCGACGCCGACAGGACTGGCGCACCCGGCCACCGCAGCCGCCAGGTCCCACCCCAGATCGGGCGGCCGGAAAACAAAGCTGAGATCGGCGGGGCTCAACGCGCCACCCAGCGCCGCAGCATGCGTGCCTAGCTTCATGCTGTTAGACCGCGGTTCGAATATTGCGATCAGCCGGTTTTCTGCAGCGCCTTGACTGTGCAGTGCATTCAAAGTGGCGGCAATCTCGGTGGGATGATGTGCAAAATCATCATAGACAGTCACACCGCGTGCACTGCCTACTATCTCCAGGCGACGGCGCACCCCACGCCAACACGCCAGTGCCGCCAGACTCTCCGCCAGCGAAATGCCGATGTGCCGGGCCGCAGCACAAGCCGCCAGGGCATTGTGCCGATTGTGGATACCGGGCCAATTCAATATGCCTGTTGCCGATTCGTTGTTTTCGTTTTTTCCAAATTGCACCGTGATGGAATCTGAAGTGCCGGTGACCGACCACATGCTATCGTCTGCACCATAGGCTTCCACCGGCGTCCAACATCCCATTGCCAGCACACGATGAATCTCATCCGAATTTGCGTGGGCAATAATCCTGCCGTTGCCCGGCACGGTGCGCACCAGGTGATGAAACTGCTGACGAATTGATGCCATGTCGGGAAATATATCTGCGTGATCGTATTCGAGATTGGTCATTATCAATGTGCGCGGCCGATAGTGAACGAATTTGGACCGCTTATCGAAAAACGCCGTGTCATACTCGTCGGCCTCGACGACAAAATACTTTGACTCACCGAGACGCGCCGACACGCCAAAATCCACTGGTACTCCGCCGATCAAAAAGCCCGGTTTCCGACCGGCATATTCGAGTATCCAAGCCAGCATGCTGGCCGTTGTCGTTTTTCCGTGAGTTCCTGCAACTGCCAATACGTGTCTGTCGCGTAACACATGTTCTGCAAGCCACTGTGGCCCGGAGGAAAACGGCAGGTCATGATCGAGCAGGTATTCAATGACGGGGCTGCCGCGACTCATGACGTTGCCGACAACCACGTTGTCGGGCGGCGGCGACAGGGCATCGGCATCGTAACCCTGGTGCATCGGAATACCGAGAGCCTGGAGTTGGGTACTCATTGGCGGGAACACGTTGCGATCGGAACCGCTGACCTGGTGCCCGGCTTCGCGCGCAAGGACCGCGATGCCACCCATAAACGTCCCACAAATCCCGAGTATGTGCAGATGCATCAGGATGGCGTCCCGTAAAGAGCAATATCCAGTGCCAGAAAACCAACAAAGAATCCCAATGCAATAGCAACACCGACGAAATACGGAAAACCGGCGGCGTGACGCAGGATATGACCTTTGACACCCAGTGACCACAACATCACAACGATGGTAACCAGTGCAATGACGCTCGCGCCCGGCGCCCCGGGTTCAGCCGTCCCGAACAGAGCCAGCGGGACCGATACCGTATTGAGTACGATGTCTGCGCCAAAAACTGCGGTTAGCGTTTGCAGCAATCGCTCCTGCAAACCCAGGCCCATTAGCAACGCCGAAAAAAATGCCGCCTGCGTGGCAGCATCGAGAAACGGCAACATCACGGCCCGGGGCGGTGCCACGTCCAGCGCCAGCATACCGGCCAGATAGATCGAAATATGACCGGCAACAACCAATGCAAGCAAGAAACGGGATGCAGGCAAGTGCTCAGGGCCAGCGCGGTGGGCAACGATAAGCAGAAACGGCCGGACCAGTGTTATCAGCGCCTGCATCGCTAACCCGTGCGCGGGCGCGGCGGCGCGTTGTTGTGCGTGTTAAGCTTAATCATGCCAAACAGCGGTTGCGCATGTCTCTACCATCACTGATCGACCAGCCCGATGATCTGAAAAAACTGTGCCGCCAGTTGCGCGGACAAGATTTCATTGTCGTCGATACCGAGTTCATTCGTGAGCGCACGTATTATCCAAAACTTTGCCTGATACAGGTTGCAGGTCCATCGATAATTGCCTGTGTCGATTTCCTTGCACTGGACGATCTGTCCCCGCTAACTTCCTTATTACTCGATCCGACTATAACAAAGGTACTGCATGCAGCGCGCCAGGATTTCGAGATCTTTGTGCAACTGAC
>Ga0224508_10002582_pt1 | contig 15298 bp, 17 predicted proteins | sample SF_Jan12_sed_USG_4_FD_170157 | JGI IMG/M metagenome (GOLD analysis project Ga0224508, IMG submission 170157) | Sediment microbial communities from San Francisco Bay, California, United States - SF_Jan12_sed_USGS_21 | ecosystem: Environmental > Aquatic > Marine > Sediment | place: USA... | reverse complement strand
ATGGGCTTTCGCGGTCAGGGCTTTCATATTGTGGAGTCGACCGGTTTTGTAATCGACCTCGGTAAGCATCAATACAGCGACATCTTCAGCCAGGCAATCTTCAACCGCATCCGGCTCGCATAGTTTGAGTTCGTGCCCCTTGTCGAGGGATTTGATGAGCCCTTCGGCCATGTAGAGATCGGTCGGGAAATTGCCCGTATCCGATACTATGGTTTTACGATCGGCGTTAATTTCGAGAGCGGAAGCCAGGGCCTGGTAAACTTTTATCGACAGCGTATCACCCATAACAACCGTGCCAGCCGATGCGCCGATGAGCCTGCCGATGCGATCACCAACCCGGGATGGCTGGTTCATCCACTCCGCCCGGTTCCAGGCGGTTATCAAAAGGTCACCCCACTCCTCCTGCATCATTTTGCCGACCCTGGCGACGGCGGCTTTAGGTAAAGGGCCCAGCGAATTGCCGTCCAGGTAAACCTGCCCTGCAGGCAAATGGAATAGCGATTTGGTTTTAGCGAAGTCGGTCACAATGATGCATTCTTGAGGGTTACGCTGTATCAGGCTAGTCTAACAACTTAATAAAAGACGACAATCGATGAATGTGATGATCGAGGACTGGGACGATGCCTACGCCAACGGAGCCCATATCGAGGGCTCGGCTGATTATCCCGAAAAATGGGCAGCGGAAGCACTGCAGTTCCGCCAATTGATGACACAAAAACAACTGGCTGACCTGGATGTCGCCTTCGGTGACAGTGAACGCCAAAGGCTCGATCTGTTCCGACCGGAAGGCAACATCAGCGGACTCGTGGTCTTTATTCACGGGGGTTACTGGCGGGCCTTTGACAAGTCCTGCTGGTCTCACCTGGCAAGCGGAGCGACTCGTCGGGGCTGGGCTGTAGCATTGCCATCCTATGACCTGGTTCCAGCAGTTTCGATCAGCGAGATTACACGCCAGGTGGGGTCGGCTATCAGTAAAGCCGCGTCTTTAATTGATGGCCCCATCCGCTTGACAGGCCATTCAGCTGGCGGCCACCTGGTAACCCGTATGATCTGCCGGGACAGTCCGCTTGCAGCAGAGGTAAAACAACGAATTGAACGTGTGATTTCGATTTCGGGCCTGCACGATATGCGCCCCCTGTTGAACACCAAAATGAACGCTGATTTTCAAATGGCTGAAGCCGAGGCCGTGGCAGAAAGCCCTGCCTTGAATCTGCCCATCGCAAACGTCGAACTGGTTTGCTGGGTTGGCGCTGAAGAACGACCGGAATTTATTCGTCAGTCAGAACTGCTGGCCAATATCTGGGCTGGATTAGGAATTAAGACCTCGCTCCATCAGGCAAAGGATCAACATCACTTTAACGTTATTGACGGTCTTATCGATCCACAATCATCTTTAACTTGTACCCTGCTCGACTAAACAAGGCAGTCAATAAAATTCGAGATATCCGGATCGGCTAACGGAGCAAAGCGGACTCCCGAAATCGTCATGCCTGCGAATGCCGGGAAGCTGATAATTTGGGCACCAGTTTTCTGCAAATCAAAATATGATCACGTTACGCAATGCTTCGCCCTGTCTAACCGAAGCCACGGCTTCGTTGATCTGTTCCAGGGGGTAGCGATTTGAGATAAGCTCGTCCAGTTTCAATCGCCCCTGTTGGTAAAGCTCTACCAGTCGCGGCATATCGACCTGCAAGCGTGTCGACCCCATCTTGCTGCCGATTAATTTCTTCGCATTATTGGCGATATCGACACCCTCGAAGGCTGCCATGGCACCCGATGGCGGCATGCCGACAATACATATCGTTCCGCCTTTGCGGGCAAAGTCAACTGATTGCTCGATCGCCCTGGTGCTGCCGACGGTAACGAACACGTAATCCGCGCCGCGATCCTGGGTTAGTTTGCTGATCGCCGAGAGGGCATCTTCTTCATCCGGGTTAATAGTATGAGTAGCGCCAAACTCCATGGCTGTTGCGAGCTTGCCGGGAGATAAATCGAGCGCAATAATGGTGCGGGCGCCCGCCAGGCTTGCACCCTGTACGCTGTTGAGCCCGACGCCACCGGTGCCGATCACTACCACACTACTGCCTGACTCCACTTTGGCCGTATTAACAACCGCACCGAGCCCGGTAATGACGCCGCAGGCAAGCAATGAAGCACTATCAAGTGGAATCGAATCTGGAATCGCCACGACCTGGGAAGTATCTACTACGACATATTCGGCAAATGCGCCGGTACGAAGCCCGTGCACAATCTTTTCGTCATTGTCACCATGCAGCGGACTGTTGGCATCGAGCGGAAACTGGGTTTCGCAGATGTGTTGATCACCTTGTGCACAGTGGTAACAGTGTCCGCAAGACCGGATCAATGTAACCACGACATGATCACCCGGTTTCACGGACGTGACCCCAGGACCAATTTCTTCGACCACTCCTGCCGCTTCGTGCCCATAAACAGCAGGGGTTTCACCCCCCCAGCCACCATCCATGTAGATAATGTCACTGTGGCAAATGGCACAGGCGGCAATCTTGATCTTAACCTCGCCGGTCTGCGGTGCGTCAAGCTCAAGCATTTCAATGACCAGGGGTTTACCATGCTCTCGGCATACGGCTGCTTTCATAACCCGGGGCTCCTCTGTTTGGGTCGCGTATCTTGTGGTGAATTCGCATCAAGTGCAAATGATGCGTGTAACGGCCCGAAGTATAAGCATATTTCCAGTATGTCCAAGCGTTAAATATCGTAGCCTGGGGTTTACGCCTTATAATAATTCCCGGTGCTTCCAGTCGGTGTCTTTACATTTAGACTCAGGCCCGAAACTGGCCGAAGATGGCCTCCCACCAGGGATTGACCAGCGTTTACCCACGAGAAAGCAGACGCTCAGATTTTATTGATCAGCGGCAGCTACCGACCCAATATAGATACTCATAAAAAGTCACCTCATTTGAGATGGCTTAATAATTTACTCTACTTGTTAGTTACAGTTCCTTTATTTCCTGGATTGCTTCTCTGCGAATGATTCATACATGGTTTTCGCCGGTCCCAGGATTCGGGGATCGGGCGCGACCACTAGTTTTTTGTTCTTCTTTGAATAGGGCAGTGAGTTCAGGACGTGCAAAATGCAATTGAGTCTCGCCCGTTTCTTGTCATCGGAACGCACAACTAGCCAGGGTGATTCCGGGGTGTCCGTGTACTCGAACATTCTGGCGATCGATTTGGAATACTCGTTCCACTTGCTCAGAGACTGTAAGTCCACCGGGCTCAGCTTCCATTGTTTCAATCTGTCCATTTCCCGTGACTTGAAGCGACGAAATTGTTCAGGGCGGCTCACAGAAAACCAGAATTTGTAAATAAGAAAGCCGTTTTCAACCAGCATTTTTTCCAGGATAGGCGCATGTTTCAGGAAAAGACGAGTATCTGCCGGTGTGCAGAAGCCCATCACCGGTTCGACGACGGCACGGTTGTACCATGACCGATCGAAGAAGACGACTTCACCCTCGATTGGCAATTGTTGGATGTAACGCTGAAAATACTACTGCCTGATCTCAGTTCTATCGGGTTTCTCAAGCGCCACCACCCTGGCGCCCCGTGGATTCATGTGTTCAGTGAAGCGTTTGATTGTTCCACCCTTTCCCCCGGCATCGCGGCCCTCGAACAGCATCACCACCTTCTTTCCTCTGTCCTTGATCCATTTTTCCATTTTGAGAAGTTCAATCTGCAATTCGAGTTTCATCGACTCGTATTCCATGCGATTCATCTTCTTTTTGTGGGGGTATTCCCAACCGAGAATGTCACCTTTCTTCGTCTTTGCGACTTTGGTTCGGATAGCCTTGGGAACTACCTGGTCGATACTGGTTGATTTGGACATGTTTGGAACCCTTAAAAATTATTAGAATTACCTGGATTGATTGTCCCTATGGGTTGAAAATGACATTCAAGAGCCATCCATATCTTCAGGGCCGCCGGTTCAGCGCTATCGGTGAATAAGAATCGATTCTAGTTTACCCGAATTGTCCAAGTATTGAGGTATATCAAGATACTGCCCGATGTATGGATAAGCGCCAGGCCCGCTTTTCACCAGGCAGCATTGTTCCAGTAAGTTAGCAGTTGAATTACAAGTTTTACCCAAATAAGCACTTGCGCCCCAATGCTGGGAGTCTGCTGTTGGCCGTTTCGAGAAGCCTGGGAAGTGGATTTCAGCGTCTGCTTACGAGAAAACAGCTGCATAATCACGATGGATCGGTGGTAATAAACGATCTATTTCGGATGGTCGCGGGAGAGTGCACTGATTTCGAATTATGACCAGTTAAAGGTTTACGATCGAGATAGGTATGCTGCCCACAGAATTTCGAGCTTTTCGGCCATATCAAGTATAGTCTCTCCGGACACTGCAGGAGAAATCGATGGATGGGGAGGCTAAATCGATCGCGGTGCTCGGTGCCGGAGTGGCTGGTCTGGCGACCGCGAAAACGCTTAAACAATACGGCTACGACGTTATTATCTATGAAGCGCGCTCCGCGCTCGGCGGCGTTTGGGCCAACAATTACCGCTCTTTGTGCGTGCTCGAACCGAAATGGGTCTATGGTTATCCCGACTGGCCGTGGCCGCGGGAAACACCGCTATACCCGCCGGCGAGCCACGTACGAGATTACCTGGAAAGCTACGCTGAGCATTTCGGTATCCGAGACCGAGTACGCTTGAACGCACGTGTGGTCGAGGCCACGCCCACCAACGACGGCCGATGGCGCATCGTTGCGGAAAGCAACGGTGAACGCGACAGCGCCGAGTACGATTACTTCGTCATGTCGCCCGGCATGTTCAACCTGAAAAAGATGCCGGACTGGCCCGGCACAGAAACCTTCGAGGGCGAATTGATTCATTCGAGCGAATTCCGCGACGGCGAGCAGGTCGGCGGCAAAAACGTCGTCATCGTTGGCTTCAGCCGCTCAGCGATGGATATCGCGGTCGACATCGTCGATGAGGCCGAAAGTGTCACTGTTCTGCACCGCTCGATCCGCTGGCCTGTGCCGGAAAAGATTCTGGGTCTGATCCGCAATCATGTGTTGCTGTTCGCCCGCTGGCCGACCCACTTCGCGCCACCGTGGATTCGTCCGGGACGAGCCGCGAGGTTTCTACACGGCCCGTTGCGGGGCGGGGTAAACCTGTTCTGGAAATTTTTCGAGGTCCTGCTGAGCACTCAGTTCCGCCTGAAACAACACAACCTTGTGCCCGACCGCCCGATCAAACTGGACCTGTTTACCAATCTCTATATCGCGCCGCCGCGTTTCTTCGGACTGGTCGGCGACGGTGCGATCGGCACGAGACATTCGGAAATCGAGTCGTTCGAGAATGACGGGGTGCGCCTCACCAACGGTGAACTGCTGCCGGCCGACCTCGTCCTATGCGCCACCGGCTGGCGCCACGACTACTCGTTTCTGGCACCTGATTTGCTGGTGCAAATTTACGACGCGGACGGCATGCACCTGTATCGCCACATGCTGCACCCGGCATTACCCGGATTCGCCTTGGTTGGCGGCGTTCAGGGCATCAACAGCGCAACCCTGTACGCTATGCAGGCCACCTGGCTGGCCCGCTGTTTCAAGGGCGAGTTTGCCCTACCGTCGGCAGAGGAGCAGCTCGCCGAGATCGAAGCGCTTAAGGCCTGGAATCGCAGCTTCGTCACCGAACGACCGAACCGCGCGCAAATCCTAAACCTGCACCAGCTACCGTACCTCGATGACCTGATGGACGATATGGGCCTTGAAAAACGACGCAAGCCTCTACTCGCCGACCAGTTCGTGCCTTACCGCTCTATGGATTACGCCGCGGTGACCGCAGGCACAAATCCAAGCTGACGCGGAATTTTCCGCGCTGCACGGGGAAATCTGGAGGCTATTCCCGAAATTGGACGATGTGAGACAAATAATAACTGTAAATATTTTATGCCCGGTTTAAGGTGGCACTAAGCGTCTGTTATTGGCCGAAGATTGCCTCCTACCTCAGATTTCTGAGAGTCTCCTTCTGAGAAAACAGATGCTCAATATCCAAAAACCAGCGGCGATTTATAGCTCTTGTGAGACACTGAACAAGGCTGGGCGCTTCCCAAGCGCTTGGCAATTCATAACTTAAAATTTATCGCAGTAAAATTTTTCCCTGTAAGTTATTCCTACCTTATAATCATCCCAAACCGTGATTTCCCAAGTACCATCCGGATTGGGAAAACCGAAATTCTGACCAAGCAATCCTACGACATATATCACATCAGCTGAACCAGGCTTTAAAGTCCCCCAATAGTAATATTCTTGGCCACCCTTATTTCCAAGTTTCCACCTTAGGTCTTCACATTTTTCAATGTCAGTTACAATGGAATGCAGAGAATATCGGCTGAGCTTTAAGCCTGAATCGACTTGCTGAAGTATGATGGAAAGTTGGAATCTATAGTCAAGCGGGTAATTCTGTGCGGCTTTAATTTTAAGTTTCTCAATCAGTTTATCTGGGGCATTTGTAAAGGAATGCCTAGAAAGTCGGTCTAGCTTTATGTATGAGTAGGCTTGTTGAATTATGTTGGAAAGTTGGATTCTAAAATCAAGCGGATAATCCTGCGCGGCTTTAATTTTTAGTTTCTCTAGTATTCTTACCGGAACATTATTATTTTTTGTAGTTCTTGACCTCAGCATAAGCAGTGGTCTGGGCTTTAATCTCATCTTCCTGTTTTGAGTAATCATTAGGGAAGCCAGCTGCTGCTTTAGCCTCTATTTTTAACAAAGTTTCCTTTGGAATCAGTGCTTCAGATGCATAAACAGAACTGGATTGCATTGATATGCTTAACAAAATTAAAAGCATGACGACTTTCATTGCGAAAGTAATCAGGCCATAGGCACAGGATGAATTTACTGATGGGGATCAAGTTCCTATTGTAAATCAGCGTCCGTTATTGGCCGAATTAAGAAGCCCGCGAAGCGGATTACAGCGTCTGCTTTCGGGAAATCAGATTCTACTTTACTAGTGGCAGATCGCACATTGACCAACAAATGACACTGGCGAACTAAATCTCTATACTCAATCGATGAGTTCATACCAAGACCCAAGTTTTACGATCGGCATTGAAGAAGAGTATCTGCTAGTCGATCCCGAGACACGAAACCTTGCCCACGATCCACCCACGACCATCCTTGAGGAGTGCAGAAAACGGGTCGGCGACCAGGTTACTCCCGAGTTCCTTCGTTCCCAAATTGAAGTGGGAACGAAGATCTGTACTTCTATTGCCGAAGCAAAAGAAGAGCTCCAGTCACTTCGTTGCTGCATCCGAGATGTGGCCGAGGCTCACGGGCTCGCAGTGATCGCCGCATCGACTCATCCGATTGCAGATTGGGATTTACAGAAGCATACGGAAAAGGATCGATATAACATCCTTGCCCAGAGTATGCAGACCGTGGCGCGAAGACTTCTGATTTGTGGTATGCATGTTCATGTCGGCATTGAGGACGATGACCTACGAGTTGATCTGATGGGCCAGGTTAGCTATTTCCTGCCGCACTTACTGGCACTCAGTACATCCGCACCATTCTGGCGCGGCCGCGAGACCGGACTCAAATCCTATCGCATGGCGGTCTGGAACGAAATGCCGCGCACGGGCCTTCCACCGCAGTTCGATAGCTATGGGGAATACCGACGACTGGTCGAAATCCTTGTCAGCACGGGAGTAATCGAGGATGCGACCAAGCTATGGTGGGACGTTCGTCCAAGCGATAAGTTCCCGACTCTTGAAATGCGAATGACTGACATCTGTACCCGGATGGAGGACGCCATCAGCATTGCCGCCTATTATCGGTGTTTACTACGTATGCTATGGCGACTTCGTCGTAACAACCAGCGCTGGCGTCAATACGATCGGTTCATGATTGCGGAAAATCGCTGGCGAGCATCGCGTTATGGTATAGATGAGGGGCTAATCGACTTCGGTAAGGCCAGGATCGTTCCTTTTCCCGAGTTGCTCGAAGAACTAATCACGCTCATTCGGGAGGACGCAGAATTCTTTGACTGCGTTGCCGAAATTGAACGTGCCCGTGAAATTCTGGAACGAGGCACGAGCGCCCACAGGCAGGTCGCAGTTTGGCAGGAAGCTTGCCAAGCAGGTAAGGAGGATGCAGATGCACTTCGCGATGTGGTTGATATGTTGATCGAGGAAACGGCTCACGGGCTGTGATTTTGGCGAGGAACCGTTGAGGCGTGAGGCAGCGAGACAAATTCGTTAAACTGCTCCGAGCGTCCGTTTCTGGCCGTTCTCAGAAGCCCAGAATTTGTTTTTCAGTGTCTGCTATTAAGAATTTGCTAGCGTAGCGAGTGGTTTGGTCCACCTACACGTGCTTGTTATGTAGCGGATTTATTTTTCATGGAATTTCTTAGCAAATAAAAATGAGCCTCCCTCTGGTCCAATTTTCACTTTATGCATTGTGCCTGCTGGGTTTTCAGTCATATCGCCGGGTAGGAGAACTTTAGTCCACTCGTTTGTTGTCATCGTGAACTCACCTGTTAAAACGAAGGACAGCACCGAATGTTCATGAGAATGCATTTCCTCTTCCGGTCCTGGTTCGACTTCTAAAAATTCTACCTCGCCATAACCCTTTTCTTTCGCGATTATTCTAAATTCCTCTTCGTTCATAATTCGCCTCCCCGGTTCTTAAATGTTATCTGCCACATAACAGCCAAATTTGTAGGCTTATGACCTAATAACATATTATCTAGGAAAACATGAGCGTCCGCTAATGGCCGATTCGAGAAGCCCAGCAAACTCATCTGGGCGTCAGCTTTGGAGAAAACAGACCCTCAAACTCGACAATTTACGACTCTAAACAGACGCCTAGCCAGTATTGATTCCAACAAAAAACTGGTATCAAAAACCTAGGATTAATAGTAAATAAATGTGAGGCGGAATATTAACCGCTATAGTAACCAAATGTGGTTCTTCTTCGGAGCATGGGTTTGAAATCTGCCGTCAACTACCTGATTATCATCGTCATTTTGACGGGCTGTGGCAGCTCCGGCAGCTCAAGCAGTGATGCCCCGGGTCTGGTAATACCGGTGGTAAATCCAAGCCTGCTCGAAATCGCGGTTACGGGTATCCCTGTAGACTTGGGCAACTTTGACCCAGCGCCAACCATAGATGCCGGCGGCGGATTCTGGATGAGTTATTCGCATGTCTCACTCGATGGCAGTGGACTCAAGCTCATCGAGACCCGGCTAGCAAGCAGCATGGATGCTGGGGATAGTTGGACGGATGCGGGCCTAAACATTAATCCGGCTTCGGCATTCATGATTGGCCCAGATACCGTTGCCTGGGCGCAGGAAGTATCACGGCTAGTGTATAACCCGTTTGCAGCCGGGGCAGGTGCGGACCCATGGATTATTCTCTGGCATCGCTACCTTTCAATGCTCAGCGGCAGCGAAACGCTTCGACTGTTCGACAATGGCTGGATAGGGATGAAATCGGGCAATAGCGCGATGACGCTGGGTAATGAGCGCAAGCTGTTTACCGGATCTGTATACAATACTGCGAATGATTCTACCATCGGCCCGCCGGAAGTAGCGCTGGATACACTGGACCCCGCGCTCGCTAATTGCGTAACTTTTACCGAGCCGGGTGTGCTGCCCAAAAGTAACGGCATTTATGTCTCGTTGCTTTGTGCCACCGCTGTCCCGCCTGGAAAAATTATCCTACTGCGTTGCGATCATTTTATGAACAATTGCGGTTACCTAGGCACCTTAATCAATGGCAGCGAAGCAGCCGTGCTCAACAGTGGTTACGATAATTTTTCTGCTTCCGAACTGGTTTCAGTCAATGGCGAAGACTATCTTATCGTTACACCCAGCGACGCGACCATCTACCGTGGTTGCGCCATCTACAAGATTGACGATCTCGACCAAGCGAGTATCGAACGAGATGGCGGAACCGCCAAAGCCACAGCGGTCTTCGAGGCGCACGGTGACTTCAACGGGGCCTGTGGATACGTAGAGGGTCTTATTGGGAGTGGCATTATGATCAGTGAAGCTTTTACAACTTCAGTACCGGTGTTCAGGCTGTTTACGACTGACTATAATTTCTAGCGTCCGTATATGGCCGTTCTCGGAAGTCCAAGGTGCGCTGCTCAGCGTCTCCTTTGGAGAAAAAGACGCTCAATCTCTATAAATCAACGGCGAATGGTTTGAAAGCCATAGTAAAGAAACTGGTATACTGTTTCGGGTTTTACGGAGTGTGCGTGCGGTGTAACCAAGGAGTATGCAATGATGAACGATCCTACGACCAACCTGCCAAACGAGGTCGCTGCCATTAGGCAATGCGGATACGTCGTGTTTACGGATGAATCGTTGCCCGCGGAATTTCGCGAGCGTTTCGAAGCCAGAAGAATACCGGTAGCGGCGATTCGCCACGTGCGTCAGTGGGGTTTGCAGGTTGACGACGAGTTCGAGTTGCCAGGACATGAGCGAACCAGGATTCCTGACGAGGAGCTGTGGGAAGTCAGTATCCGCGCCCGTGATGGTTCCACTTATGAGGTGAACGCCGCGCTGCTCCGCCCTGCGCCTGAGTAATGCGCGTAAAATGTGAATCCGTATTCCTCATTGTATTTGGAAGACAAACTCACCGCCCCTGCCATCAAACTGCCTAACTTTACGGATCATGGCCGTAGCCTGGTTTCACGTCTTTTCTGTCGATCAACGAGATGGGCAAGGTCAACAAGCACTTCACTAAGCAGGTCAACTATATCATCGACTGTTAGAATGCCGACTAGCGCTTCATCTGCGTCGATGACGGGAACTCTGCGAATACCTTTGTCACGCATTACCTCAATGACGTGCATGAGATCGTCATGCTCGCTTACGGTAGTCAGATCAAAACTCATCGCTTCACCGACTCGTATACTATCTGGATCGGTACCTTTGGCGACAATCTCGAGTGCGATATCACGATCGGTAATAATCCCAACTGGAATCTGCTTCCCGTATTTAGCCATGCAAATAACCACGTCTCCGACATGATACTGCCGCATAATGGCAGCCGCCTCGGTTACTGATTTTTCTTCCTCGACTACAACGACTTCGCGATTACAATATTCACCAACACGCATTGTTATCTCCTCTTGCAGCTTTCAAATAGAATATTAATGCTATGCCCGCACGGAGAGAGCCGAGTTGATGAAGATCAAATTCAGTAAGGTCAGATCATTGATTATTGTTTTGAACAATCGGTTTAAGCGTCCGCTCCTGGCCGAAGATTGCCTCCTGCCTGGGTTTGACGTGGGTCTGCTTTGGAGAAATTAAGGAAATATCGGTGCGGGTACTTTGCCCGATTGCATGCGCTTGTTAGGGGGCATTAGATTTAATAAACCTTCGCTCATCTACTCGGTATCCATTTGATTGATAGAATTCGTGTGCTACTTCTCTATGGTCGCTACTGTTCACCTCAATGCGTTTACATTCATTCTCTCTAAACCATGATTCTAAAGACTCTAACAACGCAGAACCAACTCCTTGAGACTGAAACTTTTCACCAACCACTAATGCCATTATCCGTCCCGCATTGCCTGGTTGATGAATTAGTGGGAAAAGATGGCCAGCTATGAATCCTGATAAAGTTCCGTCCTCGGTTTGTGCTACTAACAACCCACACTCATCGGAATTGATATAGGTGTTGGCTTGAATTTCAAAATCTTCCTCGGAGATTTGATATCCCAACTCAGCAAGTAATGGAATGAGATTGCTTTGATCGGCTTTATCTGCTTTTCGGATCAACACAAATGCCACCTAACGCCTCGCATCAGCGGCCGAGGCAAGCGCGTAGAGCTTGGCGAGGTCCCCCTGCATGCGCTTGTCATGTGAATATGTGATCATGCAAATGTAATGGATTTTCGCAAATGCTATCTGCACCGGCTTCGCGTAGCTCTAGTTCTGATCCATACCCCCATAAAACACCGATCGATCGGATTCCATGATTTCTTGCTCCGATAACATCGTACTTCCGATCTCCAATCATGACGGAATCCTCGGGGTTTATCCCCTCTGAGCTCAGCACATGTGCTAGTAGCTCTGTTTTGTCTCCTAGTGAACCATCGAGATTACTTCCATATACAACCTCAAAATGATCGCTAATATTAAAGTGTTCAACTATTCGTTCCGAAAATCCAGTAGGCTTTGAAGTGACCACGTAGTTGGACCGGACCTTACCAACCAGGCTTTCAAGGCATTCCTTGATGCCATCATATAAGTGATTTTCATAAAGCCCGATACTAGAGAAACGTTCTCTATAAAGGCTTACAGCTTTCTCGGCTAATATGTCGTTCTCGCACAAATGCCGAAACGTATCTCGGAGTGGTGGTCCTATGAATGTCTCTAGTTCGACGTCTTCGTCAATTCCTACATTAAGGGATGAGAGTGCAAATTTAATGCAACCTAGGATTCCTTCCTTTGGGTCGGTTAATGTTCCGTCTAGATCAAAAAACACGTACATCGTAATTAGATATCACATAACAGCATGATTAAAAGGTAATTGACCTGATAATATATTATCTGTTATCGGGCGTCCGCTTCTGGCCGAAGATTACCTCTTGCCTGTGCTTTGTGAGAGTCTGCTTACGAGAAAGCCGACCCTCAACATCCGAGAGTCAGCGGCGACAGACGACCCAGGGTAAAATGCCTTACAGCGACAACTAGAACGACTGCATCACCTCACCCACATGCGGGTGAACCGAGTCGCCATCGATAACGCCTGCTTCGATCATTTTTCCGAAAGCCGCTTTCGCGGTATCACTAGCTGCGTCCATGGTCGACTGGTCTGGGTATTTAGCCAGTACGACGCCCTTACCATTGCCATAGTCAACGACATCAATAAATTCTGCGCCGATATTTTCGAGCTGACTGCGCATTGTTTCCGCCATTGCTTTGGTCTTGCTCATGTCCGCCGAGGCGAAGCGTGTAATTCGATAAAACGACATAGTAAATTCTCCTATGGTTATTGATTATTCTGGTCGTGCAGCCTGGTAGATTAAACGAAAAGACCGGTGAATCGCAAATGAGTTGGATTAAAAGGTAGTTGACTCATTATCATATTATCAGATCAATGCTGGACGTCTGCTTCTGGCCGAAGATTGCCTCCCACCAGGGTGATATCAGCGTCCGCTTCCGAAAAAGCAGACGCCCAAATTGAAAGTATCGGGATCGGAAACCGACCTCTTTGTCCCCTTATTTATTGTTTCGTGTCAAAAAACGTTAGATATTGACATACCTGCATGTGAGATTTATTGCTTAACATCTCGTGGTAGGTATATTCTTGGAGTTCACGGAACGGTACTGGAGCCGACTAAAATGGGCAATAGGTTGAGCAAGGAATTTGGACTTATAGACGGTCAAACTTACATCATAGGTAGAGAGGGTGAAGTTTATATAGAAGACCATATTTATATAAACTCCCCCTCTGTCAGCAGACGACATGCCGCAATGAAAATTAAAAATGGCCGAATTTTCCTTTGTGATCTGGATTCAACCAATGGCACCTATTTGATGGAAAATGATCGCCTGGTGCCCTTCAAAGAAGGATATGTGAGTCCATCTCAGCCCATAGTGATAGGCCATGTAAAGTGTACGATTAATAGCCTGCTAGCGATTTCCGGGATCTATTCTGCTTCAAAAAGTACCACTTCAAATTCTGAAGAAACGGATCTAATGCCCCCCAATCAATAAGGCATTAATAAAGAAAAAATTAATTAGCTTTCCAAACTAGTTAACCACTACTTAGGGTCCGCTTTTGGCCGAAGAATGCCGCCTGTGGAATAAATATGAACGGCAGCTTTTGGAAATATAATCACTTGGATCGCTCTGTCAGGCAGCAATTTTCGATCCCAAAAAAACATCCAACGATATCAATCAGTCGAGCTGTGTTATTGTGTACGTTGAATAAACTATGCGTCACTTGCAATGAAAACAGTATCAACTAAACCACAGGTCAACCCTGGTAAAGCCGGAAACCGCAAAAAGGTCGACAGACGTGTGGCGGACATAGGGACTCCCTATAGCGAGCGGCGACTCGATAATCTGCTCGAGAACCTGCAGAAGAAAGATCGCAGCAGGAGCATCGAATCCGCGCTTAGAAGTTACTTTAACGCCGAGGCACTGAAACCCTATCAGGCAGAATTGATCAAAATGCAGGCGCATCTGGAATCGACAAAGCGTAAGGTCATAGTCCTTTTTGATGGCCGCGATGCTTCGGGCAAGGGGGGTACTATCCGACGCTTGACTCGCTACATGAATGAGAAGCATTACCGGGCCGTGGCGCTGGGCAAGCCCAGTCCGAATCAGCGTACCGAGCTACACATGAAGCGTTATATCGAGCAATTTCCTCACGCGGGCGAAGTCGTATTCTTCGATCGCAGTTGGTACAACCGGGCCATGGTGGAGCCGATCATGGGCTTTTGTACTCGCAGCCAGTATCGAGCGTTCCTGCGTAAGGTAAACGACTACGAAGAAAGTTTTATAAGCGATAATTGTACCACTTTGCTGAAGTTGTATTTTTCGGTCTCAAAAAAAGAGCAGTATCGGAGATTCGAACGCCGTCGCAATGATCCGCTGCGGCAATGGAAGTTGAGCGAGGTCGATCTCCAGGCCCAGAACCTGTGGGATGAGTTCACGGAAATGAAATATCGACTGCTGCACAAGACCCATACCAGCAAGAATCCCTGGTTCGTCATACGTGCCGACGACAAGCACAAGGCAAGGCTCGAGACCATGAAACTGCTGTTATCGAGGATTCCCTACAGGGGCCGCAGTCGAAAGCTGGATTTCCAACTGGACCCGGATATAGTCATCAGGGGTGACAAGGAAGTCGCCAGAATGGAAAAACAACGTCGTAAACACGGCCATTTCGTCAGATGACTGGGTGCCTGGATTCACAATGATTCCAATAGTTCTGCGACACTAACTGAAGCAAAATCCGGGCCTACACGATTCAAATTAGCGTCCGCTATGGCCGAAGATTGCCTCTTTGTATCACCTGCTAATGCCCGTCCGAATAGCACACTTATGAAACCAGCCATTCGGCGATTTCCAAGAACTTTGGTCGCTTTGGTGGTATCCGCCCATCCAGTCAACAGCGCTCCAGGCTGTCGCTAACCCTTTCGGAACGCGAAGAGATCTCAAGGGGGATAGTGGTTGGGCATTCCCTACGAACGATCGCCGGTCAACTTGGGCGAGCGCCCTCAACGATTAGCCGGGAAATCAGCCGAAACGGCGGTTTGAAACGCTATCGTGCCAACCAGGC